>Ga0302308_10001865_pt1 | contig 17068 bp, 14 predicted proteins | sample III_Palsa_E3_3_FD_200531 | JGI IMG/M metagenome (GOLD analysis project Ga0302308, IMG submission 200531) | Peat permafrost microbial communities from Stordalen Mire near Abisko, Sweden - III_Palsa_E3_3 | ecosystem: Environmental > Terrestrial > Soil > Palsa > Peat permafrost | place: Sweden... | reverse complement strand
GGCTTGTCGCGACCAGAAGCGCAAGGACCGCGTGGCTTGCTCGTAGTCGACGAGCTTGTCGTAGAGGTCTTTCATGTCTTCGGGGGTGGCGTGATCGAAGGGTGAAGTTCCGGTCGGTTTGGCGTAGCTGATGCGACGGAAGGCGGTGTCGAGGGCGATGCGGGCCTTGTCGTACGTTTCATAGGGGCTGAGAACGTTTTCGATCACGCCGGACATCTCGCCGTACGCGACGACGTCCGCGTCGGGGAGGAGATCGAGCTTGCCACTGGACTTGGCCGACGCGTAGATGGGATTGTCCGGTAGGTCCCATGCGATCTTGCCGGTTATAGGCGGCGGCGGCGGCAACGGGCGGTGATCGCGAGCGGCGTCTGAGATCTGCGATTCATACAGCCGGGACCATTGCAGGCGGAGGGTTTCTCCGTTCTCTACGTTGGTGGTGTCGCGAAGGATCTGTTCAGACTCATGGTTGAGCGCTGTTTGCAGAACCTGACGTTCGTGGGCGCGGTGCAGGGCCTCGACACTTTGTTCGAGTCCAACGGCGATGAGCAGGCCAATGCAGATGGTGGCGATGTGGAGGAGGAAGTCGCGCCAGGTGTGGGTGGGGGCGTGGGGTGGGTGGACGTCGAGCATGGGGGCTCCTCGGGAGGGGTTAGTGGTCGAAGCTGGAGTCGTTGAGGGCTCCCTGTTCGAAGGCGATGAGGCGCTCGGTGCGAGCAAGGTAGCCCCGGGTGTTGGAGATGGCGGTGATGAGCTCGGTGGTGTCCTGGGGCGAGAGGGTGCCGTTGGGGGAGCGGGCGGCGATGGCTTTGGCGATCTCGATCTCCGTCTCCCACTTTTCGGAGGAGTCCATGACGACCTGCGCGACGGTGAAGGTGTAGTCGTAGTGGGCGAGCTCGGGGTGAGGCATGAGGTCGAGGGCGCCGGACTGCTTGTTGGTGTTCCAAGCGGCGGAGCGGGAGCGGCGGAAGCTCCAGTCGAAGTTGAGTTTGGCGGTGAGGGGCTGGTTGGTGGCGCGGTGGGCGAGGAGAAGGGCCATGTCGGCGTTCAACTCGTCCTGGACCTGGTGGACGCAGGCAAGCTGGGTGGCGGCACCGCGGCGATTGGAGTCCATCTCTTCGCGGAGCTCCTCGCGGGCCTTCTGCAATTGGTGGTGATGGTGGAAGAGCTCGACGGTCTGCTCGAGGCCTACGGCGATGATGAGGCCGATGACGATGGTGGCGATGTGGATGAAGAAATCGCGCCAGGTGTGGGTGGGGGCGTGGGGTGGGTGGACGTCGAGCATAAGTGGAATAGACCTCGATGGGATGGCGCTATTTCTTTGCGGGTGCGGTGAGGAAGTGCTGAATCACCTTTTGAGAGAGTCCGGCGGCGGCCAGGCGGTCCACGGTCAGACGATGGGCGCGAGCGACCTCATCGGGAGACTCGCGGAAGGGATAGTGATGGGCGAGATCGACTTCGCCGTCGGTCAGGGTCGAGCCGAGCTCGGGAAAGACGTCGTGCAGTAATCCCAGCGAATAGCCCACGGTGATCTGCTTCTGGATTGCCTCCTGCACAAGCTGAATGAGCTGGTCGAGCTGTGAGGGGCTGAGGTGCGTGGGATTGCCGTCGTCGACATCGAAGCGACCTGCGTTATTGAAGGCGGCGTATGCCTCTCCACCCTGCAAAGCCATGCCTTTCAGGAAGAGGTACATGGTGGCATGGCGATTGGTCTCCTCGACCGGCATCAGGCTCAGAATGCCCTTTTGCTGCGCGGCATCCCAGACGCCGGATTCGATCACCTTCGGGGACTGGATGAAGAAGAGGTCGCCGGGCAGGTCGCCCTGCGCAACGCCCGGATGCTGGCGGATGAAGTGCAGCACCATGAGATCGTTTTGCAGCTCGACCATCTCCCAGCGCCAGTCGTGGATGTCCTGCTGGATTGCGCGTTTATTCGCATCGCGCTCGCGGTCGAGCGATTCGCGCAGTTCGCGCAACTCGTAGTGCTGATGGATGTGCTCGACGATCTGTTCGAGGCCCACGGCGATGAGCAGGCCGACGACGATGGTGGCGATGTGGATGAAGAAGTCGCGCCAGGTGTGGGTGGGGTTGTGGGGCGGGTGGACGTCGAGCATGGTGGGCTCCTTCGATCTGAGGGTGCGGGGCCCGGCTGATGCTTGCGGTCGGCTAGTGCTTGAGTTCGGTGACTAACTGCTGGTCGAGCAGAACGAGGTATTGCTTGAGGGTGACGAGGTCGATTTCGCTGGCGGCGTTGTCGCGCAGCATCTGGGTGAGCTCGGCGGGAGGAATGCTGGCGAGGTCGTAGCCCATGAGGGTTGGGATCTGGGCGTGAAAGCTTTGTTCGCCGGCGCTGATGGCTTTCTTGTTGACGAGGTCTTCGAGGAAGTAGAGGTCGGAGTAGCGCTGGATTTCTTTGTAGGGCATGAAGCTGATGGCGCCGGTGTCGCGGGCGGTGCGCCAGGCGGCATCGTTGAGCGAGTCGAAGGACATGGCGTTGGTGATGGAGCCGTGGAAGTTTTTGGGGTCGGCTTGCAGACGGTGGATGGTGGCGATGTTGGCCTGGAGGCTCTCGATGGTGAGCTGGATGCGATGGATGTCGTCCTGCGCTGCCTCGTGATTGATTTGGAGTTCTTCGCGGATGTTGGTGCGGGCTTCGGCGACGAGGTGGCGGTTGTGGAGGTGCTCGACGAAGGCTTCGAGGGAGAGCGCGATGAAGAGGCCGACGGTGACGATGGCGAGATGGAGGATGGCGTCGCGCCAGGAGTGGATGGGTTCGTGCGGGGCGTGGACGTCCATGGGAGTGGGCTCCTTGGGCTAGAGATTGCCGGTGCGTTTGTAGATGACGTCGAGGGACTTGCAGAGGTCGCGGAGGTGGTCTAGGTCGGCGAGGGCTAGCTGGAGGCCGGCGATGGATTGATCGAGTTCGGCGGCGGTGAGCTGGTCGAAGGCGCGGCCCCTGGTGGGAGCGGAGGCGCGATAGATGTCAGCGATGTAGACGGCGGCCTGTTCGTTGACAGCACCTTGCTGGCCGTAGATGACGGACCAGGCTTGCTGCGTGTCGAAGGGCATGAGGGTGAGGGCACCGGAGTCGCGGGCGGTGGTCCAGGCAGAGTCTTGCGCGCCGTTCCACACCCAGCCGAAGTTGAGCGGTTCGGCGACGCTGGGGTTGGCCTTACGGGCGATGAGGGTCGCGATGTCCTGCTGGAGTTCGGCTTCGGTCTGGTTGAGGTGACGCTCGTTGCCGGCGAGGTAGTCGCGATTATCGTGGAGCTCGAGGTGGAGATTGGTTTCGGCGGTGTGGAGGAGGTGGCGCTGGTGGAGGCGTTCGACGAGAGCTTCGAGAGAGAGCGCGATGACGAGGCCGATGGTGACGACGATGAGATGGAGGGCGAAGTCGCGCCAGGTGTGGATGGGTTCGTGAGGGGCGTGGACATCCATGCAGCGCGGCGGCTCCGGAGACAGGGTGCAGATAGATTACCTGAGTCCTGCGCGGACGGCGGAAGGCTTCGCGTGGTGCGGGGAGATTGCGGGTTAACGAGGCCCGGGTCCGAAGTTCCGGACCCGGGGCACCCGGATTTGTGAAGTGGCTACTTGGTGGGCGGGGTTGGGGCGGGAGTCTTGGTGGGGTCGGCGGGTGGTGTTGGGACTATGTAGGGAGGGGGCGGGGTGGTGCCCTGGGCGCGGAGGGCGTTGTCGATCTGGGCGAAGACGTAGTCGATGGGGAGGGCGCCTTCGTACTTCTCGCCGTTGATGAAGTAGGTGGGGGTGGACTCTACGTTGAGCGCGGTGCCTAGTTGCTTGGAGGCGTCGATGGCGGAGGTGTCCTGCTTGGCGATGCAGGCGTCGAGCTTGGCGGCGTCGACTTTCTGCTGGGCGCCTTGATCGCGGGTGAGCTTGTCGAGCTGGGCGTTGGCGCGGTCGAGGGTGTGCTTGGGGGCGTCGGCTTCCTTGGTGTCGGCTTTGGGGGCGTCTAGCTTGGCGTTGGGGTCGGAGCCGATGTCTTCGCCGTTGTGGTGGATGTAGTCGACGAGGTTCCAGTAGCCGGTGGGGGATTGCGCGGCGAGGCAGTTGACGTCGACGGCGGCGCGTATGGCCCAGGGATGCTGGTCGAGGGGGAAGTCCTTGTAGACGATGTGCACCTTATCGCCGTAGCGCTGGGTGATGGCGGGGAAGAGGCTGTCGTGGAAGCGGGCGCAGTAGGGGCACTCGAGGTCGTCGAAGTTGACGATGACGACGGGGGCGGAGGCGGGGCCGCCGCGGGAGGGACGGCCGGCTGGCGAGACCTTGGTGCGGGGGTCGGCGGAGATGTCGTACTTGATGAACTGGGCGACGGTTTTGCCGTCGTCGGAGAGCAGGAACTTGATGGGGTGCGAGCTTTTGTCTTCCGCCGTGACGGTGACGTTGATGGTGTGGAAGCCGGGGATGTCAGAGGGTTCGGCGGCACCGATGCTGATGGTGGAGAGGGGAGGGAGCTGGGCCTTGCTGCGGAGCAGGATCTCTACGCGGTAGGCGACGGCGGGGGCAAGGGTCGCGCCGGTGACGAGCTTGGTGGGGGTGGAGGCTGGGGTTTGAGCATGGCAACCGAGGGAAGCGAGGCATGCGGCGAGGGCGAGTGTGGCCAGACGGCTGGAGATAAGCACAATCCTTTGATTATCGCAGAGGGCGAAGGTTAGCCGTGGCGGCTAGAAGAGGCTGGCGGCGCGGCGGAGGTTGCCGGCGGTGCCTATGTTGGCTAGGGTGAAGTTGAAGCTGTAGGCGCCTTCGTTGCGGATGGTGCCGAGATCGTACTTGCGGTATTCGATCGAGAAGCCGCAGCAGTTCCAGTTGTAGTTGGTCTGCAGGGTGATGTACTGGGCGGTGCCGAGGTTGAGATCGATGCCGGCGGAGCCAGCGGCGGAGAGGCCGGGCTCGCTGGGCTTGCCGTAGCCGAAGAGCACGCGCATCTGGGAGAAGTTGGCGATGGCGGAGCTGGTGAAGCCGGTGACTTCGTTGGTGGTGGTATCGATGTCTTCGGTGTAGTTTCTGCCGGGAGCGTTGAGGAGCGCGTAGGAGAAGCCTCCGAAGATTTTGCCTTCGTGGAAGTCGAGGTAGGTATTCGAGCTTAGGAATTTTTTGGCGCCGGTGTCGTAGTCGAAGTCCCACGCGACGTCGAGGTGAGAGGAGGTGCGGAAGCGCATGCGGGATTTCAGCGGCGAGATGTTGCGCGGCTGGGTGAGGAAGGCGATGCCGGAGAAGTCGAGGGTGGTGGTGAAGATGTTGCGGCGGCCGTCGATGACAGCGTTGCCGAAGGTGGGGTTGAAGAAGACTTTCTGGGCGAGGATCCAGCTGAACCACTCTTTTTGCGGGGGGATGGAGGCGGGCTGGGCGCAGGGGTCAGGCTTGCGGGGATGGGTGCGGAGGGGCTGGTCGGGGGCGGTGGCATTGGCGTTGGGGATGCCGTTGGCGTCGGTGGTGGCGCGCTCGTCGGGGTCGAGGGTGTCGACCGCGGGGGTTTTGCCGGTGGGGATAGCAACCGTGACGGGCGTGGCGGGGCAGCCGGGTTTGGGCTTGGCGGGAGGCTTGGGGTGGGGACGAAAGTAGAGGTGCTGGGTGACGCCGTACTTCAGCTCGTCGGTATCGCTTTGGAGGTCGACGTCGTCGAAGCGGAGGACGCTGAGGAAGTTGTTGATACCGCGGGTATCGCGATAGGTGATGACGGGCTCGATGGTGTGGGTAATCTCGTCCCCGAAGATGTGTTGCCAGCGCGGGGAGACAGGGAAGGTGCGCTCGAGGGTGGGCGGGTGGACGTCGACGCTGAGGTCGAGGTCGGCGCGATTGATGCCCTGGTCGCTCTCGACGGGCACGGCATTGTTGCCGTAGGGAGTCTGGCGAGAGCGGGTGTAGGCTGTCTCGCGGACGGCGGCGGTGGCGAGGACGTGCCAGCCATCGAAGTGGAGGGGAAGCGAGATTTCGGGGCGAAGGTCGAGGCGCCAGGTGAGGCCGGCGGTGGCGAAGTCGGGCTCGACACGTTTGAGGCCGGCGACGGAAGAGGCAAAGCTCCAGCGGAAAGGGGTGTTGGGGATGGAGTGGTCGACGCCGCTGAAGTCGATGGAGGGCATGTGGTAGATCTTGACCTCTTCGGCGGGACTGAAGTCGGTCTGGACAACTTTGAGGCCTTCATAGCGATCGACGCGGGTATCGAGGGAGAAGCCGTCCTTCTGCTGGATGAGGTAGAGGATGGAGGTGATGTCGGTGCTGACGGCCTGGTTGAAGTTGGGGGTGAAGACTTCGCGGTAGATCCAGGAGCTGAGGTACTCGACGTCGCCGACGGCGCGGATGTTGGGGGAGAACTGCCGGCGGAAGCTGGAGGTGATGTCCTCACCGCCCTGGTTGTTGTAGACGGTGACGGGCTGGCCTTCGGCATTGACGCCGGGCGCGTAGAAGCCGCGATCCTGCAGGGCGGAGAAGTGGGCGTTGAAGAAGTTGTCGGCATAGCCCTTGTAGCGGAAGGTTCCATTCTCCGAGAAGCCGCGCAGCGAGTAGTAGATGGAGCCGACGGTGAGGTCGGCGGAGCGGCCAAGCACGAGGTAGAGCTGCTCGCCGATGGTGATGCCCTTGGAGCCGGTGTTCGCGCTGGCGCTGGAGTAGCCGAGCTCGGGGATCAGGAGGCCGGACTGGCGCTGCTGATTGTCGACTGGATGGGTGACGTAGGGGAAGAAGAAGACTGGAATCCCGAGCAGCTTGAAGGTGGACTTGGAGGCCTGGGCCTTTCCGCTGTTGAGGGCAATACGGCCGGCGTAGAGGGTCCAGTCAGGGTGCGGCAGAAGGCAGCTGGTGACCCAGCCGTTGTAGATGGTGTAGTCGGTGGGCCCGGTTTTGAGGACGAGGCGGCCCTGGAAGACGAAGGGGTTGGAGTTTTGATAGCCGGGAAGGCGCGAGCTGCTGCTGGGGGTAGTGATGCCGGCGTTGGTGGGTTTGAAGGTGGGCTCGGCGGAGGCGCGAAACAGGCCGACGGAGCCGTGCACGTCGAAGAAGCGGCCGGTCTGGGTGCGGAGGTTGTAGATGGCGCGGGAGGCGCTGATGTGCTCGTCGTTGGCGCCGCCGGTGAGTTCGACGTTGCCCTCGGCGGTGATGGTCTCGGTGGAGTGGTCGTAGGTGATGGCGTCGGCGCGGAGGACGTGATCGCCGTAGGTGACGACGACGTTGCCGGAGGCGAAGCCAATTTCGCCGTGGCGGGTCTGCGGGTTATCGCTGGCGACGTCGGCGATGGCGAGTGGCTGGTCGGGGGACAGGGACGAGGCGTGGGGGACGGTGGAGAGGTCGGGGGACTGGGAGTCCGGAGCTTGTGGTATCTGGGGAGTGGCGGGGGCTGGGATGAGTGTGTTCTGATTTGGGAAGGAAGTGGGGGGTTCCTTGGGGGTAACGCCCTGAGCGCACAGATTTTGGTACCCCATGGCGAGTAGGGTGGTACTTATGAACAGAGGGATGAGACGAAACACCTTTCCTGAAGAGTGGAAACGATGCCTTGCGCGACCGCTGGGATTGCTGGCGTGACCGCTGGGATTGCTGGTGCCGAGAGCTTGGATGAGACCGTCCACTATCTTGAGATTAGACGATTCCCGACCGCCGCTGGTTTAGATTCGGCAATTTGGGCTTTAGAGTTAAGGAAGATCTGACGATGAGCAGTGCGGCGCAACGCGATGAGACCTCCCCACCCGATCCCCCCGAGGGGACTGACGAACGCAGCGCGCTGAAGAAGTTGGCGGCGGAGCGTTTGGCGGCGCATCGCAGCCGGCGGGCGGTGGTGGACGGTGCAGGGGTAAATGCGAGGCGCGAACAGGCGGAGGCGCAGGCGGCGATTCGGCTGCAGGCTCGGCGCGAGGCGGAAGGGCATGCCGATGCGTTGCGGGTGCGCGATGCGGTCGTGGCGCGGTATGAGCATAGCCCGAGCTACAAGGAAGTCCTGGCCGAGGAGGCGCGGCGTTCGATCGCGCGGGCGCAGGCAGAGGCGGAAGTTGCCGCGCGCAATGCCGTGGCTGTCGAGCAAGCGCAGCGGCAGTTGTTGGAAGAGATGCAGGTGCTGGAAGAGATTGAGCAGTGGAAGGAGCCGGCGAGCGCTGGTTCGGCGACGCTGTTCGGCGAGATGCCGGTGCTGGAGATTGTTGAGCCGGAGATCGCGGCACCAAGTGAGACGAAGGACGCAGAGAGTCCGCGCGGTTGGAGGAAAGTTCTCGGGGAGTTGAGCCCTGGCTTTGCGCCGCTGCAGGGAACGTTTCTGGGATCGCTTAGTACGCAGGAGCAACTGCAGGTTCGGCTGCCGGAGGATGCAGAGTGGGCGCCGCGCAGTGAGGGCCATCGCGTGTCGTCGCCGCGGGTGCAGGGCGGTGCGGAAGAGATTGCTGAATTGGACGAGGAGATTGAGTTTCGGCTGTCGCCGGAGTTTCCTGACCTGGTACTGGAGACGCAGACGATTCCTGGCAACATCCTTGAATTTCCGCGCGAGCTGGTGGCTTCGCGCAAGGCACGGCCGCGGCTGGCGGAAGGGCCGCTGCTGGACGATAGCACGCCGGAGTCGCAGCTGCGGATCTTCGAGGTCGAGCCGGAAGATATTTCAGCGGAGCCAGAGGTTGCGGCACTTGCGGGGGCGCCGGAGTGGCAGGGATTGCTGCTGGGTGCTGGGCACTCGGCTGATGCGCGGGCTACGATTTCGCGGCAGCTCGAGACGCAGCTGCAGCTCGATCACCAGATTTACGCGGCACCCGTGATGCGGCGATTGCTGGCTGCGACGATCGATGGCCTGTGCGTGGCGGCGGCGCTTGCGGGCTTCGCGACGTTGGTGATCAAGATTGCCGGGGCGACGCTTCAGCCTGTGCCGCGACCCCTCGCGGTTCTGGTTGCGGCGGGAATGTTTTTGTTCTTCGCGGTGATCTATCAGCTGCTGTTCTTTACGTTGAACGATGTGACGCCGGGAATGCGGATGACGCGGATGGCTTTCTGCACGTTTGGGGAGGGTAACCCGTCGCGCAAGGCGCTTCGGCGCCGGATGATTTCGATGGCGCTGGCTGCGTGCCCGCTGGGGCTGGGGTTGGTGTGGATGATCATGGATAGCGATGGGCTGGGATGGCACGATCGCATGTCGCGGATGTACCCGCGCACTTACTAAGGACGGGGTTTGGGTGGGTCAGGGGGCATCGCCATGCCTGCCTGGATCCATTGTGAGAGGGTGGCGATGTCGGTGTCGGAAAGCTTGTGACGCGGGGGTGGCGGCATGGGCATGGGGTCGTCTGCGGGGCCTTCGTGGCGGACCAGCTTGAGCAGCAGAGACTGGGCGGCGTTTCCGGGAACGACGACGCTGCCGTCCATGCCGCCCTTGAGCAAGCCAGCGCGGGTGGCGAGGCTGAAGTGGCCGCGGTGATTGGTGCCACCGTGGCAACCGTAGCAGTGACCTTCGAAGATAGGCTGGACGCGCTGCGTGTAGAAGGCGACGGAGCTGGGCGCGGGTTGCGCTTGCGCGGCGACGCTGCGCGGTTGCCAAAGCGTGGCGGCGGCTGCGAGTGTGAGCGTACCGAGCAAGAGCGCGAGTATGCGGCGAGGAAGGCAGAAGGTGTGAAACCAATCAGCGGCAGGCTGGTTGCGGGGCATGCATTAAATCTCCGTAATGCTTTCGATGGTACGTGAGGGCGCGAGGTCGCTCAAAATGGAAAAATTGCATTCGCCAAATGGCAAGTGTTGTTGCGGTTAGCGTGCGAGCATCCGAATCGGCACTACCGTGGGGGGAGGGTTGCGGATAGGCTGAAGAAGCTCGGCGGCTTCGCGGCCACCTTAAAAACTTGTGATGATGATGAAGCAGTGGGGCCACGCTCAACCGGAAGCCGGCGCACGCGCGAAGTCGGCTGCGTGCACAGCGATGTGGATCACGGTGTGGAGCGTCGTGGTGGCGTTCGCGATGTTCTGCGCGGTGGGTGAAGCGCTGGCGGAGACATATACGCCGCACGGTCGGCGGATTACGCCGCGTTACTCTACGGCACACTTCGTAACGCATGGGGCAAAGTCTGGAGCACACGCGGCGGCGCACGCGCGGGCGGTGGGTGTGCATGGCGGCCGAACGAGTGTGCATAGGGTTTCGGTTGAGAGCGGCCGCCGGTCGGCTGGAGTTGAGGCTGCGTCGTCGCACAGGATGAGTGCCGCGGAGAAGCGTTCTGCGCGGGACTCGTCGTCATCGATGCGTCGAGTGAGCAGCCGTCATCGGCGGGGAGATCGAACGAGTGGCAGGGACCGTCTCGATGTCGTGGCGGGAGTAAAGACGCACGCTCCGGCTTCTGGAATTTATGCCAACGGCGTGGCGCATCCCGACGAGAAAGTTATTGTGACGGGGCCAGGGACATCGCGCGACGCAGCTCTACCGGAAGTGACAGCGAGCGTTGACGCGTTGCCTGCGCAGAGAGTGCCGGCGCCATTGCAGCCGAGCGCACCTTCAGACCTAGTGGGTGCGCCGGTGACGACGACAGCGGGACCCGAGACGCGATCGAGCACGGTTGGCGGGATGTCGCTGGGGACGCGTGAAGCGATCGCTGAAGAAGCGGGTCAGCCTGAGGTGTTGCCTGGTCTCTATCGTTATGGGCGATTGGTGGTGCCGCCGCCGATGCGGGGGACCCGCGAGATTCTTATGCACCAGAATTTGATCGCTGATGAAGAGGGACTGAGCCGCATTCAGGATGATGATGATCTTCGCCGCATGTGCACGGAGCGGATGTTGGTGGACTTTCCCGAGAGCATGAGTCTGCATGTGAACGCTGAACTGGCGGGCGATCGTCGCTGCGCGCGGCCGTGGACGGTGCGGTTCGCGGCAGACATTGCGCGGGCATATTATTTGCGGTTCCATCAGCCGCTGCAGGTGAACTCGGCGGTGCGGACCGTGGCGTACCAGGTGCGGCTGCGGCGGGTGAATGGAAATGCTGCGGGAGTTGGCGGCGAGATGGCTTCGCCGCATTTGACGGGAGAGGCGATTGACTTCGGAAAGCGCGACATGAACACCGAAGAGATTGCGTGGATGCGCACGTATCTTCGGCCACTGATGCAGGTTGGAAAAGTTGATGTAGAAGAGGAATTTCAGCAGGCTTGTTTCCACATCAGCGTGTATCGTTCGTATGCGCCGAGCATACCGTCGTCGCGCCGCGAGTACGCGGAAGTGGGTAGCCCGCATGTGACTCGTGCACGCGCGGACGTCGATCAGTGAAGTTTTGTTCGCCAAGGGAAAAGGGGTGGCCGGGGAAATCCGGCCGCCCTTTTCAAACTTTGTTGGGATTTTCGGGAACCTTCTCGCCCTTCTTGCGGGCTTCCGATAGGCCGATGGCTATTGCCTGCTTCGGGTTGGTGACTTTCTTGCCGCTGCGACCACTCTTCAGCTTGCCTTGATGCATTTCGTGCATCTCGGTCTTGACTTGCTTGCCGGCTCCGGCGCTGTACTTCTTCTTTGCGGAAGACTTCTTGACTGCGGCCTTCTTTGATGGAGACTTCTTGCTGGCAGACTTCTTTGCCGGAGACTTTTTGGTTGCTGCTTTCTTTGTTGCCTTTTTGGTTGCCATTGGGTGAAACCTCCCGTGAGGTTTGAGGGCAGGTGCACGAACTTCGTTGCATCAGGGATTGCGGCGATTCCGCACGATGATGTACGCGGCGATGAGCAGGCCGATGGCGAGCGCGATGTAGAAGACGTGGCTGTGCGGGCGGTCGAGATTGCCATTGCGCCAGGCGACGTAGGTGAGGTTGAGGTCGGCGGCGAGGCCGGGGATGGTGACGGCGTTGAAGGCGGTTGCGGGATCGGGGCCGGGGGCGGTGGGGAGTGAACCGAAGATGCGTTCAGGGCCAGGGGATTTGCCGTCGCGGTCCTTGGGGATGGCCGCGATGAGGGCGTTGATCTCGGCGTCGCGGGGGTCGTTGAAGTACGTAGCGTCGGCGGTGTTGGGAAAGAGGGTGACGTGGCCGGTGAGCTGGTGTTCGATGGCGGAGACGCCGTCCTGGCAGACGCCGAGTGCGTAGTAGCCGCCGAAGGGAAGGGTCGGATGCGCGGCGTGGAGATGCAGGTAGGCGACGGTCATCAGGCCGGCGAGGCGCGTGACTTCGACGGCCTGTGCGCCGGTGTACTCGTGGGCGTTGCGCTTGAGGACCCAGGGCTGGTCGAGGGTGTCCATGGTGCGCCACTCGGATTTGCCGTCGATGCCGAAGTAGTAGGAGATGTCGGCGTTGATGCGGGGGCCGTGGATGTGCCACTCGTACTCGGCGTGGGAGACGGGGACGAGGAGGTGGCGACGGCGGGAGTGTGGGACGAGGATGCCGGAGTCGACCCAGAAGGGGGCCATGACGTCCTGACCGTTGTAGTGGAGGTGGGCGAAGTTGGCGAAGTAGCGGGCGTCGTCGATGGTGACGGTGTGGCCGGTTTGCTGAAGAAGGCGAATGAGTTCATCGGGCCGTCGAGCCTCTTGATCCATTGGTACTTCGTCGTTCTGGATCATAAGCGACTGCGGCTTTTCTGTATTAATGACCGTCACGATGGGCTGCGCAGGAAAGGGTGCCGTTCTGGCGACGAATGTCGCAGCGTCTTCGAGCCTGTTGGCGGCGAGGCGGTTAAGAACGTCGGCGAGGCGCTGGGATTCGGCGTGTTCGGAGGCGAGCGAGTTGGGGCCGTCGCCACGGGTGACCCCTGCTCCGAGAGAAGTAACGATGCCTTCGGTTGTAAAGCCGGGAAGACGCGAGGGTTCATTGAGAAATACAATCTGCGCCTTGTCGACACTGTAGGGGCCGAGGTCGAGATACTGCCTGGCTTGGGCTGCGGAGAGTGGGGCGCCAGGGTGGACGGCGGAGGCATCTTCGAGCTTCTGATCCTTGCCGGCGAGGTGGCCGACGACGCGGACGGTGGGATTGATGGCACGCATGGTCCAGCCAGGAAAGCGGTCGAGGCCCTGCCAGTCGGAGCCGAGAATGCGCTTGCGGAGTTCGTCGATGAGCTTAGGCGTGAGGAGTGCCGGACCGGCCTTGCCGTTTTTGTCGAGCTGGTCGAGGAGCTTGTCGGTGAAGCCGGGCTGCGCGGAGAGCTGCCGCATCATTTGGGAGAGGAGGACGGTGTTGGGGGGCATCGGCGTCTGGGGGACGACGTACGCGCGATGGCAGCCGGAGAGGCCGAAGAGCGTGCAGAAGAGCGCGAGTTTGCGGGTTAAGCGCATGATGGAGTTAGACGCAGCATAGACGTTCTGCGAATGTGTTGTATCAGCGCCGATGGTTGGAACATTTGTACGATGCGTGGTTCTGCATCGTTAGCGAGCGAAAAGGAGCCGAACCTTGGCCAAAAGATTCTCATGAACGGCGTCGCACAGCTCACGTACACGAGTATCGGGTTGGCGGTGTTTGCTCGGCAGATTGGCCTTCCAGTGCCTGCGATGCTGCTCCTGATCGCGGCCGGAACGCTTGCGAAACGGGGACAGCTGCATCTCTCGTTGGTGCTGCTCGTTGCAGTGGGAGGGTGCCTGGCTGCGGATGGGTTCTGGTTCTGGCTGGGGCGGCGCTGGGGTTCGAGGGTGATACGAGCCGTGTGCAGCATTACGTGGGATCCGCAAAGGAGCCGCGAGCGTTCGCACCGCATCTTCGCTCGATGGGGGCTGCGGCTGTTGCTGATTGCGAAGTTTGTTCCGGGGTTGGACGGTGTGTCGCCTCCACTGACGGGTGCGGAGGGTTCGTCGATCAAGGGGTTTGTGGCGTACGACGCGACCGGCTCGCTGCTATGGAGCGCGGCATATACACTGCTGGGCTTCGTCTTTGCGCATCAATTAGATGGCGTCATCCGCATCATCGCGCGCTTTGGAACCCTGTTGGTGTTGGTCGTGGGGTTGCCGCTGCTGCTATATGTGGCGCTGCGAGCGATCTATCTTTGGCGAGTGATCCGACAACTGCGGCTGCGGCGGATCAGTCCTGCGATGCTGCAGCAGAAGATCGACGAGCAAGCGAAAATCGCGATCTTCGATCTGCTGAACTTCGAGGCGCGTGAGGAGGGCGTGGCGGGAATTCCGGGGGCGGTGCGCGTGGACGCGACGCGAATGCGCAAGTCGCCGCGAGTGACCATACCGGAGGGCGTGAGCGTTGTGCTGTACTGCTCGGCGAAGAGCGAGTTTGCCACCGCTCGGGTGGCCGAGGCGCTAGGGAAGCGCGGAGTCACCGAGGTGTGGATGCTGGAAGGCGGGCTGGAGGCCTGGGTGCAGGAGGGACGCCCGGTGACTACAGAATTCCAGACGACAAAAGAAGTGGCCGCGCGCCTGGGAGTTGTGCTTCCCGAGGAGGCGTAGAGATCAAGAGCTAAAGAGCGCGGTGCGGATCAGGGAGCCTTCGTGTCCCAGTCTGAGATACGGAAGTGGCCGCTGGCGTGGAGGAAGCTCATGAGGTAGAGCATGCCGTCGAAGTAGCGCTGGTTGCCGTTGGGGATGGGGGTGCGCCAGAGCTCGTCGATGAAGGCTTTTTCGTTGGGGCCGGGCGTGGCGGCGAGGCCGGCGACGGTGGTGGCGGCGAGCATACCGGTGGAGTGGCGAGCGGCGAGCGGCTTGCCGTCTAGGGTGTAGCGGTCTACGAACGTAGTGATTCCCTGGCCGATGAGGAAGGCCTGGATGTGGTTGGAGAGCGTGGTCTGGCGGGGGTCTTTGTGCCACCAGCTGGAATCGACGGACCAGTTGCTGGCGGTGCGCCAGGAGTCGTAGCTGAAGGGAACGGGCTTGCCGTCGCGTTCGGTCATCTGGGAGAAGTCGAAGTTGCTGCGATCGGGAGCGAGGCCCGTGTTGGGATCGGCCACGCGGTTGAAGAGCTCCCTGCTGACGTCGGCGGCGTGGAGCCAGAAGTCGCGGTCTTCGGCTGGACCCCATCGGGCGAAGAGCTCGTAGAAGGCGGGGAGGTGATAGCTGGCGTCGGTGAAGTTGCCGTAAGGGCCGGGGACGAATTTAACCATGGTGTGGGCGTCGTCCATCATGGGGCCGCTGGTTTCGGGGCGATCGGCGTGGCGGGGCCATTGGGGCGCGGGAGGCGGGGTCTTGCCTTCGCCTTTGAGCTCGAGCGCGAGATTGGTGTCGGCCTGCTTGCGCTCGGTGATGTTGGGGCTGGTTAGCTTGGTGGCATCGTAGGTGAAGGGCGCGTCTTCGGGGTGGATACGGAAGGGGCCGGTGGCGGTTTCGACGGGATGGTGGCGCATAAGGTGGAGGATGCGGTTGGCCTGCGCCTGGTAGTCGTAGAGGCCTTGGCCGTTGCCCCAGCGGCGCGCGGCGAAGAGTAGCGCCATGGCGTAGTACTCTTCGCCATCCGGAGCAGGACCCGTCGAGCGCGGCGAGCCGTCCGTGGCCATCGACCAGGCGAAGTAGCCGTTGTTGGGATTCTTCGGGTCGGTGATGAGCATGTAGGTGTTGGACCAGTTCCAGAGGGCGTCGAACTCGCGCTTGTGGTTGAGCTGCACGGCGATCATCATGCCGTAGCTCATGCCCTCGGTGCGCGCGTCGTTGTTGGCCCAGTCGGTCATGTAGGCGAGCGGGCCGTTGGCGTTCGAGCCGGCTTCGAAGTAGACGCGCTCGCTGAGGGCGTCGCCGTGGAAGAGCTGCTGGAAGGCGCGGTCGATTTTGGCTTGCGTGTCGGCGGGGGAGTGGCCGGCTTCGGCGAAGAGGTCGCGGTAGTGGTGCGTGGTGTAGGCGCCGGAGCCGTCGCCGGGGAAGGATGGGGTCGGAGTTTGCGCGAAGGCGATGCCGGTGCTGACGAGAGCGAGGAGAAGGATGCGAAGTCTCACCGCGCCATTAGACCATGGCGAAGCATCAAAAGATACCGCATAAAGCGATTTAATCAATGCTTCAGGATTAGCCGGGAGTGTAGAACGCCAGGAGTGCCGCTCCAAGAATAAATATTCCCATCCTTATCTAGAATGTAACCATCCGCGCCAATAGGAAAGGCCCAGGTACTGCGACCAAAACTCGCATGCGTACCTGCCTCCGCTGACTTAATGGTCTGGAAGATGCAATGCGCTACCGTAGTTCGAATGTGCTTCGGCGCGAACTCAATCTGTCCATCGATACTGCTTATTGCATCCTCTTGCTGTTCGCTCGATCCGCACGAGTAGTCGTTTGCTTCTTCGCGGACGAGGATGTTGCTTGTAGGAATTCCATTTGCGTCGGTGACGCGGATGTACCAGTGTGGAGCGATCATCCTTTTGAACGGCACAAAGCAAAGCGCGACGACGATCGCGAGGAATAGCAAACTTGCGCCAACGCGTGCGGGACGCATTAGGCGTCGAGCTTCTTTACTACTAGCTCGTTGAGGAGGGCGGGGTTGGCCTGGCCTTTGCTTAGGCGCATGACCTGGCCTACGAAGAAGGCGGCTACCGTGCGTTTGCCGCCTTTGAACTGCGCGACCTGTGCGGGGTTGGCGGCGATGACTTCGTCGATCATGGCTTCGATGGCGGAGGTGTCGGAGATCTGTTGCGGCTTGTCGCGGTCGTAGATGGTTAGGAAGTCGCGGCCTTCGGTGAAGCAGGTGTCGAGGAGCTGCTTGAGTTGCTTGCTGCTGATCTCTCCGGCTTCGGCGAGGTCGGCAGCCAGGACGAGGCCGTCGAGGGTAACGGGACTTTTGTCGAGCGTGATGTCCGCGGCGCGGAGGCGCATCGTGATCTCGCTGAGCAGGATCGACGCGACGCGCTTGGGGGCCTTGGCTGCGCGGGCGGCTTGCTCGAAGAAATCTCCTAGCGATCTGTCAGTGGTTAATGTTGCAGCGTCTTGCGCGGAGAGGCCGTAGTCCGCGGAGAGGCGAGCGCGGCGGGCTTCGGGGAGCTCCGGCATGGCCGCTAGGATTTGCTTCTGCCACTCGGCGCCGACGACGAGGGGCGGAAGGTCGGGCTCGGGGAAGTAGCGGTAGTCGTGCGCTTGCTCCTTGCTGCGCATGGAGTAGGTGCGGCCCTCGCCGTTGTTCCACAGGCGCGACTCCTGGATGACGCGGCCGCCGTCTTCGATCACGCCGATCTGGCGCTCGATCTCGTACTCCAGCGCGGCGCGGATGTAGCGGAAGGAGTTTACGTTCTTGACTTCGG
>Ga0302308_10001853_pt1 | contig 17115 bp, 15 predicted proteins | sample III_Palsa_E3_3_FD_200531 | JGI IMG/M metagenome (GOLD analysis project Ga0302308, IMG submission 200531) | Peat permafrost microbial communities from Stordalen Mire near Abisko, Sweden - III_Palsa_E3_3 | ecosystem: Environmental > Terrestrial > Soil > Palsa > Peat permafrost | place: Sweden... | reverse complement strand
ATTGGGAGAGGGAGCGGGCCCTCATGTTATGCCCCCCGCCGGTGGCGGAGGTGAGGATGATCACCTTCATCAGGCGATCCTCCATGGGAATTTTCGAATAGCCATCCCGATCAGGGGCAATTCCCGACACATCGCCGGGCCGAAGTTCAGGGGGCGGGCCCACGGCGAGGCCAGGAAGAGGAACCCGACCAGCAGGACGTTGGGCAGAAAGAGAATCGTAAAGACGAAATACGAGCCGACGTGGAAGAGGAGGAGGGCCACCGCCCAGGGACGGAGGAGGATGGGTCGAAAAACCGCCCAGAGCGAAAAGAACTGGATGTAGATCATGCCGAGATAGAGCGGCCAGCCAGCCCAATAGTGATCAATGATCCAGGAACCGACGACGCTCTCGGAGTTGGTCTGTGAGAGCCGTTCGGCGACCTGCTCGGCGAGCGCCTTGGGATGGAGGACGGTCATCTCGCCGGAGACAAGCTGGTAAAAACAACCGCCGACCTTGCCCAAACCGGCCAGCGTATAGACCAGGCTGAGGATCACCGCCGCCGTCCAGAAGATCTGGAGATAGCCCTGCCGGGTGGCCCGGCGCGACGATTCGTGGGAACCATGGTGGGGGAGGAAGACCAAGACCGCCGAGGTCAGGACCCACCCGTGCATGCTGTGGCCGATCTTCCCGAAGGAATTGTCATAGGCGACGAAGAAGAGGACGCCGAGAAAGGCGGCGAGCCGCGCCGTCCGGTATTCGGGAAAGATCGCCGCCGCCATCGCCCCGGCGAGATAGAAGATGAAGATGCCCAAGATCGCCCCCTGCGGGGGAAGCCAGGCCATCCAGCCGATCGGCCACAGCGGATGAACCGGAACGACTCCCATCCGTCCGGTCCATTGGGGGATCAGCTCAACGGCAAGGTAGGTCAGCGCGACGTAGTAGACGCGGATCAGCAGGGTGGCCTGCCGCCAGGCCGCCGTCTGGCGGCGGAAGGGGAAGGAATGGTGGAAGGAACCTGTCCTCCCTGGCCCGGGATTGCCGGCGAAGAAGCGGCGGAGCGGACGGAGCAACCGCTCCCAGCGCCGCCGGGAAAAGGCCAGGAAGGCCAATCCAGCCACGACCAGGGGGAGCACCAGCCAGGTCACCCACGATTCCGAGGCTGGAGCCGTCTCGATCGCCGTCGTGGCGACCGAATCGAAAAAGCCGAGGCTCTCAATGATCGGCACTCCCTGATGGTGCCACCGCTCGATGGCGTCACCCCGCTCCCGGACGACTTCGTAGCGGGTATCAGCAGGGAACTTCGCCTCGACGTAACTCCGTTCCCGCGCCACCGCCGTGGCGTCGCCATCGCGCAACGCCTGGCCGTAGCGCTGCACCACTCGGTAGAGGACGATCGAGCGGGCGCCGCCGACCAGGGAGGAAGCCTGGTTCAGCGGCAGGGCCGGATCGATTTCCTGGCCGTTGACCCGGTGCAGGAGCACCTGATAGGTGGTCTTGCCGTTCGGCACGGTGGCGAAGAGGAACCACGAGTAAAAGGGGAAGATCTCTCGCTGAGTGGTGGTGGCGGCGGCGGTGAGCCCGATCCCGACCATGAGGAGGGCGCCCAGAAATCCTCCCCAAACCAGGCGTCGATACCATCTCACCGGATCATGAATAAAATGCGGGATGCGGCTTGGCGAGGCTATACTTTTTGGACAGGATGCGCCTCGCATGGCACGGATCTTATACGGGGTGATGGGAAACACCAACGGTCATATCATGCGGACCCTCTCCCTGGTCGCCCGGCTGCCGGAACACGAGTTCCGCTTCGTCGGCGGGGGAAAGGTCCCGGCGGCGGTGGCGGGGCGGTGGCCCTGCCTGGAAACCCCGGTTCCCCGCACCGTCCATCACCGGCAGCGGGTCTCGGTCTCCCGCACCATCGGCCATCTGGCCAAGTGCCACCTCGCCCTGCCCCGGGTCACCCGGCAGATCGCCGCCGAGATCGAGGCCTGGCAGCCCGACCTCGCCATCTGCGACCGCGAGTTCTTCCTCCCCCATGCCGTCCGCCGCACCGGCCTTCCCTGCGTCTCGATCGACCATTCCCATGTGCTCAAGGCCTGCCGTTATCCTGTCCCCGGCCCGGAGAAAATCTCCTGGAGCCTGGCGATGCTCAACGACTATCTCTTCTACGACCTCACCCGCCACAACCTGATCGTCTCCTTCTTCCACCCGCCGCTGAAGCCCTCCCGACCCGGCTTCCGCGACGAGCTTTTCCCCGCCGTGGTCCGCGAGGTGGTGACCCGCCGCGCTCCCAGCCCGGGGGAACATATCTTCGTCTACCAGACCAGCCCCACCTTCCACCGTCTCATCGCCACCCTCGGCGAGCTGAAGCGCCCAGTCGTCGTCTACGGCTTCCACAACCAGGACCGGCAGGAGGGGAATATCTCCTTCCGCGCCTATCACCCCGAGCGGATCCTCGACGACCTCGCCGCCTCCGCCTATGCCGTGGTCAACGGCGGCCACAATCTCCTCTCGGAAGCTCTCTACTACGGCAAGCCGGTCCTCTGCTTCCCCGTTCGGACCCTCTTCGAGCAGTTCATCAACGCCTTCCACGTCCGTTCCCTCGGCTACGGCGACTATGCGACTACCCTGGAGCCAACCCCGGCCCTCTTCGCCGCCTTCGAGGAGCGGCTGCCCGCTTTCCGCGCCGCCATCGCCGCCGGTTTCCGCGAGGGGACCGACCAGATCGTCACCCGCCTCCGCGAGCTGATCGCCGATCCCCGCCTCATCGTCGGCTCATGAAGGTCGCCTACCTCTTCGTCACCTTTCCCGTCCTCTCGCAGACCTTCCTGCAGCGGGAGATCCGGGGCATGGCTGCCGCCGGGATCGAGGTAGACGTTCATTCGATGTGGACCGCCGATAATGCCGCGCCCTGGGAAGCGACCCCGGGCGTCACCCTCCGGCAATGGTCCCGCGCCGACCTGCTTCTCCGCTCCCCCCAGGCCGCCCTCGAGGCGCTCTGCCGTCCCGGCCTCCTCCGCCAGGGCATCGCCCGGATGAACGATTTTTCGCTCCGCTCGCGCGAGGATCTCGCCAATGCCGCGCTCGGCGCCGCCTTCGCTTTCCGCCATGCCGCCGAATTCCGCCGGGCGGGCTATGACCTGATCCACGGCGCCTGGGCCACCGCCCCCGCCACCGCCGCCCTCCTGTTGGGACGGCTCTGCGGCGGGCCGTTCAGCTTCGGCGCCCATGCCTTCGACATCCACCGCAACGGCGGCGATCTCTTCCTGCCTTACAAGCTGCAAAAGGCGGCGCTCATCCACACCACCACGGAGATGAACCTCGATCATCTCTCCCGCCTCGCGCCAGCCACCATGGCCGCCGGGAAGATCGTTCTCTCCCGGCGTGGTCTGGCCGAGCTCCCTCCCTTCGAACCGTCCCGTCCGCTCCACTCCCCTCTCCGCATTCTCTCGGTCGGACGCCTGATTCCCAAGAAAGGCCAGAGCCGCCAGATCGATGCGATGGCCCTCCTCAAACAAGAGGGGATCGCGGCCCATCTCCGCATCGTCGGCGACGGCCCCCTCCGCGAGGAACTTTCCCGCCAGATCGCGGCGCGAGGCCTGCAACAGGAAATCGAACTGACCGGCGCGCTCTCCCCCGCGGCGGTGCGGGAGGAATACCGCTGGGCCGATCTCTTCTGGCATTCCGGCATCGTCGGCGCGGACGGTGACCGCGACGGCCTCCCCAACGTCCTCCCCGAGGCCATGGCCCACGGCGTCCCCGTCATCTCGAGCGACGCCGCCGGGACCACCGAGGCCGTCTACGACCACCAGACCGGCCTGATCGCCCCGGGAGGAACGGCCGAGATGCTGACCGACTGCACCTGCCGGCTGGTCGAAGAAGAAGGAACCCGGGAACGGCTCCGCCGCCAAGCCTATGCCTGGGTGGCGGAAAACTTCCGGGTCGAGAAGAACACCGCGCTATTGGCGGCGGCGTTTCGGAAAGCGGCGGAAACTTCGCCGCCGGAGTAGCTCAGCTCTTACCGGCTGTTGCGGATCGGCACGCCGCCCTTCTTGCAGGCGACGCAGAGCGCCTGCGCGAAGCGATCGAGATCGTCGCGGGTGTGGAGCGCCGAGACGGCGGAGCGGATCAGGTCCTTGCCCGCCGGGACGCCGGGGGAGATCGACATCACCGTGAAGAAGCCCTGGTCCCAGAGCGATTTCCAGACGAAGTAGCACTTCTCCTTGTTCCCGATGACGATGGGGATGGCGGGCGTCGGGCTGTCCCAATAATCGAGGCCGATCTGGTCGAGAAGGGAGCGGAAATAGGCGGTGTTGGCCAAGAGCCGCTCGCGGTGCTCCGGCTCGGCCTGCATCACCCGGAGGGCGGCGAGGGCGGCGGCGGCGGCGGGCGGCGTCAGGCCGGCGCTGAAGATGATCTGCTTGCAGTTGCTGCGGAGATATTCGATCACTCCCCGGCTTCCCGCCATGAAGCCGCCGGTGCTGGCCAGCGACTTCGAAAAACTGCCGACGATGAGGTCGACCTTCTCAGTGCTGCCGAAATGGTCGCAGACGCCCCGCCCGTCGCGCCCGAAGACGCCGAAACCGTGCGCGTCGTCGACCAGCAGGAAGGCCTCGTGCTTCTCGGCCAGCTCGGTCAGCTCGGGGAGCGGCGCGAGGTGCCCCTCCATCGAGTAGACGCCATCGACCGCAATCAGCTTGGGCTGCTGGGGATCGAGATTGGTGAGCAGCGCCTTGAGCGAGCTGATGTCGCCATGGCTGAACCGCTCGATGTCGGCCTTGCTGAGCTGGGCTCCGTCCCACAAGGAGGAATGGATGCTCTTGTCGACGATCAGCGCGTCGCCCCGCTGGGCCAGCGCGGCCAGGCTCCCCTGACATGCGAGGTAACCGGCGACGAGGACGTGGCAGGCCTCTTTGCCGAGGAACGCCGCCATCGCCTCCTCCAGCTCCTCATGATAGCCGCGCGAACCGTTGGCCAGCCGCGAACCGCACGAGCTGGTACCCCATTGGGCCGCCGCCTTCTGCGCCGCCTCGACCACCTTGGGATGCTGGCTCAGGCCGAGATACTCGTTGCTGCTCATCATCACCATCTGACGGCCATCGACCTCGATCTGCGCGCCCTTCACCGAATCGACCGCATGGTAGAAGGGGGCGTACTTGAGCCGGAGCTTGGTGGTGAGATCGTTTTCGGCCCGTTCGAGGATCGGCTTCTTCGAGGAGAGAAAGGGAGAGAAAATCATCGAAGCCAGGGAAGAGGATTGAGCGGGGAGCGACATCGCGGAAAAGGGGCTGGGGATTGGGGGAAGATTAAGTGCGGTGAGTGCGGTTGTTTGATCAGGGATTCACGGTCACTCCGGTCCAGACCACGTCATGGCGGGCAGCATAGGAGGCCAAGGCGTCGTGATGGGTCAGCAGCACCGTCCGCACCACGCTCGAGTCGTCGGCGTGGGTGGCTTGGGATTCCTTCTGGCCGGGAATGAGATCCCAATGCTTATGGACGAAAAGGAGGGCGAAGACCGCCTCGGCGACGGTGATGAAGGGAATCTCCCGGTCGGCCCCCTCGGCGAAATCCTCCACCATGTCGGCCAGGAACTCGAGCTGCTCGAACAGGTGGGGAAAACCGGGGGCGGTGATCTGGGTGAACTCCATTTTCAGTAGTGGAAGCTTGGGCAAGAGGGTGTCCAAAACGGCCGGAGTGATCCGGGCCGCCTGCCGGCGAACGTAATTGGCCGTCTCGGGCATTCTCCTTCTTAAAGGAGAAGCTAGGGGAATGCCAAGCTAATCCTCTGGGTGGAACCTATAGGAAGAAGCTTGAAAATCGCTTTTGCTTTAGAGATTTCGGAAGCCGGAGGGGAAGGACGCCGGGTCTGGGTGGATGATACCATGCGGACGCGAGGAGCGCGGGAGCGCGGGCTCATGGGTTTCAGGTGGTTGGGATCGGGGGAAGATCGAACGCGCTGGTTAGGGGCGGACCGGGATGCACGGGGGCAAAGAAGTTGGGAACGACGCAAAGGGGCTGCGCCCCCTTGGACCCCTCCATGACTAGATTCGCCACCTCTATGGGAGCCGTGCCTTGAGACTGCTGCTCTGATCACTGCCTATGGCTGCCCCGAGGACGGGGCGATCGCCCGGAGGACGATCTCGACCCGCCGGTTCGGCTGCTGCTCGGCCACCGTCCCCTTGGTGCTGACCACCGGCCGGGTGTCGCCGAAACCCTTCGCTTGGATCGTGAAATTGGCCCCCGGCAGGTTCTGTTGCAGCCAGACCTGGACGGTCTGGGCCCGGGCGAGGCTCAGCTTTTGATTGTAGTCCTCCGCGCCGAAGGAATCGGTATGGCCGTCGATTTCGATCTCGGCCCGGACATACTTTTGGATGTAGTCGCAGGCCTGCTGGAGGGTCGGCCCCGCTCCGGGCCGGAGCTGGGAGGAATCGAAGTCGAAGAGAATGTCGGTCGGCAAGGCCAGCACCACCGGCTGCGGCAGGTTCGGATTGAGGGTCGGCGGCGGGGTGAGGAATTGGGCCCGGACCTGGCTGATCGAGGGAAGCGCCGAGGCGGTGGGGAGATCGCCCGTCCCATTCTGCCCCGCCACCACGTTCCCGGCGTCGAGGGCGGCTCCCGGCGCGGAAGGCAGCGAGGGCGAGGGACCGGCCAGACCCGGGGTCACCGGACCGATCGCCAGCTTGGCGATTTCGGCGGAAATCTTGGCCCGGTCATTGAGCGAATAGGGGCTGGCGGCGGTCGGCGGGGCCGGGACCACCGGCTCGAAGGCGGCGGCGCTTCCCGGCGTCGCCGTCGGCGCATCGATCTGGGGGGGAGCCCCGGCCAGGCCCGCAGTGATCTGGGTCGATTCGGGAAGCCGCGTCGGCGGCTCCTCCGTCCCCTGAGGCGGCGGCGTCACCGGGGTGGGCGGAGCCTGCTCCAGCGTCGCCGCCGGGATCTCCACCCGCTTGAGATGGAGCGGCGGGGCCATGCTTCCATGATCGGCCGGAATCGCGAAGCCGCCCACCCGGATATCCGTGAAGAGATAGAGCAGCAGCAAATGAAGCCCCAGCGAGAGCGTCACGGCGGCGGTGACCAGGAAGCGGCGGGAAGAGAGCATGGGCACAGGAGAAATAGTGTCTTAAGTGCCGGGATTGGCAAAGGCGGGAAATTGCTCCCGCAGCTTCTTGCGGAGCGCGTCGGCCTGGGCCTGGTCGCCGGAGAGCTGGGCGGCCTGGGCGGCGGCATCGAGCGCCCGGGGCGTCAGGTCGTCATCCCGGTAGATCAGGCTGAGGGTGGTGAACGACTTCAGCGCGTCGGCGTATTGCTTTTGCGCCAGATACCATTCCCCGGTGAGGAAGCGGGCCTGGGCGTTGTTCTTCCCTTCGGGCTCGGCGATCAGGACGTGGTCGAGGTGGTCCTTGGCCGGATCGTAGAGACCGGCGCCGATCTGCGCCTCGGCCAGCGCCAGGAGGACGGGGGAATTGTCGGCGCTCTTCGGATCGCGTCCCCGGAAGGTCTCGTAGGCGTCGACCGCCGGCTGCCACCGCTTCAGCCGCCGGTTGGCCTCGCCGAGTTCCCACCAGGAGGAGGTCAGGTAATTGCCGGGATCGGGATGAGTGGTCACCTGGGTGAACCAACCCGCCGCCACCTCGTCCTGCTTCGTCGCCTCCGCCTGGACACCGAGCCAATAATAGATCGCCGCCGGGATGCGGACCGCCTTCGCCTCGGGATCGGGAAAGGCGTCGTACTGCCGCGCCAGATCGGTGGTCTGGGCCACATCCTTCTTCTGGTAGGCGATCCAGAGCAACCGGTAAGTGGCCGGGATCTGCCAAGCCTTCGGATCGGCCTCCCGCGCCTGCTTGAGCAGCGGCATCGCGTCGTCGTATTTCTTGGCGTTGAAGGCCTCCGCGCCGAGGGTATAGGCCGCCAGCGGCCAGAGGCGGCTCTGCGGGAAATCGGTGAGGATCTGATGGAGCGCCGCCAACAGCTCCGGCTTCCGCTGCAATTGCTGGTCGAGCGCCGCGATCTGCTCGATCGCCGTCTGCGCGTCGGGGGAATGGGCCGGAGCCAGCTTCAGCACCTCGCCCCAGGCCGCCGCCGCCCCAGTGGGATCGGGGACGTTCTGCAGCGCCGCCGCCTGGCACTGGCGGGCGCTGAAGAGACCGGGATGGTTGGGGAATTTCTGGATGAAGAGCGCGAAGGCATCGGCGGCGGGCTTCCATTCCTTCAGCTCGTAATGGGCCCGGGCGTCCTCGAAATAGATATCGCCCGCCGGCAGCCCCTCCGGCACCGGATCGTGGGCCAGCTCGTCCCAGATTTCCTTGGATTCGGCGAAATCTTTTTGCGCCGAATATTGCTGCGCCCGCAGGAAGAGAACCACGGGTTTGTAAGGCGACTGCGGCCAGGTGGACAGGAAGAGCGCGGTATCGCCGAGGATGTTGTCCCGGCTGAGCTCGGCGCGGGCCGCCAGCCGCTCGTAGGCGGCGGCGGGGGCCTGCGGGTCGTCTTTAAACTGAGCCAGGAAGAGATCGAACTGGTGGACGGCATCGGCGGGGTCCTTCAGCCGGTAATAGGCCCGCGCCGTCTCCAGGAAGACCTGGGCGCGGCTGCTGTCGAGGAACTGTTCCCGGTTGGCGTTGTAGAAATCGACCACCTCCTGATACCGCTTCTGCTGGAACCAGAGATCGAGGAGGCCGGTGTTGGCCAGCTTGACGTAGGGGCCGTCCGGGTCGGCCTGGCGGCTGGTCTGGAAAAGCTTTTCCGCGTCGGGCGCCTTGCCCAGCTGGAGCAATGCCAGCGCGGCACGGCTGGCCGCCTGGGCGCGGATCGCCTTTTCCTGCGATTGGTCGAGGACCGCCTGCCATTGCCTGACCGCTCCGTTCCAATCGGACTTCTTCTCCGCGTTCTCAGCCAGCATCTGCGCGGCGGCGGCCCCGTAGGCGCTGGGCGGCTTCGCATCGACGAAGGCCTGCAGCGCGGGGAGCGCCACCACCTCCTGGTTGAGCTTCAGCTGGGTGGCGGCGACATAGAAACGGGCCGCCTCCAGCGTCGCCGCATCGGCCCCCTTCTGCGCCGCCGTGAAGAGATCGAGCGCCGGCGCGAACTTTCCCTGCTTGTAGAGGATCTCCCCCCGCCGGTAATCGGCGGTCGGCAGGAAGAGGCTGGCCGGGAAATTATCGGCGAAGAGCTTGTAGACCCCCTCGGCCTCGTCGTCGCGGCCCAGCAGGCGGTACGATTCGGCGATCCGGTAGAGGACCTCCTCGCGCCGGGCGTCGGCGATCTGGGGAAGGACCTCCATGTAGACCTGGAGCGCATCGGCGTACTTCTTCTGGTCGTAGAGGGCGCCCGCCTGTTCCAGCCGCGAATCGATCAGCGGCTTGACCTGGAGCGGAGGCGGGGCGGTGCTCCCGTCGGCCGTTGCCGGAACCGCCGGGGCGGCTCCGGAGCTGGCGCCCGTGGCGGCAGGTGCAGGCGCAGGGGGGGCCGGAACCACGGCGGCAGGCGCATTGGTCGAAGCGGAAAGATCGGGCGGCGCGCTGGGAAAGCTGGGGGCGATGGACGGCCAAGCCGCTTCCCCTCCGACGCGCGTGGCCATCCAGACCGCCGCCGCCAGCATCGCGCCGCGCCGGGCGTTCACGAGGCGGGCTGCGGTGCGGCCGCCGCAGCCGGAACCGAGGCAGGCGTGGCGGCGGGAGCGGGTGTGGCGGGCGCGGCAGCCGGGACCGGGGTGGAGGAGGGAGCAGAAGTGCCAGCCGCCGGAAGGGTGCCGGGCCGGAGCGTGGCGAAGGCAATGTTCCAGGCGTCGGCCCCGCGACAAGCGTCGAGGACGCCGACCACGCTCTTGTAATTGGTGTCGGCATCGGCCCGGATGATCACCGACTGATCGGGGTATTGCTGGACCACCCCGGCGAGGATCTGCTGCAGCTCGTCGAGGCTGACGACGCGCCGGTTGAGGTTGACCGCGCCGTCCTTGGTCACGTTGATGATCACCTCGCCCGGGAGCTGCTTCGGTTCCTGGCCGTTCTTGGCGGTCGGCACCTTCACGTCGATGTCGGCTTCATACCGGGCGAGGTTCCAGGTCAGGATGAAGAAGCAGAGCAGGAAGAGGACGACATCGATCATCGGGGCCAATTGCAGCCCGATCTGCTCGGTGACGATGCGGCGGCGGAAATTCATCGCGACGTGGGGCTCGGATTCAACGGGCGAGCAGATGCCGCTTTTTCAAGAGCAGGATCTCCTGGACCCGCGCGGTGGTCGAGACCTCGAAGACCGAGATCAGTGCCTGGACCCGGCCCCGGAAATAGGAATAGAAGAACATCGCGGTGATGCCGACGATCAACCCCGCCGCCGTCGCCACCAGCGCCTGGGAGACGCCACCGGCCAGCATCATCGTCCGCATCGCCAGCGCCTGCGAGGCGATGGTGCCGAAGGAGCGGAGAATACCGACCACCGTGCCGAAGAGGCCGAGCATTGGCGAGAGCACCCCCACATCGAGCAGGTAGGTGACCCGCTGGTTGAGGGCGGCGGCGAGCCGGGCGCCTTCCGATTCGGCGACCGCCTTGATCGCCTCGGCGTCGGCGTCCTTCCGCCGGTAGGTGAACTCGAGGACCTTCCGCAGGACCTCGGCCACCGCCTCGGGCCGGTCCTTGAGGAAATTGGCCAGGCCGGTCAGGTCATCCTCCGAGAGGAAGGTATCGATCTGGAGTTCCAATTCGTCGTTGGTAATCGCCCCGCGCCGCAGTGTCAGGATGTAAAACCCGATCAGCGAAACCACCACCACCGAGGCGAACAACAGGGGAAGCATCACCCAGCCTCCGGCGCGGAGCAGGCCCCAGAGGGAGAGCCCCGCCAGGGGGTTGATGGCATCGGTGGGGGCGGTGGAAGCCGCCGCCGGAGCGGCCTGCGCTAGAAAAGGGAGCACCGCGTTCCAAAGGGAGGAATGAATCATAAAGAGATAGTTGCGAAGGAATTACACCATCGAAAGGGGCTTTGCCATTCCAAATTGGGACCGTTTGGGACCTAAATCGTGAACGCCAGACTTGCCCATACTGGAAAAAAACCTATAGTGGTTTCCTGTGAAAGATCAAACGGTTCTCCTTGCCGGGGCTAAAAACGGTTTCTCCAATGGCTTTTCCACCCAAGACCGGGAAGCGTCCGAATCATCCCCTTCGCGAGCCGAAGAAGCGAACCTTGCCCCGACCGAAGAAGAACCTATATTCCGTTCCGTGAAATATCAAACGATCCTGCTCTTCGGGGCTCCCGGCTCGGGCAAAGGAACCCAGGGCAAGATCCTCGGGACCGTCCCCGGCTTCCATCACTGCGCCTGCGGCGACGTCTTCCGCGCCCTCGATCTCCAGTCCCCCCTCGGCGAGGCCTTCCTCAAGTACTCGAGCAAGGGCGAACTCGTCCCCGACGACATCACCATCCAGCTCTGGGCCAAGCAGATCACCGTGGTCGAAAACGCGGGCCGCTTCAAGCCGGAGATCGACCGCCTCGTCCTCGACGGCATCCCCCGGAATCTCCCCCAGGCCAAGATCCTTTGCGACAAGCTCGCCATCGAGCGCGTCTTCCACCTTACCTGCCCCGACCGGAGCACCCTGATCGCCCGCCTCAAGCGCCGCGCCCTCAAGGACAACCGCCTCGACGACGCCAACGAGGAAGTCATCGCTCACCGCCTCAAGACCTATGAGGAGGAGACCAAGCCGGTCCTCGACTACTACGGTGAAAAGCTGGTGACCCACGTCGATGCCTCCCAGTCGCCGCACCACGTGCTGCGGGACATCCTCAACGCGCTGAAGTAAGATGCAAAAGGGGGCCCCTCGGTCCCCCCTCTGGACTCTCCCTCCCCGACAGGGAGCGATGCTCTATTGGCCTGTCACTGCGCCCGATAATCATCCATCGAGATCCGCTGCCGCTGGCGGATCTCCCGGATCGTCACATCGACCCGGAAATCGAGATCGAACTCGGCGGGGGCGAGCAGCGGCGGATTCGCCCCGGGAATCGGCTCGGCCCGGAAACGAAACTCGAGCCCCTTCATGGTCGCGAAGACCCAGGCCATGTCGACCGGCTTTGCCAACTGCGCCTCCGTCTGCAGGATGCTGTAGTCGTCGGTGCTCACCCACATCTTCCCGGTCAGGTTGTTGAGCACCTTCTCGATCCGATTGCTGTAGGGCTGCCCGGGCCGGGGGGAGAAGGCGAGGACGTAGGCCGATTGCCCGCGTAGCGTCTCCGGCCCGCTCACCTGGATCTCGAAGCGGCCCGCCAACTGCCGGAGCGAGAAATTCGCCTTCAGCTTCTCGCTGTCGCGGGCTTCCTTCCGCTCCTTGTCGGTCGTCTGGTCGGGGCTGAGCACCCCGCCCTTGCCGTCGGCGACGATCGAGAAATCGCCCTGCTCGCCGGGATGGACGATCATCTCGAGCGAGGAGCCGTGCCGCACCGTCCCATCGGAATTGAGCCAATCGGTCTCGACCTTCTGATGGTATTGATAACGGGCCAGCGCCTTTTGATCGGCCTCGTCCCGCGCCAGGACTTTCTGCACCAACTCGTTGGCGGAGGGGAGGTCGGCCGCCCGCAGGTTCATGCCGATCAATAGGAAGAGAGAACCGGCGGCGATCCATTTCATATCGAGCAACATAGAGAAGGCGGCCCGCTTGGCAAGGGAAGGGCGCTTCCCCGGCGCAACCCGCTCTTGTCTAATCGTCGATTCAATCTAGGCTCATGCCTCCATGCCACACGTCAAACTCTTCATCCCGGGGCCGATCGAAGTTTCACCCAAAACCATGCAGGCGTTCTCCAAGCCGATGGTCGGGCACCGCAGCAAGGATTTCCAGAATCTCTACGCCGCCGTCCAGCCCGAGCTGCAGAAGATTTTCTATACCAAGCAGCCGGTCTTCCTCAGCACCACCTCGGCCTGGGGGGTGATGGAGGGGGCGATCCGCAATCTGGTGAAGAAGAAGGTTCTCACCTGCATGAACGGCGCCTTTTCCGACAAGTGGTACGACGTCGCGATCAAGAACGGCAAACAGGCCGAGAAGCTCCAGGTCGAATGGGGCCAGCCGATCCTCCCCGAGCAGATCGAGGAAAAGCTCAAGACCGGCGAATTCGATGCCGTCACCCTGATCCACAACGAGACCTCGACCGGCACGATGAGCCCGCTGATCGAGATCGCCGCAGTGGCCAAGCGCTATCCCGAGGTCTTCTTCATCGTCGACGCGGTCTCCTCGCTCACCGTCCTCCCGATCCCCTTCGACGAGCTCGGCCTCGACGTCCTCCTGGCGGGCACCCAGAAGGCCTTCGCGCTTCCTCCCGGCGCGGCCCTCTTCACCGTCTCGGAGCGGGCCTTCGAGCGGGCCGCCACCGTCAAAGACCGGGGCTACTACCTCGATTTCCTCGAGTTCAAGAAGAATGCCGAGACCTCGATGACGCCGACCACTCCCTCGATCAGCCACCTCTACGCGCTGCAGAGCAAGCTGGAGGACTTCTTCACCGAAGGCCTCGACAACCGCTATGCCCGCCATGCCCGCAACGCCCAGTTGGTCCGCGATTGGGCCAAAGGCCATGGCTTCGAGCTCTTCCCCAAGCCCGGCTATGAATCGCTCTCGCTCACCTGCGTGAAGAACAACCGCCAGATCGACGTGGCCAAGCTGGTCAGCACCCTCAAGAGCAAGTTCAACGAGGCGATCGACGGCGGCTACGGCAAGATCAAGGGCGAGACCTTCCGCATCTCCAGCATGGGCGACGAGAGCACCGAGAATATCCAGTCCCTCCTCGAACATCTCGACGTCTGCCTGAAAGAGATCGGGGCCTAGGCCGAGACCAGTCCGGGTCGGCACCGAGCACCGCACCGCTTGAAACTCCGCCTCCTCATCATCCGGCGGCGTTACCTGGGCGATTTGGTCCTCTTCGATCCGGCGCTCCGGAGCCTGCGCGAAACCTATCCCGGCGCCTTCATCGCCCTCCTGGTCGACCAGGGCTACGAGAACGTCCTCGCCACCCATCCGGCGCCCGACCGGATCCTCGTGCTGCCCCGCCGCCAGCCGGGCGAATCGGCCTTCGCGATCGGCCTCCGCTACCTCGCGCTCGCCCGCGAGCTCCGCTCGCTCCGCTTCGACACCTGCGTCGATTACCAGCCGAACGTCATCACCGAGCTCTTCACCGCCTGCGCCGGGGCCGCCCGCCGGATCGCCTTCGTCTTCACCGACGGCTCGGCCCGGCGGCGGCTGCGGATCAATGTTCCCGTCCCCGCCACCGCCGAGGCGTGCCGGACCCGCCACATCCTCCGCAACATCTTCGAGGTCTGCAAACCGCTCCACATCCCCTTCAAGGGAGATCTCCATTATACCATCCCTCCCGCCGCCTCAGAGGAGGCCGAGGGATTGCTCCGCTCGCTGCTGCCCGATCGGGACAAGGCTGATCCCCTCCCCTACGTCCTATTCCATCCCGGCGCGCGCCTGCCAGCCCGCCGCTGGCCCGCCGCCTCCTTCGCCGCCGCCGCCGCCGCCATTCGCGGGAGCGGGCGGGCCCACGTCATCGTCGTCCAGGGCGGAGGCGAGGAGGAATTGGTCCGCGAGATCGCCCGGCAAGTCCCCGGCATTCCCCACCTGATCGATCCGCTGCCGCTCCCCGTCTTCGCCGCGCTCGCCGCCAAGGCGGCGGTCTACCTGGGCAATGACACCGGCCCGATGCATCTCGCCGCCGCCACCGGCACCCGGGTCATCGCCCTCTTCGGCGCCCAGTCGTCGGTGATCTGGCATCCGGTCGGCAACGGCAACCACGTCATCCATCCGCCCCTCCCCTGCGGCGACGCCTGCGTCGCCCCCGACCAGTGCGACCGGAGCAACGACTACCGGATGCACTGCATCCGGCGTATTCCGGTGGACGAGGTCACGGCTGTCGTTTTACGCTCTCTCGATGAACTCGCCGACCGCTCCCGCCATCCCGCCTGACTCGGGCGCGGCTGCGGCGCCCACGGTCACGGTCGCGATTCCCACCCACAACCGCGCCCGCTGGCTCCGCGAAACCCTCGCCTCGCTCGCCGCCCATACCTATTCCGGCGGCTCCTTCGAGGTCCTCATCATCGACAACCGCTCGACCGACGCCACCGCCGAAACCGCCCAATCGTTCCTGCCGGGTCGCCCGAATTGGCGCTACCTCCTCGAAACCGCCCAGGGCGCCAATCACGCCCGCAACCGCGCCGTCCAGGAGGCGACCGGCGAGATTCTTGTCCTCCTCGACGACGACGTCCTCCTTCAGCCCGGCTGGCTCGACGCATTGGTCGAACCGTGGCGGCGTCCCTCGGCGTCACCCCATTCCATCGCCGCCGTCGGCGGCGAGGTCGTTCCGGTCTATCCCGAGGGCTGCCCCAAGTGGCTCGAACGGTGGGCCACCCCGCTCCGGCTCCGCCCCGATCCCGGCCCGCTCACCCCGCGCCAGATGCCGATGAGCGCCAACCTCGCCTTCCACCGCTCGGTCTTCGCCGAATTCGGCCTCTTCCGCACCGATCTCGGGCGCAAGGGAAAGAACGTCTTCTCCGGGGACGAGAGCGAACTGCTCAAGCGCTACCACCGCGCCGGGCGCGAGGTCTGGTTCGCTCCCGCCGCCGTCGCCCACCATCAATTTCCTCTGACGCGCCTTAACCTCCGCTACACCTGCCGCCATAGCTTCGATTCGGCCCGCTCCCGCGTCCTCGAGGCGGTCACCACCGGGAGCAGCCTCGCCCAGCGGGTCGGCTATTGCCTGAGCCGCTTCGCCGCCAATCTCTTCAAGGGTATTTTCCTCGGTCTCGGCATCCTCTTTCTCTGGCTCACCGGGCAGGGCGACCGCGCCCGCCAGGCGACGATCCGCCTCACCCGCTGCGGCGGCTACCTCTACGAGACCGTCGCCTCGTTTCCCAAGGCCTTCGCCCCGCCCCTCTCCGCATGAGCCAGCCTCCCTCTGCTCCCTATGCCGTGGTCGTCTCCTCATGCGATGCCTACGCCGATCTCTGGCCCTATTTCTTCCACTTCCTCTTCACCTATTGGCCGGAGATTCCCCAGCCCGTCTATCTCATCAGCGGAGAGAAACGGTTCGCCGATCCCCGCGTCGAGACCCTGGCCCTCGGCCACGACCGGCACTGGGCCAGCAACACCCTCGAAGCCCTCGCCAAGCTTCCCCACGATTCCCTCCTCTATCTCCAGGACGATTATTTCCTGACCGCCCCGGCCCACCCCGCCGCCCTCGACCAACTCCACGCCGTCCACCTCGAAAACGGCGCGATCGCCACCTCCCTCTTCAACCGGGAAGCGGCCGGTCGTCCCGCCGGAGACCACGGCCTGATCCAGATGGACCCCCAGAACGAATGGGTTTTCGACTTCCAGGCCGCCTTCTGGAACAAGGCCAAGCTCACCCCGATGATCGAGCCAGGCTGGACCCCCTGGCACGCCGAGGGGACGATGAACGACCACGCCCGGACGCTCCCGGGCGGCTTCTACTCGGTCACCGCCGGATCGGCACCCGTTCTCCCCTATATCCAGGTGATCCGTGGGAGCCTCTGGCTCCCGGAGGGACGGCAACTCTGCCGCGAGCACGGCCTCACCCCCGATTTTCGCTTCCGCCCCTGCGCCCGCTTCCAGGCCGGGTTCTTCAACCGCTTCTATCGGAGCTTCCTCAAGCGGCGCAGCCGCGCCTATCGCAAGCGCCACCCCGCACCCGCCCCCGAAGTCCAGCCTCTGGGCATCTCCACGTGATGGAAGCGAAACTCCCCATCTCCGCTGTCCTGATCGCCCGCAACGAGGCGCGCAACCTCCCCGCCTGCCTCGGCGCCGTCGCCCCCTGGGTCGCCGACATCACCGTCGTCGTCAACGGCTGCACCGATGGCACCGAGGAGATCGCCCGGGGTTTCGGCGCCGCCGTGGTCGAGAATAAGTGGGAGAATTTCCGCGAGCAGAAGAACGTCGCTCTCGGCTTGGCCCGCTCCGAATGGGTCCTCGCCCTCGACGCCGACGAAGTCGTCTCGCCTGAACTCCGCGCCGAGATCACCGCCTTCCTACAGGCCCCGGGCACCGACATCGCCGCTTCCTCCCCCCGCCTCGTCACCTTCCTGGGCCGGTCGATCCGCCATGGCGATTGGTATCCCGACCGGGGCGTCCGGCTGCTGCGGCGCGGACAGGGCCGCT
>Ga0302308_10001848_pt1 | contig 17130 bp, 21 predicted proteins | sample III_Palsa_E3_3_FD_200531 | JGI IMG/M metagenome (GOLD analysis project Ga0302308, IMG submission 200531) | Peat permafrost microbial communities from Stordalen Mire near Abisko, Sweden - III_Palsa_E3_3 | ecosystem: Environmental > Terrestrial > Soil > Palsa > Peat permafrost | place: Sweden... | reverse complement strand
GAGCTTGAACCAGGAGAATCATCATGGCAGTTCAAATGCGCACTATCCTTGCCGTCGCCGATAATTCGGGCGCCCGCAAGCTCCAGGTCATCCTGCCGCTCGGCGGCGGTCTCGGCAAGAAGGCCGGCCTTGGCGATGTGGTTACGGCAGCGGTGAAGGAAGCGTCGCCGGATGGCACGGTCAAGAAGGGCAAGGTCGTGAAGGCGGTCATCGTCCGGACGCACAAGGAGTATCGCCGCCGGGATGGAACGTACATCCGCTTCGACGAGAATGCTGCTGTAGTGGTCAACGATGCGATGGAGCCGGTTGGCACACGCGTATTCGGCCCCGTTGCACGTGAGCTGCGCGACAAGAAGTTTCTGAAGATCGTGTCGCTCGCGCCTGAAGTTATCTAAAGCGAGTTGTCAGGTCTTAGTTGTCAGTTGTTAGTGAATCGGATTCCGGCTCCGTATGGTCGAGCCCGCAGAGCGGGGAAAGGTAATAGAGATGCCGAACAAGTTCAAGCCGACTGCAGGCAGCAAGTCGAAGATCCGGATCAAGCGCAACGATATGGTTGTGGTGATTGCGGGCAAGGATAAGGGCCCGAAGGCTCACCGCGTGTTGCGGGTAATCGTCGACAAGCAGCGCGTGCTGGTAGAGGGCGTTGGGATGATCAAGAAACACATGAAGCCGAATCCGCAGAAGAACGTGGCGGGCGGCATCTTGGAGCAGGAAGCGCCGATTCACATTTCGAATGTGATGCTGGTCGACTCCGAGGGCAAGGGAACGCGCGTTGGGTACCAGATCGACGGCGACAAGAAGACGCGCATTGCCCGTACGACCGGCGGCGTGATCGCCGAGAAGAAGTTCAAGAAGTAGTTGGCTGAGATTTTGTTGGGGCCGAGGTTGGCCGGAAGTAAATTGAGCACCCCACGAAACGGTAGACGGCGCGATCCACTCCGGAACCGTGGAGAAAGAGAAGAGAGATCATGGCAGCACGTTTGAAAGAAAAGTATAACGGCGAGATCAAGCAGTCGCTTCAGAAGGAACTCGGCCTCGAAAACGCAATGGCGGTTCCGAAGCTGGAGAAGATTGTGATCAACATGGGTCTCGGCGAAGCGACGCAGAACGTGAAGATCATGGATCCGCTGCTTGCTGACCTGGGATCGATCGCCGGACAGAAGCCGGTGATCACGAAGGCGAAGAAGTCGATTGCAGCATTCAAGCTGCGCGAGGGCATGCCGATTGGCGCGATGGTTACGCTGCGCGGCGACAAGATGTACGAGTTCCTCGATCGCCTGATTTCGGTAGCGCTGCCTCGTGTGCGCGACTTCCGCGGGGTGAGCTCGAAGAGCTTTGACGGGCGCGGCAACTACACGCTCGGCCTGCGCGACCAGCTGATCTTCCCGGAGATCGACTACGCGAAGGTAGACAAGATCAAGGGAATGAACGTGACGATTGTGACCACGGCGAAGGACGATAACGGTGCGCGCGAGCTGTTGAAGAGTTTCGGCATGCCGTTCCGCGTGGGCGCGTAAGACAACGATTTTGAACACGGTTTCAACGCAGTTAGATTGAGAGAATAAAGAAATATGGCAACCACAGCAAAACGCGTCAAAGACGCACGCAAGCCGAAGTTCAAGTCTCGTCAGCACAACCGCTGCCAGCTGTGCGGCCGCCCTCGCGCGTTTCTGCGCAAGTTCGGTATCTGCCGTCTGTGCTTCCGCGGCCTCGCGCTGAAGGGCGAGATCCCAGGCGTCGTCAAGTCCAGCTGGTAATTGCGCTGGAAGATTTCTAAACGCTGCAAGCCGCTGCAAAGCGGAGTTTGCGCGTAGTCAAGATCGGCGCTTCGGCGCCACAGACATTCCCGCAGGTTCTCCAGGTTGGCAGAAATCGCCGGCAGGAGCGAACGGGGGATGAAAGGAAAACGATGAACCTCACCGATCCAGTAGCAGATTTCCTTACACGCATCCGCAACGCGCACCGTTCCCGCCACCAGAAGCTGGACGCTCCCGCTTCGAAGTTGAAGACCGAGATTGCCCGCATTCTGAAGGAAGAGGGCTACATCGCCAACTACAAGGCTGCCGAGGAAGATGGGCAGAAGGTGTTGCGCGTGTACCTGAAGTACGGCCCGAACAACGAGGCGGTCATTCGCGACTTGAAGCGCGTGTCGCGTCCTGGCTGCCGTGTGTATATCGGCAAGGACGAGATTAAGCGCGTGCAGGGCGGCCTGGGTATCTCGATCATGACCACGCCGAAGGGTGTGATGACGGGTCGTCAGGCGCGGCGCGAAGGCGTTGGCGGCGAGATTCTCTGCGAAGTCTGGTAAGAGCAGGAAGTAGCAAACAGGAAGTAGGAAGTAGCGAGTGCTGCTTTCGCTTCCGAACCGGCGGGTGAACGCTAGGCTGCAGTGGAACGAAGTCAAGACTTCGGGACTCGCAAGCCATCAAGGATTGAAGTTATGTCACGTATCGGCAAGAAGCCCATCACGCTGCCCAAGGGTGTGAAGTACACCGTGCAGAGCAATGTCGTCGTCGTCGAAGGCCCCAAGGGCAAGGTGAACGCGCTGATTCCGGCGGGCATCACGTTCTCGGAGAAGGATGGCGTGCTGACGGTTGAGCGCCCCGACAATGCGCATGCAGCGGTTCACGGCTTGGCGCGCGCGCTGGTGTTCAACGCTGTTGAAGGCGTGACGAACGGCTGGAAGAAGGAGCTCGACGTGGTTGGTATTGGATACCGCGTGGAGATGAAGGGTAAGGACACGGTTGTGTTCACGCTCGGCTACTCTCATCCCATTGAGTTCCAGCTGCCTACGGGCATTGAAGTTGCGATCGATCCGAAGCAGACGCATGTGACGGTTTCGGGAATCGATCGGCAGAAGGTTGGCCAGATTGCTGCGGATATGCGTTCGCTGCGCAAGCCGGATCCATACAAGAACAAGGGTGTTCGCTATTCCGACGAGAAGCTCAAGAAGAAGGTCGGCAAGACGGGCGCTAAGTAACAAACAGGGATTAGGGAACAGGGATTAGGGATTGGCGAAAAGCTCCCGGTCCCTGGACTCGACCCTCAAGACAGGATTACCCCGAACGTCGTCTAACTAGGACGACGCCTTTAGGAAGGAAGTAACACGATGATCAATCTTCGCCAACGCAACAACATTCGCCAGACGGTGCACTCGCGTATCCGCGCCAAGATGTCTGGTACGGCAGAGCGTCCGCGGCTGAACGTGTACCGTTCGCTCAACCACATTTACACGCAGCTGATCGACGACGCGAATGGCGTGACGATCGCTTCGGCCTCCACGATGACGCCGAAGAGCACAGAGCGCAAGGCCGGCGGTAACGTTGAAGCGGCGAGGGCTGTGGGCAAGTTGATTGCCGAGCGCGCGCAGGAGAAGGGCATCAAGAAGGTGGTGTTCGATCGCGGCGGTTATCTGTATCACGGTCGCATCAAGGCGCTAGCCGATGCTGCTCGTGAAGCTGGTCTGGATTTTTAAGTTTTTGTAAGGATACGAAGGACGCTCAGACGTTCTATAAAAAGCAGCGCTGACTGCAGCCTCCGGACCGGTGTGCCGGGGAGAAAAATAGAGGAAATAACGATGGCAATACAGAAGAAGCGGCTCGACGGAAACCGGATGAACCTGAAGGATGAGGTTGTGTCCATCAATCGCGTGACCAAGGTCGTCAAGGGCGGCAAGAACATGTCGTTTGCGGCGCTCGTCATCGTGGGCGATCCTGCTGAAGGCGTGGTTGGCTACGGCTCGGGTAAGGCGAAGGAAGTTCCGCAGGCGATCCGCAAGGGCATCGAAGCGGCGAAGAAGAATTTGATCAAGGTCAACTTGACCGGCTACACGATTCCGCACGTGGCCCTGGGTCACTACGGTGCTGGGGAAGTGCTGTTGAAGCCGGCTCCTGAAGGAACTGGAATCATTGCCGGCAAGACGGTTCGCGCGGTGATGACGGCGGCGGGCGTGCAGAATGTGCTGACCAAGAGCCTTGGTTCGGCGAATCCGCACAATGTGATCAAGGCGACGTTTGACGCACTGACGCAGTTGCGCGATAAGGCAGAGGTTGCGGCGCTGCGTGGCAAGTCGGTCGACGAGCTGTAAGGACAAAGTTCAGGGGCCCAGGGTTCAGGGTTCAGCGAATGAAATCATTCCGGGCGGCAGGTGAGCCCTGAATCGGAGAAGAACAATGGCAAGCGAAAACAAGATCAAGCTTCAGTACTTCCGCTCCAAGATCTGCACGCCAGTAAAGCACAAGCTCGTAATCAAGGGCCTGGGTTTCACGCGATTGAACCAGATTGTTGAGCGCGAGGATACTGCGTCGATTCGCGGCATGGTGGCAAAGGTGCCCCATCTCGTTCGGGTCGTCGACTAGTTTTATATTGCCTCCATCGTGAGGCCACCACATGCGAGTCGGATACCTCTTACGAGGCCACCCGGCGTTAGCGAGGAAATTATGGCACTGAATCTCAGCAATTTGAAGGCGCCGAAGAAGGCGAATGAAAACAAGAAGCGCGTAGGCCGCGGTATGGGCTCGGGCATGGGTAAGACCTCGACGCGTGGCCACAAGGGCCAGGGTTCGCGGTCGGGTTCCAGCCTGATGCGCGGGTTTGAAGGCGGCCAGATGCCGTTGCACCGCCGCCTGCCCAAGCGCGGCTTTACGAACATCTTCCGCGTGGAATATGCGGTCCTTGGACTGGACACCATTGCCGAGCTGAAGGAGAGCGAGTTGACGCTCGAGAAGCTGACCGAGCACGGTATCCTCAAGAAGCGCAATGGCTTAGTGAAGGTGTTGGCGAACGGCGAGCTGAAGTCAGCGGTGACCGTGCACGCGCACAAGTTTTCGAAGGCGGCTCAGAAGGCCATCGAGGCGGCCGGCGGTAAGGCGATCGTCATCGGCGGCGAGGCTGCTCCGGCAGCCTAAAAGATCGGCCCGGGCTAAGCGCCCCGGCCTATTTTGCTTCTGCGCTGTAGGCGAAATATTGCGCGTAGAATGTAGTCAGAAACTCCAGCAGAGCGGTCGCAATGGGCAAATGGCGCCGGCGGCACTCCGCTTCAAATCTTCGGTTCAAGGCCTCAAACTTCGATGCTCGAGAAATTCCTAAACATCTTTCGCATTCCGGATCTACGCAAGCGCATCGGGTTCACGCTCGGGCTGCTGGCGGTCTACCGTCTCGGCGCACATATTCCGACGCCTGGCATCGACGCCGCAAAGCTATCGCAGTTCTTCAATCAGAACGCTGGCGGAGCGCTCGGGCTGCTGGACCTTTTCAACGGCGGCAACCTGCGCAAGTTGACGGTCTTCGCGTTGGGAATCATGCCGTACATTACCGCGTCCATCATCTTCCAACTGCTGACGGTCATCTATGAGCCGTTGGCGAAGCTGCAGAAGGAAGGCGAGCTTGGACGTCGCAAGATCACCCAGTGGACCCGTTATGTAACGGTTCTGCTGGCGGTGGTGCAGAGTTTCTTCATCGGCTTGACGCTGACCAGCACGGCAACCGGCGAAACGATGGTGACGCTCACCAAAGGCGAGTTCCTCCCGCTCTGCGTGATCACGCTGACCGCGGGAACAGCCTTCATCATGTGGCTGGGTGAGCAGATTACGGAGCGCGGCATCGGCAACGGCATGTCGCTGCTGATCTTTACGGGCATTGTGGTGGGTATTCCGCGCGGGATTGCTGACCTTTATCAGAAGGCCGCGACCCAGGCATGGGGCGGGTTCACGCCGATCGCGATTGTGCTGCTGATCGTCATCATGGTCGCGGTGGTTGCGTTCATCGTGTTTGTGGAACGCTCTGAGCGCCGCATTCCGATTCAGTCAGCGAAACGCATGGTGGGCCGGCGGATGACGCAGGCTTCCAATAGCTTCCTGCCGCTGAAGGTAAACTCCGGCGGCGTGATGCCGGTGATCTTTGCGGCTTCGATTCTGTCGGCGCCGATGCTGCTGCAGAATATCAGCCTATTTGGTTCCGGTCCGCTGCGGGACACCAGCTTCCTTGGCCCGATCTTCCGGGCGCTTGGTCCGGCTGAGCCTTGGTACGTGATCCTGTACATGCTGGCGATCATCTTCTTCGCTTACTTTTACATCTCCATCATCTTCCGTCCCGATGATATTGCGGACAACATGCGGAAGTATGGCAGCTTTATTCCGGGCATTCGGCCAGGTAAGCGGACGTCCGACTTTATCAACGATGTACTGACACGCATAACGCTCGTCGGCGCGCTCTACCTTGTCGCCATCTCGATCGTCCCGATGTTCCTGATGTCGGGTATTCACTTCAACCATCTGTGGCTGATTGGCGGCATCTTTGACCGCATGCCGACATGGGTGACGAATGGACTTGGACTTAACTTCTACTTCGGCGGCACGTCGTTGCTGATCGTTGTGGGTGTGGCGATGGATACGGTGCAGCAGGTAGAGGCGCAGTTGATCATGCGCCACTACGACGGCTTCAGCCCGAAGTCGGGTCGCATTCGCGGCCGTCGCAGCTGGTAGTCGCTTTCGGCCTCTTGTAGTACGCAGGTACCCAGGTCTGGAGTCTCGGACCTGGGTTTTTGCTGAGGTTTGGTCATCGATTTTTGCTGAGAGCTTCAGTAGGAAGTAGCAATGGAAGCGGCGGAGCAATGGAAGCGTTGATGAGTAGCATGACGGAACGTGTGACCAACTCGAAGGTGTTTTTGCCCGGACCGGTGCTTTTGCTGGGCGCGCCAGGTGTTGGAAAAGGAACGCAGGCCAAGCGGCTGATGGATGAGTTTGGGATTCCGCAGATCTCCACGGGCGATCTGTTGCGCGAGCATCGCAAGAATCGCACACCGCTGGGCATGATGGCCGATGAGTTGATGGCTACGGGGCAACTGGTTCCGGATGATTTGGTGAACCGGATGGTTGCGACGCGGCTGAAGGGGCCGGACACGGAGCGCGGCTACATCCTTGATGGATTTCCGCGCACGCTGAACCAGGCGGAATGGCTGGATGGACAGCTCGCGAACTCGACGTTGCCGGTGGTTGCGGTGAGCATTGTGGTGCCGGAACGCATTCTGTTGGAGCGCATAACGGGGCGGGTTACTTGCCCGGTGTGCGGTACGATCTACAATCGATATTCTGAACCGCCTGCGGCGGAAGGTGTCTGTGATCGCGAGGGCGCGAAGCTGGTGCAGCGGGCAGACGATACAGAGCCGGTTTTCTACGAACGCATGAAGGCATTCGAGGCCAAGACCGCAGACGTGATTGAGTATTATCGGGCCCAAGACAGCCGCTTCGCTGAGGTCGATGGGAATCTTCCTGTCGATGAGGTGATGCAGTCCATCCGCGCAACGCTGTTCCGGTTGCGCCACCACACGGAGTCGTAAAAAGATTCCGGTCATCGAATGATTTGGCATTTGAGTTTGTGAGCTATGGCAATCCTGATCAAATCCGAGGCTGAGATTGAGAAGATGCGGATCTCAGGCATCGCGCTGCGCAAGGTGCACGACGCGGTGAAGAGTGCAGTGCGCGTTGGTGCAACGACGATGGATCTGGAGCGGGCGGCTGTCGCCAAGGTGAAAGAGCTCGGCGTGAAGCCGGCGTTTCTGGACTATCATGGCTATCCGGCGGTGCTGTGTACGTCCGTCAACAATGAAGTCATTCATGGCATTCCAAACGACAAGCGCGTGTTGAACGAAGGCGACGTGGTGTCGGTCGATTGCGGGGTAATCGTTGATGGGTATTACTCTGATGCTGCAGTGACGCACCCGGTGGGAAAGATCTCGGCCTCCACTGAGAAGCTGCTGCGCGTTACGGAAGCTTCGCTCTATGCGGCGATTGATAAGGCCTTGGTGGGTGGGCGGCTGTTTGATATCTCGAACGCGGTGCAGACGATTTGCGAGGCAGAGGGGTATGGGGTGGTGCGGGAGTTTGTCGGGCACGGGATTGGCAAAAGCATGCATGAAGACCCGCAGGTGCCCAACTATGGGGACTCTGGCAAAGGGCCGCGGCTGAAGGCAGGAATGGTGCTGGCGATCGAGCCCATGATCAATGTTGGGTCCGCCGAGGTGAAGGTGCTGGAAGATGGCTGGACTGCGATCACGGTGGATGGCAGCATTAGCGCGCACTTCGAGCATACGGTCGCGATCACGAAAGACGGCCCTTTCATCCTCACACGGTAATAGCGTGAGCGCGAGATGGACATGGAAATAACAGATGCGGTCGAGTCAGATATTCCAGCGATCACGGCGATCTATAACGACGTGATCCGGACCTCAACGGCTGTCTTCAACGATGCTGCGGCGTCGGTGGAGGACAGGGTTGCGTGGTGGAAGGCGCGGGCTGCGCAGGGCTATCCAGTGCTTGTGGCAAGAGATGCAAGTGGGGTCGCGGGATTCGCGACCTTTGGAGATTTTCGGTCGTGGCCTGGCTATCGATTTACGGTCGAGGGAACGATTCACATTGATGCATCGGCGCGACGCAAGGGTGTGGGAGCCGCGCTGCTACAGGCTCTGATTGCACGCGCGAGAGATGCTGGGAAGCATGTGATGGTGGCAGGCGTTGACTCGGCGAATGCTGCGTCGCTGGGATTTCTCGAGCGGTCAGGATTTGAGCGCGTCGGGCATCTGCGCGAAGTGGGGAACAAGTTCGGGCGATTTCTCGATTTGGTGTTCCTGCAGTACATGCTCGAGCCAACGGCCGACGCACGCAAACAATCTTGACCTAGACATGCTCGGCGAGAAAAGCACCGATCTCGCGGAACTCCTCTTCGGATAGGCGGAACGTTGCGGCTGGGAGCACTCCGTCTACTTGCTCGCCGTTGCGGCCGCCGACGATGGCTGCGGTGATTGCGGGGTTGTGCAGTGTCCACGCGATCGCTACGACACCGGGCTCAACAGCGTGGCGATTGCCGATGCTGCGCAACAGTTCGACGAGGTCGAGGTTGCGCGAGATGAGCGGCTCCTGGAATTGTTTTGAGTTGCGGCGGAAATCATCCTGCGGCATTTTGGCGATGCGTTCTTTTGTCATGGCGCCTGTGAGTAGGCCTGACTGCATGGGCGAATAGTTGATTACGCCGATGTTGTGCTTCTGACAGAAGGGAAGGATCTCCGCTTCGATGGAGCGGTTGATCATGGAATATGGGGGCTGGAGCGAAGTGATCGGCGCGATTTTCAACGCGCGCTCCATCTGCGCCACGCTGAAGTTTGAGACGCCGATGTAGCGGACCTTGCCTTCGCGCTGCAACTCGGCCATGGTCGTCCAGCCCTCTTCGATTTCGTCATCCGGGACGGGCCAGTGGATCTGGTAGAGGTCAATTGCGTCGATCTTCAGACGGCGCAGGCTACCCTCAACTTCTTCGCGGATCTGTTTCAGCGTTTGAACGATTTTGCGGTCGGCGCCCCAGGTCATCGAGCACTTGGTGAAGACCAGGGGGCGGGAGTTGGCGGACTTGATAGCGGTGCCGACGATCTCTTCCGAATGTCCGAGGCCGTAAACCGCGGCGGTGTCAATCCAGTTGATTCCCGCATCGAGGGCACGGTGGATGGCCTCGATGGATTTGCGGTCTTCCTGCGGTCCCCAGGCATATTGCCAGTCGCCGCCGCCGATGGCCCAGGCTCCAAAGCCGATGGGCGTGAGGTGGAGATCGGAGTTTCCAAGCTGTTGGGTGGTTCCGAGGACGTGGGTATGCGAGGCTGTTACGGAGGATGAACTCATAGTATTTTTGATGCATAGGAGCGGGGCGGGGCTTCATGGGATCAAGATTTGTGGGAGCGAATAAAACGATCCTTGCGCCCGATAATGCATCAAAATGGTGAGACTTTCCAATACAGAGCCACGGAGGCTAGACCGATATGCCTGCTGCAAATCCAAACCGCGAGCGATCGCGCGTCATGATTATCGGTGCGGGGTTCGCCGGCATAACGGCTGCGCAGCGGCTCGGCAAACTGCCGGTTGACGTGACCATCATCGATCGAAAGAATCACCACACGTTTCAGCCACTGCTGTACCAGGTCGCGCTTGCCGTGCTTTCGCCCGGCGACATTGCCCAGCCAATCCGTTCGATTCTGCACAAGAATCGGAATACCGAAGTGGTGATGGACGAGGTGCTTGCGATCGACACGACGGCACGGCACGTGTCGATCGCGAGCGGCGCGATCATGGCGTATGACTATTTGATCGTCGCAACGGGATCGACGCATAGCTACTTTGGACATGATGAATGGGCAAAGATAGCGCCAGGACTGAAGACAGTGGAAGACGCGACCGACATTCGCCGGCGTGTGCTGCTGGCGTTTGAGTATGCGGAGCGGCAGATGCTGGAGACGGGAGCGCATCCGCCGCTGAGGTTTGTTGTGGTCGGAGGAGGGCCCACGGGCGTGGAGCTGGCGGGGGCGATCTCCGATATTTCGAAGTTGTATATGACGAAGGATTTCCGGCATATTGACACAAAGACCGCAGAGGTTTTGATCGTCGAAGGGGGCGGCCAGATACTGGGAATGTATCCGGAAGATCTGCAGAAGAAGGCGCTGGAACAGTTGAACGCTCTGGGTGTGCAGGTTCGCTGTGGCGCGCGGGTTACCGACATCCAGCCTGGGTTCGTGATGGTCGGGGACGAGCGAATCGAAAGTGTTTGCACGTTATGGGCGGCGGGTGTGGCGCCTTCGCCGCTAGGGAAGATGCTGGGCGTGGAGCTCGACAAGAAGGGCTGCGTGCTGGTGAATGAACGGCTGAACCCGAAGAACCGGCCAGAGATTTTTGTGTGCGGCGACCTGGCGCACTTTGAGCAGGATGGGAAACAGGTGCCCGGCGTGGCGCAACCAGCGATGCAGATGGGCGACTACGCAGCTAAGCGGATCGGGCTGCTTGCGGCGCGGTCGGACAAGGCGGCGTATCAGAAGCCGTTTCGTTATTTCGATAAGGGGGACATGGCGACGATCGGGAGGAAGGCAGCGGTTGCGCGCATCGTTTGGCCGTTCCATGCGAACTGGAGCGGGTTCATGGCGTGGATGACCTGGATGCTGGTCCACATTTTCTTCCTCATTGGCTTCCGTAATCGCTACTCCGTTTTCTTGAGCTGGGCGTTCACTTACATCACGGAACAAGACGGGGTTCGGCTCATTGTGGGTTCGCAGAATCTGCCGGGGTGGGATGTTTTGGCTGAGACGGACGATCGCAGCCACGGATAGCGGGGCGGGACAGGGGTCCGGCGGCAACCGGAAGCTGGGGCAAAACATCCAAACTGAGTGAGGAGTTCTCCCCATGTCCAAGCCAGATTTTGACTCGGCCCCGGTAACTCGGCGGCATTTTCTATCGGTAAGTGGAGCGGCGCTAGCGGCTGCCACAGCGGTTCCGCTTGCTGCGCAAACGGCTGGCCAGCAGATCCGTTCGACGGATCACCATCTGCCAAACGAGCAGCAAGTGGGGCCGAATAACAAGGTCAACGATTCGCTCAACCCGGACTCGGTGTGGCCGTCGGAGACCGATAACGGAACGATGCTTCCGTTCAAGTATTCGTTTGATCTATCGCACAAGGAGATTGATTCGGGCGGTTGGACGCGGCAGGTGACGGTGCGGGATCTTGCGATCTCGAAGACGATGGCCGGCGTGGAGATGCGGCTGACGGCGGGGGGCGTTCGCGAACTTCATTGGCACGTGTCGGGTGAGTGGGCGTTCATGATCTATGGATCGGCGCGCATTACCGCGGTGGATGCGGATGGAAAGAGCTTTGTGAATGATGTGAAGGCTGGCGACTTGTGGCTGTTTCCTGGAGGCGTTCCGCATTCTATCCAGGGCCTTGGGCCTGACGGCTGCAAGTTTCTGCTGGTGTTTAACCAAGGAGATTTCGACGAGTTCAGCACGTTCCTTCTGAGCGACTGGTTCAAGCACACGCCGAAAGAAGTGCTGGCGAAGAACTTTGGTGTGCCGGCTTCTACGTTCGACAACATTCCGAAGGAGAAGCTTTACATCTTCCAGAGCGATTTGCCGCGGTCGCTGGCCGAGGAGCAACAGCAGGCTGGTATGGGAACAGGGACGATCGACGAGAAGTTTATCTTCCGGCCGGGTGATATGAAGCCCACAAAGGTGACTGCCGGAGGGGAGGTAAAGATCGTCGACAACAAAAACTTTCCGGTGACCAATATCGCGGCGGCAATAGTGCGGCTGAAGCCGGGCGGGTTGCGCGAGTTGCACTGGCATCCGCTGTCGGATGAGTGGCAGTACTACGTGAGCGGCAAGGGGCGCATGACAGTGTTTGACTCTGGCAGCAAGGCGAGAACGATGGACTTTCAGGAGGGGGACGTCGGATACATCCAGGTTTCGCGGCCGCACTATATCGAAAACACTGGCGACGAAGATCTTCTGTTCCTCGAAGTGTTTCCAATTGGGACGTACCAGGATATTTCCGCTGCCGAGTGGCTTGCGCATACGCCGATGCGGCTGGTGGATGAACACCTGAAGACCGGCGAAGACTTCTTGAAGAATATTCCGAAGAAGGAAGCAGTGATTTTTCCGCTATAACGAGCGGCGCTACAGGAAAGATGAAGTGGTAGAGAACGGAGCGCTCACGCGGATTAAGCCTGAGCGCTCTGTTCTATTTGAAGCGGAAGACGAAGCCGGTGCTAAACGTAAGGATGCGAGATGCCGGGATGGGGACCGGGCCACCGAAGGTCTGGCTGCTGATTGCGTCCACCGAGCCATAGCTTACTTCAATGATGCGCCAGTCGACGTGTTTGGCGAGTGCTTTATCGGCGCCGACGAAGATGCCATATTGCAGTCTATGGATGCTGGCGTTGCTCTTGGGTGGCTTGGTGCGGCCCTCGCCAACTGAGAACTGAGCGTAGGGCTTAAGACCGGCGAAGGACATGGGTTTCGCCTGAACGCGGGCGCCCACCAGAAAGCTGTTCAGGGAAGCGTTGTTGCCATGCTCAAACGCATCGCGCAGATCGACGCCTACATCGACTTTCGAGAAGTGCGCAAAATCGTAATACCCGCCAAAGTCGACGCCACCAAAGATCTGCGACGTCTGGCCGCTGCCCAGGAAGGCAAATGGGCCGGTATCGGCGACGCTGTTGCTGATGCGGCTGACGACGGGATTCACATAAACGCCGATTTGGGCTTGAGCAGCGATGGTCGTGATGGCTAAAGCAAGTGCTGGAGCAAGAAACCGCAATTTCATCGAGTAACAATCCTCAAAAGATAAAGCTGAACAGATAACCTGGAGCCCTGCTCGCGAGCAAGCACAACTACCAGTCTAGTTCGATAAGCCGGTACATCCTAATCCGGGCTGGGAGAGCGGCAGCGCGAACTGCCGCATGGGTATGACCCGAGAAGGGAACTAAACGGTAGCTGCCTCGCGAACAGTAACCGGGGTGAGCCAGTTGTAGCGGTCCTCGGCCAGGCCGTTCACGATGTTGAAGAACGCATCATGCAGCGCGGTGGTGACCGGGCCCATGGTTCCATCGCCAATCATGATGCGGTCGACGGAGCGGAGGTGAGTAACCTCGGCCGCGGTGCCGGTGAAGAAAGCTTCGTCGCAGATATAGAGCAGTTCACGTGGGAGAGCTTGCTCCACCACCGGAATACCTAACTGACGGGCGAGGACGAGGATAGAGTCGCGCGTAATGCCGTTGAGCACGGAGTTGGCCAGTGGCGCGGTGTAGATGGTTCCCCCGCGAACGACGAAGAGATTCTCGCCGGAGCCTTCGGAGAGATAGCCGTTGGTGTCGAGCGCGATGCCTTCGACGTAGCCGTTGACCTCGGCCTCCATGCGGATGAGCTGCGAGTTCATGTAGTTCGCACCGGCCTTGGCGAGCGAGGGCATGGTGTTGGGCGCGAGGCGGTTCCAGCTGGAGATGCAGACGTCGGCGCCGTCGTTGCCGGCGACGTATTTGCCCCAGGGGAAGTTCGCGATATAGACCTCTACGGGCGAACGCAGCGGGTTGACGCCAATCTCTCCATAGCCGCGAAAGGCGATCGGGCGGATGTAACAAGGCGCGACGCCGTTGGCTTCGACCACGTCGATGACCGCTTCGTTGAGCTGCTCGACGGAATAATCCAAAGGCATACGGTAAATCTTTGCGGAGTGAATGAGCCGCTGCATGTGCTCGGTGAGGCGGAAGATGCCTGCGCCACCAGGCTGCGTATAGCAGCGAATCCCCTCAAATACCGAAGACCCATAGTGGATGACATGGCTCATCACATGGATATTGGCCTTTTCCCAGGGGATTAACTGGCCATTGTGCCAAATATTCTTTGTTGGATCGATCGGCATACGTTCTCCTCGCTTTCCAAAATTATACGTTGCAGCTGCAGCGATTGAGCGGCGGATATGCGCGTGATTTGCCGATTCTGCGCGTATAGAAGGGGTTTGGGTGCATCCCCCTCCGCATGAAAGAATCAAATCATTATGTTTGTTCCCAGCACCGCCGCTCTCACGCATTTGGAGGGGTCGGTCTACGTTCGATTCTCGTTGCTTGCACTTAGCTCGATCTTCTTTCTCGTTGACCCCTTTGCCGCTCTCCCCACGTTTCTCGCCGTAACCGAAGGACAGGACAACGCCAGGCGCGTTCGCACCGCCCGGAAGGCCTCCCTGACGGCTTTTGTGATTCTGAGTGCGTTCGCACTCGCCGGCACGTATATTTTCCGGTTGTTTGGGATTACGCTTCCTGCTTTCGAGATCGCCGGCGGCATCATTCTGCTGCTGATCGGCTTGGATATGCTCGCGGCGAAACGTTCGCCGACACAGGAATCGAGCGGCGAAACGGTCGCCGCCGCTACCAAAGAGGATGTTGGCATCGTGCCGATGGGCATCCCGATGCTGGCGGGTCCGGGCGCGATTACGTCGGTGATGGTGCTGGTGGGGCAGGCGCATCAGTCCGAAGGGTATTGGCAGATGGCCGCGATCTTTGGGGCGATTGCCGTGACGGCGGCGATTTGCTTTCTGGTGCTTGCGAGCGCATCACGAGTTGCGAATGCCCTTGGAGACACGGGGATTCGCATTTTGATCCGCGTGATGGGGCTGCTGCTGGTTGCACTGGCTGTGCAGTATTTCGTGAATGGCTTCGTGGATCTTGGCGTGCTGAGCCGGCCAAGCGTCGGCTGATGCAAGGACTAATGCATGAGTAGTGCGGAGGCTCCTTCAATAACTCCGAGGAGTCCGAGGCACAGGCCGAAGAAGAAGAAGCGCCTCTGCCGGGTCAATAGGGTGATCGACGAGAGAACGACAGAGATTTCCAGCAGCGCCTCGCCGAGATCATAGCGGTTCGCGCGACGTTCGGCGCCAGCTACCTCACGCTCTAGATCGCGAGCCGCCTCTTGTTCCTCATTGATCTCAGTGTCCCACTTCTGCATGTGCGATCGATATTCTGCGAGCTTCTTCTGGACAGGCGCGTCATTCGAGCTGGGTTGCAAAGAGAGAGCGTCGGCTGCTGTGCTGACCTGTACTTGGCGAATCTTTTTTGCCTGGTACTGATTCCATTGGTCGGCTGCGCGCGTCTGCATGAGAATGGCTTCGGTATGCGAGCGATGCCCGAGCACCGTGACCATGGCTACGAGCACCGCAAGTACGCTGATCGCAAGAGAGACGTGGCGCATTCCTTTTTCGCCAGCCTCTTTCATCTCTTCCGAAAACTCGTGAATTTCAGTAGGTTCCATCGTGATGGGATTCTACGCGAGAGGCGAATACCTTGGAAATTCGCGGCTTTTCCACCGCCGTCCACAGGCGAAGGGTTGCGCTTCTGGCGTTTGGTTGATAGTCTCAGGAAGTCGCAACTGCAGCACGGGATGCGACAGGCTACCTAAGCTTGCACAATCGGTTCGATTGCGATAGTCTAGGTGAGTTGCACAAAGCTTCGCGCCGGAGCCGGCTTAGTTGGATCGAGTCAGGTGATGATGGCAAGCCGGAGCGCAGTCCAAGCGTTTGAACGCGGTATAAGAGCTTCTAAAGCCGACCGTAACCAAGCCCAAGCCACTGCATTACATCCCGAGGCGTAAGTCTTAGGGAATCAGAAGCTTAGAGCTTCGCGATTCGATTTCGAATCGTTCAGGTGTTTTGACATTTTGCGCTGTTGCAGCCTTAAATGCATGTTTTTCGGAAGATACCGAAGAAATCATGTTGACAAGGGTAGCGAACTTCGATAACATTGATAAGTTCGCGCAAAACACTGCAGCGAGGCCGGTGAGTAGATTCAATGCCCCGGACACTCCCCAGTCCACACAGCGCAATCGAGTTCGAGGACACAAATACTGTGGCTTTGCCCAGTGTTGGTCCTTGATCCAAAACTGTCCGCTTAGGCGAGAACAGTCAGGATCTTTGACAACATAGTTGAACGTGCCAGTCGTGAGATGACGTGAAGTTTGGTTGTGTCATTCTCACTAGTATTAAACCTCCGCTGCTTTTCGAGCTGGCGGAGGCGGTTGACTCTTGGGACCCCTGTCCTACAAGAGCAGCCAAACCAAGATTAAACGAGAGTTTGATCCTGGCTCAGAATCAACGCTGGCGGCGTGCCTAACACATGCAAGTCGCACGAGAAAGGGACTTCGGTCCTGAGTACAGTGGCGCACGGGTGAGTAACACGTGAATAATCTACCTCCGAGTGGGGAATAACTGAGAGAAATCTTAGCTAATACCGCATAACACTTACGAGTCAAAGCAGCAATGCGCTTGGAGAGGAGTTCGCGGCAGATTAGTTAGTTGGCGGGGTAATGGCCCACCAAGACGATGATCTGTATCCGGCCTGAGAGGGCGCACGGACACACTGGAACTGAAACACGGTCCAGACTCCTACGGGAGGCAGCAGTGGGGAATTTTGCGCAATGGGGGAAACCCTGACGCAGCAACGCCGCGTGGAGGATGAAATCCCTTGGGATGTAAACTCCTTTCGATAGGGAAGATAATGACGGTACCTATAGAAGAAGCCCCGGCTAACTTCGTGCCAGCAGCCGCGGTAATACGAGGGGGGCAAGCGTTGTTCGGAATTATTGGGCGTAAAGGGTGCGTAGGCGGTTTGACAAGTCTTATGTGAAATCTTCGGGCTCAACCCGAAGTCTGCATGGGAAACTGTCGGGCTTGAGTATGGGAGAGGTGAGTGGAATTTCCGGTGTAGCGGTGAAATGCGTAGATATCGGAAGGAACACCTGTGGCGAAAGCGGCTCACTGGACCATAACTGACGCTGATGCACG
>Ga0302308_10001844_pt1 | contig 17137 bp, 11 predicted proteins | sample III_Palsa_E3_3_FD_200531 | JGI IMG/M metagenome (GOLD analysis project Ga0302308, IMG submission 200531) | Peat permafrost microbial communities from Stordalen Mire near Abisko, Sweden - III_Palsa_E3_3 | ecosystem: Environmental > Terrestrial > Soil > Palsa > Peat permafrost | place: Sweden... | reverse complement strand
GACGCTGCGACTGCGTCGTGGCGAAGTGCATTGCTTGCTCGGTGACAACGGCGCCGGCAAGTCGACCCTGATCAAGACACTGGCCGGCGTGCATCGCCCCAGCGAAGGCCGTTATCTGATCGATGGTAAAGAGGTCAATTTCAAATCGCCACGCGAGGCGCTGGATGCCGGTATCGCCACGGTGTTCCAGGATCTGGCACTCGTACCGCTGATGAGTGTGGCGCGCAACTTTTTCGCTGGTCGTGAACCGACTCGGAAGATGTTCGGCATGATCCCGGTAATCGACATGCAACTGGCGGCCAGCACCGCTGTGGACAAGCTGGCCGAGATGGGTATCCACGTGCGCTCGCCGCATCAGCCGGTCGGCACGATGTCGGGCGGCGAACGCCAGTGCCTGGCGATTGCGCGCGCCATCCATTTCGGCGCCAAAGTGCTGATTCTCGACGAGCCAACCGCAGCGCTTGGCGTCAAGCAGAGCTGCAATGTGCTCAAGCTGGTGCACAAGGCGCGCGAACGCGGCATCTCGGTGATCTTCATCACACACAACGTGCATCATGCCTACCCGATTGGCGACAGCTTCACCCTGCTCAATCGCGGGCAGTCGATGGGCACCTTCGCCAAGAGCGACATCAGCAAGGAGGAAGTGCTCGACATGATGGCCGGTGGCACCGAGATCCAGAGTCTCGTCGACGAGCTCGAAGGCCGTCAGGCCGCCTGAGCGAGCGTCGCACTGCCCTTCCCCTATCGCCACGCCGAGTTTTTGCACTCATGACTGAACATCGCTACGATCTGATCTGCCTGGGTCGACTTGCCGTCGACCTCTACGCCCAACAGCATGGCGCGCGACTGGAGGATGCCTCCAGCTTTGCCAAATATCTCGGCGGCTCGTCCGGCAACGCTGCTTTTGGCGCAGCGCGCCTCGGCTTGCGTTCGGCCATGCTGACGCGCGTGGGCAATGACCATATGGGTCGCTTCCTCACCGAGACGTTGGACAAAGAAGGCTGCGATGTCAGCCACGTCGTAGTCGACCAAGCGCGCCTTACCGGCATGGTGCTGCTCGGCATCAAGGATCGCGAAACCTTTCCGCTGATTTTCTATCGCGAAAACTGCGCCGACATGGCGGTATGCGAAGACGACATTGATGAAGCGTTCATCGCTTCCAGCAAGGCGCTGGCGATTACCGGCACGCACCTGTCGACACCGGGCACGCTGGCCGCGAGCCGCAAGGCGCTGGCCTTCGCACGCAAGCACGGCGTACGCACGGTGCTGGATATCGACTATCGCCCCGTGCTGTGGGGACTGACCAGTCGCGGCGACGGGGAAACGCGGTTCATCGCCGATGACGGCGTGACGGCGCACCTCCAGCGCGAGCTGGGCCAGTTCGATCTGATCGTCGGTACCGAGGAAGAATTCCACATCGCCGGTGGCAGCAAGGATTTGATCACGGCACTGAAAGCCGTCCGCGCAGTAAGCAACGCGGCGCTGGTGGTCAAGCGCGGCGCGCAAGGCTGCAGCGTGATTGAGACAGGTATTCCTGCGGCTATCGACGACGCACCGACTTATCGCGGTACGCAGGTCGAAGTACTCAACGTCTTGGGCGCAGGTGATGCGTTTATCGCCGGCTTTCTCTCGGGCTGGCTGCGCGACGAGCCAATCGAACACTGTTGTGCCTATGCCAATGCCTGCGGCGCGATCGTCGTCTCGCGCCACGGCTGCGCACCGGCGATGCCGAGCCGCGCCGAGTTGGATTATTTTCTTGCCAATGCCGAGCGTCTGCAGCGGCCAGATCGCGATGAGCAGCTTGCCCATCTGCATCGCGTCAGCGTGGCACGGCCGCACTGGGATGATCTGCATATTTTCGCGTTCGATCATCGCAGCCAGCTGTTCGAGCTGGCGCGCGAGGCAGGCGCCGATGAATCACGGATTCCCGCGCTGAAGCAGCTGCTGGTAAAGGCGGTGACACGCACGGAAAAGCATTTGGGACTGACACAACGTGTCGGCATGTTGTGCGATGGTCGTTACGGCCAGGATGCGCTCAACGATGCGACTGGCCGCGGCTGGTGGCTAGGACGTCCGGTCGAACTGCCCGGCTCGCTGCCACTGGAATTCGAAGCCGGTCGCGCACTGGGTAGCGAACTGATCCAGTGGCCGCTCGAACAGGTGGTGAAATGCCTGGTGCCTTTCGATCCGGATGGCACACCTGATCAGCGGCTGGAACAGGAAACCCAGTTGCACGCGCTGTATGCGGCGACCCGCGCCAGTGGCCATGAGCTGCTGCTGGAAGTGATTCCACCCGCCAACCCGTCGGTGCAGGCGAGCCAGGGCGAGCGTGTGCTGCGTTCGCTCAAGCGCATCTACAACCTGGGCATCCGTCCTGAGTGGTGGAAGCTCGCGCCGCTGCCGGCGCAGGACTGGACCGCGCTGGATGCGCTGATCGCCGAACGCGATCCATACTGTCGTGGCGTGCTGCTGCTCGGGCTCAACGCGCCTTTCGCCGAACTGGCCGCAGGTTTTGCCGCCGCAGCACACAGCCACAGCTGTCGTGGTTTCGCCGTCGGTCGCAGCATTTTCGTGGAGCCGGCACGTGCGTGGCTTCGCGGTGACATTGATGATGCGGCGCTGGTCGAACGGGCAAGCAACAACTTTGCCGAACTGGCCGCGTTGTGGCGACAGGCCCGAGGTGAGCGTGCGACGTCGACACCAACGGCCGAAAAAACACATGGGGTGGAGGCCACCGCATGAGCAACACCGTTCGATTGACGATGGCGCAGGCGCTGGTGCGCTATCTCGCTGCACAGCAGGTGCTCGACGACGATGGCCAGACAGTGCCGCTGTTCGGTGGCGTGTTTGCCATTTTTGGCCATGGCAATGTCGCCGGGCTGGGCGAAGCCTTGTACGAACAGCGCGAAAGTCTGCCAACCTACCGCGCGCACAACGAACAAGGCATGGCCAATGCCGCGGTCGCCTACGCTAAGGCGCATATGCGTCGGCGCATGATGGCCGTGACCAGCTCGATAGGGCCCGGCGCGACCAATCTGGTGACGTCCGCTGCGCTAGCGCATGTGAATCGGCTGCCGGTACTTTTATTGCCGGGCGATATCTTTGTATCGCGCGCGCCCGATCCAGTGCTGCAACAGCTGGAGGATTTCTCCGACGGCACGGCCAGCGTCAACGATTGCCTGCGTCCGGTATCGCGTTATTTCGATCGTATCGTGAAGCCCGAACAGCTGCTCAGCGCATTACCGCGCGCGCTGCGCGTGCTGACCGATCCGGCTTTGTGCGGACCGGTGACGCTGGCGCTGCCGCAGGATGTACAGGCCGAGGCCTATGACTGGCCAGAGAACTTTTTTGCGTCGCGCATCCACGCGTTCCGCGCGCTGCCCGCAGCACCGGACGAAATTACCGCTGCGGCAGCCGCCCTTCGTGCAGCCAAACGTCCCGTATTCATCGCCGGCGGTGGCATGCTTTACAGCAAGGCCAGTGCGTCGCTGCGGAACTTCGCCGAAGCTCACGGCATACCGGTAGCCGAGACGCAGGCCGGCAAAGGTGCACTGGCCTGGGATCATCCACTGCAGCTCGGCCCGGCCGGCGTATGCGGTTCCACCGCCGCCAATGCCTTGCTCGCCAATGCCGATGTCGTACTAGCCGTCGGCACGCGGTTGCAAGATTTCACCACCGGCTCCAATGCGCTGTTCAATGACGCTCACATCATCGCGTTGAACGTCAACGGTTACGACACGTTGAAGGGCGGCGGGCTGGAAATTCTTGCAGACGCCCGCCTCGGCCTTGATGCGCTTTCCAGCGCATTGAAAAACTGGAGTGTCGACAGCCAGTGGCACGACAACGCCAAGCGCGAAGCCAACGACTGGCGTGACATCGTCAGCAACATCACCGGACAACGCGAGTTGCCGAGTGGCACGCTGCCCTACGACGGCGAAATCATCGGTGCCGTGCAGCGTTCGCACCCGCAGTCGATGACCACTGACATCGCCGTATGCGCGGCGGGCACGTTACCGGCTGAACTGGAAAAGCTCTGGCGCACGTCGACGCCAGGCGGCTACCACATGGAGTACGGCTACTCCTGCATGGGCTACGAAATCGCTGGCGGTCTGGGTGTCAAGATGGCCAAACCGGATCGCGAAGTCATCGTGATGCTGGGCGATGGCAGCTATCTGATGCTCAATGCCGAGATCGCCACCTCGGTGATGCTGGGCATGAAGCTGATCATCGTGGTGCTGGACAATCGCGGCTACGGCTGCATCAACCGTCTGCAACAGGCTTGCGGCGGCACAGCCTTCAACAATATGTGGGACGACTGCCTGCAAGATGAAGAAGGAGCACCGGCCATCGACTTTGCCGCGCACGCTCGTGCCATGGGCGCGGAAGCGGAGCACGTCAATAGTATCGCCGAGCTTGAGCAGGCACTGACACGTGCGCGCGCGGCCAAGCGGACGTACCTCATTTCGATCAATACCGATCATCGACGCACCACCGAACAAGGCGGCACGTGGTGGGAGGTAGCGGTACCTGAAGTATCCACGCGCACGGCCGTGCGCGATGCGCGTCGCGATTACGACATAGCCAAACAGCAGCAGCGGCCCCATGCCGCGCAAGCAAAATCAGAGCAGGTGAAATCCGATGTCTGACAGACTGGAAGTGAAGATCGGCATCAACCCGATCAGCTGGAGCAACGACGACCTGCCCTCGCTGGGCGGCGAAACACCTTTGTCCACCGCCTTGAGCGAAGGTCGCGAGATCGGCTATCAGGGTTTTGAGCTGGGCAACAAATTTCCCAAGGATCCGGCCGCGCTGCGCGAACTGATGGCCGGCTATCAGCTCGATGTGGTCTCTGGCTGGTACTCCGGTCGTCTGGCCACGCAATCGGTGGAAGAAGAAATCGCAGCTGTGGAATCGCATCTCAACCTGCTCGCCGAAAACGGCTGCAAGGTGATGGTCTACGGCGAGGTCGCCCATGCCATCCAGGGCGAGCGCACGGTGCCGTTATACAAACGCCCGCACTTCGACGATGACGCCTTCAAGCGTTACGGCGAACGGCTCACCGCATTCGGCAAACACCTGCTGACGCGTGGCGTCAGACTGGCTTACCACCACCACATGGGCGCCTATGTGGAATCGCCGGACGATATCGACCGCGTGATGGCGTACACCGATGAGGACGTGGGCCTGCTGTTCGATTCCGGCCATGCGTATTTCGGCGGTGGCGATCCACTCACGATTCTCGGCAAGCACATCGCCCGCGTCTGTCACGTGCATTGCAAGGACGTAAGACCGTCGATCATTCGCCACGCACGCAATCGTCAGTGGAGTTTTCTAGACTCGGTCTTGAACGGCGTATTCACCGTGCCCGGTGATGGCGCCATCGACTTTGTCGGCATCGTCGAACTGCTGCGCAAGAACCACTACAAGGGCTGGCTGGTTGTCGAGGCCGAGCAGGACCCTGCGGTCGCACCGAGCTATGCCTACGCCAGTCTCGGCTATCGCACGCTGCGAGACCTGGTCGACAACGTTCGCGCAAAGGAGGCTGCATGAGCTTGCTGGTCAAATCCGCGCCGAAGGGTCGCGCCATCGTCAAGGTCACACCGGAATCGGCGGGCTGGAAGCACGTCGGCTTTGAAGGCGTGCGCATGGGGGCTGGCGAGTCGATGCATCTCGATCTTCCCTCAGATCGCGAAGGGTGCCTCGTTGTTCTGACCGGCAGCGTCGATGTCACTGTCGGCGACGAAAAATGGACGGGGCTCGGCGGCCGAGCCAGCGTGTTCGAAGATCGTTCGACAGATGCCGTCTATGCGCCGCCAGGCGCCACGTTCATTGTCCGTGCCCACAGCGATGTCGAACTTGCGCTGGCCAGTGCACCAGCGACGGGAAAATATCCGGCACGACTGATTCCCGCCGCCAGCATGAAGCGCATGGTGCGCGGCCAGGGCAGCAACACGCGTTATGTCTGCGATGTGCTGCCGGAAACCGAGCTGGCGGAATCGCTGTTGGTAGTCGAAGTGGTTACACCGGCAGCCAACTCATCCAGCTATCCCCCGCACAAGCACGACACCAACAACTTGCCGATCGAAAGCTCGCTGGAAGAAACCTATTACCACCGCATCGATCCGCCACAAGGCTTCGCCTTCCAGCGCGTGTATACCGACGAGCGCGACCTGGATGAATCGATGGCGGTGGGCGATCACGACGTGGTGATGGTGCCGCGTGGCTATCACCCGGTGGTGATGCCCCACGGCTATCGCGGCTACTACCTCAATGTCATGGCCGGCCCGCATCGCGAATGGCATTTCAAGAATGATCCGGCACACGACTGGCTGATGCCACGCTGAGCCATCCGCGCGTAAGCCTCAGCCTCGATCCAAATCTCGCTTCATACGGAACCACCGACTATGTCCGCCCAACTCTCTCCCTCCTCCGCTCCCGTTCATATCGGCCACTACATCGGTGGCCGCCATCAGGCCGGCAAAGGTTCCACTGCACCGAGCTACAACCCGGCCACGGGTGAAGTGATCGGCGCTGTGGCGCTGGCGGATGTGCATGAAGTCGATGTCGCCGTGCAGTCGGCCCTGGCCGCGTTTCCGGCATGGTCACAAACACCGCCGCTGAAGCGTGCGCGTGTGATGTTCCGCTTCAAGGAGCTGCTTGAGCGCGACATGGACAAGCTCGCCGCCGCCATCACGCGTGAACATGGCAAGGTCGTGTCCGATGCCAAGGGCGAACTGGTGCGTGGTCTGGAAGTGGTCGAATACGCCTGCGGCATTCCCGAGCTGCTCAAGGGCGACTACACCGAGCAAATCGCCAACGGCATCGACGCCTGGACCATGCGCCAGGCGCTCGGCGTGTGTGTCGGCATCACGCCGTTCAACTTCCCCGCGATGGTGCCGATGTGGATGTTTCCGATGGCGATCGCCTGCGGTAACACCTTTGTACTGAAGCCGTCCGAGCGTGATCCCTCCACTGCACTCCTGCTTGCTGCGCTGCTGACGGAGGCCGGCCTGCCCGATGGCGTGTTCAATGTCGTGCAGGGTGACAAGGGCGCTGTCGATGCGTTGCTCGACCACAAAGATGTTCGCGCCATCAGCTTCGTCGGTTCAACACCAATTGCCGAATACATCTACGCACGGGGCACTTCCCAGGGCAAACGCGTACAGGCGCTGGGCGGTGCCAAGAACCACATGATTGTTATGCCGGATGCCGATATGGATAAGACGGTCGATGCATTGATGGGTGCTGGCTACGGTGCCGCTGGCGAACGCTGCATGGCGATATCGGTTGTCGTTGCCGTGGGTGAAGCCACGGCCAACACGCTGGTGGAAAAGCTCGCGCCAAAAGTGCGCGCCTTACGCATCGGCGACGGCATGGACGACACCATCGAGATGGGTCCCGTCGTCACCAGCCAGCATCGCGACAAGATCACCGGTTATATCGATGATGGTGAAGCGGCAGGTGCCGAACTCGTCGTCGATGGTCGTGGACATAAAGTGGCCGGCTGCGAACAGGGGTTCTTTCTTGGCGGCACGTTGTTCGACCGCGTCAAGCCATCGATGCGCATCTACAAGGAAGAAATTTTCGGGCCCGTGCTGTGCGTTGTGCGCATGCCAGATTTCGCCAGCGCATTGGCCTTGGTCGATTCGCACGAATATGGCAACGGCACGGCGATTTTCACTCGCGACGGCCATGTGGCAAGAGAATTTGCGCATCGCGTGCAGGTCGGCATGATCGGCATCAACGTACCCATTCCTGTACCGATGGCGTTCCACAGTTTCGGTGGCTGGAAAAAAAGTCTGATGGGCGACCACCATGCACACGGCCCCGAAGCGGTGCGTTTTTATACACGCCAGAAAGCCGTAACGCAGCGCTGGCTTGCCGGAAATGAAAACACAGGTGCCGAGTTTGCGATGCCGACCCACTAATCCTGTGTAACCCCGCATTGCAGCATGGATTTTTGCCCCGCAACGCAACACGAAAAAACGCAATAGACATCACGCGCTAGCCGGTTGAGCCTTGCGATTATTCGTTTGAAAATAGCGAACATAAAAAAATCATAAAGGGGACATTGAGCTTGCGTTTGTTTTGCCCCTACTTTGCCTTTCGGCAATTTCTCAACGCGCCAACGCAAAACAACTGGCTTCACCATTCATGCATCACCATTGGGAGAGATGGCATCATGGCTTCAACACTTCGAAAAAAATCGCTGGCCTGGGCTGTAGCATTAGCAGGCTTGGGTCTTGGCATGGGCGCCGTCGCTCCGCAGGCACATGCCGCGGACGACCTCAGCACAAGCCCTTACTTGCTCGGCGACTGGAACGGTGAACGTACACGTCTGGCCGACGAGGGCATCAAGTTCAGCTTCAGTTATGGTGGTGAAGCCGCGCATAACTTTACCGGCGGTACCGCGCACCTGACCCGCTATACCGACCAGTATGCTGGCGGCATAACAGCTGATCTGGGCAAGTTGTGGGGCTGGCAGGGTGCCACCTTCCGCATGGTGATCACCGACCGTAATGGCCGCAACCTGGGCGCCGACGCCAACATCGGCAACAACCAGTTGATCCAGGAAGTTTATGGCCGCGGCCAGACCTGGCACCTGACCGAATTCTCACTGGAACAGAAGTTTTTCGACGGCGCGTTGGTGTTGAAAGCCGGACGTCTGCCTGTTGGCTCGGATTTCGCGCCATTCACCTGCGACTTCGAGAACCTGACCTTCTGTGGCAATCAGCCGGGCAATATTGTCGGCAATTATTGGGTCAACTGGCCGACCAGCCAGTGGGCCGCAGTCATCAAACTCAACACCACCAAAGAAACCTACGTGCAGATCGGTGCGTATCAGGTCAATCCGAACTACGTGAATGATCAGTACGCCGAGAGCAAGGGCCTGCTTCCGGACTTCCCGGGCGGTACCACGGGTGCGTTGATCCCGTTGGAATTCGGCTGGAATCCGACCGCCAATGGCCTGCCGGGCCACTACGATTTCGGTGTCTGGTACAACACGTCGAAGGGCTCGGATCTTTATTACGACGTCAACCACGATCCGGCTGGCGAAACCGGCCTGCCTGCGCTGCAACGTGCTGGCCAGTACGGCGCCTACTTCAACGTCATGCAACAGGTGACCGGTGATGCCGGTGGCAAGGGCGCGTCGCTCTTCCTCAACATATCGCAAGCTGATCGCAATACCGCGGCAACTGATCGTCAGATTACGGCTGGCGTCGAATACCAGGGGCCGTTTGCTCGCCCGAATGACATGATCGGATTCGCGGTCGGTGCCACGAATGCCAACAGCCGTTATGCCGACTACATCCAGGAGAACAATATCCGTACTGGTGAAAACGTCATCGTCGGCGATGGCAACGAGTACGTCTCGGAACTGTTCTACAGCTGGTCGCCGATTCCATCGATCTACCTGCGCCCCAACCTGCAATACATCCTGCATCCGGGTGGCACCAGCGAAAACAGCAATGCGTTCGTGCTCGGTCTGAAAATGGGCTTCACGTTCTGATACGCACCTCACGGTGCTGACATATCAGTAACAACAATCTAAACATTCCGGCCCTCGTGCCGGGATGTTTTTTTACGCTCATTGTTTTCCCGTTTTGTTTTATCTGGGCTCTCTCAGAAGGCGCACATGCTTGTTTCGAAGTCCCTGACAAGATGACCGAATTCGTCCGCATAACACTGCATCATTTATGCTCGCCTTTCTTTTCCTGACGGCTCTGGATTTTCATGACGCGAATCGTCGTTGTCGGCAGCATCAATATGGATCTGGTTACGTTGGCGCATCGCTTTCCTGCGCCAGGTGAAACCTTGACGGCCGATCATTTTCTTACCGTACACGGCGGCAAGGGTGCCAATCAGGCGGTAGCCGCCGCGCGTCTGGGCGCTCAGGTGGCACTCGTCGGCGCAATCGGTGATGACGCCTTCGGTGGTCAGCTGCGCCTGGGGCTCGCGGACGAGGGCATCGATCTGGAGCATGTCCGTTCGATCGACAACTGCGCCAGCGGTACCGCTTCCATCACCGTGGCGCAGGGTGACAACCACATTCTCGTCGTGCCTGCAGCGAATGCACGCGTTACGCCCGAGCAGGTCGAGCGTGCGAAGGCGTTGATCGAGCAGGCCGATGCCGTACTGGTGCAGATGGAAATTCCATTGGAAACGGTCGAAGCCACGGTGCGGCTCGGACATCGGCTTGGTGTGCCGGTCATTCTGAATCCAGCTCCTGCACAGCCATTGCCAGTGGACTGGCTGAAGCTTGCCCGTTATGTGACGCCCAACCAGCACGAGTTGGCAACCCTGCTCAACGCCGATGCAAACGAAGATTTCCACGCACTGATGCAACGCGTACCGTGCCCTGTCGTGCTGACACGCGGCGATGAAGGCGCCTGGTATCGCGAAGACGGTGAACCGCTACATCAGCGCGGTTTCCGCGTCGATGTCGTCGACACCACTGGTGCCGGCGATACGTTCAACGCAGCGCTTGCCGTATTCCTGCACGAAGGTCTGCCGAACGCCGTGAAAAAAGCTTGCGCCGCTGCGGCTCTTTCCGTATCCCGACTTGGTGCGCAAGGCGGCATGCCACGATTGTCAGAAGTCGACGCGCTGCTGGCGCAACAAGCATGAGGCGATCCGGACTGTCGCACGCCGAACTCAAACGGCTGACGAGCTGACTACGTCACGAGCAAAGACACGACACACCAAAAATAAAGCGGCGCGCTTTTTTTGAGCGCGCCGCTTTATTTTTGAGAATGGTGTGGTGCGTAGTTGACTCAGCCGCGGTTTGAACCGGACAGCACATCGACCCACACGGCCAGCACCAGAATGCTGCCTTTGACGATCATCTGCCAGAACGTATCGACGTCCATCATCGACATGCCGTTGTCGAGGCTGGCCATGACCAGCGCGCCGATTAAGGCGCCGTGCACGGTGCCCGAACCCCCGCGCATGGAGGTGCCGCCGATGAAGCAGGCAGCGATGGCGTCAAGCTCGCCGCTGGTGCCAGCGGATGGCGAACCGGCGGCCAGGCGCGCGGTATTGATGACGCCAGCGAAAGCGCACATCACGCCCATCAGCGCGAACACAGCCAGTTTGACCCGACCCACATTGACGCCTGACAGGCGTGTGGCTTCCATATTGCCGCCGACGGCATAGATATGCCGACCGAATACGGTCTGGGTGGAAACGTAGGAGAAGATGCCGAGCAGGCCCAGCAGAATCATCACCGGTACCGGCACACCGCCGGCATCGTTGAGCATGCGCAGCGAGCCAACGATGACCGCACCGATCACCACCAGTTTGGCGACGTCCATCCATACCGGCATCTGCTTGAGTTCAAGCTTGGCGCGACGGCGGCGGCGCATCACGGTGATCGTCAGCAGCAGCAGGAAAATCACCCCGCCCAGCACGCGCGACAGACCAATCGGTACCAGACCCTGTCCCAGCCAGATCAGGTCATCCGGCACGGGCGCAATGGTGGCGCTGTGCGTGATGCCCAGCAGGATGCCACGAAAAGCCAGCATGCCGCCCAGGCCAACAATGAAAGACGGCACACGGAGTTTGGTGACCCAGAAACCGTTGAACATGCCGATACCCAAGCCTACGACCAGCGCTGCGCCGATAGCCGCTGGCGTGCCCCAATGCATGTTGACCGTGAGTATCGCTACCACGCCGCCGAGCAGGCCGGACAATGAGCCTACCGACAGATCGATTTCGCCGGAGATGATGATGAACACCATGCCGCAGGCAAGCATGCCGGTGATCGACATCTGCCGCAGCAGATTGGCGACGTTGCGTGGCGTGACGAAATCGCCGTCCGTACCGATGTGGAAAAAAATCCAGATCACGGCCACCGCAAGCAGCAGCGCGATGATCTTGTAGCGTACGAAAAACTGCTGCACTTGCTGAGCTTGCATATCTGGTTCCCAAAAGGCCGAAAGGTCTGCCTTGCAAAAATCGAAAAAGTTTTAGTCGAAAGTCGGTCTGGATTGAAACCGGTGATTCAAGCGGCCTGGGGTTTCGGCTTCGCGTCAATCGCTGCCGCCAGTACGCGTTCCTGAGTCAGATCCTTGTTGACGAAGTCCCCGCGCAAATGCCCTTCGCCGATCACCAGTACGCGATCGCTGACACCCAGCACTTCACTCAGCTCCGATGACACCATGATGATCGACACGCCCTTGGCGGCCAGCTCGAACATCAGCTGGTAGATATCGAATTTGGAGCCGACATCGACGCCCCGCGTCGGCTCGTCGAGAATCAGCACCTTCGGTTCCGGCAGCAGCATCTTGGTCAATACCGCTTTCTGCTGGTTGCCGCCGGAGAGACCGGCGATGGCCAATGCCGGACTGGCGGTCTTGACATGCAGGCGCTTGATCTCGCGATCCACCGTGGCCAGTTCGGCATTCTTGTCGATGCGGCCGCCGTGTGAGTAATGCTGCAGCGTGGCCAATGTGATGTTGTCGCCGACGCCGAGCATGGGCACGATGCCCTGACGCTTGCGGTCTTCCGGCACCAGTGACAGGCCGGCGCGAATGGCCTGCTCCGGCGTCTTTACCTTGATTGGCTTGCCGTCCATGAAAAGCTCAGCGGTCGATTTGCCGGCATAGGCACCAAAGATGGCAGATACCAGTTCAGTACGACCGGCACCGACCAGCCCCGCTACACCGAGAATCTCACCCTTGCGCAGTTGGAACGATACGTCATCGACGCGCTTGCGATTACTGTTGGTGACGTCCCAGCAAGTGACGTGCCGCGCTTCGAAGATGACCTCACCAATGCTGTGTTCGCTGCGCGGATAGAGATTCTTGATCTCGCGCCCGACCATCATCGAAATGATGTCGTCGGTATTGAGTTCGGACATTGGCTTGGTGGCGACATGCTCGCCATCACGAATCACTGTGACGGTATCGCAAACCTTGGCGACTTCTTCCAGCTTGTGCGAGATGTAGACGCAGGCCACGCCTTCGCGCTTCAGGTCTTCGATGATGGCCAGCAGCACATCAATCTCGCTGGATGTCAACGATGAGGATGGCTCGTCGAGAATCAGCAGGCGCGCATTCTTGGCCAATGCCTTGGCGATCTCAAACAACTGCTGATAGCCGCCGCCATAGTTCATCACCGGCGCAGCAACATTCACATCTTTCAGTTTCAGACGCGCCAGCAGCGCATCGGCCTGACGGTACATGGCGTCGTAATCCATGCGGCCGCCGGGCTTGGTAATCTCATTGCCCAGAAAAATATTCTCGGCGACCGACAATTGCGGTACCAGCATCAGCTCCTGATGGATGATGACGATGCCAGCCTTCTCGCTGTCGCGCACCGAATAGGCTTTCAGTGGCTGGCCTTCCCAAAGAATCTCGCCTTCGAAACTGCCGTAGGGATACACACCCGAGAGCACCTTCATCAAGGTGGATTTGCCCGCGCCATTCTCGCCGCACAGGCCGACACACTCGCCCGGTCGCACTGCCAGGCTCACGCCGTTGAGCGCCCGCACGCCAGAGAATTCCTTGACGATATTGCGCATCTCGAACAGATATTCGCTCACACATCCACTCCACTGCTGTCACACGTACTGCCGCGAGGATGGCGGCACCGATCACCAAACGGTGCATTGAAACACAGGAGGCGCACCGATCATCGGTGCGCCTCCATGGGGTGTTTCAATTAATTGCCATATACCTGTGCGTGGGTATAGAAACCGTCCTTGATCACCAGATCGACATTCTGCTTGGTCAGCAAGGTTGGCGTCAGCAGCTCGGTGTTGACGTCCTTGGTGCCGTTATTCATCTTGGTGGTGAATTTGGGCGCAACACCCTTGACCAGATCAACCGACAGCTGTGCCGCCTGCGTGGCGAGGTTGTCCAGCGGCTTGTAAACCGTCATGGCTTGGGTACCCGAGATAACGCGTTTGACGCCGGCGAGATCCGCATCCTGCCCGGAGACCGCCACCTTGCCTGCCAGCTTCTGTGCGGCAAGTGCCTGGATTGCACCACCAGCCGTGCCGTCGTTGGAAGCCACAATCGCCTGAATATTGTTGTGGTTGGCTGTCAATGCATCTTCAGTGATTTTCAGCGCGTTCGAGGGATCCCATTCCGGCGTCCATTGCTGACCGACGATCTTGATATCGCCCTTGGCCACCAGCGGCTGCAGCACCTTCAACTGGCCATCGCGAAAGACCTTGGCATTGTTGTCGGTGGGCGAACCGCCGAGCAGGAAATAGTTGCCCTTGGGAACCACGTTGACCAACGCCTGTGCCTGCATCTCACCCACTCTTTCGTTGTCGAACGAAATATAGGCATCGACATCGGCATTCAGGATCAGGCGGTCATAGGCGATCACCTTGATACCGGCGCGCTTGGCTTCGGCAATGACGTTGCCGAGGACTTTGCCGTTGAACGGCACGATCACCAGCACATCGACGTTGCGCGAGATCAGATTCTCGATTTGCGCGATCTGACGCTCTTCGCTGGCATCGGCAGACTGCACGTAGACTTTCGCGCCAAGCTTGGTCGCCGCGGCAGTGAAATAATCACGGTCGCGCGTCCAGCGCTCGACACGCAGATCGTCGATCGAGAAACCGATAACCGGCTTTTCCTTGCTGGCGTGCGCCGGCATTGCAGCGAAAGTACCGGCCAGAGCGATGGCGGCGGAAAGGGTAAGTGTACGGAGCGTTTTATTCTTCATGAAATTCCCCATGCGTGTGACGTACGTCTTCAGTGGACAGAATCGGCGCCAACCTCGGCACCAGTGAAAAGTGGCTGCAACTGCGGGTACAACTTTCCAAACAACGGATACCTTTGTTCACGATAAAACGCACGTCGCGACGCAACAGGAATGAAGCTTGCGACCAACGGCGGTGACGGACAAACCTCGTCCAGACTGGCGCCCTGCTCCACTGCCAGATGGGCCAGCCGCGCCGCGCCCAACGCGGGTCCCACGTCGCCACCCAGGCGTTGCTGCAGCGGTTTGCCAAGAATATCGGCGAGCATCTGGATCCAGTACGTACTGCGCGAACCGCCACCAATCACGGTGATCTCGTCGGAGGTCAGTCCGGCCGCCTCGACGGCAAGCAGCCCGTCCAGCAGGCCAAACCCCACCCCTTCGAGCGTGGCATTGGCCAGATCGGCGCGCTGTGTGCTGCTGCTCAAACCCACAAAAGCGCCGCGGGCATGGCTGTCGTTATGCGGCGTGCGTTCGCCGCTCAGATAAGGAAGAAAGAACGGGCTATCCGCTTTGATACCCTTCGATGCTTCAGCGTCGGCAAGCAACGCCGGTACGTTCTCGTAGGCAGCAAGCCTGCAGGTGAAATCCAGGCAGCTGGCGGCATTCAACATCACGCTCATGAGGTGCCATGTATTCGGCAAGGCGTGACAGAAGCTGTGCACGGCCTGCTCAGGTCGCGACAAAAAACCATCGGAAACGGCGAAAAATACGCCGGATGTACCCAACGACAGCATCGCCTGACCCGGCTTGACGATGCCGACGCCGACGGCCCCGGCCGCGTTGTCGCCGCCGCCTGCAGCAACCGGTACGCGTGAGATTCCCCAGCGCTCGGCCAGCTCGCCACGCAACTGCCCAGTAACCTGATTACCTTCATGCAGCGATGGCATCTGCGCGCGATCCAGCCCGCACGCGCGCAGCATCTCGTCGCTCCATGCGCGCTTGCCAACATCGAGCCATAGCGTTCCAGCCGCGTCCGACATGTCGCTCGCATACTCACCGGTGAGCTTGAGCCGCAGATAATCCTTCGGCAGCAGCACCTTCGCGATGCGGTCAAAGATGTGCGGTTCGTGCTTGCGCACCCATAGCAGCTTCGGTGCCGTGAAACCGGGCATCGCGAGATTGCCGGTGATCGCGCGGAAGTTCGGCACCTGTTCGAGTTCAGCGCACTCGATATCGCAGCGGCCGTCATTCCACAGGATCGCCGGCCGCAGCACATTATCGTTTGCATCAAGCAAGGTTGCGCCGTGCATCTGGCCGGATAGACCGATGCCGGCGATCTCGCTCAATGCGATGCCCTGTTTTTTCGCTTCGACCAGCAAGGTGGCCACCGAGTCCAACGTGGCCTGCCACCATGCCGCAGGGTCCTGTTCGGACCAGCGCGGTTGTGGTTGTGACAAAGTCAGCGTGGCCGATGCACTGCTACGGACTTCGCCCTTGCGATCAACCAGCACAGCCTTGACTGACGACGTACCCAAGTCGATACCGATGAACATGGGCCGCGCTACTCCGGCGACTTTATGTTTGGCAACGAACGATCAACCGTAGACATAGCGATTGACCAGATTCTCCAGCGCTTCCTGCTGACCAGATACATGATGCGGCTGCAGATCGCGTTTGGCCGCTTCAACAGCCAACGCCTCAAGTGTGAAGTTGCCGGTGAGCACCTGCTTGCCGAACTCGCCATCCCAGCCCGCGTAGCGCGCCGATTTCATCTTGGCCAGCGTATCTCGCTCGATCATCTTGGCGGCACGTTCCAGTGCCAGCGCCAGCACGTCGATCGCACCGATGTGGCCGTGGAACAGATCAGCGGGATCGCTGCTCTGGCGACGCACCTTGGTATCAAAGTTGAAGCCACCGTTGGTGAAGCCGCCGGCGCGCAGAATCTCGTAAACGATCAGCGTCATCTCTTCGGCGCTGTTGGGGAACTGATCGGTATCCCAGCCGTTCTGCATGTCGCCGCGGTTGGCGTCGATGCTGCCGAACAGACCCAGTGCAATCGAGGTGGCCACTTCATGCTGGAACGAATGGCCAGCCAGCGTGGCGTGGTTCGCTTCAAGATTGACCTTGACCTCGTTCTCCAGGCCGAAATCCTTGAGGAAGCCATACACCGTGGCGGTGTCGTAATCGTACTGATGCTTGGTCGGCTCCTGCGGCTTGGGTTCGATCAGAATGGTGCCTTTGAAGCCGATCTTGTGTTTGTGTTCGATCACCATCTGGAAGAAGCGACCCAGCTGTGCACGCTCGCGTTTCAGGTCGGTATTGAGCAGCGTGTCGTAGCCTTCGCGACCACCCCACAGCACGTAGTTGGCGCCGCCCAGACGCTGGGTCGCGCCCATCGCGTGGAATACCTGGGTGGCGGCGTAAGCAAACACTTCCGGCTGCGGGTTGCTCGCCGCACCTGCTGCGTATCGCG
>Ga0302308_10001842_pt1 | contig 17151 bp, 15 predicted proteins | sample III_Palsa_E3_3_FD_200531 | JGI IMG/M metagenome (GOLD analysis project Ga0302308, IMG submission 200531) | Peat permafrost microbial communities from Stordalen Mire near Abisko, Sweden - III_Palsa_E3_3 | ecosystem: Environmental > Terrestrial > Soil > Palsa > Peat permafrost | place: Sweden... | reverse complement strand
TACCCCTCAGACCCTGTCAAGGTTTTAAAACAAACAAAACCCCTTAAGACAAACGTTTGTTTAGTTATCAAGCTATCGGAATCAATAAAAGTACACTCGCCTTGTATTGATTCGATTGTCTGAAACTTCGAGTGGCCGGCAACCCGAAAGTGAGTGACGAGAAGAGAGTCTTTCATTACGAATCGACCTTTCGTCGTATTCATTATTTTCAATAAACGCAGGCCCGTTATCACCAATCGTGATCTTCGCTTTCTATGAATTCATAAACACAAATCGACAAATGAGACGCTCAGCCGCTTGATTCCAACGCGCGAGCGGGGAGATAGTATAGGCAGCTTCTGACATGCAATAAATCCGGCTCCGATTCAAATAAACGAACAGGAGAAAAGAGCATGGCAAATCTGAAGGAAGTCCCTGGTAACGATGCGACCAGCGTCGCGAGCGTCGACATGAAATTCGAGATAGCCGTTATCCCCGTCTCGGATATCGACCGCGCGAAGCAGTTCTACGAGAAACTCGGATGGCGACTTGATGCCGACTACGACAACGGGAAAGACTTCCGCGTGATCCAGTTCACACCGCCCGGCTCCGGCTGCTCGGTCATCTTCGGCAGAAACGTCACCGGTGCAGAGCCCGGCTCCGCCCAGGGCCTGTACCTGATCGTCTCCGACCTCGCGGCTGCCCGCAATGAGCTGCTCCGTCGCGGCGTCGAGGTCAGCGAGGTGTTCCACAACGAGGGCGTGTACGCCGGCCCGGACAAGCCCTACCTCTTCGGGCGACTCCGCGTCAGCGGTCCCGATCCCGAACATCGCAGCTACCGCTCGTTCGCCTCCTTCAGCGATCCCGACGGCAACGGCTGGCTGTTTCAGGAGATCACGACGCGCCTTGCCGGACGTGTCGTCGGCGAGACGACGTTCACCTCGACGAACGATCTGGCGACCGCGCTTCGGCGTGCGGCAGCCGCTCACGGCGAGCACGAGAAGCGCATCGGCCAACGCGACGAAAACTGGCCCGACTGGTACGCCGCGTACATCGTGGCGGAGCAGGCCGGCACTGAGCTGCCGCAATAAACGAATACGACGCGGGGACAGTGCGATTTCTGCACACTTCATATACGGACGCCATGCCCATCAGGAATGTGCATTCGCACTGCCCTCGTTCAACCCACGCAACATTCCGTCCGCTGCCTTACACTAGAAAATAATGCTGCAAGCCGCCATCATCTCCAAACCGCTGAAGCCGGAGCTCGCCGGTATCCTCACCGACCTCATCGGATGGCTCGAAGCGCGCCAGTACCACTACCTGCTCGACCCCGACAGCGCCGCCTACATCAACGCGCCCAACCCCATTGACCGTGTCGATCTGCCGCGCCACAAACCCAATCTTGTCATCGTCCTCGGCGGCGACGGTACGCTTCTGGCCGCCGCCCGCGCCTTCGCCCGCACCACCACGCCCATCCTCAGTGTCAATCTCGGCTCCCTCGGCTTCCTCACCGAAGTTCCCTTATCCGACCTCTACCGCACCCTCGAAGCCTGGTGCGACAACTGCGCCGACATCGAAGTCCGCAGCATGATGCACGCCGAGATCATCCGCAACGGACAGATGGTCCAGCAGTGGGACGCACTCAACGACGTCGTCGTCGCCAAAGGCACCATTGCCCGCATGGGCGACTTCTCCGTCGAAATCGACAAACAGTTCGTCGCCACCTTCCGCGCCGACGGCATCATCGTCTCCACCCCTACCGGCTCCACCGCCTACAACCTCGCCGCCGACGGCCCCATCGTCATGCCCAGCGTCAACGCCATGCTGGTCACGCCCATCTGTCCTCACCTGCTCACCATCCGCCCCATCGTCGTCCCCGGCGAAGCCACCGTCAGCGTCCACGTCGTCGGCGTCCCCAACGAGATCTACCTCACCGTCGACGGCCAGGAGGCAGTCCAGCTCCGCCTCGACGACTACGTCCACTGCCAGCGCTCCGAGGCCAGCGTCCGTCTCCTGCGCAGCCGCCCCAACGGCCTCTTCAGCGTCCTCCGCTCCAAACTGAAGTGGGGCGAACGATAAACGCACAGCCAAAAAATAAAGTTGAAAAAACTGGCGTACTTTTAGTCAGGAAAATGTGTGCATTTAAACACCACGATTAAGCACAATTCCACCACGAATTCACCACAAAAACACCACGTTTTGCACCCGGTTTTTGCCAAAACCCCCTGCAAAAACGCACATTCACCAGTCCAAAAAAAATTCCGCGCAACTTCGCGGATTTTTTAGCGGCGAATGGTGACCACAGGGCCCCCGACGGGGTGACAGAAGACCTTCCCGTGGCTGAGAGCGATCCTGCGCTGAGCCAGCCCCGCCATCTCCGGATCGTGCGTCACCATGACGATGGTATGGCCGTTTCGATGCAGCTCCTGCAGCAACTCCGCAACGATCGTCTGATTCGCCGCATCCAGATTGCCCGTAGGCTCATCCGCCAGCAGAATCGGCGGATTATTAATCAGCGCCCGCGCAATGCACACCCGCTGCTGCTCCCCACCTGAAAGCTCACTGGGCAGATGGTTGGCCCGCTTCCCAAGCCCCACGCGCTCCAGCGAAGCCAGCGCCTCCCGCTCATCCGTCATGGAGTGAAAATACTGCGCCAGCATGACGTTTTCAAGCGCCGACAGATAAGGAATCAGATGAAACTGCTGAAAGATAAACCCGATTTTATCTGCGCGAAATCGATCCAGCTCCGTCGCAGTCATCGAAGCAACATCGATGTTATCGATCTTCAGCTCACCCGCAGTAGGACGATCAAGACAGCCGATCAGATTCACCAGCGTACTCTTGCCAGAGCCTGACGGCCCGGTGATCGCGACCCACTCACCAGCGACGATAGAGAACGTTGCATCGCCCAGAGCGCGCACAATGCTGCCATGCCCGCTGTACTCGCGGGTCACGCCGTTGAGGGCGATCACGGCGCAGTCCGGGCGGGTCTGCGATTCGAAGTTGGGGAGCTCTTTCATGTGTCTGTCTTCCAGTCTCTCAAAAACCGCGCCTGCGCGTGCGATCGACGAAGCTACTCTCCTTTTAACAGTGCTGCCGGTTGCAGCCCGCGCAGTACGCGGACAGGGAACAGCGCTGCCATGGCGGCAATGGCGAGGTTCAGTATCAGCACCAGAGGCAGTACAGAAAGATGCGGCAGCGTAGCCGTATGGAAGTTGCCTTCGCTGATGGCCCACGCAGCCGCGGAGCCTGCAAAGAACCCAACCACAACGCCCGCGATGGCCAGCACCAGAGCCTCCAGCAGAAACATTCCCATCAACTGCATCTGCGAACCGCCGAGCGCCTTCATCAGAGCGAAGTCGCGGCGTCGCTCCAGCACGCTTGCCGACAGCGTCGCAAGAACGGAGACTGCAACCGTGAGGGCGATAAGCAGAACTGCTCCATACATCAGCGCATGGGTGCGGTCGACGATCTTCGATTCGCCTTCAACGAGCTGGCGAACCGGCTGCACCTGCATCTCAGGAAGGTCCTGTTTCAGACGGCTGATGGTAGCTTCCACAGTCGCCGTGCCGCCTGGAACCTGCAGCTCGATGACGGTGGGCGCAACGCCGGTCCAGCCCGTAAAGGTCGCGAGAGGCATGTAGATGCGGCTGTCTTCATCGCCGCCGGTTCTCAGATGCCCTGCGCCCTGCAGGGTGATGGGATGCCCTGCGAAGGTGAGCCGAACCAATTTTTTATCGGTGACGAAGCCTGCTGCGCGCTGGCCGAGAAGAGCTTCATCCTGACCCTGTGGCCACGCATCGACCTGCCACCACGAGTTGAGCCGTTTGACTGCGGCGAAGTCCGTACCCCCAACAACGACGGGCGTTCCCTGATCGGTGGTCGCAACAGCGTAGGCGAACTCGGCGGCAAGCGCGTCTGATCCTGCGGCCTGCTTCACCTTTGCCAGCGCGTCTGTTTGTAACGGCGCAGTAGCCGGTGCGGTGATGACGATGTTTGCGCCGAAGCTGCGGAACTCTTTATGCAGCTTGGCGTCGAGGTCGGCGTAGAGCGTAAGCAGCGCTGTGGCAACTCCCGCCGAGACGGTCATGGCGATCAGCGCGGAGAGGCTGCGCGCTCTGCGATGCACCAGTGACCGACGCAGCATTCCAATCAGGCTCAGCTTTATCATCAGGCGTCCGCCCGCAGGATGGCTGACGGGTCCATGCGGAGAGCCGAACGGATGGAGGGCGTGCTGCCTCCGATGGCCACGATCAGAGCCAGCGCCACGACGACAGGAAGAAGAACGGGGATGAGGACAGCTTCGGGACTGCCGCCGTCTCCCGCGAAGATTCTGGCTCCCAGCCACGCGGCCAGTCCGGAGCCGAGGAGATAACCGAAGACTCCGGCGAGGACGGCGAGGATGCCGGTCTCGGCGTAGAAGAGCAGAGCGATGGCTCCTTTGCTTGCGCCGAGCGAGCGCATGAGGCCGATCTCGCCGCGGCGTTCGAGGATGGCGGTAGCCATGGCCGCGCTTACCGCAAATCCTGCGGCCAGCAAAGCGGCTGCGCTGATCAGCCACATCAGGCCGCTGATGCGTGCGAGTACGTTGCCCTCACTCTGCTCAACGCGGCGGACCTGTTCGGCCTGCGCTCCGGGGATGGCCTCGCGAATCTGGTAAGCGATAGAGTTCGCGTAAGGACGGCAGTACCAGATCTCGCGCTGCTTCGCGGGCAGGGAATCAGGATCGACGCGAGCAAAAGCATCTTCGGGTTTGGTGCGCGCGGAGACCTCGACGCGGCGAACAGCGTCGGGCAAGCCGGCGATGGTCTGCGCGGTGCTCAGGGGCAGCAGTATCTGCTTATCGGTGTTGTCGCCGGTCGAGACGATGCCGGTGACGCGGAGGGCGTAGCTGCGCGGCGTGCCGGGCGTAATGCCGTTCGCAGGAGGCAGAGTGATGGGAAGCCTGTCGCCGATCTTCAGGTTCAGTTTTGCGGCGAGCGCTGCGCCGAGGACAGCGTCGGAGTCGGACGCCTCGTTGGCCGGTTGCTTTGGCCACGCTCCCTGGAGCTTCCACCAGGGATGAAGCTGCGGCGCGCCGGTTTTGATGGAGCCGGGGTCGCTGCTGAGGGCGTGATCGAACCAGAGGCCGATGCCGCTGGCACTAAGAAGCTCGCCGGAGGGAGTAGTCCCATCGATCTGAAGGGGAAGCTCAGGAGAGATGCCGGTGATGTTGTTGGCCCAGAAGATGTCTTTGAGCTTTGCGAGGTCGCTGGTCTTCAGGTACGAGCCGCCGGTGGCCGGTTTTACGTCCACGCCACCAATTTTTACGTCGAGCAGATCTGTCTTCGGATAGACGACGATGTTGGCTCCATAGACGGCAAGCTCTTTGTGGATGCGGTCGCCGATAGTGGTGGCGAGAGCGAGCATGGCTGTAACCGCTGTGGTGCCGAGCAGGATGGCAACGCCCGCGAGCATCTTGCGCCGGCGCTGGCGGCGGAAGCTTTCCATGAGCAGGCGGAAGAACATCTAGCGCTCGAAGACCGTGGCGAGTTCGCGAAGGTCGGCCGCCTGAATGACGACCTGGCCGCCGCCGACGGCTGACTTCAATGGGATGGGGTTGCAGCCGCCCTTTTGTCCCATCGATGCGGCGTTGAGGGGCGAGGCGCACATCTTGCAGGTGATGCCCTGGTCGCCAATGTAGAAGCCAACGGGGCCGCAGATCTGGCAGGCGTCGGCGACCGAGACGATGTTGCCGTCAGGCTTTTTGAAGAGCAGGAAGCGGACTTCGACGCTGCCGCCTTTGCCGTCGTCGACGTGGACGCCGTAGCGGTGGAGCTTCTCGTCATTGACGTCGGCGGTGGGCAGCGTGACCTGAGAGCCGACGAGGGTAACGGCTGCCGTGGGAGAGAGCGCGGTGGAGCTTTTGGCGTAGATAAACTCCGCCGTGGAGAGGAAGATGAAGACGAAGCTGGTGGCGACGACAGCGTTCATCCACATCTTTTCGCGGCGCTGGCTCCACTCGGCCCTGCGGCGATCGGCTGCGGTTGCGGTGGAGGCGAGGACGACCGGGGCGCGGCGCTTGTACTCGAGCAGCATCATCAGAGCGGCGAGCGCAAGCATGGTAACGAAGAAGAAGAGATCGTTGCGGACGATGGGTCCGATGAAGCGCATCTCGGCGGTGCTGGAGGGAAGGACGCCGTTTTCGCTGAGCTCATGCAGGCCGCTGACGATGAGCTGGAAGGCCACGAAGTAGAGGATGACGGTGGTGACGCGGAAGAAGCGCTGCAGGTTGATCTTGACGCTGCCGCGGATGAAGAGGACTCCGAAGACGACGGCGACGGCGATGCCGAGGAGGGTTCCGGTAAAGCTGAGGAGCTCAGTGGAGTTGAGGGTGACGGCGGAGAGGATGAGGACGGTCTCGACGCCTTCGCGCAGGACGAGGAGGAAGACAAAGAAGAAGAGGCCGAGCTTCGAGACGCCTTTGGCGCCGGTGTACTGCGAGATCTTTTCTTCGATGGAGCCCTTCATGGTGCGGGCCGTCCTGTGCATGAACCAGATCATGCTGATGACGAAGGCCGCGGCGGCCAGCATGACCCAGCCTTCCAGAATGTCGGAGTTGAACTGGGTGCGGGCGACGACGACGGCTCCCGCGACACTGGCCGCGATGGCTGAGCCAAGAGCCCAGAAGACGGTGCTCTTAAGCTCGGAGCGGCCGATACGGGTGAGGTAGGCGAAGACGATGCCCACGATCAGCGATGCTTCGACTCCTTCGCGGAGGGTAATGATAAACGCCTGCAACATAAGGTCTTTCTCTTCTCCGAGGGAGGCCGTTTGCGCTAAAGTATGCGGCTGCCGGTCTTACCTCGACGAGAGCAGAATCGACCCTCGTCCCACTATCCAGTGTATTGCGGACTAAATTGGTCGTCAATTAGCAGGCGGGAATTTTTGGTTCTTTCACAATCCGGCCACTATGCCTGCGTCATGCTGATCCATATGTCTTTTGTCAGAAAGCTGTTGTGCTGCGTTTTTCTCTCACTTTTTGTGCTGTCGGCAGGGGTCATTTGTGGCCAGGCTCCGGCTGCTCCTCAGCCACCCGCCACGATTCTGATTATTCGTCACGCGGAGAAGCTTACGGATGGGCGGATGGATCTCTCGCCGACCGGCTTCGAACGCGCGAAGCGGCTGCCGAAGCTGTTTTTGCCGGCAGGAGTCAGGCCCGATCTGCCGATGCCGCAGGTCATCTTTGCCACGCACATGAGCACGCACTCCAATCGGCCTGTCGAGACAGTGACTCCGCTGGCTGATGCGCTGCATCTGTCCATCGATAACAGCATCATGGACGACGATGTTGCGGAGCTGGCGGCTACGCTGATGAGCGGGAAGTATGCGGGCAAAGTGGTTCTGGTGGCATGGCACCATGGAAAGATTCCACAACTGGCTACAGCGCTGGGAGTAACGCCACCGTATACTCCGTGGCCTGCGGAGCAGTTTGATCGCGTGTGGCGGATCGACTATGTCGATGGCAAGGGAACGCTGAGGGACCTGCCGCATCAACTCATGCCTGGGGACTCGAAGTAGTTTTTGGAATCGTCCGTATCTCTGAGCGCGCCTGGGGTTAGGCGCGCGGGATCGCCCAGGGCCGCCTGTTGCTCTCGCGCTCGATATGGAAGAAGCTGGTCGTACACGTCTTCATTCCGTGTCAAAGGTCGTGAACTGAACATGCGTAACCCCATCTGGGTGTTCTTCTTCCTTTTCCTGTCGTTGCACGCTGCGCAAGCCCAGGGGACGATACCCACGTTCGAGCGCGTCCTCCACCAGGGTTCCTACACACTTGCAGGCCGCGATCCCGCACAGGGAGGAACGACCACCATCCCCACCGTGCTGGTTCCCGTTACGCTCTCTTTCGACGCAAAAAAAGCCGTCGGTAAGCCCTTTGTCATGGACGCGACCCCGGACGTGTCGCGCGTTCTGCAGTCTCCCGTTTTCTCTAAATTCCCCTTCGCCACCGGCGGCACCACGCAGTATGCCGACGCCATGCTGCGCTCCACCTTTCCCGGAGCCGATGGATGGCACACGCTGCTCGCTAAGCCTGAAGTAAAGCCGGTCAGGATCACCGTCCCCGTTGGTTACGGCTATATTCTTACCTCGAAAAGGTCCGGCAGCTCCTTCGCTGTCGTCGATATTGAGTTCCTGCAGCGGGAGCTTTTCAAGCACCTTCCCAGGCAGGATGGCAGGCTCGTCGTCGCCATGACGCACAACACCACCTACTACACCGAGGCCGACGCGACGCTCTGCTGCTCATGGGGAACGCACGGAGTCGACTCAGCTACGGGAAACTCCTTCGTGCTCGGTTCGTATCTGCGTGCCGCTCCGACCATCGTCGAAGACAGCGACGTGCAGCCGCTCACGCAGCAACTCGCGGAGTTCATCAACGACCCGCTTCACGATCCTTTGTTCCACGGCCGCAGCGTACCCGTCGCGGGAAATACCTTCCGCGGCTGGCTGCGTCCAGCTTCGATGCGTCCTGCAGACCTTGGCCGTTGCGGCGGGACGAGTGTTGCCTCCGCTTACTTCCTGCTCGAACCCACGGATACGAACCCCAAGAACAATTTCCCTGCATCGAAAGCCTTTGTCGCTCACGCAGGCGGAGCCACATATCACCTGCAGAACGTAGCCCTGCTTCCCTGGTACATGGGTACTTCGGAAGGTCTCGGCAGCACATACAGCTTTCCGGACGCGCAGGCCCTCACAGAGACCGCTAAGGACTGCCCTGTAGACGGTGCCGTCTCTGCGTCTCCCAACCCCACAGTCGCGGCGGTCACCTCCAGCGGATCGCCCAACGGACATCAGCTCATCGGCTACTGGACCGGCTCTTTCCCACTCCGCGAGATCTCGCCGCAGTGGGATCTGATCCTTGTTGCCTTCGCGACACCCGACAAGAACGCACCCGAAGGGACCATGCAGTTCCACGGACCTGTTGGACTCGACCCCGAACAGTTCAAGGCCGACATCGCCAACCTGAAGAGGCAGGGCAGGAAGGTGATGATCTCACTCGGTGGCGGTGGCCAGTACTTCACGCTTAACGATTCAAAGAGTATTCCGAACTTCGTCTCCTCGGTCACTCAAATCGTCACCGAGTACGGCTTCGATGGGATCGACCTCGACTTCGAGAGCCCGTCTCTCATCATCGATTCCGGAGACACGGATTTCCGGCATCCCACTACGTCCTCCATCGTGAACCTTATCTCAGCCCTCCGTCAGCTGCACGATCACTTCGGCCCTGGCTTTATGATCAGCCTCGTGCCCGAGGGATCGCAGATTCCCGCCGGTTATTTAAGCTACGGAGGCCAGTTCGGTTCCTATCTGGCCATCACGTATGGCATCCGCGACATTCTCTCCTTCGTCGATGTGCAGGACTACAACACCCCACCCCTCGAAGGTCTCGATGGTGAGATCTACCAGTCGAGCTCGGTCGACTACCACGCCGCCATGACGGAACTTCTGCTGCAGGGCTTCAACGTCGGAGGAGATTCCAGGAAGTTCTTTCCACCCATCCCGGCCAGTAAAATTGCTGTCGGATTTCTCACCGCATACACGTCGCCGACCGTCGTCAGTCAGGCGATGGATTACATCATCTCCGGCAAATCTCCCTCTGGAGCTATGTATAAGCTGCGCAGGCCCACCGGCTACCCCGGCATGATCGGAGCTATGTTCTGGACCATCGACGCAGACCGCCGGGCCGACTACAACTACTCCAGCATCGTCGGCCCACAACTCCACGGCTATTCGGCAGGGAAGTAGTCTTCGAAACAGCGAAAGCGCCGGTCCCACGCGTCGGTGCCATTCATCTGCATGAATGAGCAGAGTGACTCGTCAACATAAGCAATAAAGATGGGAAAACACTGGAATGGTGCGCCCGGAAGGATTCGAACCTCCGACCCTTTGGTTCGTAGCCAAATGCTCTATCCAACTGAGCTACGGGCGCACATTGCGGGGGATGCAACCTTTTAAAGATATCGGAGTTTGGGCTTCAGAGCAAGCCGCCAGGCACAACGTCGAGAGAGGGGGAATCGTGATGCTGCTCAAACCCCCACGAACCCTGATCGCTTGCGGCGCACGTGTGCTTCACTATCAGCGATAGAGCCGGCCATTTTGAAGAAGCGGAATAAATAATTGGTGCGCCCGGAAGGATTCGAACCTCCGACCCTTTGGTTCGAAGCCAAATGCTCTATCCAGCTGAGCTACGGGCGCGGGGAAAACAGGGAAGTGCTATCACCCAAAATAGCGAATAACCTGACCGACGGCAACTAGGCTGCGGCGACCGGTTCGGGTGGAGGGGGCGGAGTGAACATAGGCATCGTTTCGACAATGTCGAGCCCGGCACGACGCAGGAGTTCGTGGATCACTGGTTCGGTGAGGCGACTGGAGTCGTATTCGATGCGCACGGTCTTATTGACTTCGTCGAATTCCATGCGGCGCACGCCGTAAACCTCACGAATCCTCGCCATCGCCAGAGTGGCTGACTCGGTCGGGGGAGCTCCATAGCGGTAGAGAACATCAAGCTGTGTCATATCCCGATCATATCAGTGGGCTGGTGCGTAAAAAGCATCGTAGTGGGCGGCCTTTCAGGAAAAAGGCTTGCTCATCGTGCTGCTGCCCATCTGCTGGTGTGCGGCAGACGGGCAGCTTGAGCTTATAAGTTGAAATCCAGACAGGATGGTTTTACGCTGCCGTAAACTGAGCCCGGATGGATTCGATATGTGGCTGGAGGAAGGTCTGGCGATCGATCTTCCCGTAGTTGAGCGCAGAAGCGCCGCCGGCGGAGTGGAAGCTGGTATCGATGACACCCAGGAATCCGAAGACCGTGCGGAGGTATGGCTCCACGAAGTTGTATGAGGCCATCGCCGTTCCTGCGTCATAGGCGCCACCGGAGGCAACGAAGAAGGCAGCCTTCTTGTTCAGGAGCAGACCGCGCGGCGTTCCGTCGATGTAGGAGAAGGTCTTGCCTGCGCGGGCGATCTGATCGATCCAGAGCTTGAAGACGGATGGAATGCCGAAGTTGTGCATGGGAACGCCGAAGACGTACTCGTCGGCCGATTGAAGCTCGGCGATGAGGGTATCGGAGAGCGAGAGAAGCTCGTTCTGGGCTGCGGTGCGGGAGCCTTCGGGAGTGTAAGCTGCGCCGATCCACGCGGCGTTGATTACGGAAAGATTGCTGGCGGTCAGGTCGCGGGTGACGATTTTGCCGTCGGGGTTTGCCTGCTTCCAGTTTTGAATGAACTCCTGAGAGAGGTGGCGAGAGATAGAGGCTTCGCCCAGAGGGCTGGAATCGATATGAAGTAATGTGGGCATGGTAGATCTCCTTTACGACAATGAGCGTTTAAGCAACATCTGTTGTCCAGTAAAACACGACAATTGTCGTTTATGCAACAGGAGACGTCAGGATTTAGTATTCTGAAGAAGGGTTTTTATGGACGAAGCGAGTTGTGAGGTCGTCGATCCACGAATCCGGCGCACCCGCCAGCTTCTGCAGGAAGCATTAGGGAAGCTGCTGGAGACGAAAGAGTTCGAGAAAATTTCGGTGCAGGATGTTACGGACGCCGCAACGGTGAACCGGGCGACCTTCTACGACCATTATCCGGACAAGTTTGCGCTGCTGGAGTGCATGGTCGGCAGCCGGTTTCATGAACTGCTCTCGGCACGCAGCGTGAAGTTCGATGGAACGTGTTCGTCTGCACTAAGGGCGATTGTGCTGGGAGTATGCGATTATCTGGCGGGAACGCCTGGGATCGATTGTGCACGGCACCGGCAGATGGAGCCGCACATGGAGTCTGCGGTCATCGCGGTGGTGCGGCGGATGATTCTGGGTGGGCTGAAGCAGCATCCACCGGAGGGCTCGGTATCGCCGGAGATGATTGCAACGACGGTGAGCTGGGCGATCTACGGGGCCGCGAAGGAGTGGGTTCGGACGCCGGTCCGATGTCCGTCAGACGAGATCGTGGATACAATCAGCACGCTGGTATCGCCGATTCTGGCTTCGACGCATGGAGAACCAGCGCACGCGTCGAAGTCATTTTAGAAATAGGGTGCGCGTACCGGGATAAAAGCCAGCAGACCATTCAGCCTGCTGGCCGGATGCGTGATTCGCTCAAGACACCGCGGAAGATTCCTGTAGTTTCAAAAGCTTTCAGCGAACAGAATGATTCATCTCCGCTTCCGATTCTGCCTGCGCAATCGCTCGGGCGGCGGCATTCATGGCGAACCGGGCTCCTGTCTTCAGGCTCGTAATGTCGTTGGTGCAAAAGAGAAGATCGATGCCGAGGCGTGTCCAGTGAATGAAATCGTCCGGTCCGCATGCGGTGACGAGCTTCTTGTTGTATTTGCGTGCGACGCGGACGATCTCAGCGATGGCAGCAAGCATCTTCGGATGGCTGGTCTGGCCAGGAACGCCGAGGCTGGCAGCCAGGTCGGCTGGACCGATGAAGATATCGACATCGGGAATGGATGCCAGCTCTTCGAGCCGGTCGAGCGCGGCGACTGTCTCGATCTGCGCCAGCAGGCTGAGCTCTCCGTTTACCCTCTGTTGCTCGTCGGGAACGCTGTCCACAATGCCATACTTCAACGCGCGTGAGACGCTGTAAAAGCCGCGTGTTCCCTCGGGCGCGAACCTGGCGTAGCGCACCAGTTCGGCTACCTGCTCGGGTGATTCGGCCATGGGGATGTCGATAATATCCGGGCCGCACTCGGCCGCCTTCAACACACTTTCGCGGCGCGTGTCGGGGATGCGGATCATCGTGAGCATTCCGGTTCCGGCTGCCATGCGACAGAGGTCCGCTGCCTCGGCGAAGGTGATAGCCGCATGCTCCATCTCGATCCAGATAACCTTGAAGCCCATATGAGCGGCAATTTCAAGAAAGATGGGATCGTAAAAATAGAGCGCTGCTCCGAGAAGAGGCTTTCCGTTGGCGAGGTTGATAGCGTGATGCAGGCGATTCATGTGTTCTCCCAAAGGTAATTCAGAGTAAGGTCAAACGCTCTGTTTGTAAGGTTTCAGTTGAGATTCCAGGGCTCCGGTCTTTCTCAGGGCAAGCCATCCGCGGAGAGTCAGTTGCGGATCAGAGGGTGCGGCGTCCGGCAGAAAACGGCTGAAGAGAACTCCGGCAGCGAGAAGAACGATGTTGCCGACCGCGCCGATCATGTAGTCGTGCCATGGAAAGTTGAAGCGTCCGAGGTGGTTTCCGTTCAGGGTGAGTGTTGCCCAGAGAGTGAAGAGAAGATTCGCGACGATCCCTGCGACGGCTCCCTTACGTGTCGCGCGTGGAAAAAGAAAGGCCAGCAGGAAGAGGCCCGCCAGCCCTCCGGCGACGATAGCAGTGATGGTGTAGTAGAGAGAAAGTGCAGTGCCCTGGCTGTGAGACAGTCTCAACGCCATGGCCGCAGCGGAGAAACCTCCAATGACAACAATTGCTTTTCCGAACCTGAGGCGTTGCCTGTCCGTGCTGCGTGGACGTGCGAGGCCGTAGAAGTCTTCGACTGCAATAGTGGCAAGGCAGTTCATATCCGACGCGAGCATTGCCATGGCAGAGCCAAACAGTGCGGCGATAAAGAGACCGGCCAGTCCCGGCGGAATATGCGTGATGAGGAAGTGCGGAAACACCTGATCGGCCTTTTGAACCGTGACAGGCAGTTTCTCTCCGGTCACGCGATAGAACGACCACAGCAGGCTGCCGATGAGCATGAACGCAGTCCACACGGGCAGGCAAAGCATTGCGCCAAGGGTAACGCCACGCAGCGCACTGCGATCGGACCGCGCAATGAGATAACGCTGCACGACGGTCTGATCTGCCGTGTATTTCTGCAGATAAAAGAAGAAGCCGTAGATAGCCAGAACAACGATGGTCGGCTTATCGAAGCGGAACGCTGTGCTGCCGAGGCTCATCTTGTGGTGCTGCCATGCATCGCTGAGGACCGCGTGCGGCCCCTGTGGCGGCAGAAACAGGAGGAAGCCGATGGAGACGAGAATCCCAAGCCACAAGACGAACCCCTGCATGACGTCGCTCCACACCACGGCCTCCACTCCGCCCAGCATGGTGTAAAAAACTGTAACTGCGGCGGTGAGCAGGATCACGCGATCGATGGGCCAGCCGGTCATGCTCGAAAGCGTAAGCGCCAGCAGGTAGAAGACGAAGCCCATCTTCGAGAAATGGCCGACAGCGAATGCGAGCGAAGCATAGACGCGCACGCCGGTGCCGAATCTGCGGCCGAAGTACTCATAGGCGCTCATGTGCACGACGTGCCGAAAGAACGGTACGATCACGACGCCCACGAGCCCAAGCACCGCGACGAACATGATGCCGGGAACCAGAAGCGACCAGTCTCCCGCATAGGCCGAGCCTGGGTAGGCGATGAAGGTAACGCTGGTGATGATGGTCGCAAGCAGAGAGAGCCCCGCGGCCCAGCCGGGGATCGTGCCACGCGCAATAAAGTAATCCTCGGTCGTCTTCTGACGGCGGGAAAAGTAGATGCCGATTCCGACCAGGCAGCTTATATAGAGCGCGATGACCACGATATCGAGTACGCGCATTATGGCTCCCGATTCGCGATTTCGTTTTGCTGGATGCGATGGTGCGCCATGGTGACGGCCATCTTCATCGCAGCCCGCATATTGCCGTCGCCCGCGAGATTTTTTCCGGCGATGTCGAACGCGGTGCCGTGATCGACCGACGTACGGATAATCGGAATGCCCAGCGAGGTGTTGACGGTCGCTTCGAAGTCGAGCAGCTTCATGGGAATATGACCCTGGTCGTGGTACATCGCGACGACGAGGTTGTGCGATCCTCTGGCGGCTTTGAAGAAGATGGTGTCCGGCGCGACGGGACCTTCGCAGTCGATACCCATGGCGCGGCATGCGTCCACTGCAGGCTGGATGAACTCTGCGTCTTCGCTGCCGAAGAGACCGTGCTCCCCGGCGTGTGGGTTCAGGCCGCAGACGGCAATGCGCGGTTTGGCGTGACCCAGCAGCTTCATCGCATCGTTGCCCAGAACGATCGTTCGAATAATGCGTTTGGTGTCGAGTTCGCAGGCCTGCCTGAGGCTAACGTGTGTCGAGACGTGCACGACGCTGAATTTCACTCCGGCAAGCAGCATGCGGGAGTCGTCAGCCCCGCATATCTCTGCGATGTATTCGGTATGGCCGGAGAACTTGAGGCCGCTCATCGTAACGGCCTCTTTATTCAGTGGAGCTGTCACCATGGCATCGGCTTCGCCTGAGAGACACATGCGGGTCGCGGTGGCTACGTAGGCGGCCGCAGCTTTGCCATACTCCGCGCGAAGCTCGCCGAGATGCACCGGCTCTCCTGGCGTGAGACTCTTCAGATCGCGAAACTCGACGCCGAGCTGCGAGAGTTTCACCCCTGTGGTCCGCTCCGCGGAATCGATCAACGCCTGATCGCCGAGAAGAATCCAGCGAGCAGAGCGGCGAATCTCGCCGTCGGTCAATGCTTTTAGGGTGACCTCACCCCCGACGCCTGCCGGATCGCCCAGAGTGACCACTACATTGGGAATACGCTGACTCACTGAACATCTTCTTTCTTCGGGCAAAAGTGCGTTGCAATGCGGCTGAGAACGTCGATCTGTCCAAAGCCTCCGGACTTCAGTATGACGTTGCATCCTGCGAAGCTCCCACCCACAGCGGTACCCTGTGGAAGTCCAGGCTCGAACTCATCGTGAAGACACAGCGAATGAATCCCGAGAGCGCGGCAGACAAGCATCGCCGTGTCACCGCCTGTCATAAACAGACAGGAGACCGTCTGCGGGGAGAAGCTCGAAACTGCGGTGCGAATCTCATCTTCGGTCGTCTCTCCGCGGTCGATGCGGAAGAGTATGGCGGTTGGCGCATTATCCGTACAGACGGCAGGCCATGTAAGAACCGAATGCTGCTGGTGCAGCGCGGTCATCTGCGACTGCGTGACCGGATGGTCGCTGCCGGCGAAGATCAGCAGGACGCCGCCGGCAGAGCCCTCCGCGCGCAGTGTTCGCGAAGGAATGTCCGCTGCCAGAGCATGAGCCAGCCCGGCTGAGCCGATCCACAAAATATTTGTCTGCAACGCTCTCGCTGCCTGTACGGTTGCATGCAGATCCTGCTCCGTGACGGCATCACAGAAAGCCACGCGAACGCCTTCTCGCAGACTCTGCGACATCTGCCGTTCTATCTCCTGTGCGCTCTGCCCGGCGGCGATCCAGCGAGGACGCAGACCGGTTGCATGCAGGCGCTCCCGCACCGGGATGGATGTTTCACCGGTTATGTCCCGGACGCTCAACATGCCGTCGGCAGAAATTCTGCCAAGCGCAGGGTAAGCAGGTGCGATGACGGCGAAGCGAGTCGGAAATGCATCGACTGCTGCCTGAACCTCGTGAAATGTATTACCGCGAAAAACCGAGTCGATCTTCTTGAAGACCTGATCGTAGAGTTCCAGCTCCGGCCGCTGCGCGATGCGATGCAGCGTTTCGACGGCTTGCTCGGCAGGAATATCCCGGGTCTCGGTACAGATAGCGCACACTTCGGCTTCAGTGTCTTCGAAGCTATCCGCATCGAACATCACCAACGTGCTGGCGCCTCTGCTGGAGAATGCAACGGCTGCATCACATGCGCCTGTCAGGTCATCTGCAAGGATGAAGGTTCGCGCTCGCAATGATGGTTCAATCGACACCACGTCGTTCCTCTCAGGCAATCCGGAAGCGTTGTGCGGCACCCTCCTGGGCTGCGACTTTGTCCTGAAACCTGGAAGCATTCTGGCGGACTAACTGGAATAATGTCAACCTTATTTTCATTTTATACGAAGTGTGAAAATAATCACGATAAAGATAAACAGTCGATGGACTCATCTGGCGATGGTTATTGCGCGCCGCGCTTTGCATCCACAACTGCGACTGCAAACGCATTCAGTTCCCTGATTCCGTTTGAAGCAAGTGTGTCGGTCCGCACCTTCGCGTTCGTCTCATCGACGGTATAGACCGCGCCTCCCTGAAACTCCGGTGGCAGCTCTGCCTTCATTCTGCGAATGCGCTTGTTGAGCAGCAGCAGATGATGGCCAGAGGTATCTTCAAAGGCGAGCGCGTCCACATCCTTCGCAACCAATTTTGTCTGCACGATTGTCGCTCCAGGGTGCAGATGGTCATGGATCAGTC
>Ga0302308_10001837_pt1 | contig 17171 bp, 12 predicted proteins | sample III_Palsa_E3_3_FD_200531 | JGI IMG/M metagenome (GOLD analysis project Ga0302308, IMG submission 200531) | Peat permafrost microbial communities from Stordalen Mire near Abisko, Sweden - III_Palsa_E3_3 | ecosystem: Environmental > Terrestrial > Soil > Palsa > Peat permafrost | place: Sweden... | reverse complement strand
GCGCCGGCCAGCACCTCCCGCAAGATCGTGCCGCTGCCCAGCAGCTGGACCGCGGGACCATCGCCGCGGCCCCCGGAAGCCTCGCGGAGCAGGTACATCCCGCGCAAGATCCCGGCCTCGGCGCCCTCGGGCAGCGCGGGATGCTCGTAGTTCTCGTTCATCAAGGTGACGTAGAAGAACACGTCTTCCTGCTCGGCGACCATCCGCCGCAGCCCGTCGGCGACGATGACCGCGACCTCGTAGGAATACGCCGGGTCGTAGCACACGCAGCTGGGCACGACCGAGGCCAGCACGTGACTGTGGCCGTCCTGGTGCTGCAGCCCCTCGCCGTTCAGCGTGGTCCGGCCAGCCGTCCCGCCGAGCAGGAAACCGCGGGCCCGGCAGTCCCCGGCCGCCCAGATCAGGTCCATCACCCGCTGGAAGCCGAACATCGAGTAGAAGATGTAGCACGGGATCATCGGGATGTCGCTGGTGCTGTAGGCCGTCGCCGCGGCGATCCAGGACGCCATCGCGCCGGCCTCGTTGATGCCTTCCTGCAGCATCTGGCCGTCCGGCGCCTCGCGGTAGTACATCAGCTGGCTGGCGTCCTCGGGCTGGTAGAGCTGGCCGGCCTGGCTGAAGATGCCGAACTGGCGGAACATGCCCTCCATCCCGAACGTGCGGGACTCGTCCGCCACGATCGGCACCACGCGGGAGCCGATGGCCTTGTCCCGCAGCAAGGTGTTCAGGATCCGCACGAACGCCATGGTGGTGGAGATCTCCCGGCCCGGCGTCCCGGCCAGCTGGCCGCCGAACGCGGACAGCCCGGGCACCGCCAGCGTCTGGCTCGACCGACGCCGGCGGGCGGGCAGGTACCCGCCCAGGGCCGCCCGCCGCTCCCGCAGGTAGGCCATCTCCTGGCTGTCCTCCGCCAAGCGCAGGAACGGCAGCTGCGCCAGCTGCTCGTCGGTCAGCGGCAGCCCGAACCGGTCCCGGAACCTGGCCAGGGCCGCGGCGGCCATGTGCTTCTGCTGGTGGGTGATGTTCTGGCCCTCACCGGATTCCCCCATCCCGTAGCCCTTGATGGTCTTGGCCAAGATGACGGTGGGCTGCCCGGTCGTCCGCACCGCGGCCGCATACGCGGCGTACACCTTCTGCGGGTCATGACCGCCGCGGTTCAGCGCCCAGACCTCCTCGTCGGTCATCCCCGCGACCATCTCGGCCAGCTCCGGGTACTTGCCGAAGAACTTCTCCCGGACGTACCCGCCGTCCTTGGACTTGAAGTCCTGGTACTCCCCGTCGACGCATTCCTCCATCCGCTTGAGCAGCAGCCCGGTGGAATCCCGGGCGATGAGCGGGTCCCAGCCGCTGCCCCAGATCACCTTGATCACGTTCCAGCCCGCGCCGCGGAAGATGCCCTCCAGCTCCTGGATGATCTTGCCGTTGCCGCGGACCGGGCCGTCCAGCCGCTGCAAGTTGCAGTTCACCACGAAGATGAGGTTGTCGAGCTTCTCCCGGGCGGCCATCGCGATGGCACCCAGCGATTCCGGCTCGTCGGTCTCCCCGTCGCCCAGGAACGCCCACACCTTCCGGCCGGCAGTGCCGGCCAGCCCGCGGCAGGCCAGGTACTTCAGGAACCGCGCCTGGTAAATCGCCATGATCGGGCCCAGGCCCATCGACACCGTCGGCATCTGCCAGTACTCCGGCATCAGCCACGGATGCGGATAAGACGACAGGCCGCCGCCACCGGTCTCCATCCGGAACTTGCCCAACTGCTCCTCAGAAAGCCGGCCCTCCACGAACGAGCGGGCGTAAATGCCCGGCGACGAATGCCCCTGAAGGAACAGCAGGTCACCGCCGTGCCCGCCGGACGCAGCCCGGAAGAAATGCTGGAACCCCACGTCATACAGCGTCGCCGCGGACTGGAAACTAGCGATATGACCGCCGAGCTCGGAAGACTCCGCGTTCGCCCGCAGCACGATGGCCAGCGCATTCCACCGGATCAGCGACCGGATCCGGTGATCCATCGTCAGCTCCCGCGGGCTCAGCCGGTCTTCCTTCTCGGGCGGGATCGTGTTCAGGTACGGCGTAGTCGCGCTGTACGGAACCGCCGCGCCCTTCCGCCGCGCCTCGCCGACCACCTCATCCAGCAAGAAGAACGCCCGATCCGCGCCCTCATACGCCAGCACCGAGTCCAGCGCCTCCAGCCACTCACGAGTCTCCGCCGGATCAAGATCTTCCAGCATCAGCATCCCTTCCGCCGTAACTCTAAAAGTCAGTCAGGGCCCTGTAAGGCTCTAGTATCAGCCGCTGATGCCCGATCACAACCATCGGGGCACCCGCGGGAAGGCCGCCGTGCGGGGTGATGACCCGGACGTCGCGGTCCCGGCCGGTCAGCCAACCGAGCAACAGCGGTCGGCTCCAAGGCCACACTCACCACGGCCAGGGCATGCACCGCGGCCTGTCCCGCCCCGTACGTCTTGCGCAGGTCGACCGAATGCGCAGCCGGGACGACCGGGTTGCCGTCGCTCAATGCGTCCGGTCCCGGTGTCCTCATCCGCGACGCGGGGGCCCGCGGCCGGGACCAGGTCCCGGCCCGGCAGGAAGAGCCAGGCCGCAATCGCGCCCGCGAAGGTGACCGCGGCGACCGTGAGCGACCCGGCGTGCATGCCCGCCATAAACGAGTTCTTCACGGCCGCAGTGACCGCCGAGGCCTGCGCGGGCGGCACCTTCTGCGCTATGGCCAGGCCGGCGCCCACCGACCCCTTGCCGATCTGCACGGCGGCATGAGGTACGCCGAGCGCGCCCCACGCCGTGCCGAGCCGGTTCCCGTAGTACCAGCTCAGCACCGATCCGGTGATGGCCACGCCGAGGACGCCGCCGACCTCGCGGGTGGTGTCGTTGACCGCGGATCCGACGCCGACCTTAGCGGCTGGCAGCGAGCCCAGGATGGCATCGGTGGCCGGCCCGGTGGACAGGGCCAGACCAGCGGCCATGAGGACCATCGCCACCACGATGATCCGCCAGTAGCTGGCTTCCAGCGGTGCTCTCGCGGCCACGATAAAGCCCGCCGACATCAGCAGCAGCCCGGCCGTGACGACAAGTTTCGTCCCGATCTTTTTCATGATGAGAATCGCGACCGGCGAAAGGCCGCCCATGACCAGCGCAAAGGGCAACGTGGCCGCTCCGGCGTGCAGCGTGCTGTAGCCGCGGATGAGCTGGAAATACAGGGTGATCACGAAGATGAAGCCGAACAACCCGAAGAAGGCCATGGAGATAGCGGCGGCGGCGGCGGAGAAGCGCGGATTGCGGAAGAAGCTGACGTCAAGCAGCGGGTTCTGGCGTCGCGACTCCCAGAAGATGAACGTCGCCAGCAGCACGATAACGCCGGCGAAAGCGAGGACCGTGGTGACGTCCGTCCAGCCGCGGACGGGCGCTTCGATCACGGCCCACACCAGCAAGCTGATCAAGGCGACCGACAGCAGCGCTCCGGCCAGGTCGAAGCGGCCGGGGGCCGGATCGCGGGATTCGGGCACCAGCCGGAAGCCGGCGATCAGGGCCACGGCCACCACGGGGATGTTCACCATGAAGATCGAGCCCCACCAGTAGTGCTCGAGCAGCAGCCCGCCCGCTAGCGGTCCCAGCCCGACCGCGAGCCCGGAGACCCCGGACCAGATCCCGATGGCGGCGGCCTTTTGCTTGCGGTCCGTGAACGTGCTGGACAGCAGCGCGAGCGTCGAGGGGTAAATCAGGGCCGCGGCCACACCCATCCCGGCCCGGGCCGCGATCAGCTGATCCACCGAGGTCGACCGGGCGGCGGCCAGCGAGGTCAACGCGAAGAGCACCAGCCCGATCTGCAGTATCCGCTTGCGGCCCATCCGGTCGCCGAGGTGTCCGGCCACCAGCAGGAGCCCCGCGAAGAGCAACGAGTACGCGGTCACGATCCATTGCAGGTCGGCCGTTGACGCGTTGATCCGCCGGTTGAGCGTGGGCAGGGCGACGTTGACGATCGTGTTGTCGATGGCCACCAGCAGGACGCTGATGCACAGCACGGCAAGAATCCACCACTTGCGTGAACCCGGAGACCCTGTTTCCTGCGTCACATCGCGAGGCATAACAGCAGGGCCGCGGACAACAGCGCGTCGAGATGCGGAGTCGGCGCCGTGCCTTTGATCATCTTCTGGACGTCACGATAGAGAACGGGCAACTCGGTGTCCTCGCTCACTTTCGAATGCGGGGCCAGGGCCACGGTGCCCACGGTTCCCCGCAGCTGACCTTGCCAGTAAGGAACGGCGAACATCTGCGGCACGACGGTGAAGATCATCTTCAGCGGCCGCGGCTGGACGGCTACCCCCTGGCTGCTCAGCGCGCGGAATCCCTCACCAGCGGCGCTGATCATCGTGGCCACTCGCTTCCGGTCAGCGGCGAGCTTGACCGCATCGCCGCCACAGGAGTTGATGGACGTGCACACCGCGGCGATAAAGACACCATGGGTCTTGAGCCACCCGTCCATATCGGCGGTCGTCGCCACGGGGAGACCCGCGGACTTGAAGGCCGCCGCGACTATTTCCTCCCCCCCGGCCTGCCGCCCGAGGGTGGTCGGCTGCTGCGGGATCTCGATGTAGGAGATGGCACCGTCGTCCCTGCGGTACCCGCCGACGCCGGGGAAGCCGAAAAGCGTCCGGTCCTGGCCCACGATGTCGGCGGTCCTGCCTAGCTCCAGTGAGTTGTTCTGCATCATGACCACCTGGCTGGCCCGCAGGCCAGCCAGCGCGGGCAGTATCTCGTCCACCTGATCACGCCGCACCGTCACCAGCACCAGCTCGAACGAGCGGTCCGGGTCGAGCTGGCCGGTCACGTCCACCCGGACCGGGCTTGACCGGGCTCCGTTGACCGGGGCCTCGTTGACCAGGGTGATGCCATCTCGGGTTAGGGTCTCCAGGGTCTGGTGACGCGCGAGCACGGTCACGTCGTGTCCGGCTGCGTGCAAGCGGGCCGCGTAGATCTGCCCGATCACGCCGGCCCCGTAGATGAGAATTTTCATAGTTGATCCCGTCTGCCGGTCATGTGATCAGGACGACCTTGCTGTGGTGTGACGGCTGAGAGCCCGCAAAAGTAGGCCGCGGCCACCTCGCCCGCGCTGTGGCCGACGATCGCCGCCGGGACCACGCCCAGGGATGCCCACAGCTCAGCGAGGCCGACTTGCAGCGCGAAGTTCGCGGGCTGCGGAACGGTGGTCTCCGCCATCCGCGAGGCGCTCTCATCGGCAGACAACTCGTCCATCGGCGATCATCCGGCCAGCGGCGTCAAGGCCGCGTCGCATCGCTCGATCACCGCTCGGTAGACCGGGCTGTCGCGGAGCAGCTGCCGGCCCATGCCCCACCATTGGGGTCCCAGGCCGGTGAAGATGAACCCGAGCGGGCGCTTCGCGCCTGGCGTCACCGACGAATGCACCGCCGGGTGCGGATTCCCGGCGGCGAAGCTCGCCAGCGCTTCGGTCAGCTCGTCGAGCGAGCTATGGTCAGGGGAGAGCACGGTGGCGCTGGCGGGCGGCGTGAACCTGATGCTCTCGCCGAACTTCGCCATTGCCGCTGCCTCGGCTCATAAACTACCGAGGTCCAGGGTAGTAATTTTTGTTCCCCGGCTTCCACCGGAAACACGAGTGACATTCTCTTGTAATTTTGTCAAACTATGCACTTTTTTTAGGCTACACCCTATTCGTTCTCGTCCCCGGTAGGCCTCGGGCTACCAGCTCCGTACGTCGTAGGTGATGTTCTCCATCAGGCGGCGTCCTTTGGTGGATGTCTGGTTGCCGGCGGAGCGCACTGCGGTGGGAGGCACGGTCGGCACGGTCCTGCGGGTGACTCGCTATCAGCGTGCTGAGGCGCGGCAAGAGCCTGGGCCGGAGGCGGGCCCAACGCGGCGGCAGGGGATCTGTTCAATCGCGCGCGCCCGGCTTCGCCCAGCCGGCTGCTCAGCTGGGGCAGGATGCCGAGCATTCATGCAGGCGATGTCGATCGTGCTCGTTCCGGCGGCCACGCCGATCGGGCGGGCAGCTCATCCGCGTCGGGCGCGAGTATCTCGGCACTGGGCCAGCAGATGCTCAGCCTCGGGCGGGCTATCGCCCAGCCAGTAACCTGCCCTGCCTGCCCTGCCTGCCCTGCCTGCCCTGCCTGCCCTGCCTGCCCTGCCTGCCCTGATGCAGCGGGATCTGATGCAGCGGGACCCGGGCCGGTGCTCATGGCTGGATAACTTCTGGCTTTCGGCCCCAGACCAGGAAGGTCAGGTGCGGCATCACGAGCGTGCGCGGGTCGTCGAGATGCTCGCGAACCGCCCGGTCGATCTCATCCAGCTCGCGCTCGTCGGCCAGTCCCATGTCCAGGATCATGGGGCGCATGCTGCGGACCAGGTCCGGGCGGACCGCGCGGCGAGAATCGCTGGCCCGGTAGACGCCTGCCCGCGCTTCGACACCGATGTCGTCCAGCCCCGCTGCGCGATACAGCTCGGTCAGCCGGCGGCCGATGAGGAGGTCGGCGCCATTACGGCTGAAGGCCGCGTGGAAGATGTCGCACATCCGGATCCAGGCTGGGTGAGCCGGATAGCACAGCGAGTACTCGGCATCCGCCTCCAGGCTGGCGATCCAGCCGCCCGGCCGGGCCAGCCGGGCCATCTCGGCCAGCACCACTGCGGGTTCTGGAACGGTCACCAGAACGGTGCGCGCGTGCACCAGGTCGAACGATCTTGACGGCAGTCCGGTATGCCTGGCGTCCGCCATCATGATCTCGACGCCGGGAAGCTGGCGCTCGGCGGCGAACTGCCTGGCCATGGTGGCGTGGGTCGGGTCGGCGTCCAGGCCGACCACGCGTCCCCCCGGCGAAACCCGTTCGGACAGCAGCTCGAGGATGCCGCTCGGCCCGCAGCCGAGATCGATCGCGCTCTGGCCCGGTCCGAGGCCAACCCGGTCGAGCAGCGCGGCGCTGTCCTCCCTCAGCTCGTCGGACTGGCGCCGCAGCCGTGCGCTTTCCGCCGGGTCGCGCCCCAGCGCATAGACATCAGTGGCGGACGGTGCCGCCGTCGCGGCCGTGGTTGTCCTGGATTGCATGCTCCTCAGCTCCTGCGTCATGCTCCGGGACCCGGCGCGTAGCGGTGCGCGAGCCCGGAGCTGACCGCGGTCAGCAGCAGCGTCCGCTGCGCCTCGTTGACGGTGTCGACCATGGACGGGTCATGCAGGCCCGGAACGCAGACGACCTCGCCGAGACGCAGCCCGGCCAGCGCGGCACCGGCTACCTCATCGGGCGGCATGACCGGGAACGGGATTTCGGACAGATCCAGGCCGGCCAGCGCATGGAACTCGGTGTCGATCAGGCCGGGGCAGCAGACCTGAACCTGAACCCCGGTTCCGGCCAGCTCGCCCGCCAGCGCCTGGGTGAAGGCGACCTGGAACGCCTTGGCGCCGGCGTACAGCGCCCGGTACGGCAGCGGCTGCGGCGGCAGGCAGCCGCTGAACGCCAGCAGCGACGCCACGTTGATGATCGCCCCGGAGCCGCGCTCGACCATGGGCGTAATCGCCGCCCGCGTCAGCCGGCTGACGGCCATCACGTGCACGCCGACCAGATCAGCCATGACCTGCGGATCGACGATGGCGAACTCGCGGTAGCCCGCGAATCCGGCGTTGTTCACCAGCAGGTCCGGCTTGGCGTCGGCGATCGCCTGCTCCAGCTCCGCGACGTCGCCGGGCTTGGTCAGATCCGCAATGCAGATCTGTACGCTCACCCCGTGCTTTGTGGACAGCCGTTCGGCGAGGGCACTCAGCCGCGGGCCGCGCCGGGCCGTGATCATCAGATCCCAGCCGTCGGCGGCCAGCCGGCAGGCGAATGCTTCCCCAACTCCCGAGGACGCTCCCGTCACGAACCCGTACATGGCAACCTCCGCAGATTTCCGTGGCCGTCGTGCCACAGCTGTATTGCCTCATCAGTCCGGCAAGCCTGGCGCGAGCTCACCGGAACCTCTACGCCGAAGGAAAGATCACGAGCGGCCGGGTCGGCGCCTGCTCTTGCACCGGCAACTGCTCCTGCTCTCGGGTCGGCAGCATGTCCGATGGCATCCGGAAGTGGTGACCGGCGGCACCCCGCAAGGCCACATGATCGACAGGACCATCCGTGCCCGGCAGCGAGAAGCGATCCGTGGCCTCGGCGGCGACGCAGCATTCCGGGCACGATATGAGAGCCAGCACTGGTCGCACCTCCTGATGGCTGCGGCCGGCGCTCACGGACGCGGCGGCAGTCATCACAGTTGCGTACTCGCCGCACCTGGGGCAGGCACCTGCGTCACCATGGAAGGAATACAAGCACCCGCAAAAGCAAGCAACGTCAGCCATCATCGGCACCCCTTTGAGTCGGTCGCCAGCCCGGTTCCGGTTGCTTCCTGAGCACGAAGCTCGACGTTCGCCGGGCTCAGTTCGGTGTTTGCTCGCCGCGCCTACGCGAGCAGACGGTCCGGCCCGGGGCGGTGGATCTCGGCCCGCAACAACGGGCGCGTGCGCTCGCCCAGGCCGGTGTGGACGCGATGTCATAGCTGCGACGATCTCAGCGGCCGCCTGGCCGCGCGTCAGGGAAATCCCTACTTGTTAACCTCGCGCAGGCGCCGATAAGTGGCCTAGACGGGCGCAGCAACCGGCAGACGTGCCCCTGCCCGCTTTCCGCTGCCCTGTTCGCCGCCGGTGCGCGGCTGAGGACCGGCGCCAGGCACGGCGTCAGGTTCAGCGCGACCTGACGCCTACTCTGAGATCGCGGTGAACAGGTCCCAGCTCCCGGCCCCGGCAAGGTCAACGCCCCCGCGGGAGCGGAACGCCAGCGAGGAGCCGTAGACAGCATCTCGCACGGTCTGCGTGACCAGTACCTCGCCAATGTCTGCGTGGGCGAGCATGCGCTCGGCGATGTGCACCGCGACGCCGCGGATTTCGCCGTCGGGGAAGCTGTCGATCTCGCCCGCGTGCACTGCTGCGCGTGCCTTGAGGCTAACCGCGCGGGCGGCCGCGCAGATACCAAATGCGCAACGCAGGGCCGCACTGGGCGCGTCGAACGTGGCAAGCACGCCATCGCCAGCGGCTCTCACTAGCCGCCCTCCGTTGCTCCTGACCGCCGCGGCGACCTCACGGTCGTGCGGGGCCATGGAGACGGTCTGGTGCTTGTCCCCCGGCCCTGCGGCATCGTCGGTGAGGTTGATGATGCCGGTACAAAGGACCGTGCTGAGCGTGCGAACCGGGGCAAGAGGGGAGTCTGTCCCGCGGTGCGGCGCTACGCGCCGAGACAGTTCGGTGCGCGTGCGGACGCCGAGCTTTCGGTATGCGCGCGAGAGGTGCACCTCGATTGTCTTGGGGCTCAGGAACAACCTGGCCGCTGCCTCGCGATTGGTCACGCCATCGGCCACCACGAGCGCGACTTGAAGCTCTTGGGGGGTTAGCTCGTCCCGCGCGGACGCATCAGGTCTGCGCAGGCGAGCGCCGCTGGCGCGAAGCTCGGCCTGAGCGCGCCGCTCCCACGGCTCAGCCCCGATCGCGTGGAAAATGCCGAGCGCGCCGCGGAGATATTCCCGCGCCTCCATCCGCCGCCCCGCCCGGCGCAACCGCTCCCCGTAGACCAGCCGCGTGCGAGCCACCTCGAAGCCGGACTGGATCGGCGCCGCTGGAACCTGCTGATATGCCGCATCCAGAAGCTCGGCCGGGGCGACGAGTACCCGGGCGCGGGCCACAGCATGACGTCCCCAGGGCGACTGCGCCGCGGTTGCCCGCTGCTCAAGCTCGGCCAGCGCCGCTTTGGCCCCTGCTGTGTCGCCGAGTCGCACGAGCGTCTCGATCCGGTCTGCGGCATACCGGACAAAGCCGGGATGCCGCAGCGGCCGCAGAAGGCGGTCCGCCTCGTCCAAGGCCCTGAGCGCTGTCCCGTCCTGGCCGGCGCCCAGCTCCAGCAGGCCAAGAGCCGCCTGGGCTTCCGCGGCCGCCCAGCGATCGTTGCCACCACAGCTCTGCTCGGCGCGAAGGACGTGTTCGCGGCAGCGCTCCTGCAAACCGAACGCGGCTTCAACGGACGCTACCTGCGCGAGGGCCCAGCCCGGCCACGACGCTCTTCCCTCCTGCGCCAGCGCCAGCGCTTCGCCTGCGGTCCTGAGCGCCTGCAACATGCGCCCCTGGCGCAGCTCGACAGTCGCGCGGGTACGCAAGCTGTAGCACAGCGCGGGCATGTGTCCTACCCGCGTCAGCTCCGCGATGCTGTCCTCGAGCGCGGATTGCGCCTCGTCTAGCTGGTCCGCAGCCGACAGCACCTCGCAGGCGTACGCGACCTGCAGATCAGCTTGGCCATCAGAGGCGGCGATCACGCTGCGCGCCGCTTGCAGCGCCTCTGGCACCTGGCAGTCGGCGAGCCGCTGCCAGGCGAGCGTGGTCAGCACCTCGCGGTCGCCTGCTCCGAAGTCGCAGGATATGAGCCCTTCCGCACGATCGGCCAGGTCACGCGCCCCGTCAATGTCCAGGGATGACCAGGCCCAGTCCCAGGCCACTGCGAGCATCATCGCGGCCTTGCGCGGGTGGCTTGCGGCGAGCTTGCTGGCACGAACGACCAACGGCCCGAACAGGGGTTGCGGACCGGAATCCGAGGTTGCGACCCACCAGCGCGCCACCGTGATATCGGCGGCCAGCTCCGCGTCTTGGGTAAGCGCCTGGCCGCGATCAAGGAGCGCGTCCGCTCGGCGCAGCTGCCCGTCAAGCCAGGCAGCCTGCCCGGCGAGCAGCAGCCGCCTGGCCCGCAGTTCCTGGTCCGGGGTGACTGAGGCGGCCCGTTCAAGCAATCTTGCCGCGCTGGCGCACGCGCCGCGGCGCCGCGCCGCGAGCCCGGCATCGGCCAGGTCACCCGAGACGTGGTTGTCCGGTTCCGCCCCGGCAGCGACAAGGTGCCAGGCCCGCCGGGCGGGATCCGCCTCCGACAGGCCGGCCGCCAGGGCGCGGTGCGCGGCGCGGCGCTCCTCGTCGGTCGCAGCACTATAGACGGCCGAACGCACCAGCGGATGCCAAAACCCGATCCGGCCTCGCCGAACACGCACCAGCCCGATCCGCTCAGCCTGCTCCAGCCCGGCCGCAGCCTCAGGCGCAGCATGCCGTACGGTCTCAACATCGTCGCTGTCGCTCGCCGCCGCGAGCAGCAGCGCCCGGCGGCCTTCCGCATCCAGCCGCCCGACCCGTGCCAGGAACGCCCGCTCCACGCTCGCGGTCACCGTGAGCTGATCATCGAGCGGCCGCCGCCCCGCTCGCTGATCGGCATCCAGGACGCCGGGAAGCTCCAGCAGCGCGAGCGGGTTGCCCGCGACCATGTCACACAGTGCTCGCACCACCTCGGGTTCCAGGTCATAGCCGGCGCGGCCGATCAGCTCCGTCGCCGCAGCCAGGTCGACACCGCCAAGACGCAACTGCGGAACACCGTGCATCTCAAACAGCTCGCTGGACCGCGCGCCCAGCAGGACCCCGATCGACTCGTCTTCGATCCGGCGGGACACGAATGCCAGCGCATTCACCGTCTCGATGTCCAGCCAGTGCGCGTCATCGACAATGACGATCAACGGCTCGCGCGATGTCACCTCCGCCAGCAGCGCCAGCACGCCTGCATACACCGCCAGCCCGTCGGTCGCATCATCCCCCCCGGCCCCGAGCGCCAGCTTGATCGCCCGCGACTGGCGCGCTGGCAGCGCCTCCAGACCCCACAGAACCGGTCTGAGGAGCTCATTCAGCCCTGCATAAGGCAGCGCCGCCTCCGCCGCCACCCCCACGATTCTCAGCCGCTTCATGTCTGCCGCCTGTCGTTCGGCGTACTGAAGCAGGGCAGTCTTGCCGATTCCAGGCTCGCCGAGCACCGCCAGCGCGCGGCCGGCTCCTCCGCGGACCTCATTCAGCAGCCTGTCGATCTGCGCAGACTCGCTAGAGCGGCCAACCAGCATGTGGCGAACCTAACCCGCCCAGCTCGCCGAGTCACTAGCTCAAGCGCGAGGTACACCAATATCCAGCTCGGTCGTTACGGCCGATCCGCTGAACCGCACCATCACTCGGCCTCTCGAGCAGCTTGACCTTCACCGTGCGGGCAGCCCCGTCCGGCAGGCTGGCCGGTAACCGGCCTTACCGGCCAGCCCCAGCCGCCGACGGACTTCCGCAGCCTCACAGCAGCTGTGCCTCTCCGGTTCGTCGGTTTCATGGGTGCGTATTCACCGATCGGGAGCCCGCGCGGAACCCGGGAGCGAGGTACCGCCTGCCGCACTGGGCGGGCGTCCGGCTAGGGCACCGGGACGGGGAGCTGGAAGGACTCGCCGGGGGCCAGGACCTGCACGCAGGTGGCCGGCCAGTGACGGGCGACAGCTCGCTGGAAGCGTTCCGGCGTCCCGTTGTACTTCAGGAAGACGCGGTCGCGGACCGGGCCGGCGGTGAAGGCGTAGTGCGTGGGCACCGCCACTGCGGGGCGGAGAACGGAGCAGAACTCGCCGGCTTCCTCCGCGGTCATCACGACCTGGCGGTTGAAGGGCCGGATCGCCAGCCCGTTGACCGGCAGCAGCGCCAGGTCGATGCCGGGGAATCGGCGCGGCACCTCGTCCAGGTCGGGGATGCGCAGGGTGTCGGCCCCGAAGAAGACGGTGGTGCCCGCGCCCTGGATGACGAAGGTGATCTCCGGGACGCCGTGGCGGGCCGGCGCGGCGGTGATCCGCAGCTCGCCGACGCCGATCTCATCCCAGGGCTCCGCCTCGGTCACGTTGGTGAACCCGGCCCGCCTGGCCTTGTCTCCCATGCCGCGCTTGACGACGAACGGCACCGCCTTGTCGGGGTAGGCGGAGAAGGCATCGACGTCGTAGTGGTCGTAGTGGTCATGGCTGGCGATGACCGCAGCCAGCCTGGGCAAGCTGGAGGGGGTGAAGGCGAGCGGCTCGCCCCGGTAGTAGCCGGCCTTCTCGGAGAACCAGGGATCGGTGAAGAGCACTTGGCCCTCGAAGTCGAGCAGTGCGCACGAGTGAGTGACACGGGTAACGGTCGTGGTCATCGGCACGCCTCCTCGGGGCTGTTCCGGGCTGTTCCGGGCTGTCTCCCGCAGACTTAAGCTAAGGACTATAAGCTAATGGGTATTATGTTAGCCGCCAGGCCGGCTCTGTGCATGGTCAGGCCGGCCGGAGTGAGAGGGGAAAGCGATCGGGCCAGCAGCGGGCGGGGGGCCTGCCGCTTCCCGGCAGCGACGCAGGAACCGCCGCGGAGAAGGCGCACGCCTGCGGGTGGAACTGATCGAGGCAACTGCCCGGCTCCTTGAGTCGTCAGGCGATGCTCAGGTGCTCACCCTGGCCGCGGTGGCCCGCGAGGCCGGGATCGCCGCGCCTTCGATCTACCGCCACTTCTCTGACCGGGACGAACTGGTCGAGGCCGTGGTCGCCGACCGTTTCGACCGCCTTGATGAGGCCCTGGTGGGCGCCATGGCCGGTATCTCTGACCCTGCCGAGGCGCTGCGGGCCTGCTGCGGCGCCTACTGCCGCTTCGGCCTCGGCCATCCCGGCCACTACCAGGTCCTGTTCAGCGCCCGCCTGGCCCTCGATCCCGCCCGGCCAGGAGACCGCCCCGGTGAGCGGGTCTTCGGGCGCCTGGTGACTGCCGTCCAGGCCTGCATCGACGCTGGTGCCGCCCGGCAGGCAGACGCGAACGTCATGGCCGTGAACATCTGGGTGGCTCTGCACGGCATCGTGTCCCTGCGAACCAGCCGGCCGGACCACCCGTGGCCGCCAGTCGGCATGCTCATCGAGGCTGCCCTATCAGGACAAGCCGGGCTGCACGGTTAGCTGCTGTTCCCGGATCGTCCTGATAGCCGCAGATCATACGGGGCGCCAGAACAGCGCCCTGTGACCACGGTCCGGCCATATCCAGTTGACCTGGTCCTGGAGTGAACGTCGGGTGTTCATGACGAATGAACGCGCAACAAGAGGGACCGCGCACGGCGAGCCGCCGCCGGGCTCCTGCCACGAACCCGCACACGGCGCCGCAAGACCCTCACCGTGCTCGCTACTGCCACCCGGCCGCCCTAGCCGGCGAGCACGCCGCACCCGCCACCAATACCCCGGCAGCGCCGGGACGCCGACAGCGGCAGCACGCCCGGAAACCGCCGGAGCGCACAAACAGCCACCGAACGGACACGAACCGCGCACAGAACCAGCCACGGCTGCACCCGCGCAAGATGCGCGCCGGAATGTCAGACCTAAACGTGAAAATGATCCCCACCGAAACGTGAGGACCTCTCGGTGGAGCTGAGGGGATTTGTACCCCTGACCCCCTCGATGTCGTAGAACGTGGCCTTGATGCCTGCGGTGGTGCCGCCGAGTGTCTGCCAGCTGGTGTACAGGGACGGCCCGTTCGGGTCGTAGACCTGGCCGGCGATCTGGACGGGGACGGGCTTGCCGCGCACGGTCAGGGTGAACCGGTCGCCTACCCGCAAGCCGATCTGGGTGAGGAATTCGGTGTTGACGTCCACCTCGCCGGGGGCGTCGTACCAGTGGTCGCTGATTACCGGCCAGCCCAGCCAGGAGGAATCGCCGTTATAGGCGACGAGGTTCAGGTCGGGCAGGCCGCCGGCCACGCTGATCGAGTTGATCACCGGGCCGCCGTCCGCTATGGCGACGTAGCCGAGCGTCCCGGGCTGGGCGCGGATAGCGGTGATGATCTGCCGGCTCTGGCCGGCGGTCAGTGTCTGCTGGCCGCTGCTCCCCTTGGCCAGGCCAGTTTCCACCTGTCCCTGGCCGAGGCTGGAAATGCTGTTGATCGTGATGAGGGAGGAGTTGAGGCCGACGGCGAGGATCACCGCGATGGCATCGAAGAGGTTGGCGGCCAGGATGGTGGCGGTGCGGGCAGGACGAGTGAAGGGGGTGGCCATGCCGATGGTGACGGCCGGGGCAGGGCCAGCCCCTGCCATTCGGCCAGAAGCAAGACTTCCCGATCGCGGGGGTCGAGTGCCGCAAGCGCATCGTGCACATGCGAGATCGTGGGGTCTTCCGCTGCTGGAGCCGCTGCCGCCTCAGCGGTCAGCTTCTGGTTCAGCCTGCCGCGGCGTGCATGTGCGCGCGCCTGGTTCGCCATGACACGGCGGGCGGTCGCGTACAGCCACGGGCGAGCCTCATCCCCAGCTGGCACGTCGTGGAGCCGCCGCCACGCGATCAGGAACACCTCGGCGACCGGCATCCTCTGCATCGCCGCGCGAACGCGAGCGTCAGCGACAGTACGAGGCGATGCCCTCGACCTGCTCGCGGAACAGTGTCCAGATTTAGGCTGCGATTTCGGCGGCCGACCGGGGACGGCCATCAGGATCTGGCTCTGGCGCACATCTCGTGACCGTGACGACGCCGAGAGCATCAGCCCGCCGGCCTGCGGGGGTCAGAACCGGGCTTTGAGCTCGTCCAGCTCTTGTGCCCGCTCGCTGAGCTTCGCATAGGCCGGCCGTTCGCGGATGCGGCCCAAGACCCAGCCGACGGCTTCCGCGCGGCTGGCCGCGGTGCCCGTGGTGATCAGCGCGTCCAGCATCTCCAAGTCCGCGGGTCCGAGCCTGACATCGACCGGGGTCAGATCGTGCTCGCGCCTGGCTGGATCTTTCGGCGGGCAGCCGAGCCGCTGTCTGATATGGCAGTGGCGGCCGTTCTCGCCGAACCAGAACTCCAGGTACCTGACCCCGGGAAGCTTCTCCGCGAGCTCGCGGTGGAGTTCGCGGAGCATCGCCTCATGGTCTTGCACCCAGGTAGGAAGGTGCGGCTCTTCCTCGTACTCTTCCGTAAATACCCGGACCAGCAGGTCTCCCGGCTCGACCCACGGGTCGTCGCCGTACTGCAACAACGCGACCCGCTGCACCCCGTCGTCGGGGAAATGCTCCTTCACCTGCTCATCGAGCCTGCTTTGCAGCTGGTCCCGCACTGCCCGGTCCAGGCCTGCCCGCGCCTCGGGCTCGGCGGGCTCCCGCGCGCGCTCGCTGAGCTTCGCGTAGGCCGGCTGCTCGCGGACGCGGGCCAGTGCCCAGCGCGCGCCCTCTGAACGGCTAGCCGCGATCCCCGCGGTGATCAGTGCGTCCAGCGTCGCCAGGTCCACGGGTCCCAGACGGGCCATCACCGGAGTGAGACCGCGCGCGAGCTCGTCTTCTTGCGGATCGAGCAGGGAGACGGCCACCTTCATGATGCTGGTGGGTCGGCGGCCTGCCGTGTCCGGGGTGCCGGCGGTGATCATGACGCCTTTGGCCTCGGGCAGTCGCTGGTCGCGGAAGTCCCATATCCGGTCTCGCTGTTCCTCCGTCCAGGCGTTCCACTCTGGGCCGTCCTGGTCGAGGATGACCTGCAGGTACAGCTCTCCCGGCTCAATCTCCGGGTGGTCGCCGTAGTGCAGCAGCGTGAGCCGTGGCGCCAGGTCCGCAGAGAAACGCTCCGTCGTCTCGTCGTCGATCATCCGCTGGATGCGATCTATCGTCGCCCGTTCCACGACCGCCTCCTCGTTAACCCTGCCATCAGGGTAATCCGGGCCGGCGGTAGATGCCGGCCAGCGCACATGATGGAGGTGTCAGAGCTGCACCTCCGCTTCGACGACCTCGAAACGCCCCGGCGCCCGGACATCAGCGGACCGGGCCGCCTCCTCGCGCAGCACCCGCATATACGGCATTCTTCGCCGCCGGACAGCCAAATCACGGTAGCGACTCGTAACCTAAATCCGGACCTCGCAAGATCACTCGCAACCTAACCCTGGACTTCGCAACCTTCGCCTGGACCGGACACCCACGCTTTCGTTTCTGATCTTGATCGCCCGTTTTGCCATCCTTGAGGCATGTGCCTTGTCTGCTGCGTCACACCCATGCACCATCTGATGCCTATGGGCAGTTCTGCTGCGCCCGCTGGCGGGGGATTAGCTGGTGACGGTCATCGCGGCACTGAGCAGAAGCGTCCGACCTGGACTGCAAGTCGGCGCAGTAGACCGCCGGAGAGCCGCCTGGCCGTCGGTGGGGTACCGGCGCGAAGCCCTCGGCATGGCGGACGCGTGAGAGCGGTACGTGGATTACGAGGAGACCAGTCGTAGGCTGTCATGTTCTGCGAAGTCGTTGAAATCCTTGATGTTGAAGGTGGCCAGCGGGAAGTCGTGGGCTAGACAGCATGCGGCGATCCAG
>Ga0302308_10001835_pt1 | contig 17178 bp, 18 predicted proteins | sample III_Palsa_E3_3_FD_200531 | JGI IMG/M metagenome (GOLD analysis project Ga0302308, IMG submission 200531) | Peat permafrost microbial communities from Stordalen Mire near Abisko, Sweden - III_Palsa_E3_3 | ecosystem: Environmental > Terrestrial > Soil > Palsa > Peat permafrost | place: Sweden... | reverse complement strand
TTCCGTGCCAATCCGAAGTTGAATGTGGAAGAGACGATTACGCAGATGGGAGTGGGTGAAGCGCTGGTCTCATTTCTGGATGAGAAGGGAATTCCGGCAATGGTTGAGCGTGCGATGGTGTGTCCGCCGCATAGCCAGATCGGGCCGATCACGCCGGAACAAAGAGAGGCGCTGATCAAGAGCTCGGTTGTGGCCGGGGTGTATGAGACCGTGGTGGATCGCGAATCGGCGTACGAAAAGTTGAAGGGGAAGGTGGATGCTTCCGGAACGGCTACGCCTGCCGCGGCGGATGGAGCTGCGGGAAACGCCAGCAGTCCAGGCTGGGCGAGCAACGCAGGCAATATGTTGAGCGGCGTGCTGAATGCCGGGAGAGGCACAAGCGGCCGCGGCGATTCGCTGGTAGAGTCGATGGCCAAGAGCGCCGCCCGGACGATGGGAAGCACGGTGGGCCGGCAGATTATTCGCGGCGTGCTGGGCTCATTGCTGGGCGGAAGTTCGAGACGCTAGCCCCCACCTGAAATGCGGCGAGCGATTTATTTTTCTGCGAGGCGGGAAGATTCTTCGTCGTCAATCGATCTCTCCTGCAACGCCGTGTTTGCCCAACTACGTTTTTCAGCCCGTGAGCACTGCCCAAGGCATTCCTTGATCCGCAGCGTAGCACTTTCCGGCGTGCAGAGGTCTGTCACCAATCGGGTAACACCCCCACCTCTCGCGCCACCTCGCGGTACACTCATCTCACCATGCCCACGGTAGCCATCATCTCCAAGCCGCAGAAACCTGAGCTGGAGCTCATCCTCACCGAACTCCTCGACTGGCTCACGCGCCACGGCTTCACCCCCGTCCTTGAGCCCGACAGCGCCTCCTACATCGGCCTCGGTGACGACGCGATAGCCCGCTGCGACCTGGCCGCCCACGACCCCGTCCTCGTCATCTCCCTCGGCGGCGACGGCACCCTGCTCTCCGCCGCCCGCGCCTTCGCCCTCACCAACACGCCTATCCTCGCCGTCAACCTCGGCTCGCTCGGCTTCCTCACCGAGGTCCCCCTCGCCGAGCTCTACACCACCCTCGACGCCTGGATGGCAGGCACCGCCGTCATCGACGTCCGCAGCTTCATGCACGCGCGCCTCTTTCGCGACGACCAGCTCCTCCGCGAGTGGGACGCCCTCAACGACGTCGTCCTCTCCAAGGGCGCCATCGCCCGCATGGGCGAATTCGCCATCGAGATGGACGGCCAGTTCGTAGCCCGCTTCCGCGCCGATGGCGTCATTGTCTCCACCCCCACCGGCTCCACCGCCTACACCCTCGCCGCCAACGGTCCGATCTTGATGCCGACAGTCGATGCGATGGTCCTAACGGCAATCTGTCCCCACCTGCTAACCATCCGCCCCATCGTCTTTCCCGGCGACACCGAAGTAGCCGTAGTCGTCGACGTCGTTCCTCACGAAACCTACCTCACCGTCGATGGCCAGGAAGCGGTCGAGCTCATCCTCAACGACCGCATCCTCTGTCGCAAATCCAGCCGCAACGTCCACCTGCTCCGCCTCCACCCCAACGGCTTCTTCAACGTCCTCCGCAGCAAACTAAAGTGGGGCGAACGCTAACCCCAAGCCAAACGACGCGCAGCCTTTGCCGTTGCGTTTGCGATTACCCCGAAACGCCGTCATCCTGACCCTCGAGCGGAGTGAAAAGGAAGGACCCTTGTAGTTGCCGTTGCTTTTCTTTCTGTCATTCCCTCTGGGAACCTGCTTCTTCCTTTGCCGTTGCCTTTGCTTTTGCTTCTGAGATAGGTCCGGGCTTTAGCCCGGACAAAAACCTAAGGAGACGTCCATGCCCACCCAACAAAAACTTCTCATCGCCGGTCCACCCGTCCCCGAGCTACCCGTCGCCGACGTCGAACGCGCCCAACAACACTACCGCGATGTCTTCGGCTTCGAAATCGCATGGCTCACCCCAGGCAAAAAAATCGGCGCCGTGACCAACGGCAAGGCCACAATCTTTCTCCGCCGGAGGGAGGGGCCGTTCGAGCCGGCCATCCACTGGGTCTTCGCCGAAGACATCGACGCCACCTACCAGGACCTTCAATCGACCGGCGCCAACATCACTGACCCCCTCGAACTCAAGCCCTGGGGCATCCGCCAATTCACCGTCCAGGACCTCGACGGGAACATCTTCTACTTCCATCACGGCTAAACGCCGCACCAAATTTCGCGCCTCAGCCGTAGGTGTAAAGGTCACTTGACATGCGAAGGAAAGCGTAGACAAGCTTCCTTGACATTTGCACAAGTCCTGGTGCAAAGAAACAACTGAATAGAATCGTCCAAACCAAGCTAAAGCACGCGATTTGTGTATCGAAACAGGGCTAAGTCTGCCTCAAAACAGCCGCGAAATTACCTGATTTGCCACCAACGCGGCCACATACGCGACCGTCGTCATGTAGCAAAACTGCAGCGCCGGCAGCTTCCAACTATTGGTCTCCCGCCGCACAATGATCAACGTCGAGGTGCACTGCATCGCGAAGGCAAAAAACACCACCAGCGCAATCGCCCCACCGAGCGTAATATCATGCCGCAGAGCAACTTGCAGCCCCAGCGAGTGAGTAGCCGGGTCCATACCATAGAGCGTTCCCAGCGTCCCAACAATGACCTCGCGAGCCACAATCGAGCTCAACAAGCCAATTCCGATCTTCCAATTGAACCCCAACGGCCGTAGCACCGGCTCAATCCAATGCCCCAAGTGCCCGATAACACTAGTACTTAGCGCCGAAAACTGCCCCCCATGAATCGGCAGAACGCTAAATAACCACACCAGAAACGTCACTCCCAGAATGATCGTCCCAGCCTTCTTCAGGAACAACTTACCCCGGTCATAAAGTCTTAGCCCCAAAGACGTCACCGTAGGCCACCGATACTGCGGCAACTCAAGAATGAACGGTGCATGGGAAGCCTTCATAACAGAGGAGTTAAGCATCTTGGCGGTAATGAGCGCGGCGAGGAATCCAATCACATAAAGTCCCAGCATGAGCAGCGCACGCAGCCCGAGAAGACCGCCCAGAAACCGCTGATTCGGGATAAAAGCCGCAATAATCAGCGTATAAATCGGCAAACGCGCCGAACAAGTCATAAACGGTGCAATCAAAATCGTCGCAATCCGCTCCCTCTTATTCTCAATGGTCCGGGTAGCCATAATCGCCGGAACCGCGCACGCATATGCTGATAACAAAGGAATAAACGCCTTACCGTTCAGCCCGATCGACCGCATCACCCGGTCGGCAATCAGCGCCGCGCGAGCCAGATACCCCGAGTCTTCCAAGATCCCGATAAACAGAAACAGCAGCAAAATTTGCGGCAAAAACACCAGTACCGACTGCACACCATTCCACAAACCATCGCGCAACAATGCCCGCAACCAGTTGTCAGGCAACCACATAGCAGCCTTGGCGCCTGCGCTGGTCAGCATAGCTCCCATACCGTCACTCAGCGGCTGCCCCAGCGTAAACACCACCTGAAACACAGCAATCACAACCACCAAAAAGAACAGAGGCCCAAAAACCCGGTGTAACAGCACACTATCCAGCCGCCGCGTCCAAAGCGAAGCCGCGGGCGACTGATACTTCGTGCGAGCCGTAACTTGTGTAGCCCAACTGCGGCAAGACGCCGCGCTCTGCAGCACAGGCAACTGAACAGGCCGCAGACCATCATCCAGCTTGCTGCCAGCACGCAGCAAAAAGTCAGGGATCGCTTCCAAGCCCTTGCCATGCGCAGCGCTGATCAATGCCACAGGATGGCCCAATTCACGGGCTAAAGCGAGCGTGTCAATCTTTCCGCCACGCGCTTCCAGCTGATCGGACATGTTCAGCAAAACCAGCGTGGGCAGCCCAATTGAGAATACAGGTGCCGCCAACATGAGCTGCCGATTCAGATGCGTCGCATCCAGCACCAGCAGCACGCAATCCGGCTTCGGAACGCCGGGCATCTTTCCCGTCAATACTTCAACGGCAACGCGAGCATCTTCGGAATACGTAGCAAGACTGTAAATTCCGGGGAGATCAATCAGTGTGAGGTCATTTCGACCGATGCTCTTCATGCGGCCCGAGTGGTGTTCTACTGTCACACCCGGATAGTTGGCCACCTTCTGGCGCATGCCAGTGAGTCGATTGAAGAGCGTGGACTTACCGCAATTCGGTGGACCAATCAGTGCGACCGTTCGCATGCGTGGCTTGGCACCAGGAGGGGTAGGGATCTTCTCCTCAATGGGCTCGACGACGGCTGTGGCGTGGCAGCTCATGCAGCCTCGATTGTCGCAGTTGGAGAATTATCCGCTGTGTCTGAAATCACGCGAAGAAAAATGTGCTTGGCGGTTTCATTGCGAAGTCCAACTTCAACCCCGTCAATACGATAGACTCGCGGGTCACCGGCAGGAGCACGGCGCAAAATCTCGACGCTGGTGCCAGGAAGGAACCCAAGATGGGCAAGGTAATGGCTCACCTCGTCCGGCAGATCGACGCGTTCCACCACGCCTGCGCTGCCTACTTTCGCGTCACTCAGAGCCAAAACATCCATCGAACCACATATCCGACCAAGTTGGTCCTCTTTACTATACGACAACCAGAGGATATTTGCCGGACTTTATGGTTGTCAGACTTTGGATCGAGATTATCGGCGTCATTCCGCTCGGGAATCGAGCGGGGCTTGGTGGTTTGCATCAGAAACCTGGACACGACGTTTCAAGCAGACTGCGATTCTCTTCGCACATAAAGTAGATTTTCGCCACGCAGAAAAATCTCGAAATCACGTTCGCCGAACGCTGCCTGAAAGCTTCGGCTTGATCCCTTCCCAGGCAACATCCAGTCATGCGGCTCGATGAAGACGCCGGACACATCCTCCATCCAGCGCAGATCACCGTCAAACAGGTCGCTTTCGAAGCCTTCGATGTCGATTTTCGCCATCAATAGTTTTCCCGAAGGCACCATTGCGACCGCTTGATCAATGGTTATAATTTCGCATCCCGCGTCCGCGCGTCTCGTCTTTACCGCCCATGCATGTGCGGTCGGTACCATTGTGACAAACCCAGGTTCGCCACCGATTGCGGCCTCAAGAACGATAACGTCCGTTAGGTTGGCGACATTTCCGCGCGTCATGGCTGCATTTCCGGGATCAGGCTCAACCGCAACAATAGACGCTTTTGGAAATTGCCTTTTCAGCCAGATGGTAGCCGCGCCGATGTTTGCGCCTGCGTCAATAATCACTGGCACCATCCCATTGGCGCAGATTCGTTCATATTCCCGGTCGATTCGCTCTCGGGCGCTGCCCCACAGGTGATAGTCCTCGCTGATGAAGACTTGGCGCACGGTAAAGAAGTCGCTTTGGCCCGGGCGAACCGAAACCTGCCCCTCGCCAGGCAACTTCACGACGACCGTCTTCGCGCGAGACACTTTTGAGAACATGCCAGACAGGAAGAAGCTGAGACCACCCTTTTGGAGATCGCCGAGAGCAGCTTCGAGCTTTGACGAGATACTCATGGCAGGTCCTTTAAGCCCCGTTTTTGGGTACTGATACCTACTTCTTTTGTGGGTTTAGTGGTGCGCCCGGAAGGATTCGAACCTCCGACCTACTGGTTCGTAGCCAGGCGCTCTATCCAGCTGAGCTACGGGCGCACATTGCAAGGATGCAACTAAGTAAGAATAACCGATGGCAGCGCTGCGATCAACCGTCAGCTCGCGCAGACGCTGTTTAGCTTGCTACAGGTGCTGCTGCGACTGGCTCTGGCTGAGGCGGGATCAGCGAGACGCGCTCAAGGATATCGACACCGGAGCGACGCAAGAGCTGGTGCACGATGGGCTCGGTGAGGCGGGTTGCGTCATACTCCACGCGAATTGTCTTCCCCGTCTCGTTGACCTGGAGGTGGCGTATGCCATAGACCTTGCGAACTTGTGCCAGCGCCATCATTGCAGCCTCGCTTGGGGCCGAGCCGTACTGATACATCACGTCAAGCTGTGTCATGGTATTAAGTTTACAGCGCGACGGCCGGGCTTACGAGTTCAGTTTCTGGATGTACTTGAGGAAGCTTGAGCTGGTGAAATCTTGCGGACCAATAAGCTTGCGGCGGATGATGCCACGCTTGTCGATGATGTAGGTTTCAGGGAATTTGAAGCTGCCGTAGAGCTTGTTGGAGGTCTGGTTCTCATCGAAGACGGTGAGCAGGGTGAGATGCTGCTGGGCGACGTAGTGCTGGTACTTTGCGAAGGCCTCGTTGCTTGAGATGGCGACGACCTGGACCTCGGGCATTTGTTGCTGGAAGGCCTGCAGGCTAGGCATTTCTTCGACGCAGGGGGCACACCAACTGGCCCAGAAATTGAGCACGATTACTTTGCCTTGAAGACTTTGCAGGTCGACGGCGTGCTGACCATCGCTGATGGAGAATGTGGGCGCTGGCCGGCCAATCTGGTCGGAGAGGGTGCCTCGATCGCAACCTGTCGCGAGGGTGCAGATTATTGAGATCAGTAGACCTGCACGCATGATTTGCCGCATAAATTCGCTATCCTCGCATCCCTATAATACGAAGTTGTGAACGACACAGCTAGCTCGTTGGATTTTGCGGGGAATATACAGCTTTCGGTGATTGTGCCGGCTCGGAACGAAGAGCGAAATCTGGCTAACTGCTTGAGAAAATTGGTGATACAGAGTGGGGGTCCGTTTGAGTTAGGTAAGGAGTGGGAGCTGATTGTGGTCGATGACGGGTCGACCGATCGGACGCGGGAGATCGCGGAGGGGTTTCAGGGGTTTGACGGGGTACTGGTGTTGGAGGCGCCTCCGCTGGATTTGAGTGCGGAAACCCGCGTGTTTACTGGGAAAACGAACGCTTGCTGGTTCGGAGCGGAGGCGTCGCGGGGTCGGTATTTGCTGTTTACCGACGCGGATACACTGCATGAACCGGGGGATCTGGTGCGGGCTTTGGAGGAGATTCGGGCGCGAAATGTGGGGCTTTTGTCGTACTCGCCGCGGCAGGTTGTGGCTGGTTTCTGGCAGCGGGCGTTGATGCCGCTGGTGTTTTCGGAGCTTGCTAGTGTCTACAAGCCTGTTGATGTAAATAATGCAAACAAGTCACTTGCGGCTGCTAATGGACAGTTTTTAATGGTAGAGCGGGACGCGTATTTTGCTGTAGGCGGGCATCGGGGGGTGGGGCCTTCGGTGCTGGAGGATGTTGAGCTGGCGTATGCGGTGAAGCGGGCTGGAAAGGGGATCTGGTTTCGCTATGCGCCGGACGCTTTGAGTACGCATATGTACTTTGGATTCAATGACATGGTGGAGGGGTGGACGAAGAATTTGGCGCTGCTGTTTCCGCATGCGCTGACGCTGGCGGCGTGGCGGCTGCTGGATATTGGATTGTTGATGCTGCCTATCTTGTTGATTCCATTGTCCTATCTGGCGATTTGGCAGAAAGTGGTGATCCTGCTGATATGGGCGCGGACGCTGTTGCGGTACTACAGCCGGGTTCGGCGGTCCAACTTTAGTCCTTTGGATTGTGCAAGTTCGGTGTTTGCGTTGCCGTTGTTTATTGGGCTGCTGGTGTGGAGTTGGGTGCGGCATCGGGTGCTGCATGTAGTGGCCTGGAAGGGGCGGGAGTATCGGATCTAGGCGAATACCTGTGAGTTTTGTGTATGACTTAGCCCAGTTTCGTGCACAAATCGATGTGTTCAGCATCGTTTCGCGTAGCAGAAAGCAGGGATAGCTGAGTGGCCAGTCAGGCATTGTGAGAGTTGTCTTGAGCGGCGCGCTGAAGCGGGTCGGACTGATCTGGTAGCATCCCGGCTTGGGCCGCGGCATCCAACAGATGTCCCACGTGGTCGAATAACTCTATGATCCTGCTTACGCGCAAAGCCGATTTTTCTGCCGCCCACTTCTACTGGAATCCTGCGTGGAGCGAGGAGGAGAATGTGCGGGTGTTTGGCAAGTGCGCTAATCGCCAGGGGCATGGGCATAATTACACGCTCGAGGTGACGGTGGCGGGGGAGATCGATCCGGTGTCGGGGTTTGTTGTCGACCTGAAGCAGCTCAAGGACATCATCGAACGTGAGGTGGTTTCGGTGTATGACCATCGGCATCTTAATTTCGAGGTGCCGGAGTTTGAGCATGTGATTCCGACGACCGAGAATATTGCGGTGGCGATCTGGCGGCGGCTGGAGGGAAAGATTGAGCACGCGAAGCTGCATCGCGTGCGAGTGTACGAGATGCCGGATTTGTTTGCCGACTTCTACGGTGAGGGCGCATGAGCCGCGTGATCGCTCATTTTTCAAGACGGTATCACTTCAGCGCTGCGCATCGCTTGCATGTAGAGGCACTGTCGGAAGAGGAGAATCGGGCGACGTTTGGGAAGTGCAATAACCCGTTTGGGCATGGGCATAACTATGTCGTTGAGGTGACGCTGTCGGGGCCGGTAGATGTGACGACGGGGATGGTTGTGAACTTATCCGACCTGGATTTGTTCGCGCAGCGGGAGGTGCTGGATTTGTTTGACCACGCGAATCTGAATACGCTGGAGGCCTTTCGCGATCGGGTGACGACGACGGAGAATGTGTGTGTGGAGATGTGGAGTATCTTCTCGCGTTTTGCGGAGTCGAAGGGTTATCCGCAGTTGCGGCTGGAACGTATCGCCATTGAAGAGACGGGAAACAATTCCTTTGAGTACTTCGGTGAAGGCGCGCGGGTGCGCTAGTCATCCGACGTTGGAGGGACCTGTGGCTGTTGAGAGAAAACGAGCAACGACAAGTGCGAAATACAGGGGTCTCTCCGCTGCGTCTCGCGTGAAGCCGCGAGACTCCGGTCGAGATGACGAAGTCCTGGTTGGGGAGTAGATAGAAGAAAGGCTGGACGGATGGCTACGAAATTTGAACTCGAGGATGGGTTGAAGAACGGTGCCTCAAAAAACGGCAATGGGCTTTCCACGCCGACGGCGGTAGACGCTGCGCTCAAGTTGCAGGATGCGAATGTGCAGGAGATCTATGCGGAGCTGCTGAAGAGGATTGGCGAAGACCCGACGCGGGATGGACTGCAGCAGACGCCAAAGCGGATGGAGAAGTCGATGGCGTTTTTGACCAAGGGCTATGGGGAGTCGGTAGCTGAGGTGCTGCATGGCGCGCTGTTCGATGTGGACTATGACGAGATGGTCATCGTGCGGGATATTGAGTTTTATTCTCTGTGCGAGCACCACCTGCTGCCGTTCTTCGGCAAGGCGCATATTGCGTATGTGCCGCAGGGAAAAGTTGTGGGCTTGAGCAAGTTGCCACGGATTGTGGATGTGTTTGCGCGGAGACTGCAGGTGCAGGAGCGGTTGACGCAGCAGATTGCCGAGGCGATTGAAGAGGCAATTGCGCCGCAGGGCGTGGGCGTGGTGATTGAGGCGCAGCATCTTTGCATGATGATGCGTGGGGTGGAGAAACAGAGCTCGCTGACGGTGACTAGCTCGTTGCGCGGGGTGTTCAAGACGCAGTTGCAGACGCGGAGTGAGTTTTTGTCGTTGGTGCGGGCGGAGCGATAGGCCTGCGCGGACGGCGAAGGCTTCGAGTGGTGGGTGCGCGCTTTCGCGAGGCAAGAGCAGGAGCGAAGGCAGAGATATCCCAGGGGCTAAAGCCCCGTGGATGGGTGTCTCGTTGATGTCCGGGCTAAAGCCCGGACCTATCTCAGAGGCAAGAGCAAAAACAAATCCAATGATCCTCAGAGGCAAGAGTAGACGCAAAGGCAACGGCAAAGGAAGAAGCAGATTCCCAGAGGGAATGACAGAAAGAAAAGCAAGAGCAAACGCAACTGCCAATACAGGGGTCTCTCCACTGCGTCTTCGCTGCGCGAAGACTTCGGTCGAGATGGCGGCGGTTTGGTGGAATGTAGGGAAAGAGGGGTGCGCGAGCCGGTGCGAGCTTGAAGTGAGCGACAATAGCAGTTGCATGAATGGGCTGGCGTCGGCATGAATGGGCTTTTGATACTCGATAAACCTGCGGGGATGACCTCGCATGATGTGGTGGCGATTGTGCGCCGGGCTACGGGGGAGCGCTCGGTGGGGCATTTGGGGACGCTCGATCCGATGGCTACGGGCGTGCTGCCGCTGCTGCTGGGGAAGTACACGCGGCTGGCACAGTTCTTTGGGTCGGCGGAGAAGTCGTATACCGGGACGATACGGTTTGGGTTTGCTACCGATACGTTCGACGCTGAGGGTGAGGCGGTCGGTGAGGCTGTGGCGTTGGGGAAATCGCTTGCGGAGTTGAGAGAGCTGGCCTTGCGATTTCATGGTGAGATGGACCAGATGCCTCCCGTGTTTTCTGCGAAGAAGATTGGTGGAGTGCCGGCGCATAAGCTGGCTCGGGCGGGGAAAGAGGTTCTGGTGAAGGCGGCTCGGATTACGATTCAGGAGTTTGAGCTGACGGGGTTGGGGGGGGATACGGCCTCGTTTGTGATGAGGGTTTCGGCGGGCGGGTATGTAAGGTCAGTGGCGCATGAGCTTGGAGGGTTGGCGGGATGCGGCGCGCACTTGTCGTCGCTGCGGAGGACGCAGGCGGGCGTGTTTGGTTTGGAGCAGGCGATTACGGTGGAGGAGTTGAAGGCGATGAGTGCGGCTGAGGTGGAGGCGCGGTTGCCGCATCCGCGGTCGCTGCTGCCCGAGATGCCATCGGTCATTGTGGATGAGCAGACGGCGGGGCGGATTCGGAATGGGATGCAGGTGAATGTGCCGGAGTTTTCGGCGGCGCAGATGGTGAAAGTGTTTAGCGGGCCGCGGGAGTTGCTGTGCGTGGCGAAGCGGGTGGCTGGGACGCTGGTGCAGCCTATCGTGGTGATGGGGTAGGGCGGAACAACCATTGAGTCGAGCGCAGTAGAAACACTACCTCGACAAAACCAGGAACCCAGCTAATCGCTTTGAGGTGCTGCGTGTGAGCCAAAATCGCCGCAAGGACTATGCAATGCAGGAGCAGAAACAGGCCCAGGAGTAGCCAGAATGAGCGTAGCTTCCAGAGCGCTCGGCTCTGTTCAATCACATACCCGAATACGAAAGTGTGTAGAAGGAAAAGAATAGCCATTTCATGAACTTGTCGTGGTCGCCATGCGACAACCCGACAAATAGGATCAAGCCGACGACTGCAAAGCTGATCGCGAAGTAGAGGACGTAGTCTCGGATTCGATGAGCACGCTTCTTGCTGAGCTCGATGTTCATGGATGCACCATTATCCACGAAGTGATGAGCGCACCTTTTATTTTTTGAGTAAGGGCTTGAGGAGGGCTTCTACGTTGAGGGCTACTTGCTTGTTGCCCTGGGCGGTGGCGTGGGTGGCGTCTTCCTGCATGTCGCCGGGGACGTTGTAGACGTCTTTGAGGAGGAAGGGTAAGAAGCGGACGTGGTGTTGCTTCGCGAGTGCGGGATACATGGCGTCGAATTTTTTGATGTAGTCGGGGCCGTAGCTGGGGGGGAGGGTGATGCCGGCGAGGACTACTTCGGCGCCGCTGGCTTGGAGCTGCGAGAGCATGTTGGAAAGGTTGGCCTGGGTTTGTTCGATGGGCAGGCCGCGGAGGCCGTCGTTGCCGCCGAACTCTACTACGACGATTTGGGGATGGCGAGCGATGACGAGCTGGATGCGCTCGAGGCCGTCCTTGGTGGTGTTGCCGCTGATGCCGGCGTTGACGACGTGGTAGCGGTAGCCCTGGGCGTCGAGGAGGCGCTGGAGGTGGTCGGGGTAGGACTGGCCGAGGTCGGTGCCGAAGCCGGCCGTGAGGGAGTCGCCGAAACAGATGATGAGGGGGCGGTCCTGCGCGGACGGCGAGGAGCTTGGCGTGGCGGGCGGCTTGGGCGCTGGCGTGAGGGTGGTGGTGGTTTCGGTGCTGGTGTAAGCGGGCTTGCAGCCACTGAGGGAAAGGCCGGCGGCGAGAGAGGTCAAAGCCACAAAAGTAATAACGGATAAACTAGGGGACACGCGCGCTTTGTTCACAGATCTATTTTAGTTCGTGAGTTGCGGATCTTTTTCGCGCGTGTTCTTGAATCGATTCTTGTGCGGGCGAAGTCTTCTTAGATAGAGGTCAGACGATTTTGAATACTCCTGCTGTTGCGGTGATGGATGCTGGGATGATTGTGGTGAGCGAGCTGCGGAAGTCGCTGCGGACCGGTGGGGCTACGGTGGATATTCTGCGGGGGATTGATTTTTCGGTGGCGCGCGGGGAGTTTGTCGCGATCATGGGAGCGTCGGGGTCGGGGAAGTCTACGCTGCTGGGGCTGCTGGCGGGGTTGGATAATCCTACGTCGGGCTCGGTGGCGCTGAATGGGACGGTTATCAGTAATTTGCCGGAGGACAAGCTGGCGCAGTTGAGAGGGAAGACGATTGGGTTTGTGTTTCAGAGCTACCAGCTGATTCCTACGCTGACGGCGCTGGAGAATGTGCTGCTGCCATACGAGCTGAATGATGATGCGGGTGGATGGAAGGCGGGTGTGGAGCGGGCGCGGGCGCTCCTGGATTCGGTGGGGTTGAGTGGGCGGGTGGATCATTATCCGGTGCAGCTTTCCGGTGGGGAGCAGCAGAGAGTGGCGCTGGCGCGGGCGTTTATTCTGCGGCCGCCAATTGTGCTGGCGGATGAGCCTACGGGGAATCTGGATACCGTGAACGGGGAGCATATTTTGCAGCTGCTGCTGCAGTTGAATCAGGTGGAGGGGACGACGCTGGTGCTGGTGACGCATGATCCGGCGCTGGCGGCGCACGCTGGGCGGAGGATTACGCTGCGCGATGGGCTGGTGGTGTCGGATGAAGTGCAGGCTGCGCCGGTGAGCGTTTAGATGGCGGGACTTTCGTACGGGACGGCGGCGCGGATTGCTACGCGGGAACTGCATTCTTCGCGGGGGCGATTTACGTTTGTGATTTTGTCGGTCGCGATTGGGGTCGCGGCGTTGACTGGGGTGCGGGGATTTTCGTCGGCGTTTCGGGTCGAGCTGTTGCTGAGGGCGCGGAGCATTATGGCGGCGGATATTGCGGCGCGGACGTATATGCCTCCGACACCTGAGGAGCAGAAGGGGATTGACGCGCTGGAGGTGGACGGGAGCCAGATGTCGCCGGTGACGGAGATGCTGTCGATGGCTTCGGCGGCTACGTCGATGGATCCGCTGCTGGTGTCGTTGAAGGCGGTTGAGCCGGGGAAGTATCCGTTCTATGGGGTGGTGGTGCTGGCGCCGGTGATGCCGCTGAGAGCGGCGCTGACGGATACTACCGTCGCGGTGGGGGATGATTTGTTGTTGCGGTTGCATTTGAAGGTGGGGGACTCGATCAAGCTGGGGACGGAGACGTTTCGGATTGCGGCGGTGGTGGAGGATGAGCCGGATCGTTTGTCGGGAACGTTTGCGGCGGGGCCGCGGGTGTTGATCGCGCAGGCGGCGCTGGCGAAGACGGGGTTGGTGGCGCCGGGGTCGCGGGTGACGCGGCGATATTTGTTCAAGCTGCCGCCGGCGCAGGGTGGGAAGGCGCTGTCGGATGCGGCGGTGGCGGAGCTGAAGGCGAAGCTCGAGGCGCTGATGCCGGAGGCGCAGATTTCGGATTATCGCGAGGCGAATCCGGCGCTGACCAAGGCGCTGGATGGAGCTACGGGTTTGTTGTCGCTGATGAGTTTGGTGGCGTTGGTGCTGGGAGCGGTGGGAGCCGCGATGGCGATGCGTTCGCATTTGCAGCAGCGGCTGGATTCGATTGCGATCATGAAGTCGCTGGGCGCGGGGTCGCGGCAGATCATGAAGATTTATTTGTTGCAGACGCTGTTGCTGGGATTGGGCGGAGGCGTGCTTGGTGTGGTGTTGGGGATTGGGGTGCAGCTTTCGTTTCCGTTTTTTCTGGCGAAGCTGCTGCACTTGACGCCCACGCTACATCTACAGCCGCGGGCGATTGGGTTGGGGTTGGGGGCTGGGTTGCTGACGACGCTGCTGTTCACGCTGCCGCCGTTGTTGGATATTCGTGGGGTGCGGCCGATTTTGATTTTGCGACGGAATGTGGAAACGGATGATGATCCGTTTGCTGCGCGGCTGATGAAGAAGCTGCGGGGATCGGTGGCGCAGATTGGGGCGAGCGTTTTGATTTTGTTGGGGCTGGTGGGGTTGGCTACGCGGGTGTCGGATTCGGCGCGGGTGGGATGGACGTTTGCATTGGGGTTGGCCGCGTCGTTGCTGGTGCTGCTGGGAATGGCGGCGTTGACGCTTTGGTTGTTGCGGAAGTTTTTGCGAGGGACGGGATTGAAGCTGCCGTCGACGCTGCGGCATGGGCTGGCGAATTTGTATCGGCCGGGAAATCCTTCGGCGGCGCTGCTCGCCGCGCTGGGGCTGGGTGTGATGCAGATTGCGGCTGTGTATTTTGTGCAGCACTCGATTGTGAACGAGATGCAGGTGGCGGCCGCTGGAGATCTGCCGAATATTTTTCTGATGGACATGGGGACGAATGAAGTCGGTGGGGTGAAGACGCTGCTGTCGCAGCAGCCGATGGTGAAGGGGACGCCGGAGATGATTCCGGTGGTGAGCGCGCGGTTGACGCAGATCAATGGCGAGGGTTTAGAGAAGCGGCGGCAGGAGACGGGGCGCGGGCCTGGAGGGCGGGGCGCGCAGACGCTGAATGTGACGTGGCCACCGTCGACGGATGGACCGCCGCCGGGAGATACCGTGGTGCGCGGCGCGTGGTGGACGGCGCAGCAGGCGGCCGATGGGGCCGCGCATCCGCTGGTGGCGCTGGCGCGGGAGCGGGCGGATCGGCTGAAGGTTAACGTGGGCGACACGCTGACCGTGTCCGCGCAGGACCAGCCGATTACGGCTACGGTTGCCGCGGTGTATGAGACGGACAGTCAGCATGCGGTGTCGCGCGCGGAGTTTGTGATGCCGCAGGCGACCTTGGCCGCGCTGCCGGTGGTCTGGTATGGCGGCGTGCATTGCGATCCGAAAGAGACGGCGGCGCTGCGGAGAGTGTTGTATGAGCACTATCCGACGGTGACCGTGATTGATGTGGCGGCTACGCTGGAGGTGATTCGGCAGGTGATGCTGCAGGTGATTTATGTCATTCAATTTCTGGCGGCCTTCAGTATTTTTGCGGGGATTGTGATTCTTGCTAGTGCGATTGCGGGGACGCGGTATCGGCGGATTCGCGAGGTGGTGGTGTTGAAGACGCTGGGAGCTACTCGGGTGCGGATTGCGTCGATTTTTTCGATTGAGTTTGCGGTGCTGGGGTTGATTGCGGGCGCGGTGGGGCTGGTGTTTGCGAATGTGCTGGCGCGGACGTTGCTGCTGCATGCGCTGCATTTTGGGTATGCGTTTCAGTGGTGGTTGAATCTTGGTGGGTGGGTTGCGGTGGGCGCGATGACGGTGATTGCGGGGTGGGCGGCTAGCCATCGGGTGCTGGGGCAGAAGCCGCTGGAGGTTTTGCGGGAGGAGTAGGGGCGGGCCAGGAGATAGTCCCAGGGGCTAAAGTCCGGGGTTTTTCGGGCTTGAATGTCCGGGCTGAAGCCCGGACCTATCTCAGAGGCAAGAGCAAGAACGGGCGCTCGCTGCGCGAGCGAGAAGCAGGTTCCTCGCTGCGCTCGGAATGACAGCCAGAAAGGCAAAGGCAAAGAACAAGAACGGAGGGCTCGCTTCGCTCGCTGGGCCGCTGCGCGGCCTAAATACAGGGGTCCTTCGACTGCGGGCTGCGCCCTTCGCTCAGGATGACGGCGTGATTGGGTCTGCGCCCTTCGCTCAGGATGACGACGTGATTTGGGCTGCGGCCTTCGCTCAGGATGACAAGATTTGTGCGGTCCTGCTCAGGGCCAGCTTGCGGCGGCTATTTGGAAAGGGCGGCAAGACGGGTTTGGGCGAGGATGTAGGTATCGGCGGGGTCGATGTAGGTGCGGTTGTCGTTCTCGTGGGCCTGGACTTTTTTGTAGGCGTCTACGGCTGCGGAGTTGGCTCCGTAGTGTTCGTAGATCAGGCCTAGGGCGTACCAGACGGCGGAGTTGGGTTCGACCTGGTTGTTGGCGTACATGGCTTCTTCTAGGACCTTGCGGGCTTCGGTGGTCTTGCCTTGCGCGGCGTAAATGCAGGCCAGGGTGTGGAGCTCGGCGAAGCCTGAATTTTTGGAGAGCTGGGTGGATTCCTGCGCGGCCTTGGTGATGTCGTCGCCTAGGTCGTCGTGGAAGAGGCCGATCCAGGCGTAGCCGTTGTAGTCGGCGGCGGTGGCTTTGCCGGTGTCGAGGACTTTTTGTTCGGTGGCCTGGGCGGATTTCCAGTCGCCGGCCAGCTGGTAGGCGAGGGCTTGCTGAACGAGGAGATCGCGGTCGTCGGGCTTGCGGGCTAAGCGCGGGGCTAGCATCGTCTGCCAGCCTTTGGCGTCGTGCTGGAGCGCGTAGCCCTGGCCGACGAGCGAGAGGGCGGTGAGGGAGTCGGGCTCCTGGTCGAGGAGGCGCTGCGCGGCGGGCATGCCGAGGACGGGCTGTTCGGCATACATCGCGGCGAGGGCCAGGAGCAGGTCGAGGTCGGTCTGGGCGAGGCCGGTGGCCTTGTCGCGGGCGGCGGAGATTTCGGCGAGGTAGGGCTTGGCGTCCATGGAGCCGGCGATGAGGGAGATGGCGGCGAGGCGCATGGATGCTGGGGAATCGGCGCCGGGCTTTACGCTGTCGATGGTCCAGAAGCGCGGGAGGAGCGGGCCACCGAAGGCGTCGTCGCCACCTTGCTTGTGGGTGAGGTCGCGGCGCCAGTCGAGCATGGCCTTGGCCTGGGCAGGTTTGTTGTGGTCGAGGGCGTAGAGAATCTCGATGCCTAGCGGCGCGTTGTCGTCGGGACGATCTTTGTCGCCGGCGACCATGCGGTAGGCGCCGTCTTCCTTGACGACGAAGGTGTGGTCGGGCTCGGAGCCGGGCATGGTGGCGATGACCGCGTAGCCGTGCTCGTCGTCCCCTTTGGTGGTGAAGATCATGTTGCCGGCGATGAGGTCGAGCATGACGCTGGGCGCCATGTCAGAACGCGCAGCAACTTTATCGAGGAAGCCAACGCTGGCGAGCATCTTGTCGGCGTAGTGTTCAAGCGACTGCTCGGAGGTGTAGGCGTGCTTGCTGGTCATGTCGATGAGCTGCTGGCGGGTGAGGGTGCCGGCCATGAGACCGATGGTGGCGATTTGTACGGGGTGGGCTGGATCGGTTTGGGGGAGCGGGGAGAGAGAGA
>Ga0302308_10001834_pt1 | contig 17189 bp, 13 predicted proteins | sample III_Palsa_E3_3_FD_200531 | JGI IMG/M metagenome (GOLD analysis project Ga0302308, IMG submission 200531) | Peat permafrost microbial communities from Stordalen Mire near Abisko, Sweden - III_Palsa_E3_3 | ecosystem: Environmental > Terrestrial > Soil > Palsa > Peat permafrost | place: Sweden... | reverse complement strand
CTGAGGACGATAAAGTCAACAAAGGTTTTAGTCGGTAAAAGCAAGCCTGGACACGACTAGCCAAATTGGAGGATTTTCATCGGTCGTATATGCCATCAGCCAGATCGACCGGCCTTTCGGCTTGTCAAATCCATTCAGTAAAGTTTTTCAGAAAACTGCCGTTTACGATGTAACCCTCAGTTGTTGGACAGTATGTACAGCGACAAAGAAAGGATTCAAACATCGACTCTCAAAACAATGGAAAACACAGCAAATAACGTCCAGGGTACATCTCCCGATATCACCACGCCTCTCTCCGACAGAACCGCAAATACCAACGAAGCCGAAGCCGCCTCCCTCGAGGCCCCCAAAACAAGCGAATTGGAGGAAATTTGGGAGATTCTGAAAGCTGCAGGGAAAGAAGTACTACAGACTGTGGTCAGTGGAGTAAGTACCACCGTTATCCTGCTGGGTGCCGCCCACTACATCCGAATTCCAAAGTTCGCGGACTACTACAACTTTCTGGTGGAGCATATGGTGGGCAATTTGTCTGCCGATCTCACGCCGTTAGCGCTATGCTTTTGTTCAATTTCCTGCATTCTTTCCAACTGGAATGGGAGAAATTTTATTGATCAATGGGTCTGCAAACCTATCATTCGTTTGCTCACTCACATGTATGGGCTGGCCAGCGGTGCCATGTTGGCAAGTGCCGCGTTTGGACTTTTTATCACGAATCGCCAGACTGTGTTTGAACACATGTTATATCCGGCCGTTGTATATTTCGAGGCCGCAATCTTTGCGGGCGGCTGTTTTGCGATGACGGAACTTGCGGGGCACCGATTTACCAAAAATCTGCGTGATCGCAATAAATTCATCTTGGTTTTGGGTCTTTTTTTGCTGGCAGCATTTTGTTGGATGACGCATGGAATTAACTGAAAAGTCATAGACGATTCAGTAATCCACCTAGAAAGATCTTTAAGTAGAGGAGGCGTCTGTCGTGTCTGCGAGCAACGTTCCTCGCATTATTTCTCGATGGGAGTCGGTATCCGGCGGTGTTCGACTCGCCATGTTAGGCGAGGAATCGGGCTGATCGTAATAGGCGGCATCGCTATGAGCGTCGGCGGTTTTGCTCTGGTTACTGTCGGTGGCGTCGCGACAGGGGCTCTGCTATTTATGCCGTTTCCATGGAGGATTTCAAAAAAATATCTGTCGCACATCACCACATCGAATTGCAGCCTACATGCTTGGAGCGGTTCCAGCTCGAAACCGCCGACTTCCGTGAGATCGCGGTAAAACTCAAGAATTTCGGCGGGTTGCACGACCTTGTAACGACTCGACACGACCGACAACGGCGCTTTGGTGTCCGACCGATACAGCACCTGTTGTTCGGGAAAAGCATGGATTGAACCAAGCCCGGACACTGCGCCGGCCACAAAGCGGACTTCCGCGGATTCGATACGCCAGTCCATACCGGCTTGTTTGGCCCACACTTCTAGAGGTTGATTGGGGGCCAGTGGATTACCGAGACCGTGCCACGGCACTTCGCCTGCGTAGGCCATGGTCTGTACAAGATGCATGGGAATATTCCTTGAGATGAGGGCATACAGCCCGGCATTTGCCGGGCTGAGCAATGGAGAAATAGAACGGGAAGACGGTCAGGCCAGAACGGCCAGGCCAACAGGACTAGGGCTTCTTGATGCTGGACTTATACCCACAGGCATGACAAAAATAATTTCTCAGGCACTTCTCGTCCAAAATTTCGCCCCAAACGGCACCGGTAGCGCACCCTGCCGCGCCACCGATCAACCCAGCAATGACAGCGCCGGCCCAGACACCATAGGCCGGCGGGACGGGACCAATCGGCACGCCGACCTCCGTCCCAGATAGGGCGAAGACAACACCGCTGGTTGTGCCAGCGACGGTGCCGATCGCGCCGCCGGCTTTACGAGCATGATTACGCGTTTCCACGCGAGTGGACTGGCACTTGGGGCAGATTGGGATGTCAGACGTGTTGGATGGCGAAGCCGGGGGAGGCGTGCTTTGGAAAGGTTCGTGCGAGTCGCCTAAGGGGCACGAATCGACTGGGTCGAACGGTTCATCGAAATCGTCATGCATGACGCGGAACCTCTCGGCAATCTTTTGCGGAGCGTTGGGCGATATAGGCTGACCAGAGCGCGCCAGCAGCAAAGACGATGCTGAACACGATCAGGTAGTCGAAGGGGGAGTGGTTGGGCATCACAAGCTCCTGAGACGAGATGGCATCAGCAGGGAATCCTGCTGATGAAGCCATAGCGACGGCTATGCTCGGAGCGGTGATATGTGGGTGAAAATTTCTACAATCCGGTTTCGATCCCGCCGCTGAAAGGGCTGGTTTAAATTTTGAGTGTATTGGCTCTGACTTGATCTCATATACGGCGTCAAATCTGATCAAAATCCAGTTGGAAGCATTTGGCAGGCAATTAATTGCTGGTTGATACACGCCCGATAACCCATTCAGTCACGCCTTCAAACGCGTGATCGGATAGCGGTCGCTTCGCGATGCTGGACGACGGCATGGGTTTCAGCCTTGTGCCGTAGCGGCCGGTAGTTGAGCAGCGGTTGGGGCAACGAGTGGCTGCTGTCGTCCGAGGGTCATCGGTCACCTGGGATTTGGGGCGGCGACTTGGCCGGTAGGCGCAGGGCCACTATGAAATGGTGGCCATCATTGCTCGCTCCTCATGCGCAACTACCTCTTCACCTCAAAGCGCAGATAATCCGACAGCCGCTTCGACTCGGTAATTTCATCGTGTGGTAGCAGCAGGTACTTCCACGGTTTGGTGCCAACCTCGACGGCATGGTCTGACGCATGCTTGCACCAACGCGCCGCTGAATCCGCCTTGGCTTGCACCTCCTGCGTGTTAACGTCGGTACGAGCCTTGGTTTCCACCATGTAAATGGCCGAATCCGTTTCGGCAACAAAGTCAGGAACGTACTCCGGCTGTTCGGTGCCGAGCTTGTAGTAAATCTGGAACTGCCCCTTCGCCGGCTTGAACCACTTCAACGCATCCCGCTCAAGGTTGGCGCAGAAACGACGTTCAGTGTCCGAGTCGAATTTCTGCAGCGGATATAGGCAACGCTCAAAGCCGCCGAAAAGCATCTGCTTGATGCGACTCATCTCGACAAGTGTTTCCCGGAAGTGATGTGCCGTCTGGCCCGCCGTGGCGGTGTAGTTGCATTGTTTTAATTCAGTGAAACCACGACTGACCTGCACCTCATACGAAGTCGCCTGCTCCCAGAAGTGCGCCATCATCTGCGCATGGATTTCCTTTGCGATCAGCCGCCGATCCCGATCCAGCACGCTACGGGTTTCGTCTTCGGAGAGGTAGCTCAATAGATGCTGCACCAGTTGCCCTGCGAGGTCGTAGAGCAAATCGGCGTGGGTGAAGTAGTCGATGTCATCAAAGTCCACCAGTGCATGGACGATATAGTCCTCTGGCCGAGCCTCCTTCAAACCGACTTCCGACGCCAAGGTGAACTGCTCGTTGGTGCGTAGCATCTGGCCGACCATCTCGCGTTCGCCCGGTTGCAGGTGCAATTGATCAATGTCCAATTTGAATGGATGAAAGCCCGTGGTGACATCACCAGTCGGCACCACCGCAATGCGGGGAATGTCGATGGTCTGTTGAACCACGATCTCGGTAGTTCTCGCCACAACGGCGGCCAAATCGATCTTGGCATCGTCCGCGATCAAACTCCCTTGCAATGGTTTCAGACGCTCGGTGACCTCGGCAAGGATCTCACGCTGCACTTCCGGTCTGAGAAGAGCATTGCTGGTCGGCACGAGATCGCGCTTGACCTCGTATGTCCCAATCACCTCCATCACGACACGCGCCGCATGGCGTTCTGAATCCGTGGAGAATACCGGTGAAGGTGGCATTGTCACTTGGCTTGACCCTGCAGCCGAGCCAGTTCCCGCAGGCGCAACCGTTATTGCCGGTGCATCGGCCAATCCCAACCGAGTCATGATCCCCGAGCCGACCTGCACACTGACTTTTTTGTCGTCAGCGCTCGGTGCATCAAGGATGACCTGCTTGAGGCGAATCGGTGAATCAGCGCGGTTCGCGTCATCGATGATTTCTTGAAACTTGTCATGAGCGACGATGTTCAGGCGATCCACCGCCGCGACGCCTGTACGCTTACCATAGGGCAACCGCAGGCCACGGCCGATAGACTGTTCAATCAGCGTGCGTGCATTGGCCGCGCGCAGCGGTACGATGGTGTAGAGGTTGGTGACATCCCAGCCCTCTTTCAGCATGTTGACGTGAATCACGATTTCCGTTGGTTCATCCACGCTTTCCACGGCCAGCAAGCGGCTGATCATTTCTTCCTCTTCCGCGCCGGTGCGGCTGGAGTCCACCTGGATCACCTTGCCCTGGTAGCGCCCCTCATAAAACGCCTGCGACTCCAGAAGCGCCAGCAACTGCCCCGCGTGGGTGGTATCGCGCGCAATAACCAGCATGAACGGTTTCACGATCTCGACGCCGTTTTCACCGGCGTAAGTCTGCAACTCCACTTTCGTGGTCTCGTGCAAACGCACGCCATCTTCGAGCTTGGTTTTTTCAATTTCCTCTGGCGTGTGTGCCTTGGCGTCAAAATTGCGCTGGGTGACGACCGCCGGTTCTTTCACGAACCCGTCTTCCATCGCTCGTGCCAGCGGGTAGTCCATCACTACGTTTTTGAATGGCACGGTCTTCCCACTGCCCGCTTCCACAAATGGGGTTGCGGTAAGTTCCAAGCCAAACAGTGGCCTCAAATCATTGATCGACCGGACGCCGGCGCTGGAACGGTAGCGGTGTGACTCGTCCATTAGTAGGACGAGGTCGGGCAGATTCGCCAGATGATTGAAGTAGCTATCGCCCAGCACCTCCTTCATCCGCTTGATGCGCGGCTCCTTGCCGCCACGCACCTCAGAATTGATTTTGGAAATGTTGAAAATGTTGACGCGGATTTCGCCGAACAGCTCGCCGCCCGCAATGTTCTGCTGGTCGTAGTTATCCCCCGTAATGACAAGGGGAGCATTGATAGCAAACTCACCAACTCCCTTGAAAACGTACTTCGGCGTATTTGGGGTGAAATCGGCAATCAGCTTGTTATAGATCGTGAGGTTGGGGGCCAGAACAAAGAAGTTGTTAATGCCGTGTGCCAGATGCAGATAAGAGATGAACGCCCCCATCAGGCGAGTCTTGCCGACACCTGTTGCAAGCGCAAAGCATAGCGATGGAAACTCTCGCTCGAAGTCCTCCAACGTCGGAAAATCCGCCTTGAGGCTGGCCAATACGGCGGACACGTCGCGCTCGTGGCCAAGCAGTTCCGGCGATGCTGCGAGCGCCCGCACCAAGCGAGAGAGAGATTCGGACTGAGGCAGGCGAAGAGATAGACGACCGCTAATATGATTCAATACCCGTGCGTTCATGCCGTACCTTCCGTATTGGGTAACTCCGCCGCATAGATTGTCAGACGCAACTCCATGTCCGCAATGTTTTCATGAACGGGCTTCTTGCCTGACAAACGCTCACTCTCGGCCATAATCACGTCCACCCCTGAGCCGCGTCGATCCATCAAAAACTCGCGCCCCAATCCATCTTCACGAACAGGAAAATAACGCGCGAACAAACTGGAGATAACTTCGTTACGCGGCATCGACATCACTTGCATTGCCTCGACCGTCATAGAGTTAGGTAACGTACCGGGCGAATACAATTCAAGGCGATCTCTAAATAAATGCAGACGAATTCGCCCAGCAGATACGGAGTAATCCCGATGCGCTACCGCATTGACCAACGCTTCAAAAACTGCGCGCAGACTGTATTGAGGGTAATCGACTCGCCCCAGTTCCTTGAGCGCAGGTACTTTCATATTGAGCCGTACGAAATTGAAGGCCTCCCAGATTTGACGGTCAAGCGGACCATCGAAATCTTTCGCATCCAACTGGTCGTTGGGATCATTGATGGTCCCGCTGTAAGCCACCGCTTGGACATATGCAGAAGCCAGCCAGCGTGTCGGTTTAACCGTGCATAGCAAAACGCCTGCGACACTTAGACGCTGGAAGCCGTCGTCATTTGCAGTCAGGTGCAAACGTTGTAATTGAATTGCGGCAGCGCCTTCACCGTCACGCAGGAATGATTTAATCAATAGTGGATCAGCTAAGTCAACGGATGATCCCGGCACCGCCTGCTCGTCGAAGCGAATCAGGCGGGATTGACTACGTTGTTGAAATAATCGGGCAAGAACGTCCGGCGCCATCTCACGCTTTGCGTGTGCTACGCGCTTGAAATAACCGTTTGGACTTTTATGCACCATGAGACTGCGCGGCACTGTTACCACGATGACAGGCTGCAATTGTCCAGTTTCATCGGGCAATTCGATATGTTGCGTCGCAACATCAAGGGCTGGCTTAATCAGTGCCTGGCAAATTTCAGCCAACCATTTTTCAACGGTATCCAATGCTGGGTAAGCAATGCCTAGCACTTGCTTAGTTTTGTCATCTACACCCAGTATCAGCGTACCGCCTTGCGCATTGCCCATGGCGGCAAGTTCATCTGCCAAACCGTCGGGATGCGGGCCGTCAACTTTAGTCTCGCTGCGCATCACGACGCGTTTCAATTCAAGCGTCGAGTCCTCGCCCAGCCGAATTCGTTGCAGCCATTCGTTTACGGTTGTCATGATCCCACCTCCAAATCCTCCAGAATGCGCTTGTAACGCTGGCGGAAGGCTTCTTCGCCACCTTCCATCACGCGACAGATATCTTTTCTCACAACGGTTTCTTGCAAACCACCGGCAGACGCCAAATTAATTTGCCCATCGAAATCCATTGTCATTACTAATTCAGCATCCGCATTCACAACAATGTTGGCATTGTGCGTCACCACCAAAAGCTGTCTATGTATTTTGTTCTTTCGCAGTTGCTCAACGACCAACTCAGAGACGAGCGCATTATCAAGATCATCTTCCGGCTGATCGAGCAACAGAGGTTCATCGCCGTGAATCAGCAAGAAGGACAATATCGCGGCGGTTTTCTGTCCGGCCGATGCCTGATTAATGTTTTTATAGGACGCATCGCTTCTGGGGCGATAAGCCAAGGCGACTTCGTCTTCCGGAAACCAACAAGCAAGTTCGTCGAAAACTTCCGGAGATAAGCCCTCGATACGGCGCACCAGATCTGCCCTAAACGTGGTATTCAGAATCACGCTGTTATGCCGTTTCTCATTCATTTCCTCAAGCGCTTGCTTGAGTTCGGCAAGCCTGCCCGCGATGAGCTTGCTATCCGCCACGTTCACCATATCCCACAAGACGCCGCATGAATTTTCACCTTCTCGCTCCTGCCAAATAGCAGCCGCAAAAGCATCTCCGGTTCCGAGCCTCAATATTTCCCGCAAGCGGCCGACCTCGCTCCTTGTGCTTGCCATACTGCGCAAGCTGACCTTGAGCATGTCATTCTGTTCGAGTAACCGTGTGATTAGGGCTTCTCGCGACTGCGTCAGTTCTTCTCGGCAATCAATCAATGCCTGTGCCGCTAGTTCTACCGAATATTCTGCCGACTCAAGTTCAGTCTCAAATTTCTTGATCAGCTCTAGCTGTTTACGTAGCTTCTCTTCACTTGCGACGGCAAGTCCAGCATCTTTAGCACTATTGATTCCTTCTGCCTTTAAGCGCTCCGTTTCATTCTGATAGGCCTGCATATGCGCCAGATTCTCTTGATGCCAACCACCTGAAGCTTGTACAACTTGTGCAGCCTTCAGTTGCTCTTGCATTGCAACCACGGTCGAAACAATCTGTTCGTACTTCTTAACCAATTCTTTTTTCACCACGATGGCGCCATCACGGGCAGCTATTTCCGCTGGGGTCTCAGCTAAAAACTCTGTCAACTCGGTGCTGGCTAAATTTGCAGCCTGTTCAACACCTGTCTGCAATCCAGCGATATCGTTCGTTAGTAATTGATAAAAGTCATCCATAGCCCTCTGTTGCTGAGTGGCGCGTTGATAGGCTTTTAGTAAAGGCCCAAAGTTGGCATTTGTAAAAACCCTAGCCTTACGGCTAGCCTCCTTGTACTCAAGTTCAAGCGCGGGTTTTTTCGCCAACTCTTTCTTCAATGTGCGTACACGAAGGCGGGCTGCCAGCAGCGCAGATTTGAGCCCATCAAACTGCTGCGCCCATGCCTTCTTTTGCTCGCGGATAGAGTTGTCGATATGTTCCAATAACGCTTGAGGATTATTCGCCAATGCCAGAATTTGCTTTTGGCTAAAGATTTTTACCGGGAATACTGCATTCGCTTGCTGCTCACCCAAGCCTGTTTCTTGCCAAGCGTCTTGATCCCAACGCATGACCCGCGTTGCAAAGCGACCATCTGCCTGCTTGCTCCATACAAATTTGAAACGCTGGCTTGATTCTTTCGTGCCTTTTACCACCTCGACGCAAATCTTTGTCTCCGGCAGCATCATGCCGGGTCTGTCTTTGTGGACATATTCACGCCGGAATCCCTCAAAGGTTTTCCAAATCTCGGAATCTTCCCCAAGCTGCCGCAATTCACCTTCTCGTGCTAGTCCCAATCGCAAACACTCCAGCACCGTCGACTTACCGCTACCACGTCCTCCGATGATCGCGTTGTAGGCGGGGTTAAAACGCAAGGTCAGTGGGCCGTGACCATTGCGTCGCAAATGCATATTTTCTAACGTAATCGATTCAATCCATTGTTCCGGAAGCGGCTGAGGATCATCGGCTTTTTCATCACTGCGCCGTAGTGCTGATTCCGGATCAAGTAAAGCCAAACGCAAGCCATCGAAGCTTGGCCTGGACATCTTGACCCACGTAAAACGACTGCCAGCATTGGTACTCACATGCGGCGAATCCGAGCCGGATACATGCGCAAGTTTAGCGATGCGTTGTTCAAAATGGCGATAAGCAGCGCAATCAAGGCTTTGAAATTCCAGCCCATCCAGCTTGGGCAACACATCGTCAATAAGACGTCCCGCCTTTTTAGGATCAAATTTCCCGGTAGCGCCCGTGACGCCTTGCAATAGTCCGTTGTCCTTCTCGACATGCGCGGCAATTGCCAATCCATTTAGCGCATGGATGCAATCAATGACCGTACTGGCACTTTCGCTAACCATGAGTTCGGCAGTAGGCTTGCCTGCATTTGAAATAGACAGCTTCCCGACCAGCAAACCATCCAGGACGGATTTTTCCACCTCGGGGCCAAACACTGCCAAGATATGAAGCGAATCGCAACTTGTAACCTCGACACCGGGAAATAGCACAAGCGGATAATATCCGGGCGGTGCAGGGTCTTCCTTTGCCATGTCGCGCAAGGCATTTTGTAGCCTCTCGATCCAGCCACTGTTGTTGTGATCAGTTACCGCAACACAATCGATACCTTTGCACATGTACGCCAGTAACCAATCACGTGGTTGTAACGTGGCGATTTCAGTCGCGTCAAAATCACTTGAGGCGGGCGTGTGGTTATGAAAGTCAAACTTCCACCAGCGCGAACCCGGATACTTTTGCTCACTCATCACACATTCTCCTCAAACAGTCCGCCCTGTCCTGATGCGGTTTTCTTGTTCTTCGACGGTTTTCCTGTGATGGCTTCAACGGCAGGTTCTGATTTTTCAACTTTCGCCATCGGCAGATTCGCCACGTTCAGGCTGTAATCGTCATGACTCCATTCGCAGCGAGCCAACACCATCTTGGGAATCTTCTTCAACGATAGATTCGGCCAACGCTCGGCCGCTTTAGCCGCCGTAACGCTGTGGAATGCTGCGCAGCAAACCAACAGACTTTGTTCACCGCCCACCTCGTCCGACAATGCCTGCAACTGATTGACCGAGAGGTTCTGCGTGGTGACATAGATGAAATCGCGCTCGCTGGAATGCCCGTGCTGCCACCATCGCGTTTCCGATGGCGCATAAGCGAAGCCTTCCAGCTTGCACAGCGCTTCAGCCAAATGCGCGGCGTTGTATTCAGGATTGACGACCGGATTACCCCAGCGGTCATTGACGATCAAACTGGGCGCAAGCTTGTAGTAACGGAAGCCTCCGCCGCCATGCCAGATCATTGCCTCGGTAACGCCGCCTTTATCTGCGCCATCGACGACTTTTTGCAGGCGCGGCATGATGTGGGTGCGACAGTGCTCGCCCAATTCGATCATGATCCAGCGGCGGCACATTTTGTGAGCGACAGCGCCTGTGGTACCGGAACCGGCAAAGGAGTCGAGGACGAGATCGCCGGGGTTGGTAGCAAGTTCGAGAATTCGCGCCATCAAGCGCTCAGGCTTTGGAGTGCCAAAAACACCATCACCGAAAAGCACTTTGCTCTCTTTCTTGGCCTCATCGTTGTGGCCAACTTCGTCATACCGCCAAACCGTAGTGGCTGGGATGGTTTCGGTTACTTCTGAAATGAACCTTTTGATTGCTGGCCGCCCATTACCATCTACTCCAAACCAAATTCGATTGTCCGCAATCAATTCGGAAAATTTCTCTTTGGTATACCGCCAGCTTGTGCCAGCCGACGGAAAAACATCTCTGCCTGATGGCAACGTAACTGGAAAAACCGCGTAGTCTCGTACCTCGTTTCGCAACGTATCGCCAGCTTTCCACGGGCCGCGGGGATCGCTATCGCGATTCGTGTAACGTGATGTCTGTTTTTCGGTTTTCTGCAACCGATTGAGTGCAAGTCGATCAATATTTTTTGCACATACCAATATGAAATCATGCGACGAAGATAAAAATTTTGAATCAGCTTTTGGAGCATATTTTTTCTCCCATATCACCGTAGTGAGAAAGTTCGCTCGCCCAAATATCTCGTCGCACAATACCTTGAGGTAATGCGCTTCGTTGTCGTCAATCGTGATCCACAACGAGCCATCCTCAGAAAGCAACCGTCGGATGAGTTCAAGCCGATCTCGCATCAACCCCAGCCAAATCGAATGTTCAAGCCCGTCGTCGTAATGAGTAAAGGCACTCCCGGTGTTGTAAGGCGGATCGATGAAAACGCATTTCACCTTGCCAGAGAACTCCGCCTCTAACGCCTTGAGCGCCAGCAGGTTGTCGCCGAAAATCAGTCTGTTATCAAAGATATCGTCTTCCGAAATCCGATGCTTGGCGTGATAGGATTTTTCCGACTCTTCAAGCAGGATGCGCGGCTCCAATCGCGGGCGCTTGTCTTTGCCGATCCAGGTGAGTTCTAATTTTTGTTTGCTCATGATATTTTTCTCATAATGCTTGCGTCAGCGCTGGCATCATCAAGCGTTTGGCTTTCAGACAGTCTGCCTTGCTTTCGAACACGCTGCGAATCTGCTTGCCCCACTGCTGCGACTTCGTGCTTAGCACTAATTGATTTGCAATCATGTCAATGGCAATTGAAAGCCGCGATTCCTCTTGCTGAGTTAATGTGAGTGACTCGCCGATTTGCAACTGAGTCTTGATCGACAGAATATGTAAGGCAAGCCAAATTCCTTGTTGTAATATTTCTTTCTCTTCGGCAGGTTCGCCATTGGCTCGCGCCTTGATAGTTTTTTGTGCGAATCTACTGATCTGGACAGATCGCCATAGCTCACGAGCTGTCAGCGAGTCAGTAAATAAACGTGAATAAGCGTCCGACAAAGGTGCAGCATCGCCCACGAAGGCCGGTTTGCGAAACAACCGCTTGCGATCTGTTTTTGCAGCAACGACAAAATCTGCCCAATCACCGCCCATCTGGAAGCATGCCAGAGCAAGCGCCGCTTCTTGCACGCTAAAAACTGTTAACGATAGCGGCGAGTCGTCGTCCCCATGCTTGAATATGTATTCAATGCCCCTCATCGAAAGTGTCTGCCTCCAACTCGACTGCTTCTCGTCCAGCGCAGCAAAATCCTGAAGGTCGACAGCATTCTGCCGATTTCGATACTGAGTTACCCGGTCGCCGAACGCATCCGGCGTATTCTCAAGGCACACAAAAGTGGCGAGAACTTCAGCGGGATGGGCTTCGTAGTGGGCGATTGGCTCTTTCGCAATTGCGCCAACTGTCTGCGCACCATTGATAATTGAAATTCCTCGTGCGCGAAATAACCCTTTTTGACGATGTGTATCACGTGGATGAATTTCACTCATCGATTCACATAAAAATGTGACGCCATTGTTGAAATAGAAGAAATGATGCGGCTCGTCTTTTAAGGTTGCAGTCAGCCCATCATTTACATCTGTGGAGCCCTTGAAGCGGCGAATATTGCGCTCAACCAAGGCATCACTATGCTCGACCCCAAGCTCGGCCAATCGCTTCGCTGAAAGACGACCATAGAAAGCACGGTAGGGGCCGGGCACATGACCGAAATCGTTCAGTTCAATCTCGGACTCAATCGGCGCCAGGGCATTCGCCGCGAGCTGGATGTCGTGCAGCGTCGTGAGCCCATATGCAAAGCACCGTAAAAATCCCGGATTCGTTCCATTGAATGCCCGTTCCAGATCACCGAATATGTGTCGGCGATCTTCTGAAATGGCGGTGCCGCTGTACGCGAGGACAACGCGAATTCTGCATTCATCCCGACTTAGGACGCGTTGGATGTCCGGAACCATTGCGTTGAGAGCTTGATTGAATCGTTCGAATCGACCATGAATTAAGTCGGTTATGCCATCACGGAATTTTGCAACGTCACCCAATTCGGGTTCGCCGCGACCAACTGCAATGTATTTAGACTGAATCAACCATAGTGTGTTGTCCGGGCCAATGAAAACCGAGTCAATGCCATGGTCCAACCCACCATCAATGTTCGCGACTGCCGCCTGCTGCGGCGTGGCACCCGCCTCATGCGTAAGAACGTAAGCGGCAACGGCTTTTGAATAGAAATTGCGTTTCTGCTCGACCGCGCAGTTACCTGTGCCGACAATCAACGTGCCAAACTCTGCATCCAATGCTTCGGCAAAAAGAGTCAGTTCGAGTGGGATTAGTGTTTGAGTTGCCATCAAACCAGCTCCCACTCAATCGTGAAAAGAGATTTTTCCCGAACTTGCTGTTGCAGTTGTAATTCGAGGGAGGAAATCAAGTCATTGCGCTGAGCTTCAATTTCATCCTGCCGAGTAAAAAGTTCACGGCGTAGCTTGTTGCGCTTTCCCTCTAGTTCGCGCTGGCGCTTTTGCCAGCTCAATTTTTCATCAAGCGTTGGGGCCGTGGCCGCAGTTCTGCGAATTTCCTTGATCTCTCGATCAATCTCTTTAATCGATTGTTCCAGACCTAGCTTCAAATCGTCGGCCCACGCATCAAGCTTTTCGACCTCTTGCTCGAAGTAGCCTAGGTTTCGTTGGTTGATTTCGCGTAGTAGTTGCAACTTGCGCGTTTCCATGTCAGCAGATAGCGCTGTATCTCCAGCGGCGAACAACCCCAGTGGTCTCACGTGCGCCGGGAAGCGCAGCAATTTTTCCGGATCATCTTCTGCCAACGCAACGCCATCAGCGGTGGTGGCCGCCACGATCACGTGCTGTTCCTGTTGACCCAGTGTGTCAACGGAGAGCAGTTTGACGGTAAGCCAGCCGGTCTGACCTCGATAGGCTTTCAGCGTACTGACTTGGATGCCATAGCCGTCATAGTCGAAGGCGAGGCGTGCGCCGGACAGTTGCCGGGTCTTGGCTTGTTCGGTGATCCATAAAGCGAGCGGATGGCTGAGACGATAGAGGTGCGACTCGCCGCTACGACGAGGCAGCTCGTAACGCCCAAGATCAATGCCATCGAGTTCGACGCCGGGCGAGCGCTTCAACGTGAATCCGCCTTGATCAAATTCAGCATGCTCGCCGAGTTCGGCCTTGGTCAAGTCCATCAACATCCGCTCGTAGCGATTCAATGCGGCGCGGCTGTCTTCGGCGCGAACCCGGAGCTTGTCCTGTACCTCTTCGTCAAAGTTCTCTAGAAGCAGTCGCCGGGCCTTGACCATCGCCTCAGATATCTCGCCCGACAGGTCTAGCTGCAATTGCTTGAAGCTGGCTTTGATCGCATCTGGATCGCGGCAGTTCTGGTAGATGTCAGCGATACGGCGCTCAAAGTCCACGCCAGAGCCAATCGCGCCGAGTACCTCGTCGCTGGCCCCAAAAACACCTTCAAACAGTTGGAATTTCTGCGCCAGCAGTTCATACACGCGGGCGTCTGCTTCGTTGCTGCGATCGACGAAATTGACCACCACAACATCGTGTTTCTGTCCGTACCGATGGCAACGACCGATACGCTGTTCGATGCGCTGCGGATTCCACGGCAGGTCGTAGTTGATAACCAAAGAGCAGAACTGCAAATTGATACCTTCGGCACCAGCCTCGGTAGCAATCATGACCGTGCCACGTTCCTGGAAATGCTCGACCAACGCTGCGCGCGTATCGGCGGTTTTGGAGCCGCTAATCTTGTCCGACCCTTCGTGACGCTTTAACCAGTCCTTGTAAACAGTTTGTGCGCGCGGGTCACTGTTCGTGCCGTTGAAAAGAACGATGCCATCGCCATAATGGGTATCCGCCAACAAGGACAGCAGGTAATCCTGAGTCTTTCTAGACTCGGTAAAAATGATCGCCTTCTTGGCTGCGCCCAACCGGTCTAGCTCGGCAAATGCTCTCTCAAGTGCTGTCAGCAGCGCCTTGCCCTTGGAGTTGTCGCGGATGTTGGTGGCCAGCGTCTTGAAGTGACGAAGCTCGGCGATTTCCTGCGTGACGGCATTGCGTTCGTTTCTGTGGGACGTTTCGTTGTCGTCGTCGCTTTCGTTCCACTCTTCAGCAGTCTCGTCGAGCGACTCATAGTCTTCGTCTAACTGATCAACCAGTGCAGGAACGTCCGGGGTTTCATCGAGCACCGCTTGCAGGCGCTTAGCCATTGTTTCAAGGGCACCAGCGATAGCGTGGGTTGAGGAAGCGAGTAGCTTCCAAAGTACCAGCGATATCAATTGGCGCTGACCGTCCGGTAGCGCCTTCAGATTGGGGCGACGCAGGTAGTCCGCCACGAGACTGGAAAGCTCTTTTTCCTCCGTCGAGGGCGTGAACTCTTCAACGATGGCGCGTCGCGCGGTGTAAGCTACGTACTGCTGCACGTCCCGCCGGAGCGTACGCTTACAAACTGGGGCAATGCGGGCGCGCAATCCGGCAAATGCCTGTTCTTTGTTTGGCTGACTGAATTGAGTGCGAAAGCTATCAAGATCGCCAAAGACACGATCATCAATCATACTCACCAGTCCGTATAGTTCCAACAGCGAGTTCTGCAGCGGAGTTGCTGTTAACAATACTTTTGAGTGAACGTGTGCCAGCGCTTCTTTCAGCGCCTTGGCAATGACATTGCTGGTTTTATAGACGTTGCGCATCCGATGCGCTTCATCCATGACAACCAGGTCCCACTTGATCTCCTTGACGTCTGCTGCTTTGGATTTTGCGAATTGGTAAGAACAGATCACTGGCCCCAAGGACATCAGGAACGGGTTTTGGCGCTCTTGCTTGCGGATGGTGTTGTAGTTCTTGGCTTCCAGAATCAGGGCTTGCAGCCCGAACTTGTCTTGCAATTCCTGATGCCACTGTTTGCGCAGGTTGGCCGGAACAATGATTAAGATGCGGCGGCGGCGCTCGGCCCAACGCTGAGAGATGACGAGACCAGCTTCGATAGTTTTCCCGAGCCCAACTTCATCGGCCAGGATCACACCACGAGAAAGCGGGTTCTTGCAGGCAAACAGTGCCGCCTCAACCTGATGCGGATTGAGGTCAACCTGCGAGTCCACCAGGGTGGATGCTAGCGATTCCACTGTGTCACTCGCCGCGCGACGGGTCAGCAGCCACGCGTAATATTGGCTTTGGTAGGGCGTGAGTAGTTGTTGCGTTGTCAATTGGCCTCCCGTTGCTTCTTCTTATTGATGCTCTCGGCAATCCAGAGATCAAGCTCTGAGCGACGGAAACGCCACGTTCCACCAAGCTTGAATGCCGGAATCTCACCCTTCTGGGCGAGCCGGTAGACTGTCCGCTTGCCAGCTTTCAAGTAGGCAGCAACTTCGTCGAGCGTAAGGATTTCGCCATCTGTGTCGGTCATTGTTTCTTCCGCAATGCTGGCCTACAATGAATTCTGCTTGCCAAGTCTGGCCAATTTTACCGTATGAAGCGTGTAATTGGCTAGAGTCAGCCATACAAGCTGCGTGCGACGATTCAACTGCGGCGACGACGGGACCGCGCGCGAAATGTGGTCACTACGGGCGATGGCATGATTGTGGAAATGCCTTCTCCAACATGGCCGATCTGATGGTGGGACTGGCGCAGTATTTTGCGTTCTGCAACGAGGCGCTACCGCATCAGTCTCTGGACTACCTGACGCCGAGCAGCATTCACCGAAGCGGCGTCGGCGGTGGCGCCATGATCGAGGACAAGCACGACGACGAAAAAATCCGTGGTCACAACGCAATGACCGGTGACACGGGCTGGGCCGGGGCTAGGAGGCTCCGCCCCAGATCCCGCCCTACCGGGGGCCGACCGCGATAACTCCACTTCACGTAAGAAGTGAAATAAGACTGAACGGGCAAGCCGCTGTTTCAGGCGCGTACGGCGAAACGGGCACAGCTTAAACTCGGAAAAAAAGCTGTCATGACATGACGGCTGGGTTCACTTTGCCCCTACTGGTCCAGCGCTACCGTCTTTACGATCCCTTCGAACTCCGCCAAGACCTCCGCCTGCTGCTGCCCCAGGTAGCGCGCCACAGCCGGATTTTCGAGTAGTTTCACGAGATATCCGCGCGCCAGCACAAGATTGAGAACGTCTTGTCCGTAGGTCTGCTCGACTGTTTTATATTGTCCCTGCAGCTTCGTCATTTCTCGCTCCATCTTCGCCATTTGTTCCGGACTCACGCCGGTCAGCCTCACCGGTTTCTTACCGTCCACAAGCAATTCAGCAGGCGTCGCTACCAGCACCGCTGACCACCGTTTCGCAGAAAAATAAAACTCCTATTAACAATGCGGAAATCCGCCATGGAATCCAATCATCAACACCGGGAACTCTGTAATAAGGGCAAGCTGATCGGCCAGAAGCCGCCATTGAAGCTGAAGGATATCTGAGCAATCAGAATCCACCTACAAAATACTCACCAAGTGCGGGACCTGGCTATGTTTAATCTCGCGATCGACAGCAAGTTGCGCGGTTGCGACCTCGTGAATCTTCGGGTACGTGACGTTATGCACGGCAGCCAGATTTTGCCCAGGACGATGATCG
>Ga0302308_10001810_pt1 | contig 17300 bp, 12 predicted proteins | sample III_Palsa_E3_3_FD_200531 | JGI IMG/M metagenome (GOLD analysis project Ga0302308, IMG submission 200531) | Peat permafrost microbial communities from Stordalen Mire near Abisko, Sweden - III_Palsa_E3_3 | ecosystem: Environmental > Terrestrial > Soil > Palsa > Peat permafrost | place: Sweden... | reverse complement strand
TCCTCGCCGCCATCGCCATCCCTGCTTATCAGGATTACCTGATTCGCTCGCAGGTCACGGAAGGTTCTTCGCTGGCCGGTGCCGCCGAGACCGCCGTCGCCGAGTTTTACAGCAACAAGGGCACCATGCCAGGGACCAACCTTTCGGCCGGCATCGCCGTAGCCGGCTCGATCCAAGGCAAGTACGTCAAGAGTGTAACTGTGGGCACCAACGGCCTGATCTCCGCGTTGTTTTCGAGCGCAACCCCCCAGGTTGCCAACGCCAAGCTCAATACCCAGGTCTTGGCTTTCTCTCCGGTCACCAACGCCGGCAGCGTCGCGTGGCATTGCGGCAATGCAGCCACCACGATTACGGCTAAGTACCTGCCGTCATCCTGCCGTGGCGCCGGTCAGTAACCGCTCCGCAGCCTGTGTTTGATCCGAAAGGGCCGCGCACTGCGGCCCTTTCTTTTTCACCAGTGTGGAAGGCCGAATGATTTATGCATGATTTGCCTAATGGCCACGCTGCTCCGCCTATGATGCCGGCACAATTTCCGATCCGTACATCGGTACTCTTCGCGATCGGCCTGGCCGCACTGCTCCTCCTAGCGTGGCTGGTCTATCGGCCCGGATTGAGCGGCAACTTCCTGTTCGACGATTTTGTCAATCTGAATGCGCTGGGCGCCACAGGCCCGGTACACGACTGGCCTTCGTTGCTACGCTATCTGACCTCGGGTGGCGGCGACCCCACAGGCCGTCCACTGACCTTGCTCACCTTTCTGCTGAATGCGCAGGATTGGCCGGCGGATCCTCTTTCCTTCAAACGCACCAATGTGTTGCTGCATCTGTTGAACGGTGCGTTGCTTTGTTGGGCGATGTTGAAACTTGGCGAACGTACCGGTCTGCGCCCATCACGCAACCGTGCTTCTGCGCTGCTCGGCACCGCGACTTGGCTGTTGCACCCACTGCTGGTCTCGACCACGTTGTACGTCGTACAGCGTGAGGCGATGCTGCCGGCGACGTTCACCCTGTGCGGATTGTTGTGCTGGTGCACCGGGCGAGCCCGCCTGGACGACGGGCGCATCTCGTGCGCCTGGGGCTGGATGGCGGCCGGCAGCCTGCTGTGCACCTTGCTGGCCACCCTATGCAAAGCGAACGGCATCTTGCTGCCACTACTGATCGCGACGGCGGAATGGACCGTGTTACGTCTCCGCGTGAATTCCTTGCGCACCGACGCCGCCATCCATTTGCGCAGGCAACGCCTATGCCTGCTCGGCGTGCCCACCGCGCTGCTGGTGCTGTATCTGCTGGCACAATTTCCAGCCTATATCCACAGCGCCGCAGAACATCGGTCATGGACCATTGGACAGCGCCTGCTAAGCGAACCGCGGGTTGTGATGAGCTATCTGCGCCTGCTGTGGCTACCCCGCGCTAACTCGCAAGGCATATTTAATGATCAGACGACGGCCTCGGTCGGTTGGCTGACGCCCTGGACGACTCTGCCTTGCATGCTGGCAGTTCTCGCGCTGGGTGTACTGGGCTGGCATCTGCGCAAACGCCGACCAATCGTCGCCTTCGCCATCTTGTTTTACTTCGCCGGACATTTGATGGAAAGCACGTTCGTGCCGTTGGAACTGTTCTTCGAACACCGCAATTATGTACCCGCTCTTTTCATGTTCTGGCCGCTGGCCGTTTGGCTGACCGGCAACCAAAACCGGTTGTTGCGCCGCATCTTAGCCGTACTCATCCTCATTATCGTGGCTGGGTCGACTGCGGTCTGCGTGCATGTCTGGGGCAACCCTCGCCAGCAGGCCTTAATCTGGGGAAAGAGCAACCCGGATTCAGCGCGCGCGCAGGCCTTTGCGGCAACTACAGAGATGGCCTACGGCCGCTATGCCGAGGCGATCTCGCGACTACGCATCGCTTCGGCGAAAGAACCCAACGAGGTGCAACTCACGCTCAATCTGATCGGCGCAGAGTGCGCCACCAGCGGGGTTTCCCCGGATACATGGGGTCGTGTGTTGTTTTCCATGCAACACACCACGAATGGCTCACTCGCAACGTTTGGCTGGTTCGTCGATGCCATACAGCGGGTGCAAAACCATACCTGCCCCGGCCTGACTTTGCAGGACATCCAGCGGGCCTTGCAAGCTGCACGTGCCAATACCTTGTACGGATCGCAACGAGGCCGACGTGAGGATTTCGCTCACATCTCAGGACTCCTCGCAATCGCTCAAGGAAAGCCGGAGGTTGCACTGGCAGACTTCAATCAGGCATTGCTGGATGCAACGGATCGCGGCACCGCCCTGGAGCAGGCAGCGACCTTTGGTGCCGCCGGTTATCCTACGTTTGGTCTGCGTCATCTGGCTTTCGCGCACGCTCATATGCGTGAGGTGAAACCCGGCATGGGTATGCCTTGGCTACATGACTGGCTATTGTCACGCCAGGATTACTGGCAACACGAAACCGCAGTTTTGCACGCCACCTTGGTGTCCGATGCCGCGACGCAGGCAGGCACCCATCCTTCGTCAGCAGGTTGATCGAATGCGCACCAATGTACATATAAAATACTTCGCGCTTTTCATCGCAATGCTGGTAACTGCCATGGTCTACTGGCCTGGGTTGTCCGGCGGCTTTCTGTTCGACGACTATCCCAATATCCTTGACAACCCTGGCGTACAGCCGCACGACGCCAGCCTGGCGTCGCTCGCCCAGGCAGCGCTTTCATCACCGTCTAGCGAATTTAGCCGACCGCTGGCTTCATTGAGCTTCGCTGCCAATTATCTGGCCACTGGACTCAATCCATACTGGATGAAGCTGACTAATTTGGTCATTCACCTGTTGAATGGCCTGCTAGTGTTTTTTCTGGCCAGCGCATTACTGGAGTCTGCGACAGAGACAACTGCAACCGCCAAAGATTTTTCGGCCATACCAAAAGCCAGTCCTACCCTTGCGCGTTCAGGCAGCATTGCCGCCTTGATTGCCACAAGTTGGATGCTGTTGCCAATCAACCTTACGGCGGTCCTCTATGTAGTGCAGCGCATGGAGAGTCTGGCGAATCTGTTTGTCCTGCTTGGGCTGATTGGTTACGTTGCTGGCCGTCGCCGCATGCTCTCAAGCAGGGATCTTTCTTCCGCCACCAGTAATCCGAAAAAATGGGGTGGCTTCTGGTTGTGCGCAGCAAGTATCACGCTACCTACAGCGCTCGGCTTGCTAGCTAAAGAAACTGCCGTGATGCTCCCGTTCTACGCCTTACTGATAGAATGTTTTCTATATTGCTTTCGCGTAGTTACATTGGTTCGCCCAGAATTTGCGGACACGATTAGCAACAAAGCCACGCGGGTATTCGACAGACGGCTGCTTGCGCTTTATTTTGTCGTTCTAGCAATACCTTTTATTGCTGGAGCGATATTGTTGCTGCCCAGTCTGCTGCAACCGGAGCGCTGGAACACACGCAACTTTACTCTCAGCACACGGCTGCTTAGCGAAGCGCGCATTGTCGTGGACTATGTTATCTGGACAGTGCTGCCGACACCGCATGCGTTGTCTTTCTATCACGACAATTTCAAAGTTTCGAGCGGAGTGCTGACGCCTTGGACTACGCTCGCCAGTCTGTTGGGTCTGACTGCTCTAGTTGTGTTGACTTGGTGGTTACGTCGCCGACTCCCACTAGCGGCGCTGGGCATGGCGATGTTCCTCAGCTGTCAACTATTGACCGGCACAATCCTGCCGCTGGAGCTGATCTATGAACATCGCAATTACTTCGCGAGTTTCGGCTTGTTACTGGCGGTTGTTCCGCTTCTCGCCGTACCGCGATCAAAGCCGTTCGCTTTGCCACGTCACGTGCTGTTCGCTGGCCTGATACTTTGCTGGACCGTGCTGACTGCCCTTACTGCTTATGCTTGGGGCAACCCGCTGCGCCTTGCGCAAGACCTTGCCTCACGAGCACCACAGTCTCCGCGCGCGCAATACGAATTGGGTCGCACTTACATCGTCTATTCGCAATACGATCCCCACTCCCCATTCACGCACCTAGCCTATGCACCGCTAGAACGCTCTGCGGCCCTGCCTGATTCCTCTATCCTCCCCGAGCAGGCGCTTATCTTCATGAATGCTCGCATGCATCTGGCACTGAAAGACGCTTGGTGGGATAGCCTGATTGCCAAGCTGAAGGCACATAAGCCTGGGGTGCAAGATGAGAGTTCACTTGGTGCGCTCACTCAATGTGCCCACGATGGCCAATGCAATTTAGCAAAACAACGTATGGTGGATGCTTACCTCGCAGCATTGTCACACCCTCATCCCACCGCACGGCTGCTGGCAATGTATGGCGACTATGCATGGAATGTGTTGAACGACCATAAATTAGGCGAGCAGGCGACAACTGATGCGGCAAAAGAGTCCCCTCGCGAGCCGGCTTATCGCGTCACATTGATCCGTATGTTGCTGGTAGATGGCCAAATGAAAGCAGCGCATGACGCAATTGGACAATTGCAAACATTGAACATTGGCGGACGTCTAGACGCTCAACTGGCTGAGCTGCGCGCGCTGTCCGATGCGCATTGATTTGAAAATCCCGAATGGAGGTGAGGCATCACCTGCCGTTGCCAACGTTACGCGGGCGCACCCGACTCAACTTTTCTGACGTAGTCCATCTGGACCCAATAATGGCCGGTTGAGCGCTCATGCAGCGCAGCCAACATGCTCGATAGGGTTCTGGACGCAACCTGCAGATTTCGGATCTTGATCGAGTTTCAGGGAGTGTGCTATCTGGGGGAATGGCGGCTAAGCGTGACCCGGGGTGACCGTCAACTGGTTAACTCGCCGCTTCGACCATTGCCGTAACGCAGGCTTTTCTATCAACATCCAGCTTAATGCAGCAATCGGAGCCGTAGCCAGAAACGACATCGTGAAAAAAGACCAAGGCCCCAACCCTGTAAAACCCAGCCAGACCATGACCTGCTGCAGCGCAGATCCATACAAATACAATCCAAAAGAGATGTCCATCGTATCGCACACACCGTGCAGCGGAATCACGCGGGCGAGCACAGCAAGCATGGGTGCAAGAAACAATATTCGCAAAAACTGTAGTGGCTGGTATGCCAGACAGACCGCATAAGCAACCATCAGGCAAATGGTAACCATTCCCGATAGCCGCAATCGTTTCAGGAACAGGACTACCAAAACGCCACTCAGAAAATGCAGGCCCAATTCAATCAGGCGTATAGCCGGCGCACCTCCAACAGCTAAGAGAAAATGCACTGCGATGCCGGACAGGGACATCAGTCCGATGAAAAATACAAACAAGAGAATGAATGAGCGCCCCTTGCCATCAAGCAACCGGAGCGCGCACGCCAATGCAAGCAACACATAACAGCAGGCTTCTGGCGCCAGGGACCACAAACTTGGATTGATCCGTTGATAACTCAAACCGCTCAACACATTCGGCAGAGTGGGCTCAACCACCACCAGAGCCGAATTCTTGATCACATAGCCGAAAAGCGACGCGAAAGTGGATGTCTTGAATAAGCCGCTCCATCCCAGGTCAATGACCACAGTAATCGGCGAAAGCACGAACGCACAGAACAAGAGACAAACCCAGAAGCCGGGCATCAGGCGAACCAGCCGATGCCTGATGAAGCGGCCCAAATCTCTATTACCCTGGAGGCTTGTCGCCACCAACATGCCGCTTAACGCAAAAAATCCATCCACGGCAACTTCACCCAACCGCAGACCCGACCATTGCTCAAGCGGATCCATTCCATAGCCCGGCAGATAGAATGAATGGCTGACAATTACAGCAGCAGCCAAAAGCAGACGAAGGATCGAGAAACTGTTGCGGCCACGCTCAAACAGCTCTTCCAGGGCTATGGAACCGTTCGACACCGTTGATCGCATTAACGACATTCCAGCCACCTGAACTTAGTAATACACGACAACGGCTGCAGCTAAATGCGATCCACTTTTGGGCAGGTATTGGAAGCGCTCAAAAAAATATTTATGACTTGGTGGCCGACCAAAAAAACCAGCGTTGCAACCAATTCCGCAACAGCCCAATCGATATGGGATCCAGCACATATCTCTGAATGGCTTCGAATGGCGTGAGCTTGGGATTGCGGAACGAAAACACCGTGCTCGACGCGTTCGCGAAACCTTCCGCAGCAAGTTTGCCGCATAGAACCCTGGGATCGATCGGTCGCTCATCCGGGCTGAAAGTCGACAAGCGCAAGCGCCCGTCGCCCATGAACACGCGGTTCTGCAAAGAACGGGCGTTTGGGTCGTAACCGACGATTCGCCCATTCGGGGCGAGGATACGTGCGCATTCACGCAGTACCTCACTTTCATGACCAGGCACATGATGCAGAAATGCCGCCGCGACAATAAGATCGAAAGAGTCGTTGGCAAAAGGCAACTTCAATGCATCTCCCTGAACCGACAGCAGGCCGCTATGCCGCAACATCTCGGCAGAGATGTCCATGCATACCAGGAACGGCACTCCTGTCGTCGTTAGCAATCGCCCAGTCATACCTGAACCACCGCCGAGGTCAAGGCAACGACGCTCATTTGAGCGTGGCCCGATCCAGCGCAGAATTCGTTCCTGGTCGAACGCCGACAACGAGACGTAAGCATCGACGCCCTTCTTGTCCCAGAAATCCTGCTCTCGAGAGTAATGCGAGGAAGGCATATGATGAGTCCAGATCAGTGTTTGCGAGTGCGCAATAGGTCGGGTAGCACAAACACGGCAGGCACCCACGCTAGCAGGATATTGACCAACCGCAGTACAAGATACATGGACAGGACAACATCGAGGCCGATTCCGAGCTCCCCGAACAGACCTGCGCCGGCCACTTCCACCGTACCTATCCCGTTGGCACTGAGTGGCAGGTAGGCGACAAGCCCGCTACTGATGGCCGCAATGGTCACATTCTGCAAAGGTGGTACCGCTGCGCTCAGCCCCCGGATAACCAGCCAGTAGGAAATTCCGGTAAGGCCGACCTTGAGCAAGGACAATACCAAGTTGACCACCAGCAATCGGGGCCTGGTGATCACAATGCGGACAACTTCCGCTGCTGTGGCAATTGCACCGACAACCCAGCGATTCTTGCTCCCCAGCCGCCCCATGCGATGAAGCGCCCATAAGGACAGAGCAAAAAAAGCAGCGATTCCGGCCAGCAACATGATTGCTACTGCTGACAACGAGCGCAGTACGCCGGCATGGCCCAGCCGGAATATTTGGCTCGCAACCATGAGCGCGCATAGCAGCGAAACGACCTTGTCAACCGTAGTACGAGCAACGCTATGTGACAGCGGCATTCCACGACGGCGCAACACTTGATTCAGCGTCAACATGTCGCCGATCTGCCCGGGAACCACGAGCCCGATCGCCCAAGCAACCCAGAATGCATATGCGTATTCGCCCAACCCCATGACCTGCGATGCGCCACAAATCAGATATGAATTGATCGCGCTGAGAAGGGTCCCGGCCACGATTGCTGCGATTGTCCCAGCCAGGCAAGCGGGATCGATCATCCGCAGCCGATCCCACAGCGCCATCGGTCCGGCCCAGGCAATCATCCCGGCCAGCAGGCCGAAGCCGCACAGAGTCAAGATCACTCTCCAGCGCCGCTTGAGCACTGACGATTGGCGAGTTTCTGGCTGTTCGTCGTAACCGATGCTCATTGCTTCATGCAACCTGGCAGCTGTATAGGCATGCGGTGGCGCTCAGGTCGACTCGACCGATCCAACGAGCTGTTCTTGCAACAGTCGGTCGATCTCAATGATCAATCGTGACGATTCGATATAGCTGGCTCGCTCGAAACCTTGAGGATTTCGGGCCACATCAAGGAAAGAGGCAATCTGCTGATCAATTCCCTTGGCCGAACCTCGCCACAACCGTCGCGAATGCCGGTGCAGGCCATGTCCACTTTCCAATCGTTTGAAGTCGAGTAGGCGCGCACTACGATTCTCGCAACTCACCTCGATCGTTTCGGTTGGGAACGCTTTCGCACCATTGGAGAGGTACATCAAGGTAGCAAGCGAGCCGTCAGCAAAACCCAAGGTGACGTGGACGTTGTCCTCGCGCAGGTAACCGGCACCGCTACCGCCCAGGCAGCGTACGTCAACTGATATGACTTGAGAGCCAATCAGCCAACAACAGAAGTCGATGTGATGGCAGGCTTCGCCAAGAATCACGCCGCCGCCTTCGCGCGGATGGTGCAACCAGTGCTGTGGTGGTCGATAGCCTACGTTGGCACGATAGACCACGGACATCGGTTGCGCACGAGACATGAATGTCTCGCGCAAAGTGACCGCCAGCGGCGCATAACGTCGATTGAAACCGACCATCAATGCCTGCGTGTCGTTGACGAATGCAGATGTCACGCGCTCGAGCTGCACTAGATCAAGTGCGAGCGGCTTTTCCACGAATACGTGCTTGCGTGCGGCAAGTGCTTGTGCAGCCAGATCAGCATGCGAATCATGGCGGGTCAAAATGAACACCGCATCTGTCTGCGCGTCAGACAGCACCTCGGATACATCGGCCGATGCGAATGCAAATCCGTATTTCTTGCCTAGCGCTACTGCGCGCACACCGGTCGCCGATGCGATGCCGCGAAACTCCACATCTCGCTGTGCGAGCGCTGGGAGGAACTCATTGGTTGCATGGCTGCCAGCGCCAAGTACGGCCACGCGAAGCTTTGCGGAGGTCACTGGGGCTGCAGTAGCGTTCGCTTTCAAATTCACCCGATTCTTCACGCTGGCCACCTTGGGGTAGTCCAGCAGAATGCCGAGCGAAGGCTCTTTCCGTTCACCGGAGATCAATGCAAACGCATCGGCTGCCTGATCAAGCGAGAACCGGTGCGTGATCATCGTTGCGAGATCGATCCTACCACGCGAAACCTGGTCGAGGAACGCACTCATGTTGCGTTGCTCGGTCCAGCGCACGTAAGGCAGCGGGTAATCGTGACCCTCCTGCTCGTAATTGGGATCACCTGTGCCCGGGCCGTAAGCCATAGACGTGCGAAGTTCCAGTTCCTTGAACAGGTAATGTTCTCGTGGTAGCTGCATCTCGGTACGCCCAACGACGACAACCCGTCCCTTGCTGCGGCACAAGTCTCCTGCCAACGCTACCGGACCGGCGTCGTCGGTAGCAGCTGTCACGATGACGACATCTGCGCCGGCGCCTTCCGACCATGCCAGCACACGTTCTTTTACGTTGGCCGCATCGACCGGGCAGGTTTCGGCCCAGTCATTCTGATCGGCCATGGCAAGTCGGCCAGCGTCGATATCCAATCCAAATACGCGGCAGCCTGCGGCACGCAACAACTGGGCAACCAGCAAGCCCACCAATCCCAGGCCGATCACCACAACGTTGTCGCCCAGTCGAACATCCGCCACGCGCAAACTCTGCAATGCGATGGCACCGACCGTGGCGAAAGCTGCCTTGTCTGGATCGAGGTCAACCGGCACAGGTACGCATAGGCGCTTGGGCACGATCACCACCTCTGCATGATTGGCGTAACCCTGCCCCGCACAGGCAACGATATCGCCCACACGCACATGGTCCACGCCCTTGCCTACTGCCATGACTTCGCCAGCACAGCTGTAGCCAAGAACAAGCGGCGTCTCCAGCGCACGCATTGCTACCGCGTATGCGGTGAGCGGCCCTTGTGCACGCGCCAGTTGCAACACCTTCATGGCCTGCTCCGGGCGTGCGCGCGCCTTCGCCAACAATCCCATGCGGCCAAGCTTGACCGTCCCTCCCTCAGTGCCACTGCTGATCAGTGAGTGCCGGTTACGCACAAGCACGAATTCATCGCGCAACTGCGGAGGCGGCACATCTTCTACCGATATGCTGCCGTCGCGCAAATCTTCCAGAACCTGCTTCATGTATCTGATCCATCCAAAATTTTTATGTCAGTCGTTGGCCGCACGCGGCCGCGAACCAGAAACCCCTTGCTCAACAACTCCCGCTCACTGAACTGCTTCAGCTCACCGCGGATATCGTTAGTCAACAGGGCGCGCCCCTCTTCAGCAGTCACGCGCCACTCATCAATCTCGAACACCTTCTCGAACATTGCACGATATTCATGTTCCCGCAGTCCATTGAGCCAGGACGGGATATCCACGTGCCTGCGCGACCGCAGATGATCCCACGGCGCAACCATGCGGGAAGGACGCGTATCCGGATGTTTCCACGCGATATGGTGGCCTCCAGACAGACTGGTGAAGTTGTGAATGTAGATGTATATACGGCCATCGGGACGTAACACCCGGGCTAGTTCATTCAGCACTGCCGGCACATCGGAAATGTGCTCGAAAACCTCATGCGAAACCACAAGATCGACACTCGCATCGGGCAACGGCAGATGCACGCCATCATAGACATGCAGATCTACGGCTTGATGCGGCAAGCGACGCCCAATGGAGCGTTCCAACTCGCGATAATAGCCCCGTGCGAAAAGCATGTCCCAGACGGCCGTGCGAAGTGTGCGCTCTGCGCCATTGGCCTGCAGAATGTGCCGATACTTGGCCAGACCTCGCCGGTTCTCCACCAGTTCGGTATCGACACCGATCGCATGCGCGCCATCAGCAGCTATCAATAGTGACAACCAGTAAGACTTGCCGCATCCAACATCTAGCACTTGCCGCCCAGACAACAAACCCTCGTCCGTGCGCAAGCGCTCATAGAACGCGGCGTGCTCACGCGCGAAATCACGGTACCCAGTGAGTCCGTAATGCAGCATCGATGCGTATAGACCGAGTCGGCCAGGAAGAATGGGGTCTGGCATGGAGTTCGGGCGCTCAGCGGGTAGCGCGAATCATGAGATGCCAGCCAAGCCAGCGCGACAACAATCGATATACGGGTAGCGGCGTCCAGCGAAACAGGGAACCATAACCTTCGCCGAATACGAAATCAGCGCGTACTTCCACCTTGGAAAAGCGTGAGAACATCGCACGAATCTCGCTGACGGTATAGCGTCGAACCACCGGGCACAATTCATCGCGTTCCTCAAACGGGACGCGCAGCATCCGATGCACAGCCTCGTTCAACGAATGGCGGTGATAAAGCATGATCAGAGCCTGACCACCCGGCCGTAACACCCGATACGTCTCATCGACACAGCGTTGCGTATCCGGCGCATGATGCATCACGCCAAAGGAATATACGTAATCAAAAGCAGCGTCAGGAAACGGTAAATGCTCCGCGTCGGAACAGAGATAAGTCGCATCCAGATGACGTTCTTGCGCGCGCCGACTTGCAGTCACGGGGCCAACCACAGTCAGATCGACCGCAGTCACGTGAAGCCCATGCTGCGCCATACGTGTGCTGTCGAGACCGATACCGCAACCAATCTCAAGCACCTGCGAACCCGGCCGCATTGAAGCGATCCAGCCCGGCAAATGTCGGTGGGACCGATAGCGCTGTGTTTCGAGTTCGGTGAAATATGTTTCGGAACCGCGCTCATGCTCGCTCACGGAGCGACCCATGATGCGTTCGGCATTCACGTTCCGCGTCCAGAAATCGGCGACTTTGCGAACCAAGCCTGGCGCTGATTCAAGCTTCGCCGGTTCAATCGACTTCACGGTGTATCCCCTGTGCGAATGCAGCCAGTGCACGAACCATCCAGGCGTTGCACCAGCGTAGCTGCGTAAACTTTTTGGTGTACCAGCGCGTGCGCTGATGGTAGAAACGTCCCTCCGGATTGTACATCTCATCGAGTGCCCAACCCGCGATTCGACGCGCCAGGCCACCATGCGTTTCCATGTGGCGCGAGAAAGTCAGAATGCCCTGGGCGGCTCCGTGAATGTCGTAGGGATAGGCGCGATCACTCATCCAGCGTGGCGCCCCGCTCGGTTCAAACAGTTGTTCTGCATAGAACGCGAGGCCGGCGTCGTACTGCGGTTGCCACTGGCGATCCGCGCTGGCATCCATATAGCTGGAAAGCGCGTCCAGGATGAATCCGGTGTGGTAATTGTCGTGGCGAATCGGCGAATCGCCAGGCGGGTCGGTATAGAACCACGCATGATAATCCGTCTGTCTGCGTACGACGTAGCAGGCCAACCGGCGCGCCGGCTCGAACCACTGCGGCTGATTCGACTGGCTCGCGAACTGTGCAAGTACCGAAGCCACCAGAATGCTGACGTCGAGTACTCGCATGGTCATCGAAAGCGGCATATAACTGAGACACAGCTCTTCGGGTTCGTCCTTCAGATGCTGCAGATCGCTCAGAAAGAAGGGAATCGCAGCTTCCACCCGCGACAGCAGATCCGGCTCACCCAATTGACGATGTGCTGCCAGCAGCGCCTCACATACGAATGCCGTGACTACGGCGTTGGGTGTACCTCGCGGCGCGAAGAAACCCAGATCCTGCCACGGGTACTGATAGCCCCAGGCCCGCCCTCCGGACGGTGTAACGACAGCCATCGCATCGAGTTGCCCCAAAAGGGTACGCAGCCGTACAAGATGCCGTTGATCACCATCCAGTGCATATCGATCAAGCAGCCCCTGCATGAACAATGCCAGTCCTTTGGGATTGAACGTACGTGGTGTAGCCAGGACTGGCCGAAGGTTCACTGGCGAGCGCATGACAGACTGCACGGCGAGCAGCCGGGTTACGCGACTCCATCCACAAAAGGTCCAAAGAAACGGACTATTCAAAGCATCATGCTTGTCGAACCCCCGCCAGCCTTGTGCTTCGGAATAATCGAGCACGGCATCGAGCACGGCGTTTACACGCATGAGCTCCTGCGAGTTTGCTCCCTTCATATTCGGCGGTGCTGCTGATATGCACTCGTTACGCATTGGCGACGGCACCTGGCGATAGACCACGTTCAAAAATATCGATCCACATGTGCGATTGAATCATCAGATACAGCATGAAGAAGTGCCAGCGAAAGCGCCTCTCAACGGGCAGGCGCATCAGGCTCGCAACGGTACCTGGATTGAACAGACCATACTCACGCACACGTTTTGGCGATAGCCAGATGTCAGCCGATGCGCGCAAATGGGTATCGAAAAAGGCCGGGGCATCCAACTGAAATCCGCTTTTTGGTCGTGCAAGAACTCTATATGGGAGGTAGTTCACGGCCACTTCCCGCAGCGCCGCTTTGCCGAGTCGCGGAGCCCCCATTCGGCCAACCGCATCACGCACAGCGAGATCGACAAAAGGTACGCGCACCTCAAGACCCGCGGCCATGCTGGCCCGATCCTCCTGCCAGAGCAGATCGTTGACCATCTTGTTGCGCCACTCATATTCCATCATGGCTGCAAGCGGCGGTCTGTGCGCAGGCCAGCGCTCGCGCACCACATCAAGTGCATCGGACAACCCGGCATCCAGCATTCGTGGGCCATAAAGCCAACGGCGTAGCTCGGGCCGATCCCATACATTGCGAAGCAGCGCATATACGCGCGGCCAGTCCCCCGCCGCGGCACCCATATCCAACGCACGCTCACGCTCGCCAAAGGGCACAACAGATGAGGGGAGCACATGCCTTAATGCACCTGCGACCATGCGTGATGCCCCTGCAGGCAGACGCGCGTACATCTGGAAAATGCGGTGAACGTTGTAGCCTGCAAACAGCTCGTCTCCGCCAACCCCAGAGAGCGCCGCCTTCACCTGCGTACGTGCGAGTTCAGCAAGCCGGAACAACTGCACGGCATTGACCTTCGGCGTTTCAAGATGCCATAACATCCGTGGTAGGCGGCGCACTTCATCATCGCCAAGCTCCGCCTGCACATTCACAAGGCCGAGTGTGCGCGCCGTCTCCGCGGCATTGCGTGCCTCCGCCGGATCATCACCTATCGCCAGCGTGTAGGTAGGCAGATCGGCCCCGCCTTTTCGTGCGATCGCCGCAAGTAGGCCTGAATCGATACCACCGGACAGATAGCAGCCGATAGGAACGTCAGCAATCAGATGCGCACGCACCGAATCGGCAAGCACGGCAACGAGATTGCCGTCGGTATTTTCGACATTCGTCGTCAACCGGCGGCGAGAAGACTTGCCCCCAGGATGCCACTCAAAGCATTCGCCCGGTGCGAGTTGGCGTATTCCACGAAACAGCGAAGCCTCGCCAGGCACGTAGCGAAAATTGAGCAACAGATGCAAGGCACTTGCGTCGAGCTCTGGGCGCGCATCACTCAGTGCAAGGATACCTTTCGCTTCGGACGCGAAACGCAACATGCCGCTCGTGTCTTCGCATACGAACAGGGGCTTGATGCCGAGTGCGTCGCGTACAAGCAGCGCTCGGCGCATTACAACATCCCACAAGGCGAAAGCGAACATGCCGCGTAAACGGCCAAATCCCATTTCGCCATCGACCTGATAGGCCGCCAGAATCACTTCCGTGTCTGATTGCGAAGCGAACACCACTCCGCGCGATTCGTAATGCGTGCGCAACTCGCGATAGTTGTAGATCTCGCCATTGAACACAATGACCGCACGTCTATCAGCGCTCCACATGGGTTGGTCGCCGCTGACAAGGTCCACCATCGCCAGTCGCGCATGCATCATGCCGACATGATCAATTTCGAGTGTAGCGACGCCGTCTGGACCGCGATGTTTCAACACTTCAGCAAGCTTTTGCAGCCTCAAAGCACCGAGCTCGATACGTGGTTCCGCAGAAAACCATCCGGCGATCCCACACATCAGGCACTAACCGCCAATGGACTTTCCATCTGGCCACGGGATTCGATAACCGATACAGCAAAAGCAGCTACATCGCATGTATCGCTCAACAGCTTCTGTCGCAGAAGCTGCCCATGACCGTCCGGAAACGAGAGCAACCAATCAAGTGCGATACGGAGCGTATCCTCATCCAAGCTACGCGCATTGTGCACAAGGCCATAGCGCGCATCTTGTTCGTCGGTATAGCCACGCCCGGTATTGGCCGCATACACCGCCGGCACTCCGAGCACCGCGCATTCGGAAGCCATGGTCGCGCTTTCGCCAAAGAATCCAGCGCAGTACGCCATGACGTGATGAATCATGGCTGGATCACTTTTGTATCGAAACGACTCCAGATCGTCGGGCAATGCTGACTCCGCCGAGATCAGCACTTCACCGTGTGATCCGAGTCGTTGAACTATCCCACGCACAGCTTCGTGGGACAGGCCGCGCTCTCCAATATCGTGATTGGCTTTCCATGCCACGAGGCGAACAAGATAAGTCGGCCGATTGGGAGCCACTCCGTTGGCCAGTGCGACCTCACGCCGCGCAGAAAAATGCGGTGGACGCAAATACGAGAGCTCGTGATATCCGGGGTAACGCAGTGTGCGCCCCTTGGGTGTCCATGCTGTGTAGCAACGAGGCACGATGACACGTGTGGCTAGCGGATAGGTCAGAAGGTTTTGCAGTTTGGCGTTTTCGGTATCATAGAAAACGAGCGAAGGCACGCGCGCTATCGTCCCCGCATGAGCAATGAAGATGCCTCCGATAGCAGCCATCACGTCCGGGCGCCACTTGCGTACAACGCCTGACAATCGATAGTCACGCACTACGAGTTCGCCAAGCATGCCGCCTCGACTGGCCTCACCGGAGAGCGTGTGATGCTCGATACCGTAGGCATCAAGTAAATCAGTGGCAATCTCCTTGCGGCGACTAGTAATCAGGATGCCATGTCCGTTCTCACGCAACTGCTCTATCGGGCGACGAAAAAAATGGACATGCGCGGGGTGTCCAATGTCGATCAACACACGCATGGATGTCTCCCTACTGGAATGCACTTTTGAACCATCGTTAACAAGCCGATCATTTCCGGTAAGTCAGATTGGTGATCTGCTCGGAAACCAGCCCGATCAGAAACACTATCACCGCTGCACTCCACATCAGCGTGCTCATGTTGGTAAGTCGCCCATCCTGAATGAAAGTCCATGCGTAGTTAGCGCACCCCAGCAGGAAGAACAGCGCACTGACCGGCACGAATAGCTTCAGTGGTGAATACAGCGTGGCGATCTTGAAGATGATCAGCAGGAAGCGCACACCGTCACGCAGAGGCTTGATGTGACTCTTGCCGATGCGCTGGGCCGCCTTGATCGGCACGTAGGCCACCGGATAGGCGCTGCGGAAGAACGCCATGGTGCTGGTGGTGGGGTAACTGAAGCCGTTCGGCAGCAGGTGCAGGAACTCGCGGAACTTGTCCGCGCGCACGGCACGGAAGCCGGAGGTCAAGTCGAGAATCGGGTGACCAGTCATGCGCGTGGCCAGCCAATTGTACACAGTGTTGGCCAGACCCCGGCCTACGCCGGCTTGGCTCCCCCAGTCACGTGCACCAACGATCATGTCGTAGCCTTGGTCGAGCTTGCCAAGCAGGCGCGCGATATCGGCCGAATCATGCTGGCCGTCGCCGTCCATGAACACGAGGATGTCACCGGTCGCGGCGCGCGCGCCACGCTTGATTGCCGCGCCGTTGCCCATTGAATACGGAGAAGACAGGCATTCGACATCACTGCTCTTGCAGACGATGCGTGTCTCGTCGGTGGAACCGTCGTCGACCACGATGATTTCTGCGTCGGGATGCGCAGCGCGCAGACACGGCAGCAGCGCGGCCAGTGCGGGCGCCTCGTTCTTGGCAGGCAGGATAATACTCAGACGGTTCAACAGATGGCTCCCCTCGGATGAACGGTAATCATAGCGTGAAGGCTGGGTGGTGGCCTGATGGGGCGTCGGAGTTTGCGGACTTCGAAAGCTTCGGGATGCGGCGAGCCTCATACCTATTTGTGAAACTCCAAGACTACTGGCTCCGCAGGATGGGTACTGCCAGCTTCTGCGGTGAATGGGGGCTCTCCAGAGTGAGCCGGACAATAAGGGCGCTTGCGTGTGTTGCGGCGACGAAAGCGGCGGACCGCGCCCGCCCTGTGAGACTTGATCGCGGTTGCCAGAAAAGCATCGCACACCTAAGGTGTGCTACCACCTGACTTAAGGAAGGGATACGGGATATTGTGCTTCGCATCATCGTGGCCGTTCCGACTTGCAAGCAAAGGATGACCTGAAGCCCGAACTGCGGTAGATTCAACCACATACAGGCAGGGGGCCAGAAACCATGTCATCACAATTGCAGCCGTCGCTAGTGGGCCTGTCAGGAATGGCCCGCCGACTGGTTTCCGAAGGCATGTTGCCCGAAGCCGATGTGCGCAAGGCGATGGCAGACAGCGTCCAGAACAAGGCTACCCTCGCCGCCTGGTTACTCGATCACAACCTCGTCGAGAGCATTCAGCTGACGCAGATTGCTTCGGCCGAATTCGGCATGCCGATGATGGATGTGGCGTCGCTCAATGCTGCCAATATGCCGCTCGATCTGATCAGCGAGGCTTTGATCAGCAAG
>Ga0302308_10001806_pt1 | contig 17325 bp, 16 predicted proteins | sample III_Palsa_E3_3_FD_200531 | JGI IMG/M metagenome (GOLD analysis project Ga0302308, IMG submission 200531) | Peat permafrost microbial communities from Stordalen Mire near Abisko, Sweden - III_Palsa_E3_3 | ecosystem: Environmental > Terrestrial > Soil > Palsa > Peat permafrost | place: Sweden... | reverse complement strand
GCCACCGCCACCGCCGGCCGCCTGGATCAGCACTCCGGCGGCGCCCGCCGGTACGGTGTAGGTCTGAACCGCGCCCGTATAGTTGAAGGTGGTGGTCTGTGCGCTGGCCAGCGGGCTGAGCAGGGTGCCTATCAGCGCAAGCGCCGCCCAGATCGCCCACGGGCGAATAGCCAGATTATGTTGAATCAGCAGCAGTGAGCACGGCAACTGCCTGAATGTGCGGGAGAAAAATCCCTTAAACGGCGACAGTCGGTCCATGGCCGGAGGCTGACATATTGTTGGGTGTCAAAAGCGTGACGCAGGATGCGTCGCAGCAGTCCGCAGGCACTTGCACCCGGATCAGTTGTCAGGAACGAGAATTATGTCTACTTTTGTGCGAGGCACAAAGACGCTGCCGTACCGGACCACCCCGAGGTGGGCTTCCTTGAATCCAACGCGCCCCACAGCTAACGTGATCAGCACTACTACGCCCAGCGGGAGGCTCTATGGCCCGAATCACTGCCTTGACCAGGACTGCCCTGCCAGACCGTTTGCTGATCGCGGCGCTGTGGCTGCTGATCGGGCTGACGCTGGTCTGCGCCGCGCACGCCGATGAGCGCTCCTCCGGTTCGGCTGGCGACTCGCTGCACCGATCGGCCGCGCTCGCCCAGGAACATGCCGAACACTTCGGCAACCGGATGCAGGCGACTGCGCACAAAGTCATCGATGCCACCGGCCGCAGCCTGCACCACGCCTTCGATGTCACCGCACGCGGGACGCGGCGCGCCGCCGAAGCGTTGGAACACGCTGCCGACAAAGCCAAGAGCGCGTTCCACAATATCTGAAGCACGAAGCCGGGACGGCCTGGCAGGCGGACGCCAAACGCGCCCGGGATCGGCGGGAAGCGACACTTGCAGTATCTCGAGAACAGCCTGCTCTCGCTACGCGCTGTTCACTACACACTCAAGGGCCCCACAGCCGGTCCCGAAATCCAGCTGTTCCCGATGGTGCACATCGGCTCCGCCGCCTTCTACGCACAGGTGCGCTCGCGTCTGGAGCGCTGCGATGTGATCCTTTATGAGGGTGTACGCTCGCCCAAGGTCCGAATTCTCTCGCTTTCCTATCAACTGGCAGCGCGACGCAAACGCTTGCGTCTCATCGGTCAAAATGAGGCCTTGCAACTCAACAGCCTGCCGGGACAGCTGATCCACGCGGATGTCTCGAGCCTTGAGTTCCATACCGAGTGGGCCCGCATTCCGTTGCGATATCGCCTGCTGCTGGCGCTGGGCGCGCCGCTTTACGGCGCCTATCTCTACCTGACAGCAACGCGCGAATCGATAGGACGCCACCTGAGTCTCGATGATCAATCCTCCAGGGACGAAGCGTTGCGGCGGGAAGAGTGGCAGGGTGTTGATGAGGCGATTGTCACCACTCGCGACGCGAAGCTACTATCGAGGCTCGAGACGCTGATCAGCGCCGAAGGCAGCTATCCGATCATCGGCATCCTGTACGGCGCCGGGCACATGCCAGCAATCACCGATCTGCTGATGGGCAAATACCACTACCGGGTGAGTGCCAGCGAATGGCTTGATGTCTTCGAGTACGAATTCACCTGAAGAGTTTGCGGAGCAACCGTGCAACCCATGAAAGCATCCCTCGCCGACCTGCTCAGGCAGATCCCTGGCGCACCCTCCCCGCAATGGCCCGCAGGCGAGCGCTATGTCGTGGCCTTTTCACACGGCACGATGTCGGTGGGATTCTATGCCCCGACCGAGCCTGATCCGCAGCAGCCGCACCAGCGCGATGAGCTCTATATCGTCCACGCCGGCAGCGGCGAGTTTGTCGTGGGCGATAAACGCCAGCGCTGCGCCGCGGGCGATGTCTTGTTCGTCGCCGCCGGAGTCGCGCATCGCTTCGAGCAGCTCAGCGCGGATTTTGCGACCTGGGTGGTGTTCTGGGGTCCCCCCGGCGGCGAAGGATCCGGGTGAGCGGCCTGCCTCTCGAGCTAGCTACGATTTCAGTGATGCACCCAGCGCATCGAGCAGTCCGTTCGTGCCCCGCTCGCGCGATCCGGCATCATCATAGCCATCGAGAAACGCGCCCTGCTCAGTCAGGATCAGGCGGGTGCCAGAACCTGCGGCCTTGAGCTCGAAGGTGGCCAGCGACACCGAGATCTTGCGCTCATCCATATACATCCAGTACGCGTAGACCAGCCGCTCCTGCGGCACCACATCGTGATAGTGCGCCTCGAAGCTGGTCACCAGGCCGCTCTCCCAGCGTGCCTTGAGCAGTTCGCGGCCGCCGTTGCGGATGTCCATTTCGCGCGCGAGCACGGTGAAGGCGCCGCCGGCCCCAAACCACTTGGCCTTCGCCACCGGATCGGTGAGCGCGCGATAGACCTGTGCGCGGCTCGCTTCATAGGTACGCTCGAGGCAGAAGGTGGCGTGCACCACCGAGTGCACGCCAGGTGCAGCCTGCTTTAGTTTGGCCACGAGCTGCTCGAGCCGATCCAGTGTCTGGCTCCAGCCCTGCGGCGCACCCTGCACCATCGCTGCCGCCTGCGGCACCAGCAGCGTATAGCGCTGCTCGACGTGCAGGCGCGTGCCGTCTGCTTCCTCGGTGAAACTCACGATCGTGTGGGCACGAAACAGCGGCGCGTTATCGGCACCGACCGGGTGCATCTCGATCACGAGCCGGCTGTGCGGCTGAATCTCGAGGAACTGGCCCCGGGTCCAGTGTTTCTCGCCCGCGGGCGAGCACATGCAGACATTGAAGGCGCCGCCGACGCGAAACTCCACCTCGGCTTCCGGCACGCTGTAACCGGCCGGGCAGAACCACTGGCGCACATGCTCGGCTGAACTCCAGCACTTGAAGAGCAGCTGCGGCGGCGCTGGGAAGAGCCGCGTCACCACCAGCGGCGCAGGCTCTGCGCCGGCCAGCTTGTCCATCGCCATCGAGGTTGCCATCGTATTGCTCCTTACGCCTGCAGCGTTCTTAAGTATTCGCCGAGCCGATCCAGGTTCTGTTCCCACTCATTGCGTCGCTGATTGATCCACTGTTCGGCCAAACTCAGGGCCTTGGGTTCAATGCGGCAGGTGCGCACGCGGCCGCTCTTCTCGGAGCGCACCAGGCCCGAGCTTTCGAGCACGGCCAGATGCTGCATCACGGCAGGTAGCGACATCGACAGCGGTCGCGCGAGTTTGCTGACCGTCGCTGGCCCGCGGCTGAGCTGCACCAGCATCGCCCGGCGGGTCGAGTCGGCGAGTGCCTGGAAGGTCTGATCGAGCGCGACTCTTCGGTTAAGCATGTGCTTAACTATAGCAGGGCCCTATACTTAATCAAGTGCTTTAGCATTAGCAGACGAAAAAAAGCGGCGGGACCCCATGATCCCGCCGCCCAGGCGCCTGCCTGTTGCTTGCAGTTTAAGTTCAGCCACCCACGTTGCCGGCCACCGAGGCATTGCCCGAGGCCTGCACATTGAGGGCCGGGTTCTGCGTCGGCGTCGCGGCCGTCGTACTGCCCGAACTCGCCGGCGCGGTCGCCGTTGAGGTAGCAGGCTTCGTGCTGCCCGAGCTCGCCGGCGCAGTCGCCGTTGAAGTGGCAGGCTTCGTGCCGTTGCTCGACTGCGTGGCGCTCGAGGTCGCCGGCTTGGTATCGCTGCTCATCGTGCTACCCGTCGCGGTGAGCGAGGAGGGATTCGCGAGCGATCCCTGCGCGCCAGCCGTCGAGGTCAGGCTGTGCGAGCCGGCCGTTGCGGTCCCGGTCGCATTCGCAGATGCCCCGGAGGCGAGATTGCTGCCGGCGCCCGCGGCACCCGAGGCGACATTGCTGCCGACACTGGCAGCGCCCATGGCCGCATTGCTGCCGGCACTCGCGGCGCCCGAAGCTGTCACGGTGGCCTGCTGCGCCGTCGCCTGGGCCGTGCCCGTTGCGGTGCCCGCAGCATTGGTGGCCTGCTGCGCGCTGGCCTGAGCCGTACCGGTTGCAGTGCCTGTAGCGCCGCTCGCCTTGGAGCCGACATTCGAGGCGGCATTCTGCGTGCCGCTGGCCGCCTTCTGTCCAGCGCCGCTCAGCGCCGGCGAGCTGCCACCCAGTGATCCGCCAAAGCCGCCCTGTCCGGCACCTGAGATCGGGCCGAACGAACCGCCTAATCCACCGCCAAAGCCGCCACCCAACCCAAGGGCAAAGGCCGGCGCGGAGCTGGCGAGGACCGTAACGACTGTCGCGATGAGGATTGATTGAGTTTTCATGTTCGTAGTTCCTTACGTTGGAATCGCAGGAGATCTGCGACCTTCTGTAGGGACTACGCCTGCGGTTCCGGCTTTCTTCCCAGGCCACTTACAAAAAGCTGGATTTTCCGCGACTTAACCTAATGCGGTGCCGGCGAAACGGCCAGCGCAGCGCCCGAGGGCGTGCGCACGGCTTCGCCCACCAGGCCATAGCCGTAGATCGGATTGCGCCCCGCTGCGCCGAGGCTGATGGCCTGCGCATTCAGGGCTTCGAGTGCGCTCGCGGCCGCCGCCGCATCCGGCGCCTGCAGCGAGCGCGCCAGCAGCCCGGCGACAATCGGTGCCGCAAATGAAGTGCCGCGCACGCCGGTGAACTTGCCGCCGGGCGCTGCCGCCATCATGTCGGCACCGGGCGCCGCATAGCGCACCTGCGGACCGCGACAGGCCTCAAACAACACTTTGCGCTTCGCATCGACCGCAGTGACGCCGACCACACCCGGATAGGCGGCCGGATACAGCGGCGGCGCTGCCGGTCCATCATTGCCGACCGCCGCCACCAGCAGATAGCCGCGCGCGACGAGGTTGCGCACCACAGCGGCGAGCGTCGCATTGGGCGGACCGACCAGACTCAGATTGATGACCGGCACTTTCGCCTGCGCCATCCACGCCAGCGCCTCGAGCACGGCATCGACCGCACCGCCGGTGGCTTGCCCGCAATAGACATCGGCAGCGTAGAGCTCGGCCAGTGGCGCAGCGCCGCTGAAGTGCGCCGCATGACCGGCCAGGAGGGAGGCGACTGCGGTGCCATGCGCGCTGGCGATGAGCTTATCGGCACACCCATGGGTATGCACGGGCGCCTCCAGGAACACCGGATGCGCAACATCCACGCCGCCATCAACGAGTCCGATGCGCAGCGTGCCGGTACTGATCGCTGCTGTCGGCACGGCACTGCCTGCGCTCTCTTCAGCAGTTGCGCTCGCAGGATCCGCTGGCGCTTGCGTGCCGCTCTCGAGATAGAGGTGATTGAAATCATAGGTACCGGCCGGATCGAGCTCGCGCAGTGTCGTGAGCGCCTTGCGCGTGCTCCAGTGCTGCGGCGCATGCAGCAGCACTTCACTGAGATCCAGCGCCTCGAGCGTCTGCGTACTGAGCACGGCAAAGCCCAGTGCCATGGCGCGCTCGAGCAGTTCTGGCGTGGGCGAGATCGCAACGATCTGGGCGCGCACGATCGGGTTGCCATCCGGATCGCGCTCGAGCTGCTTGCTCTGTGTGCGCAGCAACTCCTGGATGCGAAGGTTACGCACATCGGTCAGCGGCGCGGAGTTCTCAACACCACTGACAACGCCATTCACCGTATTGCCAAGCGCTGGCAACACACCGATCCGCGGCAACTGCACCGTACCCAACTGCGCCCACAGCGGCGGCGCCAGCACGAGCGCGAGCAATGCCCACAGCCTGCGGCAGCGGCGCCGACGGATACTGGCACGCGGGGCCAGAGCGCGGTGAGGGAGCCTGTCCATGGCCGCACGGTAGCCGATTGTTTTGCACCCTGCGAGGGGGTGGAAGAAAATGAGCTCCCCGGTCGTTATCCTCTGTGATGCATGGAATCATCCCTCAAGTTGCTGCAGGATCAGCTGGTCGCGCTACTGCCCCGGTTACGCCGCTTTGCGCGCTCGCTGACCCATCATGCCGCCGACGCCGACGATCTGGTGCAGCTCGCACTCGAGCGCGCGCTGCAGAGGATCGATCAGTGGCGCGCCGGCACGAGGCTGGATAGCTGGATGTTCGGGATCATTCACCATGCCTGGATTGATGAGATCCGCGCGCGCCGGCGCCGCGATCGGGTGCTGGCACCCGAGGAGGCCGGCGAGCACATCGCGGATGCAGCGAGCGAGGCGCCGATCCAGCGCCTGTCGCTGGAAGCCGCCTTCGCGCAGCTGCCCGAGGAGCAGCGCGTGGCGGTTTCGCTGGTGCTGGTGGAAGGTTTGGCCTACAAGGAAGCCGCGGCGGTGCTCGAGGTACCGATCGGCACGGTGACCAGCCGCATTGCGCGCGGGCGTGCCACGCTCAGCGCCTTGCTGGGTGGCGCCGAAGGAGCGCTGTGATGACGATCTCCGATGAACAGCTGATGGCCTACGCCGACGGGGAACTCGAGGGCGCCGAGTTCGTGACCCAGCGCGCCCTGCTGGAGGCGGCGCTGCAGGCCGATCCGGCACTCGCGCAGCGCGTGGCCCAGCATCGGCTGCTGCGAGCGCAGCTCGGCAGCCTGCACGCAGGCGCGCTCGAGGAGCCGGTGCCGGAGCGCCTGCTCGCGGCCGCGCGCGCGCAACCCAGTGCCACCGTGACGGATCTGAATGCCGTGCGCGCTGCCAAGGCGGCGGCGCAGCGCCCGGCACGGCGCGTGCCGATCTGGAGCGCGCTCGCCGCGAGCGTGCTGATCGCTGCCGGCGTCGGCTACATCGCCTTCCTGCAGCGTGGCGGCAATCCGCTGGTGCTGAAGAATGGCGAGCTGCTGGCGAGCGCGGCGCTCGATCGGGCCCTGAACCAGCAGCTGGCGGGCACTGTGCCGGCCGGTGGCAACGTGCAGATGGGCGTGAGCTTCCGCGCCAGAAACGGTGCGTACTGCCGCAGCTTCGTGCTGAGCCAGGCACAGCGCGCGGGTCTCGCCTGCCATCAGGATCAGAGCTGGCACATCAAGGCGCTGGCGCCGACCGAAGCGGTCGCCACCAGTGCAGATGGCTACCGACTGGCGGCCTCGGAGCTGCCGCCGACGGTACGCTCCAAGATCGAGGAGCTGATCGATGGCGAGCCGCTCGATGCGGCGGGCGAAGCCCAGGCGCGCCACGCGCAGTGGCGCTGAGCGGCAGCTAAACGGCTCTAGCTGGCACGCCGTACCACCGGTTCGGCAAAGCGCTGCAGCTGGCGGATCTGCGCCGCATCGACCAGCATGCGCCCGGCCCAGCGAAACACGTTGTTGTGTTTGACCGTGCGACGCATCAGCCGCATGCGCTCACCGCGATCGTCGCGTGACATGCCAAGCGCGCGCTCGAGCGCGCTCGCGGTTTCGATCGGATCAAAGGGATTGACCAGCAGTGCCTCGACCAGTTCGCGGCAGGCGCCGGTGAAGGAGCTCAGGATCAGCACGCCATCCTCGTCATCGCGCGCCGCGACGAACTCCTTGGCCACCAGATTCATGCCATCGTGCAGGCTGGTGACCATGCAGAAGTCGGCGGCACGATACAGTTCCACCACGCGCGAGGGCGTCTGGTATTCGGTCACCAGCACGATCGGCTGCCAGCCGTTGCGTCCGAAGCGCTGATTGATGCGCTCGGTCTCCTCCAGTGTGCGCTCCTGCAGCGCCTTGTAGGCCGGCAGCATCGAGCGCGAGGGCGCCACGATCTGCAGCAGTGTCACCTTGCCGATGAGCCCCGGCCGCGTCTCGAGCAGATGTTCGAGCGCCGCGAAGCGCTCAGGAATGCCTTTGGTGAAATCCCAGCGCTCCACGCCGACGCCGAGCGCCGCCTCCGGCGCGATCCCATAGCGTTCGCGCACCGCGCGCCGGCATTCGGCGAACGCCATGGCTTCGGTGTGCGGTGCCTCGGGCCACTCGATAGAAATAGGATAGGCGGCCACACGGCAGACATGGCCCCGGATCGTTACTGTCATGTGCTCCTGATCGATGGTGGCCTCGACGAAACGATCGACACTGGCCAGAAAATTCTGGCAGTGCAGGCGCGTGTGGAAGCCGAGGATGTCGGCTTCGAGCATCCCCAGCAGCAGTTCGCGCTTCCACGGGCAGACGCTGAAGGTCTCGGCATTGGGCCACGGGATATGCCAGAACACTGCGATCGTCGCCTGTGGCAGGCGCTGGCGCAGCAGCTGCGGCAGCAGTGCGAAATGATAATCCTGCACCAGCACGACTGGATTGCGCGCGCGACACTCCTGCGCTACCGCAGCCGCGAAGCGCTCATTGACCACGCCGTAGGCCTGCCAGTCCGAGGCCCGGAACTGCGGGCGCACGTAGGCCTGGTGACACAGCGGCCACAGGCCCTCATTGGCAAGCCCCTCGTAGTAGCCGACCTCCTCTTCGGGCGTGAGCCACACGCGTCGCAACTGGTAGGCCGGATGGTCCGGGGGCACCGCGACCCGATCCTGCGCATCGACCGTCTGGCGATCGGCACTGCCGCTGCCGTGCGCGATCCAGGTGCCCGAACAGGCGCGCATCACCGGCTCGAGTGCCGTGACCATACCGCTGGCCGGTGTCTGCACGCGGATGTTCCCCTGGGCATCGAGCGTGTGCGTGTAGGGCTCGCGGTTCGAGACCACGATGAGTTCGGGCTGGCCAAGGAACTCCTTCACCACCTGCTGCAGCGCCATCGGGGTCCAGTTCTCCTGGAATTCGATTTCCAGGCGCTGGCTGGCCTCGATGTCGCGCAGCGTCTGGCGCACCTGGGCCAGGATCGGCGCCGAGATCGGCGGCGATTTCGCATCGTCCTGGAAGTGGCGGCCGCGGATGTCACTGAGCAACGCACTGCCCCAGCGACGGATCGAGGACCAGACGCCCGCCGCGACCAGCAGGCTCAGCAGCACCGCGCCGACCGCGATGAACCCGAGCAGGTAATCGCGCACCGCCAGACGGCGCCGATCCGCAAAGCTCAGGTCATGCACCAGCAAGGCGAAGTCGCCGCTCGTGGCCTTGCCCACGGCATAGCGCGAAATCAGCAATGAACCCCCCGGTGTCGAGACCACGCGGCTGGGCGCCTGGTCGGCTGCCGATGCGGCGCAGTTCACGCCGGCCGGCGGCGCGCCTGAAACCACCAGTGGCGTACCCTCGGCATGGCACAGCTCAACGACCAGCAGGCGCTCGTCGCTGGTCACGCGCCGCAGGTAGGCCGCAAGCTCGGCCTGATTGCCCTGCTCGATCAGCTTGTTGAGCGGCTCGCTCATCGAACCCATCAGGATGTTGGCACGCGTCTGCGTGTCGGATTGGAACCACTCGCCCAGCAGCTTATCGATGAACGGTGTGGCGACCAGCGTCGCACCGCCCGCCAGCAGCAGCAGCGGCAGCACGAAGCGCAGCAGAATGGTCTTGAGCATGGATCGGTCCTTTAGCGATGCGTCTGAGGCACGTTCAGTGCCTTTACATCATCTGGTCCCATGAGCGGCTGAGACGCACGGCGGAATTGATGATGCCGACCATGCTGTAGGTCTGCGGGAAGTTGCCCCACAGCTCGCCGCTGCGCGGATCGATGTCCTCCGAGAGCAGGCCGAAGTGATTGCTACGGCTCAGCAGGCCCTCAAAGACCTCCCGGGCATGCGCTTTCTGATTGGTGCGGGCCAGTGCATTCACATACCAGAAGGTGCAGACGGTGAAGGCATTGGAAGGGACGCCAAAGTCATCCGCGACCCGATAGCGCATGACGGCGCCATCGACCACCAGCTCATTCTCGATCGCCTTGAGCGTGGAGAGAAAGCGCGGATCGGTCGGCTTGATAAAACCAAGCTCCGGCAGCAACAGCAGCGCGGCATCGAGCGTGCCTGAGCCATCGAAGGTACTGTCGATGACCTGGCGCCCCTCATGCCAGCAGCGCGTCATGATCTCGCTGCGAATGGTTGCGGCGTGCGCGCGCCACTTCTTGGCCTTGTCGGTGAGCATCAGCTGCGTAGCAATGCGGCCGAGCCGGTCGCAGGCGGCCCAGCACATGACCGCTGAGTAAGTGTGGATATTCGAGGTGCCGCGCAGTTCCCACGGTCCGGCGTCGGGCGTGTTGTAGATGCTAAGGGCACTCTCGCCATAGCCCTCGAGCCGTTCAAAGAGCACCTGGCTGCCCTCGATCGCCAGGCGCCGATCGAAGAACAGCTGCGTTGCGGCCAGCACCAGTGCACCGTAGACATCGTGCTGGTTCTGCTCGGCCGCCTGATTACCGACGCGTACCGGGCCCATGCCACGGTAGCCCGACAGCGCCGGCGCTACCCGCTCGGTGAGCGGCTCACGGCCGGCCAATCGATAGAGCGGACGCAGCGGCTCGTTCTCGCCCTTGGCAGCCACCTCATCGATGTAGCGCAGGAAACCTTCCATCGTGCGCGTCGCACCGAGGCGATTGAGCGCCTGGATCACGAAGAACGCATCACGCAGCCAGGCGTAGCGGTAATCCCAGTTGCGCTGCGTGCCGGCCGCCTCGGGTATCGAGGTTGTCAGCGCCGCCAGCACCGCGCCGGTATCCTCGTAGGTGCACAACTTGAGCGTGATCGCCGCCCGGATCACCTGATCCTGCCATTCGAACGGGATCGCGAGGGTGCGCACCCAGTCGAGCCAGTAGGCGCGCGTGTGCTCAAGCCACTGCCGGCCCAGATCCTCCATCGGATCCTCGACAGTTTCATCAGGCCCGAGCATCAGCGTGATCGGCCGATCGAGCGTGAAGCTCTGATCTTCCATCAGTGCGGCGACCGAGGCATCGGTTGTCACGCGCACGTGACCGCCCTCGCCGCCGTAACTGACATGGTGGCTGCCGACCGAGCACTGCGGCTGCTCAGCCCCGTAGTTGAACAGCGGCTTGACACGCAGCCGGATACGCGGCCGGCCGCCCATCGGCTGAATCAAACGCATCAATACCGCGGGACGGAACAGCCGGCCATGGCGCCGGAAACGCGGGCAGAAATCCAGAATCCGGATCGCGCCGTCCTGCTTGTCGCGCATGATGGTCTCGACGACGGCCGTGTTGGACTCGTAGCGCTGCTCGATCGAGACCTGATCAATCAGATCGATTGCGAACATGCCGCTCGTGGCCTCGCCGCCCTCTTTGTTCAGCAGCGAACAAAACAGCGGATTGCCATCGGGTACCGGCCAGCAGCACCACACCACCACGCCCTTGCGATCGATCAGGGCGTTGAGCTGGCAGTTGCCGATGACGGCGAGATCCAGATCCGACATACACAGGACTCCAAGTGAAGCAGGTCGATCATAGCAACGCGGGTGAGCCTCGGCGCCTGCGGGCCTCCGAGCACCGGGAGGGGACTACTGACCCGAAGCCGCCTCGCTAGGCGCCTCAGGTAGGCGAGCGGCTGATCTTGGTGCCCTCCAGCGAGGCATCGGCAATAACTCCGCGCTCCCCAAAGATGAAAGCCAGCACCGGCTTCTGCAGTGTTTCAGAATCGTAGGTGCCGCCGGCGCCTTTCCAGACCACCGCCACTTCGGCATCCGCGCCCACGCTCCACACATTGGCGTTCATGAAGCGCTCGAGCGCCTGCGGCGTCATGAACAGCACCACCTCGCTGCGCTGGGCGACGCCCACGGTGGCTCCAATCGATGCACCCGAGAGGCTGTAATAGGCCACGGTCTTGCCAGCCACCCGCAGCACGCCCTGCCCATACTCGGCGCCGGCGCCGGCACCACCCTTGGTGATGCTTGGAAAGATCAGCACGCCCGAAGCCTTGAGCGCAAGATCCCGGTGCGTGGCGCTCTGGGCGTAGAAGCTCCGAAGCGTGCTGGCCGCATCGGCATCCAGGTCATCGGCACCCTTGGCCATGATGACACTCACAAAGATCAGCGCCAGCACGGCCAGGCCCGAAGCGATGAACAGATGATTCAACTTGATCATGGTGAATCTCCAGCGAAGTTGAATAGCACGTTCCGCGGCGCAGAACTGGCATCCAATTTTCGGGTGGCTCCACGAGTCTGCGCCCTGAGCGATTCTGATGTGCTCATCAGCTCATGGCGGGGAGTGAGGTTCCACATTGGACCGAGTCTTCCTGCGCAGGCGTTGCGATGACAAAATCCGCGATGTTAGTTCGCGGATTTTCCCCGAGAACTGCTTGAAGCCAGCTCGAATATTTGGACTGAGCGAAAAATCGCCAGTGCCAGCGATTAGCGTCTCGTATCAGAGACAAAGTGCTGGTTCCAGGCCTCTTTGTATGTAGGAGTTTGCTTACACCTGCGCAACCGGGATCAGGTTGCGGCGCGCCATCGTGGCCTGGTGCAGTTTCTGCACAAATTGGGTGCAAACGAGCGCGGTGCGCGTCGCTCAGGACTCGGCGAGTGTCGCGATCCAGTGCTGTAGTTCGCTCGGATCCGACACGCGCCAGCGTGCACTGACCAGATTTCCGACCGCGATGGCATAACCACCGAGGGCCTCGGCAGCGTGGAAGGCATCTACATCGGTCAGATCATCGCCGATCATTACCGGCGTACGGCCGATGAATGGCGTCTCCTGCAGGAACGCGCGCAGTGCCGTGCCCTTGTTGTAGAGGCGTGATTTGAGTTCATAGACCAGCCTCCCGGGTTGCACCTGGAAGCTCGGCCCGAGCATCGCAAGTGCCTCATTCAGCCGCGCGCGCACCAGCGGCCCGTGTTCAGGTGCGGACTGGAAGTGCACCGCCAGTGTCTCGATCTTATCTTCGAGCCGCAGACCCGGAACCGCAGCCACCAGCGCCTGCAGCGACTCGCGCGCAGCGCCTAACGAAGCGGCTGTGGATGCCGCACAGCGCGGATTGCCCGCCGCATCGCGCCGCTGCAGGCCGTGCAGCCCGGCGGCAGGCAGCGTCAGCGGTGCAAACAACTCATCCAGATTCTCCAGGCGCCGCCCGCTCAGCAAGGCAAGTGCACCGCCGAGTTTCTCCGCAAGCTTTGACAACTGCGGAATCAGCTGTGGGTCTACGCGCACTGCACCCGGACTCGCAGCGTACGGCACGAGCGTGCCATCGACATCGAGAAAGACGGCAGACATCCGGGGCAAATTAGGTAGCACGATAAATTTTCGCAGTAGCGCAGTTACGCCGCAATATCCTGGGACAAGACTACAGCTTGCGGGGTCACACCGACAGCGCCGCTTATTCCTTGGAAGATGCGATCTGACAGAGATCGGGTTGTGCCGAGGCGAAACGCTAATCGCGGCGATCGGGGCCGAGGCACCAGCGCTGTTACGGCGCGATACCGTACTTCTGCGCCAGTTCCCCGATGTTCGGATTCGCGGCCTGTGCCGCTTCGATATCGGCCTGTCCCTGTGCATTCATGCCCAGGTGCAGTTTGGTAAGACCGCGTCCATACAGCGCCCACGCGTTCTTTGGCTGGAGCGCGACCGAGTCATTGTAGTCGGACAGTGCCTTCTGGTACTCGCCGCGCCGCAATCTCACCAGACCTCGACCGTCGAGAGCTGCAGCGAACTTGGAATTCATCGACAGTGCCTTGTTGCAATCCGCAAGCGCAAGATCGAGCTGGTCGCCGAGCAGTGCGCGAGCCCAGCAACGGTCATTAAGCGCCACGACGAGGCGTGCATCCTCGGGGTGCACCGCGATCCAAAGATCAAATTGAACTATCGCCTGTCGGTTGAGATCCATCTGTTGGTAGGCCTGTCCAAAATCCAGGCGGATGGCTGCCTCCTTGGTCGCGGCGTTCGCTGCCGCGTCCAGATCGCTCGCCGCTCCGGGAATGTCCCCGCTGCGCTGGCGGAATTGCGAGCGCGCTATCAGCGCCTCGAGGTTGTCGGTCTTTAGCAGCAACGCCTGATCAAAGTCCTTGATCGCCAGATCGGCATGTCCGCTTTGCCATTCGACCTGGCCGCGCTGTGCGAAGTAGGTCGATTCCTGCGGCGCAAGCTCGCAAGCGCGTTTCAGATTCTCCAGCGCATGTTCGTAGTCGTGACGCGCGGCCAGCGCCATTCCACGCCGACTCAGCTCAGCGGCATCCGCTGTCTCGCCTTGACCAGCTGCGGCCGGTGCTGGACTTTCGGGTGGCGCAGTCTCTGGAGGCGGTTGCGACTTCACGGCACTTAAATTGAAGACCGGGCCGCCGTTATAGGTGAAATACATCCGCCGCTGATCATTTGATACGTAGATATGATGCGAGAGAAAGAAATCCAAACCCAGAAACATGTCGACGTCCGTGGAAGAAGTATCGCCGACGCGCAATCGCGCATTGCGGATTTCCTCACCGCCAATCTTGAGGCTGTCGAACCTTGCCGACCACGTCGGAAACCATCCATGCCCCAAGCCGGTGCTCGGTCCGAGCGGCTGTACGTCGGGTCCGTTGACGTCAAACCCTGCCCGCTCAGCGGCGCGCCGCACGAGCATCGAGGCAGGAACGCCAGTATCAAACATGACCCGGATCTTGGAACCATTCAGGTAGGCGTATCCGATGGTGTGATAGCTCGCCTCAGTAAGCGGCTCGATATCGATCACTGACCGCGTTTCTGTCTGCGCCCAATAGGCCAGTGACTGCTTGCCGCAACCTTTGGGCTGCATAAGCCTTATGATCCCTTTGGCCAGGTCGTATTCCGCATCCTTCATGCCGAGTAGGTTTTGTCCAATAAGCCCTGAGGCGCCAGCACCAAAGTCGGTGCCACCAACGATGAATAGAACCTTCGGCACAATCTGATTCGCAATCTTGAACTCTTTGACGGTGGCGAAGGAAACCGGCGTATCTCCGTTCATACCCGACAACATAAAGCCGTAGGGTGGCTGTTCGAGTCTCAACCTGGCATGCGTCGCTGTTGCCAGACTAATCAGGTTGTAGAAAGCACCGCTATCGACCATCATTGTCGCGTCTTCGCCATTGAACTGTACCGGCACGAGGGCGCGATCGCCTTCAATGGTTGTATTCAGTTGCGCAAGTTGGCCCAGCTGGCACGCCGCGCGACAGGGTGCCGTTGCCGTGAGCAGCATGACTGCCGCCAGTGCTGCGCAGAGAGTTTCTCTAAGCGACTTGCAACACTCCTTGTTGAACGCCACTGTGAGTACGCTGCGGATCAAGCTCATCCCTCAGTCCGCCCCGGTGTCTTGAGCTTGGGTTGCCGGCATTGCCCGGTAGATATAGGGCCCCAATAGCAGGATGCACAGCACCGCCACCGCCACGAAAGCACCAAACACCAGCCGCATCGGCCGGTAGTCGCCCGCCAGATCATGGACCACACCCATCAGCAGCAGTCCGAGAGCGGCGCCGAGACATGCGGCCGCAAACGCCCAGCCATAGATAGCACCGTAGGCCCGCAAACCAAAGTAGCGCGAGGTCAGATACGCTGCCAGCGCGTTCTCGGCACCGAGCGCCGTACCTAACATCACGGCACCGGGCAGCAGCGTCGCGGTATGACTGGCCGAATGCACCGTGAGCACACCGATGAGCGCGATGATGAAGAACGGCAAGGCCGCGCGCGGAGATTGCCAGGCATCGAGCAGCAGCCCCGAGCTGAGCTGGCCTGCGATGCTGCCCAGAAACACGCACGAGACGGCAGTAGCTGACACGGTGGGACTGAACCCGCGTTCGGTCAGCATCGGATAGGCATGAATCACAGTGCCCAGCAGCGCGGTCATCGTCAGCAGGATCGAGAGGAAAATCAGCCAGAAGGTCATGCCACGAAGGGCCTCGGCGCGCGTGGCGCCTGGTAGCAGCTCAGCCTGCTGGAGCGCGGATACATGTATGCCAGGGCGAATCGGCTCGCGCAGCAGCACCCACAGCAACGGGAAACCCAGTATCAGCACCACCGTGCCAAGCCCGATGTAGCCGGCACGCCAGCTGTAATGGCCGATCAGGAAGCGCATCAGTTGTGGATAAAGTGCCGACCCCAATCCGGAGCCCAGCGCCACCGCCATGCCAAGCACCGTGCCTCGCCGGCGATCAAACCACTGCGCGATGAGTTTGGCGTAACCCACCGAGCTGTGCATGGCCGCTGCGATGCTGATCAGGCTCATCAGGAGCACCAGCTGCCACAGCGAGCGCGCCTGGCTCATGAGGATGTGCAGTCCGCCAAACAGCACCAGGCCAGGCAGCAGAATCTTTCTTAAGCCCCAGCGATCCATCGCGCGCCCGGCGGCCGGCAGGCACAGCGTCACCCCGAGCGGTGAGAGCAGCAGGACCACGGAGACCATCGTGCGGCTGAGCCCGAAGCTCTGCTCCAGCGGGGCCATGAATTGCCCCTGGGTCGAGGAGAGAATCGCATTGGGACCGACAAAGAAGCCCATCCACGCCGCCACGGCGGCGCCAAGCGCTGGTCGCGTGAATTCCGACTCCCGCATGCTGGTCCCCACCCGGAGGCGGCATTTGGACGCCACTCCCCGACTTGCACTTAAGCCCTTGAGTTCTTGAGCTTAACACCGTGCATTTGGCTTCGGGTCAGCGAACTGCGCGCGCGCGCCCGGAGGCTCTGATCGCTTTCTCTGGCGGCTTCGCAGTCAGGTATCGCGGCAGCCGCCTGCCAGATCTTCACACCACTGAGCCGGCAATTGTTGTAGGTTTCACCCCGCTGGCCCGCACCGGGCACACGGATGGAGAGGGCTCATGGCGCCGGAGAAGATCGACACTGCACGTATCGAGGCCGCCGTTGCGAAGACCTTGCACTCGCACTGGAGGCTGTTTCTGATCGAAGGGCTGGTACTGCTGATACTCGGCCTGCTCGCCATCATCGTGCCACGAGTGGCCACTGTTGCCGTCGAGCTGCTGCTGGGCTGGCTGCTGCTGATCAGTGGCATCATCGGCCTGATCACTACGCTGCGCATGCGCAGCGCCCCCGGTGTCGGCTGGGCCATGGTGTCAGCCTTCCTCGGGATCGCAGTGGGCCTGATCCTGCTGTGGTGGCCGCTCAGTGGCGCCTTCACGATGGCGCTGATCCTGACCGTGTTCTTCCTGATCGAAGGCATCGCCTCGATCCTGTACGCCCTCGATCACAAGCGCGAGCTCAGCGGTCGCTGGGGCTGGATGCTCTTCAGTGGTCTGGTCGACCTGCTGCTGGCTGGACTCATCTTTCTGGGGTTGCCCGGCACCGCGGCCTGGGCGATCGGCCTGCTGGTGGGCATCAACATGATCTTTGGCGGCTCAGCGCTGATCGGCATGGCCTTGCGAGCGCGCAGCGCCGCTGCGAGCTAGCAGCGAGCGCGCCGCGCCTGGCTGGACAACGCAGCGCCGCCCAGAGAAGATTGAAATTGCCGCGTGCCGGACTCGGCGTGCGAGCACCCGTAGCTAACTTGAGAGTCCACGATGGATCCGAAACTCGTTACGCCCTGGCTGCTCACCGCGTTCGTGATTTTTATGGTGTACCGTCGCGTACGCCGCAACTTCGGCCGCCAGCGCGTCAGTGAGGGCCGCCTCAAAGCTCGCATGATCATACTGGCGGTGGTCGGTGGATTGATTCTG
>Ga0302308_10001787_pt1 | contig 17428 bp, 14 predicted proteins | sample III_Palsa_E3_3_FD_200531 | JGI IMG/M metagenome (GOLD analysis project Ga0302308, IMG submission 200531) | Peat permafrost microbial communities from Stordalen Mire near Abisko, Sweden - III_Palsa_E3_3 | ecosystem: Environmental > Terrestrial > Soil > Palsa > Peat permafrost | place: Sweden... | reverse complement strand
TGCGCGGCTTGCGCAGGTATTCGTCGTCCATGCGGTCGAACGGAATCGACAGCTGCGAGATGTCGTACAGCAGATTCAGCACCAACACCTGCAACGGCAGCATCGGCAGAAACGGCAGAAACAGGCTGGCGATCAGCATGCTCAGCACGTTGCCGAAATTCGAGCTGGCGGTCATCTTGATGTACTTCATGATGTTGCCGAAGGTGACGCGGCCTTCCAGCACGCCCTCCTCCAGCACCATCAGGTTTTTTTCCAGCAGGATGATGTCGGCCGACTCCTTCGCGATATCGGTCGCGGTATCCACCGAGATACCGACGTCCGCCTCGCGCAAGGCTGGCGCATCGTTGATGCCATCACCGAGAAAGCCGACCGTATGACCCTGTCGCTGCAGCGACTTCACTACGCGCGCTTTCTGTAGTGGCGACATCTTGGCGAAGATCGTGGTGCGCTTGACCAGTTCGTCCAGCGCGGCGTCCTCCAGTGCTTCTATATCGCGGCCCTGGGCCGAGTGCGTGACATCCAGACCCACCTCGCGGCAGATCTTGCGCGTCACCGCCTCGTTGTCGCCGGTGATCACCTTCACTTCCACGCCATGGTGATGCAGCGCGGCGATGGCGGTGGCGGCACTGTCCTTGGGCGGATCGAGGAAAGCCAGGCAGCCGATCGCCACTAGCTCGGCCTCGTCCTTGACGCCATAGATATGCGTGATGGGCGGCTCGCGCTTGATCGCCACCACCAGCACACGCAGGCCATCTTCATTGAGGCGGCGGGTCATCGCCTTGATCTCGCGACGGCGCTCGTCGGTCATCGGCACGATGGTGTCGCTGCCGTCTTCGGAAGCGCAGCGCTCGGAGCCGCAGATGGCCAGCATTTCCTCCACCGCACCCTTGCAGATCAGCAGGTGCTGATGATCGCCGTTGGCCAGCACGACGGACATGCGGCGACGCTGGAAGTCGAATGGAATCTCGTCGATAACCCGATACCGCAATACCGTGCTTTCCAGGTCACGGTGCTCGAGCACCGCCTTGTCCATCAGGTTTTTCAGGCCGGTCTGGAAATGGCTGTTGAGATAGCCGTACTCCAGTGCATCCTCGGACTCCTCGCCGTCGAGATCGAGATGCCGCTCCAGCACAATCTTGTCCAGCGTCAGCGTGCCGGTCTTGTCGGTACACAGCACATCCATCGCACCGAAGTTCTGGATCGCATTGAGGCGCTTCACCACGACTTTGCGCTTGGACATTGCCAGCGCGCCCTTGGCCAGGTTGGCGGTGACGATCAACGGCAGCATTTCCGGCGTGAGGCCCACCGCCACCGACAGCGCGAACAGCAGCGCTTCGAAAAAGCCGTGCTTGTACCACTGGATGCCCAGCACGATCGGCACCATCGCCAGCATGAAACGGATCAGCAACCAGCTGACGCTCTTTACACCGCGATCGAAACTGGTCTGCACGCGCTGGCCAGTGAGCGTACGAGCGATCGAGCCCAGGTACGTGCGCGAACCGGTTGACACCACCACCGCGCTGGCCGTGCCGCTGACCACGTTGGTCCCCATATAGCCGACGGTAGTGAGGTCGAGCGGGTTCTCATGCAGCGTGCCGCTGACGTGCGCATCGATCTGCGCCTGCGTCGGCGCCACCTTTTCCACCGGCAGCGATTCACCGGTGAGGATGGCCTGGCTGATGAACAGATCCTTGGCGGTGAGCAGGCGAATGTCAGCCGGCACCATGTCGCCCGCGGCCAGATGCACGATATCGCCAGCGACCAGCTCGCCGACCGGCACCTCGATGCGCTCGCTGTGGCCATCGGACGCCTTGCGCGTCACCGTGGCGGTATTGCGCACCATTGCCTTGAGGTTTTCGGCCGCGCGCGAGGAGCGGTATTCCTGGCTGAAACTCAGCAGCACGCTGATGCCGATCATCACGGCAATGATGATCGGCCCGGACAAATCATCCGGCGTCACGAACACCTGCACGATCGCCAGGATCAGCAGCACGATGATGAAAGGGTTCTTGAACGCGCGCCAAAGCTGTCGCGTCCAGTGCGGCGGCTTTTCGTGCGATACCTCGTTGTTGCCGTCGCGGTCCAGCCGGTCGGCGATCTGCTCCTCATCGAGGCCGGCAGAACCGGTGTCGAGATCGGCAAACAGCGCGTCGCGATCACGAAATGCCTCTTGCGCAACCGCAGCGCGCACGACAGATGAGCCGCTTTTGCCCGCAGCGGTGGGGATCACTGACTTGATCATGGTGTTATCCGGGGATGTTCTGGGAGCCCGTTTACGCCGTGGGCGAAACGGTCGGGCCATGCGTCAGGCGCAGGGCGGCATGGCGATCGTCAGGACGAACGCCCTCGCTCCGCCCATGGCGGAGGCCACGCCTTGCAGATGGCAAGCAACTTCATGCCTGACTGGATAACAGAACTTTGTTGCGGTGAGTTTGCAGCGGGCCACGCTTTACACGTGCTGCAGCGGCAGCGCGCGCGGCAACCAGGTCCGCACGGCGCGGCATGTCGATAACCACGGCATTGATCACCGGGCGACTCAGCGGTGCGGGCACGGTAATCACACGGGCGACACGTGCCTGATCGCGACGACCGGACAGCACAAGAGAGCGCAAAGCGCGCAGAAAGCCAGGGGTGCGAAAGAATTTCATCGCCCATCTCCTCGAATACGACGCCAACGGCGCCGAGGGAGGTGGGCCGGGTTTCCCTAGTCGAGGAAAACGCCAGCCGACCGCAGGCGGTCGCCGCAGGTAATCAGCTTGTTATGCATTGCCGGCACCCGATGCTCGCGGATGTCGACGTTGCGACTAGGGTAAACGTCCATATGCCTTTTTTTGTCAGAACTGGGAGCTGATGGCAAGACACGCCTGTCAGCCCCAGTATTTTGCGACTGCAGCACGCGAGAGTCAACGCAAAAAACGCGGTTTATGACGAAAGTTGATGCGACAAGGATCGCGGTTCGCGCTTCATTCAAGAATCCGGAGGGCTGAATCAATTCGCCGCGCTGAACGCCAGACCCTGCCGCACTGCCGGCCCGACCAGCCAGTGGTCAGCCAGCAAGAATGCGAACAGTGCCATCAGATAGACGATGGAATAGTTGAATACCTTCATCGCGAAAAACTCGTCCGGCGGACGCAGCAAACGCACGGCGTAGTAAAGAAAGCCCGCGCCCAGCACCGCCGCACCACCGAGATAAATCAGGCCGCTCATGCCGGTCATCGCCGGCAGCAGGGTCACGATGACCAGCAGCACGGTGTAGTAGAAAACGTGCCAGCGTGTGTAGACCACGCCGTGCGTCACGGGCAGCATCGGCACCTGCGCGCGTGCGTAATCGTCGCGCCGGAAAATCGCCAGCGCCCAGAAATGCGGCGGCGTCCACACAAAGATGATCAGGCACAGCTGTAGCGCGAACGGATGCAGCGAATCGGTCACGGCAGTCCAGCCCAGCACCGGTGGAATCGCGCCGGCGAGTCCGCCAATCACGATGTTCTGCGGTGTTGCGCGCTTCAGGTACGCGGTATAGACCAGCGCATAACCGATCAGCCCGCCGAAAGTCAGTAGTGCGGTCAGCGGATTGACCAGCAACACCAGCACCAGCATCGAAACGATGCCCAGCGAAATGGCAAACACCAGCACCTGCCGTGGGGTGAGCTTGCCGGTGGCCAGCGGACGCCGCGCGGTACGTGCCATCAGCTTGTCGATGCGCTCGTCGATCAAGTGATTGAACGCCGCCGCCGAACCCGACGCCATCCAGATGCCGATGGTGCCGAACACCAGCGCACGCCAGGGCGGAATGCCGGGCACGGCGAGGAACATGCCGATCACCGCGCAAAAAACCAGCAGCGCGACGACGCGCGGCTTGGTCAGTTGCAGATATTCGCGGATGTGGTCCATCTCAGCGGCGTTCCAGAATAAGAGTGGATGATGCATCTGACCGCGGTTGCGTCCGCGCCAGCGTGGCCAACAGTGTAAACAGCAGCAGCGCCGCCATCCCATTGTGCGCGGTCGCCACCGGCAACGGCAGACCGAACATCACGTTGCTGATGCCCAGCAGTACCTGGCATATCAGCGCCAGCACGATGGCAATGGCAAACAGCCGCAGGCCGCGGCGCGCCGTCTTGAACGACAGCCAGGCGAGATAGCAGAACACGACCAGCGCGCCGAATCGATGCGTCATCTGGATCGCAGTGCGCGCCGCCATGTCCAGCACGCCGCCCTCATAATTGACCCCAACGCCACGCCACAGCACAAAGCCCTGATGGAAGTCCGTCGCCGGCATCCACTGCCCACCGCACTGCGGAAACGCGCCAGCACCATAACCACATGCCAGTGCGGCGTAGTTCGCCGAGGTCCAGCCGCCGAGCGCAATCTGGCAGAACAGCAGCACGATGCCGATCACCACCAGCCGGCGCAAACCCGCCAGATGGTTATCGAACGCACCGACGCCGGCAAAGCGCAGCGCCGCGTAAGCCAGTAGCGCAAACGTGGTGATACCGCCAAGCAGGTGACCCATCACCACCACCGGTTTCAACAGCAAAGTCACCGTCCACATGCCGAGCATGGCCTGGAAGATGATCACCGCCAGCACCAGCACGCTGACCTTCCACGCGCCAGTCCGCTTCAATGCAAGCGCCGCTGTGATCGGCAATGCCATCGCCAGCGCAGACAGCAGCGAAGAGAGTGCAAAATCATGCCGTTGATAAAAGACCACGCCGGCTACCGCAAATATCGCGGCGGCGATGACCGCGTAGCGCGCCGAAGCCTTGCGCCAACTGGCGATCAGTGCGATCACCAGAACGAGCATGCCCAACGTACCCGCCAGCACGCGATGCACCTGTTCGCGCCAGGCCTTGTCAGTTTCGAACGGTCGATCCGGATAGGCCAGGTTGGCCGCGGCAATGTCGTGCGCGTGTTCGGGCCAGGTCGCCTTGCCGTAGCAGGTCGGCCAGTCCGGACACGACAGGCCCGCGTTGGACAGCCGCACGAACGCACCGAACATCACCAGCCCGAACGCAAACAGCGCCGCCAGCAAGGTCAGCACGCGCAGGGCTTTGACGACGCGGGGAGACATCGCGACAGAGAACATCAGTGGATCACCTTCTGCAGATCCCGCGCCAGGCCGGCCGGATCGGAGCCGGCAGGATACAGGGACAGGGCGGTGCCGTTGGATTCCACCAGCACGGCGCTGACGCTGTCCGGCGTGGTCGGGCGATAGCCGGCCAGTTTGCCATCGACGTCGGTGCCGAGCTGCCAGTAGTTTTGCATCGCCACCAGACCCTCGCCCGCTGGCGGCTGGCCGACATACAGCAGGCGCAGGCGCGACTGGTTGTTGTTGAGCATGACGCGCGCCTTGGCCATGGCCGTGAGATCGTCCAGACACTCCACGGCGCAGTTCGGACCTGGCAGCGCGACCAGCGTCATGCGCGGCTCGCTGTCTCGCCAGGCATACGTCTTGCCGTTGGCGAGCTGCACGCGCAGCTTCTCGTCGACCAGATTCCGCTGCGGCATGATCCGTTGACCATTACCGTTGCCGGTCGGCTGCCAGCCGGTAAACGTCAGTAAGCCAGCTACGAGAATAGGTGCGGCGAAGACCAGTGCAATCAGCACGAGAAAAAATCGGCTTTTGCGTACGGCGGCAGGAGTGGGTGCGTTGGTTGGCATGGGTTCGCAGAATGAGTTTGTTCGGGTTCGATGAATCAGGATTTGTGCGGTCTGCGCTTGCGATGCAGCACGAGCAGCAACACCACGGCCGCCAATGCGAACGTAAACCACTGGAAAGCATACGCGCGATGGCGCGCCGGCGGCATCGACGAAAAATCCAGCGTGTGCACGCGCACGTAGATGGACGCCTCGTCAGGATCGAGCGCCAGCACGCGCGGATACAGCGAACGGTTGAGATCGCGAGCTACTTCGACCGGATCCAGGAAGATGCCTTTCTTCGGCCAGTGCGTCTGCTGTGTCAGCGCGTTGCCACCCATCTCGAAACCGATCGGCGGCGGTGGCACGTACATGCCCTGCAGGGTGACGTCAGTGCCCGGCAATGCCGGCAGCTGGGGCTCCTGGCCGGTGCCATTGCCTGGCAAAAAGCCCATGTCCACCAGCAATAGCTTCGAGGTATTGCGCAAGGCCAGCGGCACGAAAACTTCCACGCCGCCGCGCTCGTCGTGATTCGGATTATCCAGCAGATAGATACGATCAGTCAGATAGTGACCGATGATCCGTACGCGCGGAAAACCGTCCTCGGGCGGTGCGTCGGCGACCTTGGGGAAATCCTGTATCGGTGCGCTCGCCGATGCGGCATACCGACGCAGAAGCGCTTCCTTGAAGTCGGCACGATGCAGCTGCCACACGCCCAGACGTATGAACAGCAACGCGCCGACCACGGTCAGCAACAGTGCCCACCATGACGGCCGGCGAAATCCGCTCATGCGTAGTACCGGATGTCGGCCGCTATACTCGGCGCGTCAACTTGGATCGGATCAATCACTTGGAAACCATCTACAAATCCGCACTGGTGATCGTGCTGCTGGTGGTGATCTTCAGCCTCGGCCAGGCGCTGTATTTCATGATGACCGACAGGGATGACGACAAGCGCACGGTATGGGCGTTGACGCGGCGCATCGGCCTGTCGCTGCTGCTCATTGCGATGGTCGTGTTCGGCATCTGGATGGGCTGGCTGCACCCGCACGACGTCGGCCAATGACCGTACCAATGACCGTAAACCGTTGATTGTACCTGCCCGCACGAAACACCGCGCCGGCTGCGCGACAAATCGCGCCATTTGAAGGCTTTGCCGGCAGAACCGCGAGCTCAGCCGGTCCGGTAGTAATCCCTGTACCACCGAACGAAATTGGCCACGCCTTCCTCGACGGAAACGCGCGGCGTGTAATCGACGGCGGCCGCAAGCGCGGATACATCGGCCTCGGTATCAGGCACATCGCCAGCCTGAAGCGGCAGCAGCTCCATCTGCGCCTTGCGACCCAGGCACTGCTCCAGCACCTCGATATAACGAAGCAGTTCCACCGGCTGCTCGTTACCGATATTGAAGATGCGGTACGGCGCCAGGCTGGTCGCTGGATCGGGCCTGTTGCCATCCCACTGCGGATTGCCCGAGGGGACGTTGTCCAGCGTGCGGATCACGCCTTCGACAATATCGTCGACGTAAGTGAAGCTGCGCTTGTGATGACCATGGTTGAATACCTTGATCGGCTCACCAGCGAGGATGGATTTGGTAAACAGGAACAACGCCATGTCCGGCCGGCCCCACGGGCCGTAAACCGTGAAGAAGCGCAGACCCGTGCAGGCCATGCCGTAGAGATGCGCATAGCTGTGCGCCATCATCTCGTTGGCTTTTTTCGACGCGGCGTACAGCGTCAGCGGATGTTCGGTGGACTGGTGCTCAGAGAACGGCATCAACGTATTGGCGCCATACACCGAGCTGGTAGAAGCGAACACCAGATGCTCGACATCGTGATGACGACAACCTTCGATGATATGCAGGAAGCCGGTAACGTTGGTCGACACATAGATGTGCGGATTCTGCGCGGCATAGCGCACGCCCGCCTGTGCCGCCAGGTTGATTACGCGCTGAGGCTTGTGCGTGGCAAATGCTGATTCGATCGCAGCACGGTCGGCCAGATCAGCGGGTACGTGGGTGTAATTGGGATGATCGACGAAGCGCGCCAGCCGCGCCTTCTTCAGGTTGACGTCGTAGTAGTCGCTGAGGTTGTCGATGCCGATGACCTGGTCACCGCGCTCCAACAGCCGCATCGCGACGTGAGAGCCGATGAAACCGGCGGTGCCCGTGACGAGAATTTTCATGTCGCACTCATCCATTCCATTAATCGAACCGCTGGAACGCCGCACCTAATCGACTGTCGATCGCACCAACACCATACTGTTCGGCAATCGCCTGGACCGCCAGTCAGAGCCGACCGTCAACCGCATCTCGCGGCAACACGTATTTGACGTCATACAGCACCGAAGACGGCTTGCCATAAGCGCGAATGCCTTCCGCACCCATCTCGGTGAAATGGTGATGGCCAACCGCCACGATGACCGCATCATACTGGCTGGTAATCGGCTCACCGATCAGATCGATGCCGTATTCGTGCTTGGCCGCTGCTGCATCGACCCATGGATCGAACACATCGACCTGGGCGTTGTAGCCGGCCAATGCCTCCATGATGTCGACCACGCGGGTATTACGCAGGTCCGGACAATTTTCCTTGAAGGCCAGCCCCAGGATCAGGATGCGCGCGCGCACCGGATTGATGCCCTTGCACACCATCAGGCGAATCACTTCACCGGCGATGTACTGGCCCATGCTGTCGTTGGTGCGGCGGCCGGCCAGAATGACATCGGAATAGTGCCCGACCTCCTGCGCCTTGTGGGTGAGGTAGTACGGATCGACGCTGATGCAATGGCCGCCGACCAGGCCAGGCCGAAACGGCAGGAAGTTCCACTTGGTGCCCGCCGCCTGCAGCACTTCCAGCGTATCGATGCCGAGTTTGTTGAACAGCTTGGCCAGATCGTTCACCAGTGCGATGTTCAGATCACGCTGGGTGTTCTCGATCACCTTGGCCGCCTCGGCTACCTTCAGTGAACTGGCCTTGTGCGTGCCAGCAGTAATGATCGAGCCGTACAGCTTGTCCACGAACTCGGCGACCTCGACGGTCGAACCGGAGGTCACCTTGAGAATGCTGGTGACCCGATGCTGCTTGTCGCCCGGGTTGATGCGTTCGGGACTGTAACCTGCAAAGAAATCGCGGTTGTAAACCAGGCCCGATACTTTTTCCAGAATCGGAATGCACACTTCCTCGGTGCAGCCCGGATACACGGTGGACTCGTACACCACGATGTCACCCGCGGCGATGACTTTGCCCAGCGACTCGCTGGCCTTGATCAGCGGCGTCAGGTCGGGCCGCTTGGCCGCGTCGATGGGCGTGGGCACGGTGACGATATAGACGTTGCAGCCACGTATGTCGTCCAACGTGGTACTGAAGCCCAGCCGCGTGGCGGAAGCCATTTCCTCGGTGTCGACCTCCAGCGTTGAGTCGATGCCGCCGCGCAGCTCGTCGATCCGCGCAGCATTGACGTCGAATCCGACCGTCTCGTAGCGCTTGCCGAACTCCACAGCCAGTGGCAACCCGACATAACCGAGGCCGACAATGGCGATCTTGGTGGTTTCCAGAGGCTTCATGCGATGAGTCCTTGTTGAGCTTCTAGTTTGGCAGTGTTGCCTCGGCGTGGCGATGGAACGAAGAACCAACAGCGATGGAACGATACAGTCGAAGCAACGCCAGATCGTCCGGAGCCCTCAACGCGCAGATAGAAAAAAGCCCGTCAGACGACGGGCTTTCAGTATTCACGCGAACCGCTTCAGAGGATATAGACAAACATGAAGAGACCGAGCCATACCACGTCAACGAAATGCCAGTACCAGGCAACTGCCTCGAAGCCGAAATGATGGTCCTTGTTGAAGTGGCCCTTCAACACGCGGAACCAGATCACCGCCAGCATGATCGTACCCAGCGTCACATGCAGACCATGGAACCCGGTCAGCAGGAAGAACGTCGATCCATACACACCGCTATGCATGGTCAAGTTGAGTTCGCGATACGCCTCGATATATTCGTGCGCCTGAAAATTCAGGAACAGTGCGCCGAGCAGCACGGTAATGCCAAGGAACACCAGAATCTTGCCGCGATGCCCCGCGCGCAGCGCGTGATGCGCAATGGTGACCGTTACGCTGGAGCTGAGCAGGATCAGCGTGTTGAGCAGCGGCAGCCCCCAAGCCGGCACCGTACGGAACGCGCCGCCGACGTGCTCGGGGCCATTGCCGGCGTTGGAGCCCCACGACGCCGCGTAATCACTCCACAGAAACTCGTGGGTCAACACGCCATGACCTTCGCCGCCCAGCCATGGAATCGAAAACATGCGGATGTAAAACAGCGCGCCGAAGAATGCGCCGAAGAACATCACTTCGGAAAAGATGAACCACATCATGCCCATGCGGAACGAGGTGTCCACCTGGTGGTTGTAGCTGCCGGCCAGCGACTCGTTGATCACTGAGCGGAACCAGCCGAAGAACATCGCCAGGATGCCGATCACACCGACCGTGAGCACGGTCTTGCCAAAACCGGAATCGCCCGGCGGTGCGTTGAGCCAGTGTGCCGCACCGAACACCGTGGTGAACATGACCACCGCGGCCACAAACGGCCAGTAGCTTTTGCTCGGAACAAAATACGCTTCGTGCGACTGATCCATCGTGCAAACCCCGTGGACTTCTCTTGATGACTCTACCCCACCATGCACTGCGGGGAACTGCAAACTGAAGAATAAACCGTGATGATTGCGGTGCGACTATTTCATCATCACGATCTGCACAAACGACAGCAGAAAAAAGGCGACCACCACCGACACCAGAATCGTGACGGTGCGTCTCACGCCTTTACGGCGCCCATCGATCTCGTGATTTGTCATCGGCTGCGTCATGGAATGATCAGTCATTCACGTGACCGTGCGCCAGCTCGTCGTCGTGAATCACCGGAGGCACGTCGAAGGTGTGGAACGGTGCGGGTGACGGCACGGTCCACTCCAGGCCCTTGGCACCTTCCCAGACGCGGTCGGTCGCCTTTTTCTTGGAGAAGAACACGCCGTGGATCAGCACGCCGAGGAAGATCAGCTGCGAAGCGCCAAACAGAAAGCCGCCGATCGAGCTGATCATGTTGAAGTTGGCGAATGCCACGTTGTAGTCGGGAATGCGGCGCGGCATGCCGGCCAAACCCAGGAAGTGCTGCGGGAAGAACAATACGTTGACCCAGATGACGCTGTTCCAGAAATGCATCTTGCCCCAGAACTCGCTGTACATCCGGCCGCTCCACTTCGGCAGCCAGTAGTACGTGGCCGAGATGATCGCGAACAGCGCGCCGGTCACCAGCACATAGTGAAAATGCGCCACCACAAAGTAGGTGTCGTGGTACTGGAAGTCGGCCGGCACCAGCGCCAGCATCAAGCCGGAGAATCCACCGATGGTGAACAGGATCACGAAGGCGATCGCGAACAGCATCGGCGTCTCGAACGTCATCGAGCCGCCCCACATGGTGCTGACCCAGTTGAACACCTTCACGCCGGTCGGCACCGCGATCAGCATCGTCGCGTACATGAAGAATATCTCGGCGCCCATCGGCAGGCCAACCGCAAACATGTGATGTGCCCACACGATGAACGACAGGAAGGCAATTGAGGCAATCGCGAACACCATCGCCTTGTAGCCGAAGATCGGCTTGCGCGCGAAGGTCGGAATCACTTCCGAAATGATCCCGAACGCCGGCAGGATCATGATGTAGACCTCGGGATGCCCGAAGAACCAGAAAATGTGTTGATACAAGACGGGGTCACCGCCGCCACCCGGGTTGAAGAAGTTGGTGCCGAAATACTTGTCGGTCAGCAGCATCGTCACCGCACCGGCCAGCACCGGCATCACCGCGATCAGCAGGAACGCCGTGATTAGCCAGCTCCACACGAACACCGGCATCTTCAGCAGTTCCATACCTGGTGCGCGCATGTTGAGGATAGTCGCGATGATGTTGATCGCGCCCATGATCGAACTGATACCCATCAGATGCACCGCAAACACCACATAGGCGAGCGAGCTGCTCTGCAACGACAGCGGCGGGTACATGGTCCAGCCACCGGCCGGGCCACCGCCGGGCAGGAACAGGGTCGACAACAGCAGGGTGAAGGCGAACGGCAGGATCCAGAACGACAGGTTGTTCATGCGCGGCAACGCCATGTCCGGCGCGCCGACCATCAACGGGATCATCCAGTTACCCAGGCCGACGAAGGCCGGCATGATCGCGCCGAAAATCATCACCAGCGCGTGCAGCGTGGTCATCTGGTTGAAAAAGTACGGCTGCACCAGTTGCAGGCCCGGCTTGAACAGCTCGGCGCGGATCACCATGGCGAAACTGCCGCCGATGAAGAACATCAGCAGCGCAAACACCAGATAAAGCGTGCCGATGTCCTTGTGGTTGGTGGACATGCACCAGCGCTGGAAGAAATTCTTCGGCGCGCCGTGGTGATCATCGTGGTGATCATGAGTGGCTGCGTGGGACATGGCCTTGACCTCTAAACCTGATGGGATGCGACAACGTGGGTGACGTGTGCGAAAGCGTTTACAAAAGCGAAGCTCAGCCCTGCTTGGCGGCAACCGATTTGCTGGCCGACTGCACTGGGGCAATCTGCGCGGTTTTCGGTGCCGCGGCGGTAGAAGCGGCGGCTGGAGCCGGAGGTGCCGCTGGCGGCGCCGACTTTGCTTGCTGCTCGGCCAGCCACTTCGCGAAATCCGGCTTGGACTTGGCCACCACCACGATCGGCATGAAGCCATGATCCTGACCGCACAGCTCGGCACACTGGCCGCGATACGTGCCGGGTTCCTTGATGTTGGTCCAGGCAGCATTGACGATGCCGGGAATCGCGTCGAGCTTCCAGCCCAGCGCCGGCACCCACCATGAGTGGATCACGTCGGCACCGGTGATGATGAAGCGGATCTTGGTATCGACCGGCACCACCAGCGGCTTGTCAACGTCCAGCAGATAAGTATTTTCGTTGCCGACCTTGACTGCATACGGGTCCATGCCCGAGCCCAGCTGGCGGGTCTGGTCGCTCTGCGTATCGAGCTTGGACATGAAGCCGACCTTGCTGATCGGCTTGCCCAGATATTCCACGTAGTCGTAGCGCCACTTCCACTGATAACCGGTCACCTTGACCGTCATCTGCGAGCCGGTGGTATCGGCCCAGGACGTGATGCCGCCGGTGGCGAAGTAAGCCAGCGTGATCAGGATGATCACCGGAACCGTGGTCCAGATGATTTCCAGACGCGTGTTGTGCGACCACTTCTCGGCCACCGCACCGCGCGATTTGCGGAAGCGGAACATCGCGATGAACATCGCACCGAACACCAGGATGCCGATCACGACACACACGCCAAACGACCAGTTGTTCAGCTCGTACGGCACGTGCGACCAGGTCGACGCGCCGGGCTGCATGTTCAACTGATACGGCGATGGATCTGCGCTGGCGGCCGTGCCAAACAGTGCTGCTGCCAAAGCCGATGCTGCCGTGAATGATCGCCTGATGCTGCCAGATGTCATGTGTTGCACCTTTGATGAACCTACTTGCGCGACTGGTCGTTGATCGTGGCCAGCAGCACCCTGAGTTTCTTTGACAGCTCGACGCGTTCCTGCTCTCCCAGAAAAACGCCGATCTCCATTTCACGCCCGTGCGATGACAGCAGCAGACGCTGACGACCGTTACCCGGCTTCAGCAGCACGCGCACCCAGTACGACTGGAATTGCATGCAACGACGGCTTGGCAGCAGCTGCACTTCCAGCGACGATGCGTCGATGGTGATGCGCTCGCTGCGATCGCCGGCCCGCCAGGCCACGCTCAACGCACACGCGACAGCCACGGATTCCACCAGGGCGAACAGCGGTGCAAACACATTGCCCTGCCACGCGCCCAGTCCCGCCGTTGTCAGCGCCAGTACCGCCAGTACCCCGATCAGTCGACGCAGGCCTCGTCGACTGAGTGCGCGATTGGGCTTGAGCCACATCGTCACACTCAGCAGATTATCGGCAACTGGTCGAAGCACGATCATGAGGATCCAGCGTGCCAGGAACATTGGGATGATAGGCCCCGGCGCGGCAGCGGGCAAGAATACCGCGACCTGCCGATCTGAAAACGTGGGAGAAAAGCCGCTGGCCGCGCGACGATGAGCCGCTTGAAAGCCCGGACGACATGCTGACATGTAACCCCAATCTCATGCGGAAGAGGCGTCGGGATTCCCTTGCATGACGCACGCAAAAAGCGGTCGCCAGCGTACAATCCCACGCTGCCCTCCGCCTCCGCGGATTTTCTGACAAGCCCGTGACCCAATCCATTCTCAGCTCCGAACTCCCCGGCGACCCCACGCCTGCGCGCGCGCGCATCACCGCCGCCTGGCTGCGCGACGAAACCGAAGCGGTCAACGACCTGCTCGCCCAGGCCAGCCTGCCGCCGGTCGAGCGCGAAAAAGTCATCGACGTGGCCGCCGATCTGGTCAGCCGGGTGCGACTGCGCGCCAAGGACCAAAGCGTGGTCGAGTCCTTCATGCGCCAGTACGACCTCTCCAGCGAGGAGGGCGTATTGCTGATGTGCGTGGCCGAAGCCTTGCTGCGCATTCCGGACAAGGCCACCGCCGACAAGCTGATCCGCGACAAGCTCGGCGACGCCAACTGGAAGAAACACCTGGGCCAGAGCGAGTCGGTCTTCGTCAACGCCTCGACCTGGGGGCTGATGCTCACCGGGCATCTGGTCAACCTGGCCGAAGAAACCCGTCACGACGTGACCAGCGCGCTGCGCCGGCTGGTCGGCCGCGCCGGCGAGCCGGCGATCCGGCTGGCGGTGCGCCAGGCCATGCGCATCATGGGCCACCAGTTCGTGATGGGTCGCACCATCGACGAGGCGCTGGATCGCAGCGCGAAAAAGGAACACGCGGTCTACCGCTATTCCTATGACATGCTGGGCGAGTCGGCGCTTACCCGCGAAACGGCCGAACGGTACCAGCAGGATTACCGCGACGCGATCGCCGCCATTGGCAAGCGCGGCCCGTTCGCCAATCACACCGACGCGCCGTCGATCTCGGTGAAGCTGTCCGCGCTGCATCCGCGCTACGAAGTGGCCAAGCGCGAACGCGCCCGTCGCGAACTGACCGAGAAGCTGCTGGAGCTGTCGCAGCTGGCGATGAAGTACGGCATCGCGCTGTCGGTCGACGCCGAAGAGGCCGATCGTCTCGAGCTGTCGCTGGACATCATCGGCGACGTGTTCGCGCACCCCTCGCTGCAGGGCTGGAACGGGCTGGGCATCGTGGTGCAGGCATACGCCAAGCGCACGCCGTTCGTGATCGACTGGCTGATCGAAACCGCCCGCGCCGCCAACCGCCGCTGGTACGTGCGCCTGGTCAAGGGCGCTTACTGGGACGCCGAGATCAAACGCGCGCAGGAAAACGGCCTGCCCGGCTATCCGGTATTCACCCGCAAGCCCAATACCGATGTGTCCTACCTGGCCTGCGCGCGTCGCCTGTTCGGCGCCGGCAGCGACCTCATCTACCCGCAGTTCGCCACGCACAACGCGCACACCATCGCCGCCGTGCATCACCTCGCGCAGGGCCGGCCGTACGAAAACCAGCGGCTGCACGGCATGGGCACCGACCTGTATGCCGAGGTGATCGGCCCGCAAAACTTGAATATCCCGTGCCGCGTTTACGCGCCGGTCGGCACGCACGAAGATCTGTTGCCTTACCTGGTGCGCCGCCTGCTCGAGAACGGCGCCAATACCAGCTTCGTCAACCGCGTGGTCGACGAAAGCGTGCCGGTGCGCGAACTGGTCGCCGACCCGTGCGAAACGGTTCGATCTTTCGCGTCGATCCCACACCCGCGCATCCCGTTGCCGGTGAATCTCTACGGTGAAAATGCCGCGCTCGCGCCGCATTCGAATTTTATTTCCAGGAAGAATTCCATGGGCGTCAACTTTGCCAACGACAACGAACTCAAAGCCCTCGCCGAGGCGTTGAACGCGAATGCCGGCCCGTGGAAAGCTGGTCCGCTGGTACCCAACAGCAAGAGCAGCGGCCCGAACGTGCCGGTGACGAATCCGGCCGATCGCCGGCAGACCGTCGGCAGCTACGTGAGCGCCGACAGCGCAACGGTCGATCAGGCCGTAACCAGCGCGGTGGCGGCACAGCCGGGCTGGGATCGGTTGCCGGCTGCCAGCCGCGCCGCGATCCTCGAACACGCGGCCGACCAGCTCGAAGCGCGCCGCGCCGAGTTCGTCGCGCTGTGCGTGCGCGAGGCGGGCAAAAGCCTGCCCGATGCGATCGCCGAGATCCGCGAGGCCGCCGATTTTCTTCGCTACTACGCCACCATGGCGCGCCGGCTGTTCGGTCAACCCGAACAATTGCCCGGGCCGACCGGCGAGAGTAATCAACTGTTCCTGCACGGTCGCGGCGTGTTCGTCTGCATCAGCCCGTGGAATTTCCCGCTGGCGATCTTCCTCGGCCAGGTCAGTGCGGCGCTGGCTGCCGGCAATGCGGTGATCGCCAAGCCGGCCGAACAGACCACCCTGATTGGCCATCTGGCCGTCCAGTTGTTGCATGCCGCCGGCGTACCCGCCGACGTGCTGCAATACCTGCCGGGCGATGGCGCCATTGTGGGTGCCGCGCTGACCAAGGACCCGCGCATCGCCGGCGTCGCCTTCACTGGTTCCACGGATACCGCCTGGGCGATCAACCGTTCGCTGGCCGCGCGCAATGCGGCCATTGCCACGCTGATCGCCGAAACCGGCGGACAGAACGCGATGATCGCCGACTCCTCCGCCCTGCCCGAGCAGATCGTCAAGGACGTCATCGCCTCGGCGTTCCAGTCTGCTGGCCAGCGCTGCTCGGCCGCGCGCATTCTGTTCGTGCAGGAAGACATCGCCGACAAGGTCATCGCCATGCTCGCCGGTGCGATGGGCGAACTGACCGTCGGCGATCCGGGCCAGCTCAGCACCGACGTCGGCCCGGTGATCGACGAGGACGCGCGCAAGCTGCTGGTCGACCACGCCGCGCGGATGGACCGCGAGGCGAAAAAGATCGGCGAAGTGAAACTGGATGCTGCCGTCACCGACCACGGCACGTTCTTCGCCCCGCGCGCTTACGAGATCGCCTCGCTCGACGTGCTGCAGCGTGAAGTGTTCGGCCCGATCCTGCATCTGATCCGCTGGAAAGGCAGCGAGCTTGACAAGGTCGTCGCGCAGATCAACGCCACCGGCTATGGCCTCACGCTGGGCATCCACAGCCGCATCGACGACACCATCGACTACATCAGCAGCCATGCCCGCGTCGGCAACTGCTACGTCAACCGCAACCAGATCGGCGCGGTGGTCGGCGTGCAGCCGTTCGGCGGTGAAGGCCTGTCCGGCACCGGCCCCAAAGCCGGCGGCCCGCACTATCTGCTGCGCTTCGCCAACGAGCGCACGCTCACCGTCAACACCACCGCGGCAGGCGGTAACGCTTCGCTGCTGACCATCGGCGAATAAACGCTGCGGGTCGTCCAGCAAAGGCGCCAGGCCGCAAGCTTCGGCGTCTTTTCTTTGGACTCACGTAAATGCTGCTCTGCAACGGCGACAACACCGGCGGTGTGCTACAGATAACGCTTCCAGCCCAATCGAGAACGACCGATGAGTCTCACCGACACAAGCCTCGCCGATCGCCTGCAGCTGCTGCGCGCTGCGCACGCCAAGGACCCGACGCCCGACTGGCCGGTCCGCGCCAAACGGCTGCGCGCGCTGGAGACCATGCTCAACGAGCAGCGTCATACCTTCGCCGCCGCGATCAGCGCGGACTTCG
>Ga0302308_10001784_pt1 | contig 17437 bp, 14 predicted proteins | sample III_Palsa_E3_3_FD_200531 | JGI IMG/M metagenome (GOLD analysis project Ga0302308, IMG submission 200531) | Peat permafrost microbial communities from Stordalen Mire near Abisko, Sweden - III_Palsa_E3_3 | ecosystem: Environmental > Terrestrial > Soil > Palsa > Peat permafrost | place: Sweden... | reverse complement strand
TTTGGGTGCTGCGTCCGGTGATCTGGCCTCGGGAGTTGGCGCCGTGCTCGACCATGATGGGCATGATCTGGTTTAGGTGGCGGGCGTAGTTGTTGCGCTGGATTTCGCGCTGGCGGGCGTTGAGGATTGCCAGGCGCTGGACCTTGATGTCTTCGGGGATGGAATCTTCCATGTGGATCGCGGGGGTGTTCGGGCGGCGCGAATACTTGAAGCCGTAGATGGCGTCGTAGCCTACTTCTTCGAGCAGGGTGATGGTTTCTTCGAAGTCGCGATCGGTCTCGCCGGGGAAGCCTACGATGATGTCGGAGGTCAGGGAGATGTCGCGCTTGGCGGCCTTGGTCCAGGCGATGCGCTCGAGGTACCAGTCGCGCGTATAGTCGCGCTGCATGGCCTTGAGGACGGCGGTGCTGCCGGACTGGACGGGGAGATGCACGTGGTCGCAGAGGGTCGGGACGGCGTCGATGACGTCAACGATATCGCGGGTGAAGTCGCGGGGGTGGGATGTTGTGAATCGGACGCGCTGGATGCCCGATACTTCGCCTACGGCGGCTAGGAGCTCGGCGAAGGTGCGCTTGCCGGACGGGTCCTGGTAGCTGTTGACGTTCTGGCCGAGGAGCTGGATTTCGGTGAAGCCGGACTGGGCGATGCGCTGGGCTTCGGCGAGGACGGAGGCGCTGGTGCGGCTGCGCTCCTTGCCGCGTGTGTACGGGACGACGCAATACGCGCAGAATTTGTCGCAGCCTTCGATGATGGTGATGTAGCCGCGGTGAGGGTTGGTGCGGGCGGTGAACTCGGTGTCGAAGGTCTCGTCGGTCTGGCGGTCGTCGAGGCCGGTGATGCGGGTTTCGCCCGCTTCGAGGCGGGCTAGCATGTCGGGGAGATTGCGGTAGCTGGAGGAGCCCGCCACGATCGAGACGTAGGGGGCGCGGTCGAAGATTTTCGTGCCCTCTTGCTGGGCGACGCAGCCGATGACGGCGAAGCGCTTGCCTTCACCGTGGAGCTTCTTGTACTCGTTGAGGCGGTGGAAGACTTTTTGCTCGGCCTTGTCGCGGATGGAGCAGGTGTTGTAGAGAATGAGGCCGGCGTCGGCTTCGTCGGATGTTTGGGTGTAGCCCTCGTTCAGGAGGGTGCCGACGACTTTTTCGGAGTCGTGAGCGTTCATCTGGCAGCCGAAGGTTTCGATGTAGAAGGTCTTCATAGGGAGCGGGAGGGAGCCTTTGCGGGGAGAGTTCTTCGCAAGAACCAGTATAAGTCCTGCGCGGACGGCGGGGGCTGACGGTGGGTCAGTTTGAGAACCGGCGCGAACGGACTTGCCCATGACGCTGTTTTCAGGGAATCGTGAGATGGGTATGCTGGTTGGATGAGTCAGGAAACGAGAACAAACTCAATTGAGCGACGAGTTCGGGAGAATCGGGGTCGGAACAACCGGCCTGCTTTTCTTGATGCCCTTTCGCAAGTGGTCGGGTCTAATATTCGTCCGGATCAGCTGCTGAATTTAGACTCTACCGACGAAGTGCTCGCCATCCTACGTTCCGGGTACGCTGCCGCTCGGAGTGGAGGAGCGACCGCCATGCGAATCTTCTTTAGCCGAGACAAGACTGAAACTGCGTTACGAATACCAGATTCACTGGACTCTTCTATGGCTGATGAGCCAGTTGTTCTGTGGTTGAAGCAAAGCGTCGAATGTGGAGCGGTGATCCTCACAGCCCGACAGGTTTTGAGAGCCTGCGAAGCGATCCGCACTCTCGACGGCGATGCGGTGTCCATGCTTTCGGAGGATCGGACTCAAGGTTTCATATTCGACAAGAATGACGACGACGCGAACGAGACGTTTGAACTTTCAGTCTGGGGATCGCGTTGGTTTGTAGCAGCCACCACGTGCGGAATTGCAGCATCGTGATTGGACGGATCCATTGATTCTTGGCCCTTGTCTGCAAAGTCAATTTTCGAGAACCCCACCCTATTCGGTCTGAAAATCACCTAACTGACGGGACAGGCTGCTTCGCGTTGGGTGGGGCTGAGATGGTATTCTCGGCGGGATTTGAGGTGTTGGATGGCGGATGAGTTGAAGGCTGAGAATCGGTTGGAGTCGAAGGTGGTGGCGGGGTCGGCGAAGTTTGGGGAGAACCGTGCTGCGATGGTGGCGCTGCTGGCGGCGTTGCGGGGGGAGGAGGATGGGATTCGGCTGGGGGGTGGGGCGAAGGCGGCGGAGGCTCAGCGGGCGAAGGGGCGGCTGACGGTTCGGGAGCGGTTGGGGTTGCTGCTGGATGAGGGGACGGAGTTGCTAGAGTTGGGGTTGTGGGCGGCTTATGGAATGTACTCGGAGTATGGCGGGGCGCCGGGGGCTGGGGTGGTGACCGGGCTGGGAAGGGTGAGTGGGCGGCTGTGCATGATCGTCGCGAACGATGCCACGGTGAAGGCGGGGGCGTTCTTCCCGATGACCGCGAAGAAGGTGCTGCGCGCGCAGACGATTGCGTTGGAGAATCGGATCCCTACGCTGTATCTGGTGGACTCTTCGGGCGTGTTTCTGCCGCTGCAGGAGGATGTGTTTCCGGATACGGATGACTTTGGGCGGGTGTTTCGGAATAACGCGGTGATGAGCTCGCTGGGGATTCCGCAGATTACGGCGATTATGGGGATGTGCGTTGCGGGTGGCGCGTACCTACCGGTGATGACGGATACGGTGCTGATGACGGAGGGGTCGGGGCTGTTTCTGGCGGGGCCGTCGCTGGTGCAGGCGGCGATTGGGCAGAAGACCGGGGCGGAGGAGTTGGGTGGGGCGGCGATGCATGCGGAGATTTCGGGGACCGTGGATTTTAAGGAGCCGAACGATCATTTGTGTCTTGCGCGGCTGCGGAGTTTGGTCGATAAGATCGGCGCGCGCGCAGGCGGGCCGTTTAGTGCGGTGGCGTTTGATGCGGTTCGGGACGCGCCACTATTTCCCGGAGATCAGCTGTATGGGTTGCTGAATCCCGTGCCGGGGGCTAGCAATGTTTATGACATGCGCGAGGTGATTGCGCGGGTTGTCGATCGCAGTGAGTTCGACGAGTACAAGGCGGACTTTGGGCGGACGCTGCTGTGTGGGTTTGCGCGGATTGGCGGGCGGGCTGTCGGGATTGTCGCGAATCAGAAGACGAACCAGACGCAGACGGTGGCGATGGGGCCGCAGGCCGGGACGAAGCGGATTGAGGTGGGAGGGGTGATCTATACGGAGGCTGCGCAGAAGGCAGCGCGATTCATTATGGATTGCAATCAGAATTTGGTGCCGCTGATTTTTCTGCACGATGTGAATGGGTTCATGGTGGGGAAAGATGCCGAGTGGTCGGGGATTATTCGCGCGGGGGCGAAGATGGTTTCGGCCGTGAGCACCAGTGTGGTGCCGAAGATTACGGTGATCGTTGGGGGGAGCTTTGGTGCGGGACATTATGCGATGTGTGGGAAGGCTTATGACCCTCGGTTTCTATTTGCGTGGCCTACGGCGCGGTATGCGGTGATGAGTGGGGCGTCGGCTGCCGGGACGCTGGCAGAGGTAAGGGCGAAGCAGATGGAGCGTGGCGGGAAGGTGTTGAGCGAGGCTGAGAAGAAGGCGGTGTATGACGAGATCAAGAATGCGTATGACGCGCAGGCTGATCCGCGGTATGGGGCGGCGCGGCTTTGGATTGACTCGATTATTGATCCGGCGAAGACGCGGGAGGTGCTGATGACGGCGCTGGAGGCTTGCGCGCTGAATCCTGAGGTGGCGAAGTTTAATGTTGGGGTGTTGCAGACGTAGGGCGGGCGGCGTGGCGGGGGAGAAGCAGATTCCCAGAGCCAATGACAGAAAGAAAAGCAAGGGCAACGATAAGCGAACGCTGCTCTGAACTGAACGAGGTTAAGAAAGCGAGGGCGTGGGACAGTCGTTGGCGCTGAACTGTATGATTCGCTCACGGTTGTGGCGCGGATGCGCGAAGGAGTTTGGTGATGGGCGTTGCGGTTGAATCGAAAGCTGGCGTGGATAGCTTGTATCCGTTTGTGTTGACGGAGGACCAGGAGGCGCTGCGCAAGGAGATTCGGCAGTTTGCTGCGCGCGAGATCGCTCCTCATGTTTCGGAGTGGGATGAGAAGAGCGAGTTCCCTGCTGCCGTGGTGAAAAAGCTTGGGCAGATGGGGTTGCTGGGCGTGATCTTTCCGCCGGAGTATGGCGGCGCGGGCATGGGGTACGTGGATTACGTGCTGGCGATTGAAGAGCTGTCGGCGGTGGATGGGTCGGTGGGGATCATCGTGGCCGCGCATAATTCTCTGGGGACGAACCATATTTTTCTGGCGGGCAATGAGGCGCAGAAGAGAAAGTACGTTCCGAAGCTGGCGAGTGGTGAGTGGCTGGGCGCGTGGGGGCTGACCGAGCCTGGGTCGGGATCGGATGCTGGCGGGGCGCGCACGACGGCCGTGCGCAAGGGCGACAAGTGGGTGCTGAATGGGACCAAGACGTTCATCACCAATGGGAGCTATGCGGATACGGCCGTGGTCATTGCGGTGACGGACAAGACCAAGGGAACGCATGGGCTTTCGGCGTTCGTAGTGGAGAAAGGGACGAAGGGATTTCGGCCGGGGAAGAAGGAAAACAAGCTGGGGCTGCGGGCCAGCGATACGAGCGAACTGATCTTTGAAGACTGCGAAATTCCTGCGGAGAATTTGCTGGGAGTCGAAGGCGAAGGGTTCGTCGACTCAATGCGCGTGCTGGATGGGGGAAGGATTTCAATTGCGGCGCTGTCGCTGGGGATCGCGCGCGGTGCGCTGGATGCGGCGACGAAGTATGTGAAAGAGCGGCGGCAGTTTGGTAAGGCGATTGCCGAGTTCCAGGGGATTCAGTGGAAGCTGGCGGACATGGCGACGGAGCTGGACGCGGCTCGCCTACTGACTCAACGCGCGGCGGTGCTGAAGGATTCCGGGCGGACGGTTACGCGCGAGTCGGCGATGGCGAAGCTGTTTGCCAGCGAGGTGGCTGTGAGGATCTGCAATGAGGCCGTGCAGTTGTTTGGGGGGTACGGGTTCATCAAGGATTATCCTGCGGAGAAGTTCTATCGCGATGTGAAGCTTTGCACGATTGGCGAAGGAACGAGCGAGATTCAGCGAATGGTGATTGCGCGGGAGCTTTTGAAAGTGACGCCTTCGCGGGGATAAAAAAGTTAACCAGGGCCCGGGGGGATCGATGACCGATGCGGTGAAGATTGTTGAGTGTCCGCGGGATGCGTGGCAGGCGTTGCCGGGGCATATTCCTGCGGAGAGGAAGGCTGCGTACCTGCGGCGGCTGGTGGACGCGGGGTTTCGGCATATCGACGCGGTGAGTTTCGTGTCGCCTGCAGCGGTGCCGCAGATGGCGGACTCGGAGGAAGTGCTGCGGCTGTTGGGACCCGTGCATGGTGTCGATGTGATTGCGATTGTGGTGAATGAGAAAGGTGCCGAGCGCGCGATTGCTACGGAGGCGGTGGGGGTGCTGGGGTTTCCGTATTCCATCTCGCCGAAGTTTCTGGAAAGAAATCAGCGGCAGACGCAGACGGAGGCGCTCCATACGCTTGCGGCGATTCAGAAGATGGCGCGCGGGGCTGGGGTGCGGGCGGTGGCGTATGTGTCGATGGCGTTTGGAAATCCCTATGGGGATGCGTGGAGTTTGGCGCGCGTGACGGAAGCTTGCAAGACCCTGGAGGGGATGGGAATTGGGACGGTTTCGCTGGCGGATACGGTGGGGGCGGCTACGTCGCTGGAGGTGTTGGAGGTGGTGGGCGAGGTGGTCGCGGAGCATGAGGCGCTGGAAGTTGGTGTGCATCTGCATGTGCGGCGGGACGCGGCGGTTGATCGCGTGAAGGCGGCGTATGCGGGTGGATGCCGCCGGTTTGATGCGGCGATTGGCGGCTTGGGCGGTTGTCCTTTTGCGCAGGATGAGCTGGTGGGGAATCTTCCTACGGATGAGCTGTTGGCGGCATTCCATGAGCTGGGGCTGGGGCAGGCAAGACTTCAAGGATTAAATGAACTTGAGTGGGAGAGCGCGCGGATTGCACGGGACTTTGGTCATGCGACTGGAGATGAGGCGAAGTGAGCTACGAGACCATTATGATTTGGGACGTCGGCTGGGTACGGACGATCACGCTGAATCGTCCGGAGCTGCGGAACGCGATGACGCCGTTGATGCAGGATGAGTTGATTGCGGCGTTCGAGGATGCGGGCGCGAGCGATTGCCGGGTGGTGGTGTTGGCGGGGGCAGGCGAGGCGTTTTGTTCGGGGCTGGATTTGAGCGTGTTACAGGGGGCGAAGGATAAGAGCGTGGCGGAACATCGCGCGGATGCGGAGCGGGTGGCGAAGTTGTTTCGCACGCTGTATGAGTTGCCGAAGCCGACGATTGCGAAGGTGCACGGCGCGGCGGTTGCTGGAGGGACGGGGCTGGCGACGATTTGCGATTTTACGCTGGCAGCGCCGACCGCGAAGTTTGGGTATACGGAGGCGCGGATCGGGTTTGTGCCGGCACTGGTGTCGGCGTATTTAACGTTGCAGATTGGGGACAAGGCCGCGCGAGGATTGCTTCTGACAGGGAGGCTGTTTGATGCGGCGGAGGCGTATCGGCTGGGGCTGGTGAACGAGGTGGTCGCGGCGGAGGAGTTGGAGGCGCGGGTCGCGACGTTGTCGGGCGTGCTGGCGGAGAATAGTCCTTCGTCGTTGCGGGCTACGAAGAAGTTGCTGGCGGCGCAGAACAAGCTTTGGTTGGACGCAGCGGTTGAGTTGGGGATGGAGGCGAATGCGGGCGCGCGCGAGACCAAGGATTTTTATGAAGGGGTTACGGCGTTTTTGGAGAAGCGTAAAGCGGTGTGGGCGTCCGGCGCGGGAGGCCAGGGTTGAGATGCGTGGTGGGCGCGGACGAGCGAGGCCGTTGCCCTTACGGAATATTTGTCGACCCTTTGACCCTTCATTTTGCGGTGCGAGGTCACCTAAGCCTTCGGCCCGGGGGGCGCAGCCCTGGGTACAGGTAGACCACGAAACCAAGGATGAATGCCCAACGTATATCAACCTGGGTAAGCCCCAGGGTCCTCTGCCCGAGCACCCATCGTCTCCGCATCAACCGCTGCCAACAGCCGTCAACTCCCGCCGTCCGCGCAGGACCTTGGTATCCTCGAAGAGCCATCGCTTCCGTCCTCAAATCCGCCGCACTCGTAAACCTCGGCATCTTCGAGCGCCTCGTCCACCCCCGGCAGCCCGACCTTCCCGACATCACGAACTTCCTCCTCCTGCAATACCCCGTCGCCCTCGGCACGGCCATCCACGCCACCCCCCTCATCACCGCCATCCACGCAGCCATCCCCGGCGCCCGCATCGCCGCCGCAGCCAGCGGCTTCGCCCTCGACATCCTCCGCAACAACCCAGGCCTCGATCGCCTTATCCCCACGCCGTCCCCTCTCCGCGAGCTCCTCCCCACGGCTAACGCGATCCGCCGCGCCAACCCCTTTGGCCGCGAGCGCTACGCCGGCCTCCTCACCACAGGTAACGAGCGCTCCCGCGTCATCCTCTCCGCCCTCCTCGCCGGCGCCCCCACCCGCGTAGGCTTCACTCTCCTACCCGAGTTAGCCGCCGCGCACTTACACTTCGACCCGCGCCTCTCGCAGATCGCCAACAACCTCCGCATCCTCGAAGCCCTCGGCCACGGCCCCGCCCTCCTCAATCAACTCCAATCCAACCCAAGCCTCATAGAACCGCAAGTCTTTCCCTCCGCAGACGACGTCGCCACCGCGCATCAACTCCTCCGCGAGCAGGGAATCGACGAGTCCAAACCCATCGCCATCTTCATCACCCAGACCAGCCCCACGCAGCGCAAGTCCTGGCGCGAAGACCGCTTCCGCGCGGTAGCCGAAACCCTGCACCGCATCCATACCATGCAGATCGTCTTCGCCGGCACCGCCTCCGAAAGCCTCGCCATCGAAACCCTTCGCGCGGGCCTAAGCTTTCCCACCGCCACGGTCGCCGGCCAAACCTCTCTGCTTGAGCTCTCCGCGATCTTAGGCCTCGCGGACGTCGCGCTTACGCTGGACACCGGCCCCATGCACCTGGCCCGCGCGATGCGTCTCCCTATGGTCATCATCGCGCCCGCCTGGTCACCCGCAGTCGAGTGGCTCCCCCTCAACAACCCCCGCGCCCGCATCCTAAAAAACCTGGACCTACCCACCGCCCCCGACGACTACCTCATCGACGAAGTCACGGTCCCCGAAGTAGAGCAGCACCTCAACGAACTCCTCCAGCTCTACCCACCCCGCACCTTCTCCTGGCGCCAATAACTCTGTCATCCTGAGCGAAGCGCAGCGCAGCCGAAGAGCTTGTCCTGAGCGTAGTCGAAGGAACCCTCCACCCCGCGAGCAGCCGCACTCCCTCCCACACCTTCTCCCACAGCACCTGCTCTTAACCCTCGCCGTTCGCGCAGGACTAGCGCAGCGCTAGCTCATCCAAATAAACAAAGAACTCCGGAAACGAAATCGCCGCCGCCTCCGCCCCCCTAATCTCCGTCTCCCCCTCAGCCCTCAACGCCGCAATCGAAAACGCCATCGCAATCCGGTGGTCCATCCCCGAATCAATCACCCCACCCCGCAGCGTTTGTCCTCCAGGAATATCCATCCCATCCTCATGCTCCGTCACCTCCGCGCCCATTGCGCGAAGATTCTTGACCACCAGCGCAATGCGGTCGCTCTCCTTAACCCGTAGCTCCTTCGCATCCCGAATCTTTACTCCCCCGACGGTATAAGGAGCAATCGCTGCAATCACCGGCAACTCATCAATCAACTGCGCCGCCCGCTCTCCAGCAATATCAATCCCCGCAAGAACCCGCCCGCGATTCACCTGGATCGTCCCCGCCATCTCGCCATGCATCTCCGCTACGTCGAGCACCTTGATCACCCCACCCATCGCCGAAATCACATCCAGCATCGCCGCCCGCGTAGGATTCATCCCCAACCCATCCAGCACCAAATTCGAATCCTCAAACAGCAGCGCCGCACAAAGAAAGAACGCCGCCGACGACATATCCCCCGGCACCGTAACATCCACCGCCTGCAGCTTCTGCCCACCCGCAATCCGCAGCCGCCCCTCCGTCACACCCAGCTCCGCACCAAACGCCCTGAGCGCATGTTCCGAGTGGTCCCGAGTCCGCACGCTCTCCGCAATCGAAGTCACCCCCTCCGCCTGCAGTCCCGCAAACAGCACCGCCGTCTTCACCTGCGCGCTGGCAATCGGCGCCTCAAAATCGATCCCCCTAAGCTTCCCACCATGCACCACCATCGGCGCATGCCCTTCGGTCAGATCAATCCGCGCCCCCATTAACTCCAGCGGCTTCCGAATCCTTTCCATCGGCCTTACCGTCAGCGACGCATCCCCCACAAACTTGAACGTCCCCGTCTGCGCCGCCACCAACCCAGCCAGCATTCGCATCGTCGACCCGGAATTCCCGCAATCAAGATCACCCTTCGGCGCCCGCAGCACGCCCCCGGTCCCCGTAACCTCAATCGTCTTCCCGACGGTCTCCACCTTCGCGCCCATCGCCGCCATGCAGGCCAGCGAACTCAGCGGATCCGCGCCCGTAGAAAAATTCGTAAGCCGCGAAGTCCCCTCAGCAAACCCCGCCAGCATCGCGTACCGATGCGAAATCGACTTATCCCCAGGCAACATCACCGACCCACGAAACCCCCGCGCCGGCGAAACAATCACATTCGAAGCAGCAGCATGCACCACAGAACTCATCCCACCATCTTAGCGTCTCCGCCCCCGACTCTCCACTCACCGAGGGTGCTGCCCAACCCGCTATTTCGTTCCGGGAATCATTGAGCCCCGAAATTTGGTTCGCGACGTTAGGGCAGGGTATTGCTGCGGTTTCCAACTGACTTCCAGTCGGAGAAGGCAACGTAATAGAGGACGACCAATCCGATGAGCGGAAACCCAACAAGCAAACTCAGCGCGGGTGGGAAGCCAGCCTTTTTAAGTATTTGCCAGAACGGAACGACAAATACGGCAAATACGCTTAGGAGGATGACCAGATGAAACGGTGCGAAAAAGTCTGCCAAAGCGTATCTCCTTTAGATATTTTGGCTCGTCACCTAGTCCCACGAGCCTCAATCGCTAATGTCCCGCTGGAGGATTATCCGGATACAGCCGGATATCCGGAACACCGCGATACCGTTCCGCATAATCCATCCCATACCCAATCACAAACGCATTCGGAATCTTGAAGCACGCATAGTCCGCATCAATCGGAACCAGCCGCCGCTCCGGCTTATCCAAACACGTAGCAATCTTCAGCGACGCCGGCTTATGCTGCAGCATCAACCCGCGCAGATAGCTCAGCGTCAATCCCGTATCAAGAATGTCCTCCACGATGATGACGTGCTTGCCCTCAATCGGGTTATCAATGTCCTTGATGAGCTTCACCGCGCCACTCGAAACCCGCGCCCGCCCGTAGCTCGACACGGCCACAAAATCAAACGTGTTATCCACGCTGATCGCCCGCGCCAAATCCGCCAGAAAAATCGCCGCGCCCTTCAGCACCCCAATCAGCACAATCGACTGACCTTTGTAATCCTCGGAGATCTGGTCTCCGATTGCCTGAACACGTTCAGCAATCTGCTTCGTGCTCAGCAGAACTTTCATATTTTCGGGCGCAACAAACTCAGGCAACGTCGAGGTCATGCGCTTAGACTACGCGAAAACCTCGCCTCAAAAACCCTCACCCCTCACCCCTCCATTTGAGGAAAACCCGGCCCTAACCGCCACGTTCGCCCGCACCCTCTCGCGCCCTTATACTTAACTCTGCATGTATCCCTATTTAAATCTCGGTTTTGCTCATGTTGGAACCTTTGGCCTGATGCTCTGGCTCGCCGCCGTCGCCGGCACCATCGTTCTGCACAAAAATCTCGTCCGCAACGGCTCAGACGCCGACGCCCTCAGCATCGTCACCATGGTCGTCCTCTCCGGCATCGTCGGCGCCAAGCTCTGGCACGAACTCGAAAATATCCCCGACATGCAGGCCGCCTGGCGCGACATCGTCGCCCCGGGCCTCCATCACTTCACCGAGATCCTCTTCAACTTCCTCCACTGGTTCCAGGCCGGCTTCGCCTGGTATGGAGGCCTGCTCGCCGGCGTCGCCATGCTCATGTATCAGGGCATCCTCGCCAAACCCAACGGCCTCGCCGGCCATCGCGCCGCCCTCCGCATGCTCGACTTCGCCGCCCCCGCCGCCGCGGTCGGATACGGCGTCGGCCGCATCGGCTGCCTGCTCTCCGGCGACGGCGACTACGGCATCAACACCACCCTCCCCTGGGGCGTCCACATGATGCACGGCCTCACCGAATACACCCGCGCCCTCGTCCTCCCCAACCCTCCCACGGCGGCCGTCCAGCCCACCCCCATCTACGAACTCCTCTTCGCCCTCGCCGTAGCCGCGTGGCTCTGGAAGCGCGCCTCCAAGCCCCTTCCCCTCGGCTTCCTCACCGGCGAATACCTTGCCCTCAGCGGCATCGGCCGCTTCCTCGTTGAATTCGTCCGAATCAACCCCCGCATCTACTTCGGCCACACCATGTCGAACGCCCAGGTAGCCGCCCTCGGCAGCATCCTCTTCGGCGCGGGAATGATGTTCCTCACCCGCAAGAATCCCGCCATCGTCTCCCAACCCCTCCCGGCCGCCGTCAAGGACGCCACCGCAACGGCCTAGTCCTTGACGGCCAGCGCCCCGCCTACTCCGCGAACCGCTCTCTCAGAAACTCGCCAACCAGTCCAAGCGCCTCGCTAGAAGCCTTCAACCGCCCCACGCTTCCAGCGAACCCGTGCAGCATCCCCTCCCATACCTCGAGCCGCGCGTCCACTCCCGCGGCCACCGCACGCTCCACAAACCGCACCGAATCATCCAGCAGTACCTCGTCATCGCCCACATGCATGCACACCGGCGCCAACCCCTTCAGCTCTGCATACACCGGCGAAGCCAACGGATCCTCCGCAGCATGTCCCGACAGATATCCCTCCACCAATCCAGCTACCTGCTCTTTCGTGAACACCGGATCAGCCTCCGCGCGCGTCTCCCAGCTCGAGCCCGCAAGCGCCAGGTCCGTCACCGGCGACAACGCCACGCCAACCACCAGCGCCTTCCCATCCTCCTCAACACGCGCGGCCAGCCGCACCAGCAACCCAAGCGCCAGGTTGCCGCCAGCTGAATCACCCGTGATCGCGATCTTCGCAAATCCCCGCTCAACCAATCCCCGATAAGCCGCCAGCGCATCGTCCGCCGCAGCAGGGAACGGATGCTCGGGAGCCAGCCGATAGTCCGGCACAAACACCGCCGCCCCCGCCCGCGCCGCAATCTGCCCCGCGAAATTTCGGTACGCTTTCGCCGACCCCCAGTTGAACCATCCACCATGCAGATGCATCACCACCCGCCCCGCCGCAGCACCCTCCGGCCGGCACCACCATCCCGCAATCCCGCCCACCTCATCCGCTTCATACGACACCCCCTCAGCGGCCGCCACGTGCTCCATAATTCCGTCGAACGGAACCCGCGCCGCCGTCCCTCGCAACGTGCCCTTCATCGGCTCAACCGCGGCCCGCATCGCCGCCATCGAAGCCCGGTCTTCCGCTTCAAAACTATGCAACACCGACCACGAGGCGCTGCCGTATAACTCGAGAAATGTCTTCTGCATGATAGATCTCCTGGATGCCGCCCTCTCACCTCAAGGCTGCATTCACTTTACTAGATGTAAAGTAAAATAAAAAGATGCATTTCTCTTTACGCGTCGTTCCGGTAACTTGAAGAGGTGCCAAAACCTCACGCCAAACCCGTTCCCCTCGGCCGCCCCCGCAGCGATGCCGCCATCTCCCACGCTGCCATCATGCTCGCGGTCTACGAGCTCCTCAAAGAAATGCCGGCCAGCGACCTAACGATGGATACCATCGCCAAACGAGCCAACGTCGGCAAGCCCACCCTCTATAAGTGGTGGCCCTCCAAAGCCGCCATCATCCTGGCCATGTTTCACGAACGCTTCTCCGCCCATTTCGACTCGCCCAAAGCCCCCACCGCCGAAAAAGCACTCCGCCTTCGCATGAAGCACCTCGTCGCCGAGTCCAATGGCCTCTTCGGCAAAGTCGTAGCCGACCTCCTCGCCGAAGGCCAACGAGATCCCGCCATCCTCCAGGACCTCTACGAAAACCACATCCGCCTGCGCCGCGCATCCGCCGCCGCCGACATCGAGCGCGGCATCGCGTCCGGCGAATTCAGCCCCAGCACCAACCCAGACCTGCTCATGGACGCGATCTTCTCCCCGATCTACATGAAGCTCCTGCTCCACGCCGCCCCCTTGACCGAAGCCTACGCCAACCATCTACTCGACCAGGCTCTCCTCGGCGTCCGCCCCACCAAGACCAACCCCCGCCGATCGCCTCGCCCCTCAAAATAAATTACTCAAAAACAGCCCAAAATCAGCGTGTCAACCCCCCGCTCACCCTCAAAGTACACAATCCCCTTATATTCATTGGCGATTTCTCTCTCACCAACTTGGCATAGTTACCCCCTCCAGAGGACTAAACTTTAACTAGCACCCCCCTACAGAATGCCAACGGTTCCGCCGATACCAGCCCGGTCGAAGTTCCCACGCGATTTCCGCCCGTAAATTCTTTAGATCGGGGTATGTGCACCCTTAAAGTTCCTGCATTCAGCGAGTTACGACCCAAAAATCACCCTGGCCAAGGGGGTACTTGGGCCCATAACCCCAGCGCCCTGAAGACTTTACATCGAAATATGACTTGTGGGGGAGGAGGGGGGGTACCCTGCTGCGTCCGCGCAAAACCCTACAACCGACGCAAAAACGCCTTGGCCTGTTCCAATTCGGGAAACAACCGTTCCTCCGCCTGGAACTCCCTCGAGTGCACGCACCGCCGACCCGCCCGCACTCTCACCGGATGCTTCAAATGCAGCATCTCGTGATACAGCAAGTACTCGATCGCATACCGAGGCGTTCCCGGCCGATCAAACACGCGGCTCACCACAATCGTGTTGTGCGCCGCGTCATAATGCCCCAACATGCGCTTCGCCACATGCGCGCTCCACGTCAACACCGGCCGACCCAGCAGCCCATGAAAGAACCGCCGATTCACCACCTCGAACACCTCGTCGAGATCGTACAAATGCCCAATCGGCGACGTCAGCACTTTGCGTCCACGCATCTGCCGCATCCGCTCGGCCTGGGTCGAAACAGCGTCCGACCGCGTATACCGCCGATACCGGTCCGCATAAACCGGCGCCACGGGCTTGCGATAAAGCTTGGCCAGCAAAATATGAGCAATCGCCTGATGAATGTTTTCAGGAGCATGTTCGAGTAAATCGGACAGCCGCACAATCAGCTTCCCATCGCGCAACCGGATGGTCGTATTCAAGCTGGTGAATCGCCGGAACTTCACCTCGAGCGCCGGCATCGGAGCCCGCGGACGCAGCTCCCGATACTCCTGCTCAAACATCAGCAGAAGCTCAGGCGACACAGCTGGCAGAGGAATTTGCGGCACGCTTAGGCCAGCCTACCATGCACCGCGTAGAGGATTTCTCTTCGGCTAACGCACATGTTCCAACGCAATAATCCGATGCTGCGCCTCAAAGGTCTGGTCGGGAAATTTGTCGCCGGCCAACGCCAGGAACGCTTTGTACGCCGCGATTGCCTGCTTATTCTGGTGCAGTTTGTCGTGCGCCGTAGCCTGTAGAAACAGGGAAGTCGGCGAGTTCGGCAATACCGTCGATCGCGCATCCAACGCCGCAAGGCTTGTCAGCGGATCGTTGTTCTTCGAAGCCGCAAACGCCAAATGACCTTCAGCCTCGCCCCACGCCTGATCGTCATGGAACGCAGCCCGCAGCTTCACCGCCTTCACAAACGTAGCCTCAGCCTCAGCATCCTTGCCCTGCTTTACCTGCGCGCTTCCCAGCGCATCGAGCAGCATCGGATCATCAGGATTTGCGGCCAGAAGTTGCGTGTACATCTGCTCGGCTTTCGCGTTGTCGCCGTTCATATACTCCAGCTGCGCCAGCAGTCGCGTCATATCCGGATCAGCCGCAAGCTTCGCATCCGAGGCCCGCAGCTGCTCCAGCAGCGGAATCGCTTCCGCGGCCTTGCCCTCCGCTGCGTACAGCGACGCCGCCTGCGCGACCAGCCGCACATCGTTCGGATGCTCCTTCCGCGCCGCCGTGAGCACCGCATCGGCATCCGCCAACCTGCCCGCGTGCTGCAGCGCATGCGCCAGGCCCGCAGTCGCGTCCAGATCGCCTGGCATCAACTTCAGCGCCCGCTGGTACGCAGGAATCGCGTCCGCCGAATCGCCTTCACGATCGGCCAGCTCCGCGCCCATCAATACATCATCGGGAGTTTCAGGCGTGAGCTTCAGCGCCGCCAACAACTCTTCTCTCGCCGCCGCCGGATTGCTAGTTTCATCCAAATGCGCCAGCGCCCGTAACGCCCGCCCGCGCAGTTCCGGCGCGGCCGTCTGGACCATCGCCGCATCGGTCAGATGCTGATGCGCAGCGTCGATCTGACCAGACCGCGCCTCCAGCAATCCCAGCGCAACCTTAGGCTCGGCGAACTCCGGCATCGCCGCGATCGCCGCAGCATACGCCTTCGCCGCATCGGCCTCTTCGCCATTGCGCTCTTCGGCAAACCCAAGATCGTACTGCACGCGCCCATCCTTAGGATCGGTAGCAACCAGCACTTTGAGCTTCGCCTCGGCAGTCTTGTAGTCCTGCTTCTCGAGCGAACTCTCCGCCTCCCGGATCGCCTCGCTCACCGCGTTCTGCTGCGCATGGTCGTCGACGCTGTGCGTTCCCGGCGGAAGCTGCTGTGCAACGCCAGCACTCGCTGCCAGAACCAGCAGAGAAGAGAACACCATCACCCGAGCTCTCATGCAACCTCCCGCTTGCGCTGCGATCCGCCATCCAGCACCTTGCCCAGCCAATGGCCTGTATGCGATGCCTTCACCTTCGCGATCGCCTCAGGAGTCCCAGTTGCCACAACCTGTCCGCCGCCAGATCCGCCTTCAGGTCCCATATCGATGACCCAATCCGCGCACTTGATCACGTCCAGGTTGTGCTCGATCACCAGCAACGAACCACCGCCATCGATCAGCTTGTGGAACGCGGCCAGCAGCTTCGCCACATCCTCGAAGTGCAGTCCAGTAGTCGGCTCGTCCAGGATGTACAAAACCCGGCTCGCAGCCCGCTTCGCCTCGCCCCGAACACCGCTCGCCCCGCCCGACGCTCCCGACCGCGCCGCTGCCAAATGCTGCGCCAGCTTGACACGCTGAGCCTCTCCACCGCTCAACGTAGTCGCACTCTGCCCCAGCCGCACATATCCCAGTCCGACTTCGTCCAGCACCGCGAGCTTGTCCACGATCTTCGGATGTCCAGCAAAATAAACCAGCGCTTCACGCACGGTCATGCCCAGCACTTCGTGAATATTCTTGCCCTTGTACTTCACCTCAAGGATGGATGCTTTGTAACGCGTTCCATTGCACTCCTCGCACGGAAGTTCCACATCGGCAAGGAACTGCATCTCCACCGTAACCGTTCCATCGCCTTCGCACACATCGCAGCGACCACCTGGAACGTTGAACGAGAACGATCCAGCCGTGAGGTTCTTCCGCCGAGCATCCGGTTGTGCCGCAAACAGCTCACGAATAGCATCGAAGGCCTTGATGTAGGTCACTGGATTCGACCGCGGCGTCCGTCCAATCGGCGACTGGTCGACCAGCACGACATCATTCAGATACTGCGACCCGGAGAGCTCCCGATACAGATTCACCGTATCCCGCTCGCCAGCTTCATCCTGTCCCAAAGCCTGCATCAGCGCCCGATACAGCACCTGGTGCACCAGCGTGGACTTGCCCGATCCAGAAACGCCAGTGACGCAGCACAGCAGCCCGAGCGGTATCTCCACGTCCACACCGCGCAGGTTATGGATCCTTGCCCCGCGCAACACAAGCTTCTCCCGCCCCGGCTCCAGCCGATGCTTCGGAACAGCAATGCTTGCCCGTCCACTAAGATATCGCCCCGTAAGCGACGCCAGGTTGTCCCGTACCTCGTCGACCGTCCCGGCCGCCAGCAAATGGCCGCCCAACTCCCCAGCGCCAGGACCAAGGTCCAACAGGTGATCCGCTGCGCGAATTACATCGGGATCGTGTTCAACCACCAGGATCGTATTCCCAAGATCGCGCAGCTCTTCCATGATCGTGATCAGCTTGGCCGTATCGCGTGTGTGCAACCCAATCGATGGCTCATCGAGCACGTAAAGCGCGCCGACCAACCGGGAACCGAGGCTGGCAGCAAGCTGAATTCGCTGCGACTCGCCCCCGCTTAGCGTGGAGCTCAATCGATCGAGTGTGAGGTACTCGAGCCCGACCTGTTGGAGGAAGCGGACCC
>Ga0302308_10001774_pt1 | contig 17480 bp, 16 predicted proteins | sample III_Palsa_E3_3_FD_200531 | JGI IMG/M metagenome (GOLD analysis project Ga0302308, IMG submission 200531) | Peat permafrost microbial communities from Stordalen Mire near Abisko, Sweden - III_Palsa_E3_3 | ecosystem: Environmental > Terrestrial > Soil > Palsa > Peat permafrost | place: Sweden... | reverse complement strand
ACGAAACCCTTATAATTATTGGTGGAGCGGAAGGGGATCGAACCCTCGACCTTCGCATTGCGAACGCGACGCTCTCCCAACTGAGCTACCGCCCCACATGTTCGCTAGGGAACCAGGCCGGGATGGCCGTCGGGTCCCAAAAGAGCGGGCGATTCTAGCACCCGAATCCGGGATGGCAAATGCCGTAACGGCTATGATGCTGCAAATGCTGGTACCAGGGAACCGCGCACCGGATTTCACCGCTCCCGATCAGAACAATGAGCCCGTTTCACTGGCTGATCTGCTGAAACACGGGCCGCTGATCCTCTACTTCTACCCGGCCGATTTCACGCCCGGCTGCACCCGCGAGGCGTGCGCAGTGCGCGACCTGCACGCGCAGCTGCTCGCCGCCAAAGTGGCGGTGGCGGGCGTGAGCCCGCAGGCCGCTACGAGCCATGCGGCGTTCGCGGCCAAGTACGCCCTGCCCTTCACCCTGCTGTGCGATCCGGGCAAAGTGCTGATCAAAGCGTACGGGGTGATGGGGCCGCTCGGGTTCGGCGTACGCCGGGCAAGCTTCCTGATCAACACCGCCGGCGTCATCGAGAGCGCGGTGCTCGCCGATCTGCGCATCGGCCGGCACGAGGCCTTCTTCCGCAAGATCGCCGCGGCCGAGCAGCGCTAAGCGCTGATTCAGCGCAGTACCGGCACGTCGCTCAAACGCAGCGCGCCGAGGCGCACATAGCACAGTCGCACCAGTATCACCGCAGCCACGGCGCCGACCAGCATGGGCATCGCTGCCGCCAGGAACAGCTGCCGCATCGGCAGATGCAGCTTGATCAGATGTCCGCCGAGCAGCGGTCCGACGATGGCGCCGAAGCGGCCGATGCCCAGCGCCCAGCCCACGCCCTTGGAGCGAAACTGGGTGGGATACAGCAGCCCGGCGGCCGCGTTGTTGCCGAACTGCGCGCCCAGGACGCACAGGCCCGCAATTCCCGCCAGCGGCGCCAGCGCCGCGTAGGACATGCTGCTGCTGCCGATGGCCGCAATGGCGGGCGCCGCACAGACGAACAGCACCGCGATCACGACGAAACCGAACTGATCCAGCAGCACACTGATCAGCAGACCACCGACGGTGCCGCCGATGTGATAGAGGCTCGACGCCAAGGCCGCCTTTTCCGGTGTCAGACCGGCATTGTTGAACAGCAGCGGCATCCAGGAATTGAGGAAGTAATTTGCCATCAGGGTGGTGACGAAGCACACCCACAGCAGCGGTGTGATGGCGCGGAACCCCGGTCCGAGAATATCGCCAACCCCCAAGGCACCCCTGGACGGCTTCGACTGGACGGCAGATTCGAACTGAGTGTCCTCAGGCAGCGCGAGGTCCGGTCGCATGCGCCGGGAAATACGCAGCAGCTCGTCTCGCCGCTCCGGGCGACCGCCCAGGAACTTGACGGACTCCGGCAGCGCAAAGTACAGACACACCGCGACCAGCAGCGGCACCGCCCCACCGACCAGGAACAGCACCTTCCAGCCGAAGGTGGGCAACACCCACGCGGAAATGAACCCCGGTGCGCTGCTGCCGAGCGTGACGCCGGTGAACATCAGGACGACCAGCGTGGCCCGCAGCCGTTTGGGCGAAAGTTCGGAATTCAGGGCAATCGTATTGGGCATCAGGCCGCCGATGCCAATGCCGGTGCAGAAACGCAGCGCGAGGGTCACCCAATAGCCGTGCTGCCAGATCACCGTGAGGGTGGTTGCACCATAGATGACACTGCCCAGCAGGATCGCCGGCTTGCGACCGTATCGATCACCGATGTAGCCCAGCAGCGGCGACCCCGCCAGCACGCCAATCAGGCTGGCCGTGAGCGCCCAGCCCTGCAGGCCCGCGTCGACGTGCCACAGCTTCGACAACGTCGGCATTGCGAACGGCATGACACTGATGTCATAGCCGTCCGCAAACATCGCCAGGAATGACCAGAACAGCAGGTTCAGGTTGAACCCGCGAATCTTCTGGCCATCTACGAGATCGTCGATCCGGATGGACTGGCCCAATTCCGCCCCCTGTGTCGCTCGGCGCTGCGCTTCTGTGGCGCGGTTCCCCATTATGCCAAACCCGGATCGGGGCGATGGTCAGTCTTCCCGGAGGGTGACGCTGCCCAGGGTGACCTTCGCCACGCAGTCGGCCAGCGATTCGACGGACAGCTCGCCGACCTCGCGGCGCTTGGCATCCCAGCGCACCCGCACCGAAGCCGCCTGCTGGAACTTCAGACCGGCAATGATATAGCAGTCCACGCGGGCGCCGTCGCTCACAATCCACAGGTCACGCTCGGCCGCCGCGTCCCAGGCGCGGGCGAAAAAGTTCGCTGCGAGCCGCGGCCGCAGTTCCTCGGATTCGGGCAATTCCCGCAGCAATCGCCCGAACCGGGTGCTGTCATCCAACGCCGCCGTCAGTTTGCGGACCGACACGTTCGGCACTGCCGCGCGGCGGCTCGAGAACCACTTCATCCGCATTCCTTGCAACACATCCGGCCTGAACCCTCCACCCCCAAGCATACATGCGCCACGGCTGGCTTTTGACCCCGCCATCCGTCGCGAAATCCCGACGTGATTCCGTAAACCCATTGACGGTCCCGCCCGGAGGGCTGGATAGTGCCTTACCCCCCACGGTAACCGGCAAACGAGCCCGAGGCGCTGTGCCCTACTCCATGACTCTGGGTGGATCGGTCCATAATTTCGCCGATCTGCGGGCCGTGTTTGCCGCCGCGACGCCGCTGCGCTCCGGTGACGCTCTGGCCGGCCTCGCGGCCGCCAGCATGGAGGAGCGGACGGCGGCCCGGTACGTGCTGGCCGACCTGCCCCTGCGCCAGGTTCTCAACGAAGCGCTGGTGCCGTATGAGGAGGATGAGGTGACGCGCCTGATCCTGGACTCGCACGATGCCGCAGCGTTTGCGCCGATCGCCACCCAGACGGTCGGCGAATTCCGGGACTGGCTGCTGGGCGATGGTGCGACGCCTGAGGTGCTGCGCGCCCTGGCACCCGGGCTCACCCCGGAGATGGTCGCCGCCGTGTGCAAACTGATGCGTAACCAGGATCTGATCAGTGTCGCGCGCAAGTGCGAGGTCGTGACGCGCTTCCGCTCCACGATCGGCTTGTCCGGGCGGTTGGCTGTGCGCCTGCAGCCCAATCATCCCACCGATGATGCCGCTGGCATCGCGGCTTCCATCATCGATGGTCTGCTGAACGGTTGCGGCGATGCGGTCATCGGTATCAATCCCGCAGCCGACAGCATCGATACCCAGATACGGCTGCTGCACCTGGTCGACGAGGTCCGCGAGCGCTTCGCGATACCCACGCAAAGCTGCGTGCTGTCCCATGTCACCAATACCCTGCGGGTGATCGCCCGCGATGCTCCGGTTGATCTGATCTTCCAGTCCATCGCCGGCACCCAGGCGGCGAACGAAAGTTTTGGCGTCAGTCTCGCAGTCCTCAAGGAGGCGCACGCGGCGGGTCAGTCCCTGGGTCGCGCTCCGGCAGGATCGAACCTCATGTACTTCGAGACCGGCCAGGGTTCCGCGCTGTCCGCGCAAGCCCACCATGGCGTCGATCAGCAGACGCTCGAAGCCCGTGCCTACGCGGTCGCGCGCGCCTTTTCGCCCTTGCTGGTCAATACCGTGGTCGGATTCATCGGCCCCGAGTACCTCTACGACGGCAAGCAGATCACCCGCGCGGCGCTGGAGGATCACTTCTGCGGCAAGCTCCTGGGACTGCCCATGGGAGTGGATGTCTGCTACACCAATCACAGCGAAGCGGACCAGGATGACATGGACGTGCTGCTGACCTTGCTGGGAGTCGCCGGCGCCAACTTCGTGATGGGAGTGCCCGGCGCCGATGACGTGATGCTCAACTACCAGAGCACCAGTTTTCACGATGCGCAGTACCTGCGGCGGATTCTCGGTTTGCGGCCGGCTCCCGAATTCGAGGCGTGGCTGACCACGATGGGCATCACGGACGATCGTGGCTGGATCCGTAGTGCGCCGGCACTGGCTGATGCCTCGCGGCGGTTGCTGGCCTTCGACGGCGGCGCGGTGCGGCAGCCGTGAAACCGCCGGCGCGCACCGATACCAATCCGCTGGCGCGGCTGCGCAATCGCACGCCGGCGCGCGTGGCGCTGGGGCACAGCGGCGCCGGCTTACCCACTGCCGCCCTGCTTGATTTTCAGCTCGATCATGCGCGCGCGCGCGATGCCGTTCACGAAAGCCTGGATGCGCAGCGCCTCGCGGCGGACCTGGCACCGTTGCCGTCGCTGCGGGTTCACAGCCAGGCTGCCGATCGCACGGTGTACCTGCAGCGGCCCGATCTGGGACGAAGACTGGCTGCAGAATGCGCCGACGCCCTGCCGCGGGATCCCTACGATGTGGTGTTCATCCTCGCCGACGGACTGTCCGCGCGCGCCGTGCAGCGGCATGCCGCACCAACCCTCAGGCTCATCCTGCGTGGACTTGATGACTGGCGGATTGCGCCGCTGATCATCGCCACCCAGGCGCGGGTCGCGCTGGGTGATGACATCGGCAGCTGCCTGGGCGCCAAACTCGCGGTAATGCTGATCGGCGAACGCCCGGGTCTAAGTTCACCCGACAGTCTTGGGATCTATCTCACCCTGGATCCGCGCCCGGGTCGGCGCGATCACGAACGCAACTGCATTTCAAACATCCGCTCACCACAGGGCCTGTCCTACGAGGAGGCGGCAGCACGCGCGGTGTGGTTGCTGCGTGCGGCGCGCCGCGCCGGCCATACTGGAGTCCTCCTCAAGGAAGACTCCGCCATCATCCAGCCCCAAGACCATGGCCAATGACACCCACCCGGGTGCCGCGAGCCCGCCGCGCCCGGTTCCCGAATACCTGCGGCAGGGCTGGCAGGAGGCCATCGACTCTGTCGCCGAAATGCTGGATGTGCCGGTCGCACTGGTGATGCGCGTGATCGACCAGCGCATCGAGGTGTTCGTCTGCAGCAACACGCCCTCAAACCCCTACAAGACCGGCGACGCCGGGGTATTGCCGGACTCGGGCGGCTATTGCGAGGCCGTGGTGCTCGCACGCGAAGAACTGCACGTGCCCGATGCGCGCGTGAGCACCCGCTGGAATACCAATCCGGACATGGAGCACGGACTGCTCTCCTATCTGGGTTTCCCGATCATACTGCCCAATGGGGAGCTCTTCGGCACAGTCTGCGTACTGGATCGCCGGCCGCGCGACTACACCGGATCCGAGCGGCGCCTGCTCGCCAATGTCGGCAAGCTGCTCGCGGGCCAGCTGTCCATGGTGCCCCGGGACTGGGGCTCACGCGGTGACCCCACGGCCATCGGCGCCAGTGCCAGCACGGTACTGGAGATGCGAGTCATCGAAGGCACTCAACAGCTGCGCCGCTCCACCGAGCTGCTGCAGGCAGTGATGGACGGCGCGACCGATGCAATCTTCCTCAAGGACACCTCGGGCACCTTCCGAATATTCAACAAGGCGGCGGCCACCTTCATCGGCCGCCCGGCGATGGACGTCATCGGCATGAAGGCCGAAGACGTCTTCCCCAGCGAGACCAGCCGTGAAATCCGCGCGCATGAACTGTCGGTAATGCGCAGCGGTGTCGCGACAACGGTGGAGGAGACCATCGTCGCCAATGGCCAGACGCGCACCTTCCTCACCACCCGCAGCGCCCAGCGCGATGAGAACGGCAAGATCACCGGACTGATCGGCATCGCCCGCAACATCACCGCCATGAAGCAGGCCGAACAGGCGCGCCAACAGGCCGAAGAGGAACTCAAACGCAGCTACGAGGCCCTGCGCCAGGCCGCCGAGGCGCTGCGCATCGCCCGCGATGAAGCCGAGAGTGCCGAGCGCGCCAAGGGCGATTTTCTGGCGGCGATGAGCCATGAAATCCGCACGCCGATGAACACGGTTATCGGCATGACGCGCCTGGCGTTGAGTACCGAGCTTACGGTGCGGCAGAGAAACTACCTGGAGAAGATCGATTCCGCGGCCGGCTCCCTCCTCAACATCATCAACGACGTACTCGATTTCTCGAAAATCGAGGCCGGCGGGCTGACCCTGGAAGAGACCGACTTTTACCTGGACACCGTGCTCGACTCCGTGACCAACGTGACGGCCATGCGCGCCGAGGAAAAGGGTCTGGAGATGATCTACGCGGTGGCGCAGGATGTGCCGCGCAGTCTGCGCGGCGACCCGCTGCGGCTCGGCCAGGTGCTCATCAACCTGCTCAGCAACGCGGTGAAATTCACGCACAGCGGCGAAGTACTGGTCACCATCAGCAACACCGCCCAGCGCGCCGGCCGCGTCACGCTGCAGTTTTCCGTCAAGGATACGGGTATCGGTCTGGAGCCCGGTCAGATCGATGGGTTGTTTCGCGCGTTCACCCAGCTCGGTCCGCATATTTCACGCACCTATGGCGGCACCGGTCTCGGCCTCGCCATATCCCGGCAGCTGGTCGAGCTGATGGGCGGGAAGATCTGGGCGGAAGGTGAACCCGGTGTCGGCAGTACGTTTCATTTCACGATCGACATGGCACTGCCGCGCGAGAGCCACGGCGTGACCCCCGCTGCGATGCGCCGGCTGCCGCGGCGCGCGCTGATTGCCGATGACAACTCGCTGTCGCGGGAGATCCTGGCGGACATCCTGCGCAGCTTCGGCATCGAGCCGACCACGGTCGACTCAGGGACCGCAGCCCTCGCCGAATTCAAGGCGGCCGCGCTGGCCGCTCAGCACTACGAGCTGGTGCTGATGGATTGGCATATGCCCGGGCTGGACGGCCTGGAGACCGTCACTCGCCTTAGGGCGCAGTGCGAGGTGGCCCGGCTGCCCGCGGTGCTGATGCTCACGGCGTTCGGGCGGGAGGAAATCCACCAAAGCGCCGAACAGCTGGGCGTCGCCGGAGTGCTCATCAAGCCGGTCACCCGCTCCATGATGTTCGACACGCTCAGCAAGATCTTCAGCGACGACCCGGCGGCCGAGGGCGACGGCCGCCGCGCCGGCGCCACGACGGTGGGCCGCGGTCTGCGCATTCCGGCCGGGGCCGCTGCACGTCTGGCAAACCGCACCGTGCTGGTGGTCGACGACAACGCGCTCAATCAGGAGGTCGTCACGGACATGCTACTTGCGGTGGACGTGCAGGTGGACCGTGCGTCGGATGGCCTCGAGGCGATCCGTAAGCTCGGTGAGCGCCACTATGATGTGGTGCTGATGGATGTGCATATGCCGGGCATGGACGGTCTGACCGCTTCGCGCCAGATCCGCGCCCAGCCACGGTTCGCGCAGCTGCCGATCATTGCGCTGACCGCACAGGTGCTGGTGGAGGAGCGCGGCGCGACGGTGGCGGCGGGCATGAGTGCGCATCTCACCAAGCCCATCGACGAAGCGCTCCTCTACCAGGCCCTGCTGGATGTTCTTGAGGACTCCACCGTCGGCGCCTATTCGCTCGCGCGTCTGGGCAATGATGTGCCGCGGCTGCAGAAGCTGTTGTCCGGGTTCCTTCACGATACGGCCGAGGCGCCCGCCAAACTCAACGCCCTGGTCGCGGCCGGCGAGTTGCGGCAGGCCGCATCGCTGGTGCATTTCATCCGGGGCGCGGCCTTCTACATGGAAGCCACCGCGCTGTGTGAGGTGGCGGGTCGTTTCGAGATCGCCGCGCGGGCGGTCGACCGGCCGACGGTGCAGGCGACGCTCGAGGAATTCGTCGCTCTGCTCGCGCCATTGCGGGAATTTCTGACCGCGCGCCTGCGGCAGCTTGCCTAAGGCTCAGTCCTGGCGCAGGCGGTATCCCAGGCCGGCCTCGGTCACCAGGAACTGCGGCCGATGCGGCAGCGGCTCAAGCTTGCCGCGCAGGTTGCGGATGCATACCCGCAGGCTGCGGGTATCACCGAGATGTCCGGGGCCCCACACTTCGCGGATGAGCTGGGTCTGCATTACGATCATGCCGCTGTGACGGGCCATGCACTCGAGCACGCGGTATTCAAGCGGCGTCAGGTGCACCGGCCCCTCCGGCCCTTTGGCCTCGCGTCGATGCAGGTCCACGCTGACGGCGCCGAATGCCAGCAACGGCGCCTGGTCGTTGGCGCGCACGTTGCGCCTGAGCGCCGCGCGCACCCGCGCCAGCAGCTCCGCGGCGCTGAAGGGCTTGGTGATGTAATCGTCGGCACCGGCATCGAGCGCGGCGATTTTCTGCTCCTCCATGGTGCGCGCGGAGAGCACGATGATGGGCACCGGTGACCAGCTGCGCACCGCGCGGACCACGGTCAGTCCATCCCCGTCCGGAAGCCCCAGGTCCACCAGCAGCAGATCGGGTTTGTGTGCACGCGCCTCGATGTCCGCGCGCTGCGCGGTCGCGGCTTCAACCACCCGAAAGCCGACCGAACCGAGCAGGGCCTGGAGGACTTCGCGTATCGAGGCATCATCCTCGATCACCAGGATCTGATGCATCGCCTGCGTCACGAGGGCTCCACCGCCGGCAGCGTCAATTCGATCTGGGTACCCCCGCCGGTCCGGTTATGCGCTTCGATCTCCCCGCCATGCGCGCGGATGATTGAACGGCAAATGGCAAGACCCAGACCCACTCCGACAATCGTGCCTTCCCCGCTGCCGCGCTGGAACTTCTCGAACAGCCGTGCGGGATCACCCGCGGGCAACCCCGGACCATCATCGGCAAAGGTGACGCGCACGCTCTGGGCACCGGAGCGTCCTGCCGTACCCTGATCGACGGCGGCGGAGATCTGGATATGGGTACCGGCCGGGGTGTACTTGACGATGTTATCCAGCAGATTGGTGAAGACCTGGGTGATGAGACTGGCATCCACGTATACCGGCGGCAGGTCCGCAGGCACTCGCAGCTCCACACCATAGGCGGCCAGCGGCTGTTCCAGACGCCGCAGCGCTGATTCCACCAGCTCATCGAGCGTCTGCCAGTCGCTGCGCAGAGCGATCTGACCGGATTCGAAACGCATCAGGTCGAGGACATTGGACACCAGCTCCGACATCTCGCGCGCCTTGGTCTCGATCGAGCGCGCCAGGGCCGCCCGGGTCGCCGCATCGAGTGACTCCCCGTGTTCGGCAAGGGTACTGCCGGCCCCAGCCATGACGGCCAGCGGTGTTCGCAGGTCGTGGGAAATGGACGCGAGGAGCGTGTTGCGCAGGCTTTCGCCTTCCGCCGAAATCCGCGCACCTTCGGCCTGCTCCGCCAGCAGCGCGCGCTCCAGTGCCAGGCCGATCTGCCCGGCAAAGGTCTCCAGCAGGTGCCGCTGCTCGGGCAGCGTTACGCGCCGGCGATTCTCCGGCAGGACCGCCAGCACGCCCAGATGGCGGTTGCTGTCGCCCAACGGCACATACAGCGCCGGCGCCGCCGCCAGCGTGTTGGTACCCAGACCGGCCTGGCGTCCGTGATCCGTCACCCACTGGGCCACTGCCAGGTCGGCGCCCCGCAGCGAGGTCTCCGCCGGCGGGTCGCCCGGAAACCGCAGCTGGCCGCTCGAATCCGGCAGCAGCACGACCACCCGGCAGCGAAACACTTCCGCCACGTGCCGCACGGCGACCCGGCACATGTTGGCGGTGCCACGGGTCGCCGCGAGTTCGCGGCTCATCGCATACAGCAGCGAGGTTCGCCGCTCGCGGGCACCGGAGACGCGCGTCTGCTGGCGCACGCTCGCCATCAGGGTGGCGATGACCAGGGAGATCAGCAGCATCACCGCGAAGGTGATCAGGTACTGGGCGTCGGAGACTGCAAAATTGAAACGCGGCGGTACGAAGAAATAATCAAACGATGCCACGCTCAGCACCGAGGTCAGCACCGAGGGTCCGCGCCCGAGGCGCAGCCCGGCGATGGTCACGCCCAGCAGGTACACCATCACCAGATTGACGGTATCCAGGTGCGGAAACATCGCGAACGCCAGGGCCGTGCAGGCGGCGGCCAGGGCCACGGCCCAGGCATACCGGCTCCAGCGGATGGGCGTTGCCAGCTGTTCTGCGGAAGGTCTGCTGCGCGAGGCTTCGGCCGCAACCGGTTCGGTGGCCGCGACCGTAATCACATCGAAGCCGCGCGCGCGCCGCGCCAGTTCGATTGCGGCGGAGGGCCGCAGCAGTGCCCGCCAGCCAAAGCGCTTGGGCGAACCCACGATCACGCGGGTGACGTGGCGCGTAGCCGCATACTCCAGGAGCGCCTCCACCGCCGTCGGTCCATCGAGCGTGACGGTTTCGGCGCCCAGTGATTCACCGAGCCGCAGTAGTTCGATCCGTCGGTTGCGCTGGGCCTCGGAGAGCTTCAGGAGTGCCGGAGTTTCCACATAGACCACGGTCCAGTCGGCATCCAGGGCATCCGCGAGGCGCTTGCCGGCCCGGATCAGCTGCTCGGACTGGGGATCAGGTCCGGTAGCCACCAGCACCCGATCGCTGGCCAACCGCGTGCGCGGTGGCCGGTCGGCGCCTGCTGAGTTTGCCGAGTCCCGCGCGGCCGCTTCCACCCGGTCGGCGACCCGGCGCAACGCAATCTCGCGCAGCGCCATGAGATTGGGCTTGCGGAAAAAACGCTCCACCGCATTGGCTGCATCCGCGTGCAGATAGATTTTGCCGGCACGCAACCGTGCCAGCAGGTCATCCGGCGGCAGGTCGATGAGTTCGACTTCGTCAGCCCGGTCGAAGACATGATCGGGCAGCGTCTCGCGCTGCTGCACGCCGGTGGTCTGGACGATGAGATCGTTGAGGCTTTCAAGATGCTGGACATTGACGGTGGTCCACACATCGATGCCGGCCTCGAGCAGTTCCTCCACGTCCTGCCAGCGCTTCGGATGCCGCGGCGGCGGCTCACCGCCCGCCAGATTCGAATGCGCCAGCTCATCGACCAGCAGAATCGCCGGGTGCCGGGCGAGTGCGGCATCCAGGTCGAACTCGCTACGGGTGATGTCGCGATAGCGAACCGTGATGGTCGGGAGGCGTTCCAGACCTTCGGTCAGACGTTCGGTCTCGACCCGGCCGTGTGGCTCGATATAGCCCAGAACCACATCCGTTCCGGCCGCGCGCAGGGCCCGGGCGGCCTCCAGCATGGCGTAGGTCTTGCCGACTCCGGCGGAGGACCCGAAGAAGATATGCAGCCGACCACGCCGCGCCCGTGCCTCCTCGGCTTGAACGTGCTCCAGTAGCTGATCCGGGTCCGGTCGTTCCACCATGCGCCAAGGCTACCTGCTGCCCGTCCCGGGAGCGAGGCTGTCCAGTGCCAGGTTCAGCGCCAGGACATTGACCCTGGGTTCCCCGAACAGGCCCAGGAGGGGATGCTGCGAGTGCGCCGCCACCAGCCGCCGCACCTCGACGACATCCAGACCCCGGACCCGGGCCACGCGCGGCGCCTGGTAGAGCGCAGCGGCAATGCTCATTTCGGGGTCCAGGCCGCTCGCCGACGCCGTCACGAGATCGACCGGGACCACCGCCGTGCCGCCAGTGCACCCAGTGTGTTGAACAACAGCAGCGCAATGCTGTAGCGCTTCCAATCCATTTCAGCGGCGGGATTGACCCCCGCGATGCGGTAGGCCAGGCGCTCAACCGGCGCACCCGCGCGCAGCGGCCAGATCGATGCGCCTTCCATCACATGCGCCATGTACAGACCCAGCGGCTTGACGCATAACAGCACTACGCCAAGGAAAACGACCACAAGGGCAATGGTTGCGGCAGTCATCAGAACTTCTCCGGCTTGATCAGGGCGTACAGCAGGTAGCCGCACAGGGCAATGGACAGCACTCCGCTGATGATGTAAATCGGGGTCATTGCGGACTCCTGATGCGTTCAATTGCCCAGACAAGCCAGTGCGTCACCGCATAGAGCGCGACCACGGTCAGGATAAATACGACGTCCACGGCAACCTCCTGTTTCCAGTCGGCAGGACTCTAGTGATCACGGCGTTAGCGCGGCGTTAGGAAAACCGAGGAGCTCAAATGCACAGGACCCTGCAGACGCTCGCGCTCGCAATGACCCTGGGATTGGGGGCCATCCTGGCCTTCTCCGCCGCCCAGGCGGCTACCCCGGACACCCCCCCTCAAGATCGGCATCATCGGCACCGGCCGCATCGGCGGGGCTCTGGCGCGGGCCTGGGTCAAAGCCGGTCATGAGGTCCTGGTGTCTTCACGTCACCCCGATGAGCTCAAGGCCCTGGTCGCCGAACTCGGACCGCGCCCGTGGTCATCGGGTCACTTGCCCGGACCCGGGTTTTTGATCTCGGCCAGCCGCTCGCGAGCGGTCAGCTCACTGCAGCTGAAATGCGCGCCAAGGCGGCGCAACTGACGCCGCAGTAGCCGCCCACCACCAGGGACTCGACCATGCCCACGATATCCGTGACCCGCCGGCAGTTCGCCGGACAACCCATCCTCCTCATACGTCGGCGGCTTGCCCGTTCCGAACTCCGGGCAATGCTGGGGGAGTGTTTCGGCACACTCTTCGGTCACGGCCACAAGGCCGGGCTGCCGATTGCGGGTTGGCCCGTGGCCCGCTATCTGTCGGTTGGACCAGGTCTGTGGACGGTCGAGGCTGCGATGCCCCTTGCGGCGGCCGCATCCGGCGAGGGCGAGATGGAGCCAGGCGCCTTACCTGCAGGAACGGTAGCGGTCGGTATTCACGCCGGAGCGTACGAGCAGCTGCCGGAGACGTACGCCGCCATCGAGAAATGGATGGCAGACAACGGTGTGCGGGCCGGTGGGGCTCCCTGGGAATCGTATGTGACGGATCCCGGTCAACACCCTGATCCGGCGGATTGGAAGACCGAGGTGTACTGGCCGCTTGCGGAATGAAGCGCCGTCACCCGCTGGCCAGTGACCCCATCTGTGGGTAGATTTTGGCGAACCGGTCCATGAGGTAGTCGCCGTAGGTCCCTTGTACCGGTAGCTGGGCATCGAAGCACGGATCAAAGAAAAAGGGCATTGAGACCCGGGATCGCCGCGGATGATTGATGACCCGATGCACCGCCGATGGATAGCGCCGTTCAGTCAACCGCTCCAGGATATCGCCGACCGTGACGACGAACGACCCTGGCACGGGCGGGACATCGATCCAGGAAGAGCCATGCTTCACCTGCAGGCCGCCCACCTCATCCTGATAGACAAGTGTGATCAGCCCATAGTCGGTGTGCTCATCGACGCCGCAGTGCTCCGCGGCGGCCGCCGCCGCCGGTGGATAGTTGAAAATCCGAAACAACGTCGTAGGCTGGCCCGTATACCGGTCGACGAAATGGGTGTCGCCCAGTCGCAGTCCCCGGCCGATACAGCTCATCAGTCTGTGGCCCAGGCCGGTGAGTGCCTGCATGTAGTCGAGGGTCGCCTCACGGAAACCCGGCAGGTCAGGAAACAGGTTGCGACCGTGCAGCGGCACCCCGGCACGCACCCGGTCATCCTCATCGGGCAGCTCCTCGCCGAAATAGAGCCCTTCCCGCAAGTCAGGTCGTCCGGCGGTCAACTCACCGCCGACCGGGAAATAGCCGCGCAGAGCGCGACCGCCCCGGGATACGTGAATCCCCAGCTTCGCCTCCTCACGCATGCGAAAGAAAGAGCGGCTCTGCTGCAGCATCGTGTCGATGACAGCCGGGTCCACGCCGTGCCCGGTGATGTAGAAGAATCCGAGTTCACTCGCCACCCAATCCACCTGCGCAGCGACGTGATCGCGCCAGTGCCCGCCGCCCTCGAGCGGTGACAGATCGATGATTGGCAGGCGCGGTGAGTTCATAAGTGGTGGCAGCCTCGAGGGCATCTATATCATTAGGGAGAGGGGGTCCTGTCTGAAACAGCAACCCTCGAGGCGCCGGAGTCCACAGTACCGCAGCGCGGCGGCAATCGGAAATTCCTCTTAGGCACATTGCCATAACGAATTCATCGAAGCGACATATCGCGCTGAACGCGGTTGCCGATGTCACCGAATTGTCACGCCCGTGACATGGGGCCTGAACATATGTTACTTCGCGGGCCAGAACGTGATGATGAGGCCGCCTGCGATGATCAGCAGTCCGCCCGCACACACCGGCAGGCTCGGCAGCGTGCGGAAGACCAGAAAATTGATGAGCTGCCAAACGACGAACAGCGTTGCGATGTACAGACCGACCACGCGCCCGAATTCCACCGGCGCTGTGTTGAGAAAGGATCCGTAGCCGAGCAGCAGCAGCGCTCCGCCGCAGAGCAACGCGAGGCGGCTGAAGCCGGTGCTGTTGTAGAGGGCCACGCGCACAACAGCATCGCCACTGACTTCGAGCACGGTGGCGATCAGCAACAGGAGCGGGATCGGGATGCTCTGGATGGAATTGAACATGGACCCCTTAACATTGGCGCAGAGGGTGGGATTCGCACAGGTGTGCAACTAACTTGGAAGGGGTGGGATTCGAACCCACGGACAGGTTGCCCCGTCGCTAGTTTTCAAGACTAGAGCCTTAAACCGCTCGGCCACCCTTCCACCGATTTGTGAATTATAGCCTCGCTGGTTGCTCAGCGTGTGCCGTCTCAGAGCGGCCTACGAGGCCTGGGCTGCCCGCCAGCCCCTTGCGTCCGCTCTTCCAGTGCCAGCCCTAGATCAGGCAAGCCCGGTTCAAGAGTTGCCTCAGAACGTCGAAATCGACCGGCTTCACCAAATGGGCGTCAAACCCGGCAACCTTCGCCCGCTCGCGGTCCTCCGGACTTCCATAGCCGCTGAGCGCCACAACGAAAATTGAGGGGTGCGCAGCTTTGATGCGCCGAACCACCTCATACCCGGTCATCCTCGGCAGGCCAATATCCAGCAGCACCAAATCGGGTTTAAAGATCTCGATCTCGGCAAGGCCCGCTTCCGGTGTGTAGACGGCCTTTACATTATGGCCGTCCACCTCCAGCAGGGTGGCCGTGGAGTCCGCTGCATCCGTATTATCGTCCACCACCAGAATGGCTCGTTTGGTCTTGATCTCCTCCAAGAGCGGCTCGCGCGGGGCAGCAATGTCCGTTGCGATAGGCAGATGTATTGCAAACGTAGCGCCTCTGCCAGCCCCTTCACTTGAGCCCGTAATATGGCCGCCGTGCATCTCGGTCAACTGCTTACAGACGGAGAGGCCAATCCCCAATCCGCCTTCGGCGCGGTCGAGAGATCTGGGCCCCTGTACGAAAAGATCAAATAATTGCGGTAACAGTTCGGCAGAGATACCTATCCCCGTATCAGCAACCTCGATGATCGCCTCTCCGCCCTCCACGCGAGTATTCACGGAAATGCCACCCCTTTCCGGGGTGAACTTGGAAGCGTTTGTCAGTACATTCACGATGCATTGCGTAAGGCGCGCCTTATCCGCGGACACGAAAATGGACAGGCCTTCCCGCGTCACGCTCAGCTGCTGGTGCCGCTCTTTGATCATCGGTTCCACGGCTTCTACGGCCATTTGTACACAGACTTGGATTGCCACCGTCTCCGGTCTGAGTTCAATCCTGCCTTGCGTTATCCGTGCCACTTCAAGAAGGTCATCAAGCAATCTCGACAGCTGTCCCGTCTGGCGCTTGAGCACCCCAGCGAGCCCCACGAGACGCTCGTCGGTGGATACCTGCGCGAGAATTTCTGCGGCATTTCGGATTGGCGCCACAGGGTTGCGCAATTCGTGCGCAAGCATCGCTATAAATTCGTCCTTGCGTCGGTCTGACTGGCGCAGTGCTTCTTCCAATTGCTTGTGTTCTGTAATGTCGCGGGTCGTGCCAGCCACGGCCACCACGTCGCCATTTGCACCTAGAACCGGAACGAGCAGATAGTCGTAATGCCTGAGACCGAAAGCGCCTGTAAAGGGCACCTCGCCTCTAATCGGCTTCTTCGTGGCGATGATCTGATCTATCTCGCGGCCATGAAGTTCTGCGTGCCACGGCTCGTATCCCAGCTCGAGGCAATTTTTCCCTATAGCCTCAGCTGAGGTCTTACCCCACAACTTAAGAAGGCCCTCATTGGCATAAACGAAACGGTGATCGAGGCCCCATACGTAGGCAAGATCGGGCGTGTTCGCCAGGACGGCTTCGAACATTTGCTTCTGGTTAGCAAGCTCACTCGCGTGCTTAGAGTCCAGTTCCAAACGCGCCTCCTTCAGCGCTCGATTGAGTTCATCCAGCTCCCGATGTCGCTGATGCAACTCACAAAGCACTGCAATCTTGCTACGCAGGATCTCTGGAACGATAGGCACCGAGATGTAATCGATGGCACCGACCTCATAACCCTTTAGGTGCTCAAGGGCCGAAACCTCGACCCCGGTCACAAAGATAATCGGAGTGCGCTCGAGGCGCGGACGTTCACGAATGAGGCGGGCGACTTCAAACCCGTCCATGCCCGGCATATTGACGTCGAGCAACACCGCTGCGAAGTCGTGCTTCAGGAGATGATGCAAGGCCGCCTCTCCTGACAAGGACCTTACACATCGCACCTCAAGGGTTGCGAGCATCGCCTCATATGTCAGAAGGCGTGCCGGTTGGTCGTCGACGAGTAAAATGCGAGGACGGGTATCGAGGAGATCCGCTACTTCGGAACTGGCTCCGTCGAGCGTTGGCTCGGCTGCCCCTGTGGTTCCCATACTCGTCGTCCCGCTCATCTGGATCGACTTCCAATTTTCACCGGGAACACATAGTTACCTCGTTTTGCATTGCAAGACACAAACGCACTGCACGTGGTCCGGTAGGACGAAGTCGGAACCCGCTGTAGTACTCCGACTACCGACCTCTAGGTTGCACGCTAGACGCACAAATTCTCGGTTCAGATAAGAACCGACGGTGCCCGTGAAGGCACGCCAGTTCTCAAGACTGGAGCAATCAACCGCTCTGCCACCTCTCCACTATTTACTTTGCCTTGCGCGTCGCGTCGTAGGTACCGAGTCCGGGCTTGTAGCTCTTCTCGTCGATGAACTGGCGGATGCCTTCCTTCTTGCCTTCAGCGTCGAAGGAATCGGCCGCCTCCTGCGCACGGATCAGGTAGTCCTCGGCGTTCTCGTAGGTCATTTCCATGACACGGCGCACCGCATCCTTGGCGGCCTTGAGGGCGACGGGGTTCTTCTTCAGCAACACCTCGCACAGCTCCACGACCCGCTCCTTCAGCTTGGCGAGCGGCACGGCTTCGTTGACCAGCTTCCATTCGGCGGCCTTCCTGCCGCTGATATTCTCGCCCGTGAGAGTGTGATACATCGCATCGCGGAAGCTCATCGAATTGGTAGCGACCTTGGTGGCGCCGCCGCCAGGCAGGATGCCCCAGTTGATCTCGGACAGACCGAAGGTGGCCTCTTCCGCCGCGATCGCCAGGTCACAGGCGTACAGCGGCCCATAGCCCCCGCCGAAGCACCAGCCGTTGACCATCGCGATGGTCGGCTTCTGGTAGGTTCGCAGTTTGCGCCACCACGCGTAGGCCTCCGACTGCGCCTTGCGCGTGCCCTTGAGCCCCTGCGCCGCCGTCTCGCGGAAGTACTCCTTGAGGTCCATGCCCGCGGACCAGGCGCTGCCCTCGCCG
>Ga0302308_10001764_pt1 | contig 17497 bp, 16 predicted proteins | sample III_Palsa_E3_3_FD_200531 | JGI IMG/M metagenome (GOLD analysis project Ga0302308, IMG submission 200531) | Peat permafrost microbial communities from Stordalen Mire near Abisko, Sweden - III_Palsa_E3_3 | ecosystem: Environmental > Terrestrial > Soil > Palsa > Peat permafrost | place: Sweden... | reverse complement strand
CGGACCCACTACCAAGTTTTTTGCTTCTTTTTTTCAAAAAAGAAGCCTTGTCTATCTTCCCTGAAAAACTCCCAAGCCTTGTTTCCTCAACCCCGCCAGTGCCGAGAAGCTCACCACCGCCGCCAAGCACAGGTAGGCCCCCACCAGGAGCAGACCGCCCGAAGCTCGCGCCAACGATTCCGCCAGGATGGGAGTAACCGCCCCACCTAGAATGCCACCGGTATTGAATGCGATCGAGACGCCGGTATAACGCACGCGGGGCGGGAACAGGCTGGGAAGCCATGCGCCGAGTGGGCCGTAGGCGATGCCCATCAGGGTTTGGGCGGCGCACAGGTAGATCGTCACGATGACCAGCGAGCCGCTTTGCAAAGCCGGCGCATACAGCAAACCGGAGGCGAAAATCGCAACACTTCCCAGCATCAGCACAAAGCGCGTGCCGCTGCGGTCGGCCCAGTAGCCCGAGATCACGATGCCGCCGGCCATGCAGGCACTCGCCAGCAACTGCACCGCCAGGAACTGATCGCGGTCGTATCCCAACGTCTTGGTGGCGTACCCCAGCGCGAACACGGTGGTGAGGTAGAACAGGGCGAAGCATCCCACCACAGCGAACAGACCGGCGGTTACCTCGCGCGGGTAGTCGCGCAGCAGCTCGAACATCGGCACTGCGGACGGCGGGGCCTGTTCCAACGCGCGCTTGAAATCGGGAGTTTCGGTGAGTTTCAGGCGCACCCACAGCCCCACCCACACCAGGGCGGCGCTGCCGATGAAGGGCAACCGCCAGCCGAAGGTGATGAAATCTCCCTTCGGCAACAACAAGCCCAGCAACAGAAACACCGCATTGGCGGCGAAGAACCCCAGCGGCGCACCCAGCGGCGGAAACATGCCGTAGCGAGCGCGGTAACCCCTGGGAGCGTTTTCCACCGCCAGCAACGCCGCTCCGCCCCACTCGCCACCGAGCCCGAAACCTTGCCCGAAGCGCAAAACGCAAAGCATCAAGGGCGCCAGCCAGCCCACCAACTGGTAGGTCGGCAGGAAGCCGATCGCCACCGTGGAGCCGCCCATCAGCAACAGCGCCGACACCAGGGTGGATTTGCGCCCGATCCGATCGCCGAAATGACCGAACACCACGGCACCCAAGGGTCGCGCCACGAAGGCGAGCGCGAAGGTCGCGTAGGCCGCCATCAATTGCGCCGGGACCGAAACCTTGGGGAAGAACAGCGAGCCGAACACCAGCGACGCCGCCGTGGCGTAGATGTAGAAGTCAAAAAACTCGATCGATGTGCCGGCCAGGCTCGCGGCGAGGATGTGTCTGGTGCGCTTTGACATTGTTTTCCGGACGGAAATGAATTTCCGTCCAGGATAGGTCAACACGAGGCATCAGCGCCAGCCCACCCTTTTCAGCCCGCCTGAACCCGTCTAGCCTCGCCGGATGCAAGATCTGATCTTCACTAACGCGCGGGTGGTTTTGCCGGATCAGGTCGCGCTGGGCACCATTACTGTGCGTCAAGGCCTCTTTGCTGCGATCGATGACGCGGTTTCGCGCGCTCCGGGGGCAATCGATTGCGAGGGCGACTATCTGCTGCCCGGCCTGATCGATCTGCACACCGACAACCTCGAGCGGCAGGTCCAGCCGCGGCCGAAAGCACGTTTTCCGTCGCGTCCGGCGCTGGTGGCACACGATGCGCAATGCGCCGCGGCCGGCATCACCACCGTGCTCGACGCACTCTGTTTCGGTGATCTCGGGTTCGATGCGGCCCGCGTCCAAACCGCGACCGAGGGCGTGGCAGACCTCACCGCGCTGGCCCACGCGCTGAAATCCGAGCATTTCCTGCATCTGCGCTGCGAACTGCCGGCCGAGGACATGCAGGACCGCCTGCTGCCGGTGGCAGGAAATGAGCTGGTGCGGCTGGTCAGTCTGATGGATCACTCGCCCGGCGTGGGGCAGTATTTCGATCTCGATTATTATCGCTTCGTGCGCGGATTGTTCGATACCGGGCCCGACCAGATCGAATCGGATATCGCCAGACTGCAAGCGCAGCGGGCACGGATGCGACCCAAGAACCGGAAAGTGATTCTGGAGCTGTTCGGCGGCCGTATGCCACTGGCCAGCCACGATGACCGCACGATTGAGGAAGTTGCGGAAAATCATGACGATGGAGTGATGATCGCGGAATTCCCGGTGTCCCCGCTCGCGGCCGACGCCGCCCATCAGTATGGCATCGGGGTGATCGGCGGCGCGCCCAACGTCGTGCGCGGCGGTTCGCATTCGGGGAACGTGGGAGTCGCCGAGCTGATTGCGGCGGGACATCTCGATGCGTTGGCGTCGGACTACGTGCCGGCGTCGATGCTGGAGGCCGCATTCAGTATCGGCCGAACGCTGCTTGCACTACCCCAGGCGGTGGCGCTGGTGAGCCTGAACCCGGCACGCATGCTGGGTCTTACCGATCGCGGCGCGATCGAGACCGGCCGGCGCGCCGATCTGCTGCGGGTTGCATTGCATGAGACACTGCCGCTGCCACGCGGCACCTGGCGCGCGGGCGTGCGCATCGCCTGATGCGTGCGGCGATATTTTATGTGCCGGAGGATGATGACCCGTTGGCGCGGGCCGGCGCGAGCTGGCTGGGGCGGGATGCGACAAGTGGCGAGATGTTGGCGCAACCTTCGCGCAAGCTCGCATGTGTGACCAAGGCTCCGGCGCGCTACGGCTTTCACGCCACGCTCAAGCCTCCGATGCACCTGGCGACAAGTCTGGAAGCGCTGCGCGAGGATGTCGCCGTGCTCGCGGCTGGATTGGCGGCATTTGAGTTGCCGCAATTAGTGGTAGGGCGGATCGGAGGCGCGCTGGCATTACTGACGGCATCCCCATCGCCGTTGTTGAATGACTTGTGCAACGAATGCGTGGCGGCGCTTGATCGCCACCGTCTGCCGCCGGGTGCCGACGAACTCGCCCGCCGCCGCGAAGTTTCGTTGTCGGCGCTGGAAGAAGCGATGCTGGAGCGCTGGGGTTATCCCTACGTGTTCGAGGCGTGGCGTTTTCACATGACGCTAAGTTCGGCTCTGCCCGAGAGAGTGCTGCCGTCACGCGCGAATTTGGCTCGCGCTCACTTCGCCGCCGCGCTCGCGTTTGCGCGCAAAGTGCAATCGTTGAGTATTTTCGTCGAGCCGTCGCCTGGCGCCCCATTCAGGTTGCTATCGCGATTTTCGTTGAACGGTGACGGCTCGAAAGTGCAGTCAGCAAGTTGAAGCGGAGGAAGAATCTTCTTTTTGTGAACAAAAAGAAGCAAAAAAACTTTGTCAATTAGAGGTGCACCCATCCATGGGATGTGTGCTCCAACAGACAAAAGTTTTTTGCTTTTTTTTTCAAAAAAAATGCTTCCTTCGCCTCGCTTCAGGCTGGCACTCCATAAATTTCCACTTCATCGAGGTGAAAATAATTTGTTTCATCAAGCGACAATTTGCAATAGCGAGCCACCGAGGTAGGTGGCGTCTTGAGTTCGAGTGGCAACTGGTCGGCGATCCCGCCGAAATCGATGCCATTTTCCGACGCGAACAGGACTTTCCAATTCACGCTATCGAGGCTGATTTCGATCCGGAGCCGGCGAGCCCGCGCCGCCATGGTTGGCGTATCGCAGCGATTATAGATCCGGACGCCGCCGATCCGATATGGCGTCTTCAGGTCGACCACCCACCAAGGATTGGCCTGGAGTTCGGTATGGAAGCCGAACGAGCCGGTCTTGCGGCCGTTATTCGCTCCTCCCGCGGCCTGACCGTTAAGGGTCTCGCCTGGCGGTAATTTGAGGATCGAGCTTTGCCAACTGATCTTGCCCAAAGCCACGTTGACCGCGGCATCAGCGCGCGCCGGCTCGGCGTAGAAATCGAGCGTCGGCAGTACCTTGGCCCGCCAATAATCGGCGAGAGTGGTGTCGATCACCGTGGCCAGGCTCCGCACCACGTCGTCGAGCTGCCCTTGGGTAACCACGTGTTGCCAGTAGCCTTGGTCGATCAATCCGCCGTATTCGATCCGGCGCTTCAGTTCCTCCACAGTGTTGAAGGCAATGCGGGCGATCACCGCTTTTTCGACAATCGCCTCCTCCACACCAGGAGCCGCGATATGCGCCCGGGCTACGCTCGGGAAGTCGGTTGCGGTGCCTTGCATCGATACGCCCAGCACATCGCATTCGCGCATATGCGGCAGATCGTAGCCGTCCCAGCCCCACCAGAACGGACGCACTCCCTGGGTGAGGCCTTGCGGCAGCACCGAATGATCGACCGCGGAACTGCGGGTCAATACCTTGCAACGGACGTCGAGCTTTGCGCCGCGCCAAATCCGAGCGAGCAGAACACTGCCGGGAACATCAGGTCCTGGCGCGAAATTGAAGGTGTGGAACGCCACCGCATCCCAATCACGCTTGAATGGGGCGAGAAACTCGTCGACGTCGTGAACGTGGCGCAGGGTGAGATACTCGCCGACGTCGAAAATTCCGAACCACTCGGTTTCGTGGGCGTGGTTGCGCAGGAAATCGACATACATCGCGGCGAATTGGCCGGGTTTCGGCCAATAACGGTAGGTCACGACGGGCTTCGGGCCGAACAGGTAGGGAAAGAGCGCGTGGTAGAGGGTCATCGGTTCATTGTCGTGGCCGTAGATGTAGAAATGATCGAACCCGATCGAGCGATGATATTCGATCCATTCCGCGATGTTCTGCTCTTCCCAACGCGCGGCGGCGACTAAGGCGTATTTGTGCATGCGAGCCCGATCCTGTGGGTGGCTATCGTGAGCGTAGTGCCTCATTAGGGGGAGATCAGGCGGCGGGCAAGCGGAACGGGAGGGATTAAATAGGGGGAAGGATAGGCGGGCCAGCCCGGACCCGTCGTGCGAAGCACGCATTCGCGTGACGGGGTCGAGGGACCCCAGACCCCCGTCAATTTAGGTGAGGCTTGCCGCCTAACGACCAATTCCATTGCGCGGCACCACGAGCGCGGGGCACACTAACGCCAACAACACTCCTACGGAAACGCACCATGAAGCCAAGCCTCCTCGCCGGTGGTCTATTCCTGGCCCTGCTTATCGCGATCGTAGTCGTTATCGATCTCGTCCGTATCCCCAGCATGTTCGAGGTCGACGGCAACTCGCAAATCACCTACGTGCCCGACACCGCGCAGGTCGATGTCGAAGTCACCGAGCAGGCTGATGTTTCCAACGACGCCGCGCAGAAGGTCGCGGTTACGATGGCGAGCGTGATTGATGCGCTCAAGGCCGACGGTGTCGCCGACGCCGACATTTCATCGCTCGGGGTTTCTTCGTCGCCTACTGCACAGGACGGCAATTCCGCCACCAATCCGCCCGCTTATACCGCACAACAGTCGATCCGGGTGGTGGTCCATAATCTTCCTCGCCTTGGCATTTTGGCGGCGGCGGCCTCGAGCGCGGGCGCCGATAATTGGAGCGTATCATACACCCTCGCCGACAACACCAAGGCCGAAACCGAGGCACGGCAGGCGGCACTACAGGATGCCATCAAAGCCGCCGACACCTACGCGGCGCAGGGCGGATTCAGACGCGGCCGTGTGCTAAAACTGCTCGAGAGCGACGTCCAGTTTCCCTACGCCGATTATGCCAACCGCGATTTCGTGGTGAATTCCCCGCAGCGGCAAGTTGTTGTCACTGCCGCCCGCGCGGCCAACGCGATCGCCCGACAGCCGCAGTCAACTGCGGGTTTTGTCATTCCCAAACCTGAGCCTGAAACCGCCACAGCCACGGTCAACGTCCTCTTCGAGTTGAAATAGGTCGCCCCGCTGCCTGAACTAGCCTTCCCGCCCAATATCCGGCACCCTCCCGCGCGTGCTTGACGTATTCCAAACCCCCCTCACTTCCCTCCGCGGCTTAGGCCCTCGCCTCGCACCGCTGCTCGCCAGACTGGTGGGCGGCGACCGGCTGCGCGATCTGCTTTTCCATCTCCCCACCGGTGTAACCTCCCGCCCGCTACTGAAAATCGCGGACCTCACACACGGCCAGATCGCCACCATCGCGGTCGACGTAATCCGCCACGAAGCGCCGCTGCGCAAACCCCAACCCTGGCGCGTCGTCGTCGGCGACGGCTCCAGATTTGCCGAAATCACCTTGTTCCATCCGGCGCGCCTCCGCCAACTACCGATCGGCGCCAAACTGCTGGTCTCCGGCAAATTCGAGGAATACCAAGGCCGCATTTCCCTGCCTCACCCGGATCACGTGGTCCCGCTCGACCAGGCCGACACCATCCCCAAGCACGAGCCGGTATGGCCCCTCGCCAATGGCATAGTCCCCCGGGTGATCGCAAACGCAATGCGCCAGGCGCTCGCGATGCTGCCCGACCAATGCCCAGAATGGCTCGACCAACCGCTTCTAACCCGCGAGTCCTGGCCTGGATTTTGCCCAGCTCTCCGCCAAATCCAATCGCCCGACGGCCGGAGCGACCAGAAGTCCCGCGACCGCCTGGCCTACGACGAGCTCCTCGCCCACCAGATCGCCTTGGTATGGCGACGGAAACTCGAACGCCACCGTCCAGGCCGACGGCTCGAAGGCGACGGCAGCCTCCGCGACGCGGCGCTAAAGCGTTTTGGCCACAAGCTCACCCAAAGCCAGCTTCAGGCACTGGCCGAAATCGACGCCGACCTAAAAGCCCCGCACCAGATGCGCCGTCTCCTGCAAGGCGACGTCGGCTCAGGTAAAACTCTGGTCGCGTTGATGGCGATCCTGCGCGCGGTCGAGGCCGGCTTCCAGGCGGTGCTGATGGCGCCCACCGAAATCCTGGCGGCGCAGCACCACAAGCTATTCTCGCATCTCGCCGGCGGGCCGATCGGCCTCCTCACCGGCAGCGTGAAGGGCAAGCCGCGGCGTTTGCTTCTGGAAGCGATCAGCGAAGGCAGTCTTCCCATAGTAATCGGCACTCACGCGCTATTCCAAGAACCTGTCCGGTTCCACGATCTGGCGCTGGTAGTAATCGACGAACAACATCGTTTCGGCGTCGAGCAGCGTCTCGCCCTGGGTGCCAAGGGCGAAAGCGTGGACATGCTGGCGATGACAGCGACCCCGATCCCGCGCAGCTTGCTACTCACTCGGTGGGGCGAGATGGACGTGAGTCGCATCACCGAAAAACCCGTCGGCCGCAGGAAGATCATCACCACCCTGCACGCCCTCAGTCGTCTGCCCGATCTCACGGAGGGTCTCGCCCGCCAAATTGCCGAGGGCGCTCGGGTCTATTGGGTATGCCCGCTGGTGACGGAAAATGAGGAGCTCGACCTGGCCGCCGCCGAGGCCCGTTTCGCCCACCTCCGCGAACGCTTGGGCCCACAGGTCGGTCTCGCCCACGGCCAGATGGACGGCGCTCTGCGCGATGCAGCACTGGCCGATTTCGCCGCCGGCCGCACCAGGATACTGGTCGCGACGACGGTAATCGAGGTCGGAGTCGACGTCCCCGAGGCCACCATCATGGTCGTCGAGCACGCCGAGCGTTTCGGTCTGGCGCAATTGCACCAATTACGCGGCCGTGTCGGGCGCGGCCGCGACCAAAGTTTTTGTCTGTTATTGCATGCGGATCAAATCGGCTACACCGCGCGCGGCCGGCTGGTGTATTTGCGCGACACCGACGACGGTTTCCTGATCGCCGACGAGGATTTTCGTATCCGAGGCGCCGGCGAATTGCTGGGCACGCGCCAATCCGGCGAGCTGGTGTATCGCCTGGCCTCGCCCGATCATCTGGATCGTCTATTACCGATCGCCCGCAAGGACGCCGAGTATATTTTGAACATGTACCCCAGCCTGGCCGGCGAGCGCGGCGAAGCCATTCGGCTACTGCTGGGCATTTTCGAACGCGGCGCCGCCCTGCGCACGCTCCGCGCCGGGTAGGCGAGCAGGAGGCAGCATCTTTTTTGAAAAAAAGAAGCAAAAAACTTTTGTCACTTTGGAGCGCACTGCGCTTAGACCAGTGCACCCCTAATTGACAAAGTTTTTTGCTTCTTTTTGTTCGCAAAAAGAAGCTTCTTCGTGTGCCTTAACCTATTGATCTTAAATCCAGACGGATACTTATGGCAGCGGCCCCACGCTGCGGTTGTTTTCTTCGCATATCATTTCGTCCCAGGTCGCGTTGGGCGCGTAGATGTATTTGTGCAGATAGACAAACGGTGCGGTGTAATAGACCGGATCGTCGATCGTTATCTCGTCATCGATCTCCCGCCCGGCCTTGACCTTGGTGAAGCGCTCGGAGAGATGCAGCTTGTCGCTGCTGGGGCTCCCGGACTCGTCCATCCAGCCGTTCTTCTTGAAGCCTATGGTATCGACCACCAGCGTATTGCCGTCCCAATGGCCGACCGAGTCGCCGATGATGCTGGGCACGATGTGCGCCGGGTGCGGTTGGTCGAGGTAGATGCGGCGGACCACATGGTCTTCCTCCGCGATGATGACTATCAGCCCGGGTGTGGTGATGAAACGGACCGCGAAGCCGCCGGCGGCGAACCGCACTGGGCCGCCGGTCTCGCAATAGACCTGCGGGTCGGGACGATCGGCGCCGATGTTCATCGCCGCGACCCGTTGATTGAGCAGCACCAGGGCCGCTTTGTTGTAAGGCGCCATGACTTTGGTGGAGGGGATCCGGCCGGGGACGCCTCCGACATAGACGCCACGGAGCATGTGCGGATCGGGATCGGGCGGAGGACCTCCCGTGGTTTCCTGCAGAAAGCCAGGCGGCCCACCTTGCGCCACTGCGGGCGACATTGTCGTGGATCCGAATACCAAGGCGATGGCCCACGCCGCCAAAACCCAGGTTCTCTGCGCCTTTAGTTCAGGCTGCATCCGCTTTCTCCCCTCTCGATATCACCAGTCGGTCCGGATCGTGTCCGTTCGGAACGATAATAAGTGAAATCAGTAGATTGAAGCGACGGAAGAAGCATCTTTTTTGAAAAAAAGAAGCAAAAAACTTGGGGCTGACATAGCTAAGGTTTAGTTGCCGAGTTCCGTGCTGCCCGCCCAGGTGGGTAAAACGGGGATAAGTGGCCGGCCGGTGCCGATACGCGGCTTCGTGGTGGCTGAAGCGCTGGAAGCACGTAGCCCGTTGCATCTCGTGTTTGCCGTGCCGGATCATCCTTGGACAGATGGCAGCGGGAGCGCCGCCGTGCGCATCGCGATGACCGCAGCCGAGATCGGCAGTGGCGAGGGCGCATTGGCTACGGTGACAAGAGAGACCGCCGGGGAGCACGGCGTGCCGATCGTAACGTTGCAGACCCAAACTGGCGTGATCCACGCAGACTTGACTATCGGGAGCGACGTAAAAACAGCAAAACCCTTGCGCGCCAATGAGCGGGTCGCATCGCGTGGGATGGCATTGCACGGCGCTGGATTTATCGTCTCGGCCACACAGGCGAACGCATTGGGTTTGGGCAAAGTAAAGGGCTTAGAGAAGCACATCCGGCCTTACCTCAACGGACGTGATTTTCAGCAGCGATCACGCGGCATGATGGTAATCGACCTGTTTGGCTTGGGCGAAGAAGATGTGCGACGGCGTTTTCCGGCGGCCTATCAACACCTGCTGATAACAGTGAAACCGGAACGAGATCAGAACAACCGCGCTTCCTATAAGGACAATTGGTGGATCTTTGGCGAGCCGCGCCGTGATTTACGACCAGCGCTGCACGGTTTGTCACGCTATATCGCGACAGTTGAGACCGCGAAGCACCGGGTTTTCACGTTTCTACCAGCCGAGGTTCTTCCCGATAATATGCTGATCGCCATCGGCAGCGACGACGCTTTCATTCTTGGAGTTCTTTCCAGCCGTCAGCATGTTGCGTTTGCGCTCGAAACCGGCGGCACGCTCGAAGACCGGCCGCGTTACAACAAAACCCAATGCTTCGACCCGTTCCCCTTCCCCGACCCGCCGCCCGCGCAGCGCGCTAGTATCGCCGCAATTGCCGAGGAATTGGACGCCCATCGCAAATCCCGGCTAGCCGCGCACCCGCAACTTACCCTCACCCGCCTTTATAACGTGCTGGCCGCGATCCGCGCCGAAACGCCGCTATCACCCGAAGAAAAAGACATTCATGACGCCGGCCAGGTGTCGATCCTGCGCGACTTGCACGACCGGCTCGATGCCGCCGTGGCCGATGCCTATGGCTGGCCGCGCGATCTTTCCGATGCCGATATCATCGCCCGCGTCGTCGCCCTCAACGCCGAACGCACGGCGGAGGAAGCCACCGGCAAAGTGCGTTGGCTGCGTCGCGCCTATCAAGCGCCCAGCGAAGTTGCCCGGCCGATGCAGCAAGGCACGCTGGAAGTGGACGCGACGGCGGTCGCAGACGCCAAGCGTTGGCCGAAGGACGAACCCGCTCAATTCGTGGCACTCCGCGCCGCCTTGCGAAGCGGCCCTATCTTCGCTCGCGACGTCGCCAAAGGTTTCAAAGGCACCCCACGGGGCGATCGTCTCGGCAAAATGCTGCAAACCTTGGTCGCTTTGGGGCAGGCTCGCAAATTGGAGGACGGCCGCTACACGGCGTGATCTATCGGCCGGCTCCAAACTAGAGCGTGATCGCTTGAGGTTGCATCGCTGCCGGTGTCGCGATCACGCTCTAGCTCTTGGTTTGATCGCGTGATTCACGCTTTCGTGTTATTCAACCTCAAGCGATCACGCTCTAGCAGCCGGTTCGGTGTTTCAAGGAACGGAGCGGAACATCCAAACGTGTTAGGAAAACCGAGAAATGATAACACGTTGCCAGAGACGTGTTAAATAACCGGGCTTCAGGGGCGAAACACCATGGAACTCTATCACAACGACATGTCGGTCTGCGCGCAGAAGGTGCGGTTGGTGCTGGCGGAGAAGGGACTCTCTCCCACGTTCCATCATCTCGATCTACGCGCCGGCGACGCCCACTCGCCGGAATATCTCAAGCTCAACCCGAACGGGGTGGTGCCAACGCTGGTGGACGGTGGGCTGCCGATCATCGAATCGACGGTGATTTGCGAATATCTCGACGATGCCTGTCCGGAGCACCCGCTGCGTCCCGCCGATCCGTATCAGCGCGCCCAGATGCGGCTGTGGACGATGCGGCCCGATGCGGGACTGCATAGGGCGTGCGGCAAGACCAGCTTCGCGATCGCGTTCCGGTTTCAGGCTCCGGAGCGGCAGATCGCGGCGATGAAAGACCCGGTGCGGCGCGAGGAAATGCTCGGGCTGGTGAGGTTGGGCCTCGACCTGCCGGGGATCGGCGAGTTCGTGCGGCAGTTCGCGCGGCTGGTGGACGATGTGGCAATTGCTTTGCGCGAACGGGAGTGGCTGGCGGGCTCGGCGTATAGCCTCGCGGATGCGGCGATGCTGCCGTACGTGATGCGACTCGATCAATTGCAGTTGGGATGGCTGTGGCGGGAGAACCCGGAGCGGGCGGCAGTGGGCGAATGGCTGGCGCGCTGCACGGCGAGGGAGAATTTCAGGGGGATCGGGGATTATTTGAACCCGAAGTATCTGGCGACGATGGAGGAACACGGGCTCGCGGCGCGGGAGAAGGTGGCGGCGCTGATCGGGTGAGACTTGGAACTATAGTTCATTTTATTATAGTTTATATTGTTATGGTATTGGAATGCGGATATATAAGACGAGGTGGCTGGCTCGCTTTACGCGATGCGAGCGGATTGCGGACGAAAGCCTGATCGAGGCGGTCGAACGGGCCGAGCGCGGACTTATCGACGCGGATTTGGGTCATGGGTTGATCAAGCAGCGGGTGGCCCGCGGCGGGCAAGGGCGATCAGGCGGGTACCGGATGCTGGTGGCCTACCGGGGGGGACGCGGGCGGTGTTTTGTTTACGGGTTCGCCAAGAGCGAGCAGGCAAAACTGGAACCGTACCAGATGGCCGCGGCTCGGGCGATTGGTGGTGACTGGCTGGGGGCTGATGGCGCGCGGATCGAGCGAGCGATCGAAGAAGATGAACTAATGGAGATTTCTTATGACAAAGAAAGCGACTAGCCGGTTCGACGAGGCGATGCTGGAGACCGCCCAAGGAATGCACCGCATCGGCATCATGGACGATGCTACGCATGAAAAGATCACTTTGCGGCATCTGGGTAAAGTTCCCGCCGTCGTCGCCGAGATTTCCGGTGAGGAAATCCGAGCTTTGCGCGAGCGTGCGAAGCTGAGCCAGGCGGTATTCGCGCGGCATTTGAATCTTAGTGTTGGTTATGTGTCGCAGCTGGAGCGCGGGGCCAAGCGGCCGGCGGGCGCGGTTCTGGCGTTGTTGAACGTGATCCGCCGCAAAGGCATCGAAGCGATCTTATAAGCTCCGTCGTGTGTCGGTGGAGCCCCAATTAATGGTTTCAAAAGGCCCGGCCTTTTGCCGCCGGAGGCCTTTTGACTTACCTGCATACGTGCCCTCGCGCGATTTTTCTCGCCTTCGTGCGCTAACCCCCGTATGTGTGCGCCGCATCTAAAAGCGAGCTCTCGGACGGTTATGGATATCCGCAACATCGCCATCATCGCTCACGTCGATCATGGCAAGACCACTCTAGTCGATCAGTTACTGAAGCAATCGGGGTCATTCCGCGAGCACCAGCAGGTGGCGGAGCGGGCGCTCGATCGTAATGATCTTGAGCGCGAGCGCGGGATTACGATTTTGGCCAAGGTTGCGAGTGTGATGTGGAAGGGCACTCGGATCAACATCGTCGATACGCCGGGCCATGCGGATTTCGGCGGTGAGGTCGAGCGGATTTTGAATATGGTCGATGGCGCGCTGGTGTTGGTCGATGCGGCCGAGGGGGTGTTGCCGCAGACCAAGTTCGTGGTCGGCAAGGCGTTGGCTCGCGGTATCAAGCCGATCGTGGTGGTGAACAAGATCGATCGCCCTGACGCGCGTGCCGATGAGGTTCATACCGAGGTGTTCGATCTGTTCGCGGCGCTCGATGCCACCGACGAGCAGCTGGATTTTCCGATGCTTTATGCTTCGGGGCGCCAGGGCTGGGCGGATGTCGAGCTTAATGGCCCGCGCAAGGATCTGGCGCCGTTGTTCGATCTGATCCTGAGCCATGTGCCGCCGACCAGCCTGGATAAGGAAGCGCCGTTCGCCATGGTCGCGTCGATTTTGGAATACGACAACTTCCTCGGGCGCGTGCTGACGGGGCGGGTGGAGCAGGGTCGCGCGCGGCTTAATATGCAGGTGAAGGTGCAGCGGCTGGATGGTTCGGTGGTTGAGACCGGACGTCTGACCAAACTGCTGGCATTCCGTGGGCTGGACCGGCTGGCGGTCGATGAAGTGGAAGCCGGCGATATCGTGGCGGTTGCGGGGCTTACCGACGCCACCATTCCGGATACCATCGGCGCGCCGGAATTGGCCGCGGCGTTGCCCGCGATTCCGATCGATCCGCCGACACTCGCGATGACGTTCCGGGTGAATGATGGGCCGCTCGCGGGACGCGAGGGCAAGAAGGTTACCAGCAGGCAGATCCGCGACCGGCTTTTGCGCGAGTCTGAGGGCAATGTCGCGATCAAGATCACCGAAAGCCAGGAGAGCGAGGCGTTCGAGGTCGCTGGGCGCGGCGAATTGCAATTGGGCGTGCTGATCGAGACGATGCGCCGCGAGGGGTTTGAGCTCGCGATCGGGCGGCCGCGGGTGCTGACGCAGAAGGACCCGGAGACCGGCGAGCGGCTGGAGCCGTTCGAGGAAGTGCTGGTGGACGTGGATGAGCCCTACGCCGGCATCGTGGTGGAGAAGATGAGCCGGCGTAAGGGCCAGATGCAGGATATGCGGCCCTCGGGCGGCGGTAAGGTAAGGCTCACGTTCCAGATCCCTAGCCGTGGGTTGATCGGGTATCACGGCGAGTTTTTGACCGATACGCGCGGCACTGGGATCATGAACCGGCTGTTTGACGGTTATCGGCCTTGGGTGGGGGTGATCGAGGGGCGGCGCAATGGCTCGCTGATTTCGTCGGAGAATGGCGAGGCGGTGCAATACGCGCTGTGGTATTTGCAGGAGCGTGGCACGCTGTTCGTAAATCCGGGCGAGAAGGTTTATGTCGGCATGATTTTGGGGGAGCATAGCCGGGAATCGGATTTGGATATCAATCCGATCAAGGAGAAGAAACTCACCAATATCCGCGCCGCGGGCAAGGATGAGGCGATGCTGCTGATCCCGCCGCGGCGGATGAGCTTGGAACAGGCGATCGCGTATATCGAAGACGATGAGCTGGTCGAGGTAACGCCTGGTGCGGTGCGGCTGCGGAAACGCTATCTGGATCCGAATGAACGTAAGCGATTCGAAAAACGGGGTGCGTCTGACGCAGCGTAGTGGCGGAAGGTTATCGGTTTCGCTAGAGAAAGTACAGTCTTCTTTTTGTGAACAAAAAGAAGCAAAAAAACTTTGTCACTTGGCTGTCCTGGGGCCATGAATCAACGCCCGCAACCGCGGTTGTATTATATTTTGGCGTTCGGATTCTTCTCCGGACTGCCTTGGGCACTCTCGGCGATCACATTGCGCCAGTGGCTGACCGAATCGGGCGTTTCGCTCGTCCTCATCGGCGCCACCGCTAATATCGGAATTCCGTACTCGCTGAAATTTCTGTTCGCGCCGATCCTGGACCGAGCACTGCCGCTCGGGTTGGGGCGAAGGCGCGGATGGCTGATCCTGACGCAAATCGGACTGGTGGCGAGCTGCGTCATGCTTGCCGGTAGCACGCCGGCAACGCACCCGGGAATGACGCTCGCCGTCGCCGGGGCAGTCGCCTTTTGTTCGGCATGCCAGGATATTTCGATCGATGCTTGGCGCATCGAATGGTACCCGCAGGCCGTGCAGGGCGAGGCACTCGCTGCCTACGTGTGGGGGTATCGGGCCGCATTGCTGCTGTCCGGGGCTGGTGCGATCGCACTGGCAAGTTTGCTGGGCTGGCATGGCTCGTTGTTGGTGATGGCCGGATTGCTGGCATGCGCGCCGGTGTTGAGTTGGCTGGCGCCTGAGCCGTTGGTGCACGTGCCGCCGCTCGGTGGGGTCGCTGCATTTGTGGAGCCACTGCGCGAGATGTTGAAACGTCGCGGGATCTGGGCCGTGCTGCTGTTTATCGCGCTGTTCAAGTTGGGCGAGGCGCTGGCGAGTACGATGGCGCAACCGTTTTATCACGCGATGGGGTTTAATAGAGTACAGGTCGCCGGCGTGCTGAGCGTGCCCTATTTGCTGGCGGTGCTGGCGGGGTCCGCGGTGGGCGGACTGCTGGTGGCCCGTTTCGGAGCGCGGAGATCGCTGTTTGCCACGGGGTTCATCCAAATGGCGGCGATGGCGACATATTTCCTGCTGGCGTTGCATCCGGGTAGCGTGCCGATCCTTTATTTGAAGGTGGTCGTGGAGAATTTCGCCGAAGCGATGGCTGATACTTGCTTTCTGTCGTTCCTCTCGGCGCAGTGCCGGTTGGAATTCACCGCGACCCAGTATGCGTTGCTGTCTTCGCTGGCGGCGTTGGGATTACGCACTGTGGGTGGATTTTCGGGCGTGCTGGCGGTGCATCTGGGGTGGGTGGGATTCTACGGTTTGGCGATCTTTACGGCGCTGCCAGCGATGTTGATCATGCGCGCGTTCCTGTGGCGGGAGCCGGCGGCGGTGAATGCGGCACAGGCGGTCGCGCTTTAGACTCCGTCCGGAAATATAGTTAGTGAAATCAATGAGTTAAGAAACAGAAAGAAGTCTTCTTTTTTTCAAAAAGATGCTGCTTCCTTCCCTTCAACCTATTGATTTGACCTATCACCATTCCCGATGGACGCTTCGGATTGGTTGCCGCGAAGATCACTTTCAGCCTTTGGACTTACGCTTGGCGGTCCCGGCACTGACTGCGGGCAACGGCCGGGCGTAACCCGCTAAACGGACATTGATCTCATCAAGATCGAGCTCAACGGGATTGAACGGGCCGCCATACCAGTCGAGCAGTTGCTTCCTTTTGCTGGGGCTGCCGGTGGTGATGGTTTCGACGAATTCATAAAACCCCGGAATACCTCCGACATCGTCGGGCGGAGCGCGATGTTCGCCCTTCAGAAACCGTGGGTAAGTCACTTTCGGCTCCGCGACTGCGAGGGCTTCGATGGTGATTTGATGGCGCCAATCGTCGCCGAAATCATAGGCATAGGCGAATTTCTTAACGCTATCAGCAGTGAGGTCAGCGAGTGTGACCTTGCCTGCATCGCGCATGTCCGGATCGAAATCCAGCTCGGGATCGGGAATGCCGTAGGTCTTGTCGCCGATTTCGAACCGGAACAGATGGCAATCGTCCCACGGCATCACCGCTTGAATGAAGTCGTGCAAATCAGCGAGGCTGGTTGCGAGCGGCACTTCCACTTGACGCCAGATTTTGGGCTTGGTGTCGGCGAGCGCGATGTGAAGACGCGCGATGTTGGCGGTCACGCGGGTTTCGATTGCGGCATTTTCAGAAGCCTCTTCTCATCCTTGCTACCGATCCTTCGGCGTCTCGCCTGCGGGCTTCCGCGGCGACTTCCTTTGGCACGATGACCTTGCCGATCGGGGCGAGTGCGATCTCCGCCAGCTTCAAGTGCTGGATGCCGAACGGAATGCCGATGATGGTGACGAAACAGGCGATCGCGGAGATCACATGCCCGATCGCGAGCCAGATGCCGGCGAATAGGAACCAGAGGACGTTGCCGAGCAAGCCGAACACGCTGGTGCCGATGTCCTCTGTGCCATACAGGATTTTCCGGCTGATGGCTTCCTGGCCGAAGGGGAAGAAGGTGAACTGACCGATGACAAAACAGGCTCTGGCCCAGGGAATGCCAATGATCGTGATGAAGGCCAGGGCGCCGAGGAACCACCAGGCGAAACCCATGATCGCTCCGCCTAGGATGAACCAGAGGAGATTCAGAATTACGCTCATTACTTCCTTTCCTTTCCAGAAGGACGCCGCTAGTCGGGCTGGTTAAGTCATCAAGTTCACGATTTCATCTGAACTCTCGAACTTGAACGTCGTCTTTCCGACGTTAAACTCAATAATTGCATGGATAATGGAGTTCGGATCAAATACGTTCGAAATTTTACTAATCAGAATGGCAAGTTCGTCAGACGTGATACAAAACGCCGGTAATTTTCTTTCTTTATTTTCTTTGCGATCCATTCATCTTCTCCGATGCATCGTTCAATTCGTCAAAGTGGAGATGCCCATCGCTCAGCAGTTCCGCGAGTTTATGATCCTCATGTAGGCTCCCCGACCCGGAGCGCCGTTAGTTGTGCTATCTGAGCCAGTTTTTCACGACCAACCCCGGAATGTCGCCAAAATCGACCTCGTTGTCCGTCACCAGGATCGCGCTCATGCGGATGGCGTGGGCTGCGATCATCCGGTCGAAATCCAGCCCTTTCACCCAACCGCATCGAGCGATAATCTGACCATAGGCGTCTGCCGCTTCAGCATCGAACGGCAAGACCGGCAAATGAGCCAAAACGACGGTCAGGCGCGCGGCGCGCAGGCTCGTGTATGCCGGGTTTTTATAAAGGCCGCGCTGCAGC
>Ga0302308_10001726_pt1 | contig 17706 bp, 12 predicted proteins | sample III_Palsa_E3_3_FD_200531 | JGI IMG/M metagenome (GOLD analysis project Ga0302308, IMG submission 200531) | Peat permafrost microbial communities from Stordalen Mire near Abisko, Sweden - III_Palsa_E3_3 | ecosystem: Environmental > Terrestrial > Soil > Palsa > Peat permafrost | place: Sweden... | reverse complement strand
GCTTGCCCGGCCTGCGCTGTGCGGCGGAGGAAGTCGGCCAGCACTTCCAGTTCGGCCTCGGCGTAGCGGCCCAGGATCCCGTCCATGGCCCCGTTCATCCCGCCGTACAGCCGGTAGATCTGCGCGCCTCGCTCCCGGCGGGCCCGGATGAGCACCGCACGGCGATCGGCGGGGTTGCGTTCCCGGCTGATGAAGCCGCCGCGCTCCAGCCGGTCGAGGATTCCGGTCAGCGTGGCCGGGTGCAGGCCGGTCCGCCGGGCCAGTGCGCTCGGGCTGATCGGCTCGTACCGGGTGATCACGTCCAGGCAGTCGATGTCCGCTTCCTTGAGCTTCAGGTGGGCGCTGACCTGTGCGTTGAGCAGGGAGAGCTGCACACTCAGCTCGCGCATCGACTCCTTGACGGCCGCCTTCAGGCGCCGCTGGCCGCGGTCCGCGGCGCCGCCAGGCGAATCCGTCTGGTCAGATGATACGTCAGGCATATATTTTGAACCTCGTAATATATGGGGTATGAAGTAAGCGTACCGGCAGCCCGCCAGGACTGCCACCGACCGTGGGCCTGCGAGAGCAGCAGCCCGCGAGAGGACAGAGTGAGGAGTACCCGATGAAGCTCACCATCGTCGCGGCCACTGGGGGGATCGGCCTCCAGATCCTGCAACAGGCCGTCGCCGCCGGGCACGACGTCACCGCTGTGGTGCGGAACCCGGCCAAGATCAGCGCTGACGTCCGTGTCGTCCAGGCCGACCTGTCCGATCCGGATCCCGTCACGCTGGCCGCCGCGATGGAGGGGGCCGACGCGGTGCTGTCCGGTCTGGGCGGGAGTTCCCGGGCCGACGAGGACGTCGCGGCCCGGGGTACCCAGGCCATCGTCACCGCGATGAAGACCGCCGGGGCGCGGCGGATCATCGTGGTGAGCGCGGCCCCCATCGGGACCGTTCCGTCACCCAGCCGCCCGCACCCGCCGAAGTTCGACCCCGGTGACGGCTTCCTCATGCGCCACCTGCTCGGCCCCGTGATCAAGGCCGTCCTCCGCGGGCACTACGCCGATCTCGCGCGGATGGAGGACGTGCTGGGCGACAGCGGCCTGGACTGGACCGTGGTTCGGCCGCCGCGGCTGACCAACAAGCCGGCCACCGGCCGCTACCGCACTGCGGCCGGCCAGAACGTCCGTGGCGGCGCGCTCATCTCCCGTGCCGACGCGGCCGGGTTCATGCTCGCCCTGGCCGCCCGCCCGGAGACGGCGGGACAGGTCATGGCCATCGCCAACTGACCCCGCGCACCGGTAGGCAGGATGGCAGGCATGACAGAACACGTCCTCGTGATCGGCGGCGGCATTGTCGGCTCCAGCGCGGCGTACCGGCTGGCGCGCCGCGGCGTGCGGGTCACCCTGATCGACCGCGCGGACCACGGGCACGCGACCGCGGCCGGGGCCGGCATCGTCTCGCCCGCGACGAGCTTCAGCGCACCGCCCGCGCAGAACGCGCTCGCCTACCGGGCGGCCGCCTACTATCCCGAGCTGGTGGCCAGCCTCCGCAACGACGGAATCACCGGCACCGGGTACGCAGTTCCCGGCGGGCTGGTGGTCGCGTCCGGCGACGCGGAAGGTGCCCAGCTGAACCGCGCGTTCCGGATTCTGCCTGAACGGGCCCAGGCGGGGGCCCCCAACATCGGCGAGCTGACCCGTATTGACGACACTGCCGCCCGCGCGCTGTTCCCGCCCCTGGCCCCGGGGACCAGCGCGATCCACCTCAGCGGCACCGGGCGCGTGAACGGCCGGATCATGCGGGACGCGCTCCAGCAGGGGGGAGCCGGCGCGGCGGCCGGGTACGACGGGCCAGCGCGGAGCTGGCTGTCACGGGTAACCGGGCCGGTGGCCTCCGGGCGGACGGTGCCCGGGTGGACGGCGAGCTGATCGGCGCGGATGCGGTCATCCTGGCCACCGGAGCGTGGGACGACGGCTGGGCGGCCCAGCTGCCCGAGCCGGTACCGATGGGGCCGCAGCGCGGCCAGATCGTGCACCTGGACCTGCCCGGGGTGGATACGTCGGCCTGGCCTGTGATCATGGGGCCCGGTGATCCGTATCTGCTGGCCTTCCCGCCGCACCGCGTGGTGTCCGGTGCCACCCGCGAGGACGGAACGGGGTTCGACTACCGGCTCACCGCCGGCGGCCAGGCCGAACTGCTGGCCGCGACGCTGGCCCGGGCCCCGGGGCTGGCCGGCGCGACGGTCGCGGAATGGCGGGTGGGATTCCGGCCGTATGCCCCCGACCGGCTGCCAGTGCTCGGCCCCGCGCCGGGCCTGGCCAACGTGTGGCTGGCGAACGGACTGGGTGCGTCCGGGCTGACCATGGGCCCGTACGCCGGCGCCGCCGCCGCGGACCTGGCCTGCGGAGACACACTGCCCTTGGACGTGACTCCCTACGACCCGGCCAGGTTCGGCGGCGGCTGACCAGCCACCGGCTCCGGCCTGTCGCCGGGCTCAGCCTCCGAGAGCTCGGACGGTGCCGCCCCGGCCTCCGCGAGTTCAGCCTGCGCGTCCCCGGACTGCGCGTCCCCGGACTGCGCGTCCCCGGGCTGCGCGTCCCCGGGCTGCGCGTCCCCGGGCTGCGCGTCCCCGGGCTGCGCGTCCCCGGGCTGCGCGTCCCCGGGCTGCGCGTCCCCGGGCTGCGCGTCCCCGGCCTGCGCGTCCCCGGGCTGCGCGGCTTCGGCCCGCGCGTCCCCGGTCTCCGTGTCGCCCGTCCGCGCAGGTTCTGCCTGCGCGGCTTCGGTCTGCGCGGGTTCGGCCTGGGAGGGCACGGCTGACGGGGGCATCCCATCGTCGGCCGGATATCGCGGGAGCGGCGCAACCATAGTCCCGCGGGCCTCACTGACCGACTTCAGCCCCGCGGCCCGCGCCCGCCGGGCCAGCCCGTCCTGGATCCGGCGCGGCCAGCGCGGCCCGCCGTAGATGAAGCCGGTGTAGGCCTGCACCAGGGTGGCGCCCGCGGCGATGCGCTCCCAGGCGTCGTCGGCGGTCTCGATCCCCCCGGCCGCGATGAGGACGAGCCGGTCGCCGGCCCGCGCGTGCAGCCGCCGGAGCACCTCGAGGGCCCGCGGCCTCAGCGGTACGCCGGACAGGCCGCCCGCGCCCGCGGCAGTGACGAGCGCCGGGTCGCTGACCAGGTCAGGCCGGGCAATCGTGGTGTTGGTAGCGATGATCCCGTCGAGGCCCAGTTCCACCGCCAGGTCTGCGATCGCATCGACGTCGTCGTCGGCCAGGTCCGGCGCGATCTTGACCAGCAGGGGCACCCGCCGCCCGGCCGCCGCCGTCTCGCCGTTCGCGGCCTCCGGGCCCCGGGGCTCCCGCCGCGGGCGCCCCTGGCCGTCGAGCGCCGCCCGGACCGCGGTCAGCAGCGGGCGCAGCGACGACACCGCCTGCAGGTCGCGCAGCCCCGGCGTATTCGGCGAACTGACGTTGACGACCACGTAGTCGGCCACGCCGGCCACCAGCCGGGCGCTGGTTACGTAGTCGGCGATGGCCTCATCCGCCGGGACCGCCTTGGTCTTGCCGATGTTGACCCCGACGACCACCCGGTCCAGGGCCCGGCGGCCGCTCCCGCGAGCGCCGCCACGGCGGCCGTCCCCGCCCCGCCGCGCCCTCGGCCCAGGCCGGGTAGCGGCCTGTAGCTGTCGCGCGCGCAGGCGTTCGGCCGCGGCCGCGGCGCCCGCGTTGTTGAAGCCCATCCGGTTCACCACCGCGCGATCGGCCGGCAGCCGGAACATCCGGGGCCGCGGGTTACCCGGCTGTGCCTGCGCCGTGACCGTGCCCACCTCTATGAACGCGAACCCGAGCGCGGCGAGCGCGGCCACACCGCGGGCGTCCTTGTCGAACCCGGCGGCCAGCCCCAGCGGCCCGGGCAGGTCGAGCCCCAGCGCCTGGACGCGCAGCACGGGATCCCGCGGGGCCAGCCAGCGGCGCAGCAGCCAATTCACGGCGGGGAGCGCCCCCGCCGTGCGGATCAGCCAGAACCCCGCCCGGTGCGCGGCCTCGGCGGGAAGATGCCGCAGCAGTGCCCGGTACACCACCTCGTACACGGAGTCCATGGTGGCATCCGGCACCGACGGCCGCGCTAGCCGCGCCCCGTTTCCGTACTCCAGGCCGACCCGGCGATGTGCAGGGAGTCGACCAACCGGGTGAACGTGCCGTCCACCGATTGCGGCAGGCCGAAGCCGCCCGCCGCCTCCAGCGTCACGAAGCCGTGCAGGGCGGCACGCAGCATCCGCACCGCGTCGATCATGTCGTCGCCCTCGATGCGGTAGCCCTTCAGCACGTTGGCGATCAGGCCCACCGCGGCCGCGCCGGCCGCGTTGTGCTCCTCGTCGCCGGCGTCCCGGGGCGCGCACGCTCGCGGCGTAACGGCCCGGATGCGCGGTGGCGTAGCCGCGGTAGGCCTGGGAAAACGCAACCAGCGCGTCCCGCCCGGCCAGGCCCGCCGCCGCTTGGGCCAGGACGGCGTTGAGCTCGCGGACGGCCAGCACGGGCGACGTCCCGCCGTACCGTGTCCAGGCCGTCCACGTGCTTGTACAAGCCGGGCAGGGATACTCCGCAGCGGGCGGCGACGGCGGCGCAGGGTCAGCCGGTCGAAACCGGTCTCGTCCGCCACTGCCGCCGCCTGCTGCGCGATGCGTTCCCGGGTCAGGCCAGCCCGGGGCATCCGCCGTCCTCTCGGGCCTGGCCAGTGTCTGACCCGGCGCGGCCGGCGGACGCCCGGGCGCGGCGGCCGAGGGCGACGCCGGCGCCGGTTACGAAGATCAGCAGCAGCACGCCGGCCGGTGTCCTGTTCACCGGCGACGTCATCGCGACGAAGAACCCGCTCACCGGGCGTCCCGGCCCGCAGATCATGCCCTCGGGCCTGAACGAGGACACCCCGGAGGCCCTCCGCTCACCTCAGCCAGTGACCAGAAAGCTGCCAGGGTCCGGGGGCGCCCGGCGAGCGGCCGCTTCGGCCACGCTCCCATGCACCGCAATCAGCCGGTCAGCGCCGCACAACTGCATCATCCGCACCACGACCGGCTGCGGCGCCACCAGCCCCAGAGTGCCGCCGGACTCCCCCACCATCCCGCACACCCGCACCAGCACACGCAGGCACGACACATCAATAAACCTCAGCCCTGGCACATCAACGACTAGATCCCGCGCCCCAGCCCGCACCGCCAGCACCAACGCCTCACGTAGCCTGCCGCACACCGTCATGTCCGCCTCACCAGCCAGGCGCACCAGCACATACGACGGCCTGACCGAAACCAGCACCGTCAGCAGCTCCATACCGCCACCTGCCCCCGGCGCGGGCACGGGGCCATGCACAGCCAGCGCTCAGCACACGGCTTAAGGCACACTTGCCGCGTCCTAGGGCCCGCTCGCGGCCCGCAGCCGCGACCGCCTCCGCCACCGACGCATGCACCGGCATCACCTCGTCCAGCGACACCAGCCGCACCACCCGGCGTACATGCGGGTCCGGGACCACCACCCGCACCCACGAACCCCAGCCGCGCGCTCGCCGAGCCGCCCGCACCAGCGAACCCAGGCATTCGGCATCAAAAAAACCCGCACCGGACATGTCAACGATCAGGCCCAGCCCGCCGGAATCAAGTACCGCGCACAGCACACCGGCAATAGCCGGGGCACTTGGCAAGCCAGTCCCGGCGCGCCGGCCCACGACCGCACACCCGACAAACCGGCGCACCGGAAACCCGGACCCATGACCACGCGTGCTCATAACACTCCGATCCCTGCCAGCACCCGATACCAACCGGGCATGCCGTCAAGGTCCAGAGCGGCACACACTCACGATCGACATTCCTCCCCGGCAACGGCGCCTGTCAACCCGGCAAGGCGTCAGAAGACGTTGGGGTGGGGTGCCCCGAGGCCCATCCGGCCGGCGAAGGCTACCGGCTCGTCATTCGAATGCACGGCCCAGGCCTGACACCCTCATCCAGGTGGCAACGTCGATCTCGTTGCCCTCGCGTCGGCCAGTGTCCACCCTCCGGTTGCTGCTGTTTCCGGGCCGGCTGGGCGCGGCCGGGGTCGAGTGCGGCGGCGCCCGGCCCCGGCCTGGGCGGATGTTCTTTCCTTGGTGCCTGCCTTTCCGTGGTCGGCACGGCTGGTGACGTTTGGACCGCGGGGCTTAGTGGCCGCGACCAAGCACCCGGCCGGCCAGGGACCGTCGGGTGGGAAGTGATCGCGGCGAATTACGCACCAGCAACGCTTGCTATAGTACGCATTTGCTTGATATAGTAAGCATAATCGCACCCGATCACCATAAAGGAACGCATATGACGAGCATGACCAGGCACTACAGCGATGCGGCGGGCCAGGTCCGCAACGCGGCGGACAAGACCGCTGACCTCTGGGCGCAGGGCACACGGGGCCTGACCGGCCTTGTTCCCCGGCGGCCGCAGATCGACCTGATCCCGGCCGTCGAACGCTACTTCGACCTCGTGCAGCGGATGGTGGACGTCAACCGCCACCTCACCGTCAAGTGGGTCGAGGCAGCAGACACGCTGACCGGCGTAGTCCGTGACCAGGCCGAGTCGGCCGCTGACGTCGCGCGCGAGATGCCAGCGTCGGTCGGCCACGTCGTGCACGTGCAGGCCGCCAAGGCCGAGCAGGAGCGCGTGAGGCCCGAAAGGCCGAGCACGAGCAGGCCAGGCAGGCCCATGACCAGGCCCGCGAGCGCTACGAGGGCCTGACCACAGCCGGCCTGAGCGACCAGCTCGCCGCGCGGGACCTGCCCAAGACGGGCAACGTCGACGAGCTCCTCGAGCGCCTCATCGAGGACGACAGCAAGTAAGCCGCCCGGCCGCCCGCGACCATGAGGACGCCGGTGTCGTGCAGCAGCCGCTGCACGACGCCGGCGTAATACTGTCTCACCCCCTGGCGAGCTTCGCCCGCCACCGCGCACCACTCTCGGCTCCCCGTCGCAAGGCTCGCCCACTTGCAATGACCCTGCCCAGACGGACCCGGCGCACACTGCGCAGATCCTGCCAGTGACAGACCCAGACGGCGCCTGCTGTGAAACCCAATCCGGTCGGCCCGAACTCAGAACAAGATCATGTCCGTTCGCAGAGCGGGCGCGCCCGGCCAAAGCTCTGGTCGCGGGCGTCGGTGGCCGCCAGGCCGGGGCTGAGCAAGTCCACCGTCGGCTGGACCCGCAGTTGTTCCCCACACCGGCCGCACAGCAGCCACAGACCGCCCGCACACCGGGCCTGTTAGACGCCATTCAGGGCGCACGCGGGACGCGGGGCCTCAGGCGACCAGCTCGCTGTCGCCGGTGAAGGCGGACCACAGCTCGGCGTAGGTGCCGCCTGCGGCGACCAGCTCGTCGTGCGAGCCGACCTCGGCGATCCGGCCGCCGTCCATGACCACGATCCGGTCCGCGGCGGCGGCCGTGGTCAGCCGGTGGGCCACCACGATCGTCGTGCGCCGTGAGGTGAGCCGCTCGGTGGCGCGGTTGACCGCGGCCTCGGACGCCAGGTCCAGTGCGGCGGTCGCCTCGTCCAGCAGCAGGATGTCCGGGTCGACGAGCTGCGCCCGGGCCAGCGCGAGCAGCTGGCGCTGCCCGGCCGACAGGTTCCGGCCGCGCTCGGCGATGGGGTGGTAGTACCCGCCGGGCAGCCGCGCGATCATGTCGTGCGCGCCGACGGACCGGGCCGCCGCCTCTATCTCCGCGTCGGTGGCGTCGGGCCGCCCATAAGCGATCGCATCCCGGACCGTTCCGGCGAACAGGTACGCCTCCTGCGGGACCACGCCGAGCCGGTGCCGGTACTGCGCCAGGTCGTAGGCGCGGACGTCGGTCCCGTCGACGAGGACCGCGCCCCCGGTGACGTCATAGAACCGGGCGATGAGCTTGACCAGGGTCGACTTGCCCGCCCCGGTCTGCCCGACCAGCGCGACCGTCTCGCCCGGGGCGATAGTCAGGCTGACCCCCTCGATGGCGTCCCGGTTCGCAGTCTCGTAGCCGAACTGCACGTCCCGCAGCTCGATCCGGCCCTGCAGCTTCGTCACCGGGATCGGGTTCGCGGCCTCCGGGGTCGATGTGCGCAGCAGCAGCAGATCCTTAATCCGGCGCAGCCCCACGACCGCCTGCTGGTAACCATCGAACACCTGCGACAGCTGCTGGACCGGCGCGAAGACCATGTCGATGTAGAGCAGGTAGGCGATCAGCGCCCCCACCTGCAGTGCCCCGCTGCGGACTTCCCCGGTCGCGATGATCAGCACGATCGCGCCGGCCACCGTGGACAGCGCCTGCACGAACGGGAAGTACAGCGCGATCAGGCGCTGGGCCCGCATCCGCGCCACCCGGTAGGAGTCGCTGCGCCCCGCGAACCGGGCCTGGTTCTGGCCCTCCCGGCGGTAGGCCTGGGTGACCCGCAGACCGGCGACGTTTTCCGCGAAGTCCGCGTTGACGGCGCTGACCTTCTCCCGTGCGTCCTGGTACGCCCGCGCCGACCGGGACCGGAAGACCACGGTCGCGACGATCAGCAGCGGCATGATGGCCAGCACCACCAGGCCGAGCTTGATGTTGATGACCAGCAGCGCGATCAGCACGCCGAAGAACGTCATCACCGAGCTGACCATGGTGATCAGGCCGGTCTGGAAGAACGAGGACAGCGCGTCGACGTCGGTCGTCATCCGGGTCATGATGCGCCCGGCCAGCTCCCGCTCGTAGAAGTCGAGCCCGAGCCGCTGCAACTGGGCGAAGATCTTCACTCGCAGCGTGTAGAGCAGCCGCTCCCCGTTGCGCCCCACGACCAGCGTTTCTGCGATGTTGACGATCCAGTCGGCGAACACGATGGCCAGGCCGATAAGGGACACGGCCACGATGGCCCCGAACGCCTTGCTTTGGATGCCGTTGTCGATGCCGTTCCGCACCAGCGCCGGGAGCGCCAGGCTGGCCAGCGCGTCCAGGCCGTCCAGGATCAGACCCACCAGCATGGCGATGGCGAGCGGCCGCAGCAGCCTGCGCAGCGTGAAGTGCCGGTCCCCGGCCCGGGCCTGGGCCTGGTCCACGTTCGGCAGATCGCGGGCCGGCGGCAACGCGTCGACCTGGGCGAGTAGCTCCGGGGTGGGCGGCAGGCTGCCCATGACGCCGTCGAATCCGTGACCGCCGCGGGCCATGTCCCGGTCCCGGGTGCGCCCTCGGCTGGCCGGTGCGCTGGCCTTGTCCCACAGCTCAGGGGTGACCTGGCCGGCCGCCGCAGGCGTGGCGGCCACCTCGTTCTCGTAGTAGGCCAGTTCCCCGGCGTCGATGCCTTCGACGTCGTCGCCCGGCCCGGACAGCAGCAGCCGGTACAGCGGGCAGCGCTCGGTGAGCTCCTCGTGGGTGCCGATGTCGGCCACCTGGCCGTTGTCGAGCACCGCGATCCGGTCGGCCAGGTTCAGCGTGGAGCGCCGGTGCGCGATGAGCAGCGTGGTCCGGCCGCGCATGACCCGGTGCAGGGTGGCGTGGATCTCCGCCTCCAGCCGGGGGTCGACCGCTGATGTCGCGTCGTCGAGCAGCAGCAGCCGCGGGTCCGTGATCAGCGCCCGGGCCAGGGCCACGCGCTGCCGCTGGCCGCCGGACAGGGTTAGGCCCTGCTCGCCGATCACGGTGTCGTAGCCGCCGGGCAGCTCGGTGATGAACTCGTCCGCCTCAGCGGCCCGCGCGGCGGCGTAGATCTGCTCGTCGGTCGCGTCCGGGCGCCCGTACGCGATGTTGGACCGCACGGTGTCGGAGAACAGGAAGCTGTCCTCCATGACCAGCCCGATGGCGCCGCGCAGCGAGTCCTGGGTGACGTCCCGCACGTCATGGCCGCCCACCCGGACGGCGCCGGCGCTCACGTCGTAGAACCGCGGCAGCAGCAGCGACAGGGTCGACTTGCCCGAGCCGGAGGTGCCGACCACGGCGACCGTCTCGCCCGGGTTGACGCGCAGCGACAGCCCGCGCAGCACCGGCTGCGACGGCACGTAGCCGAACTGGGCGTCGTCGAACTCGATCCCGGCCGCGTCGGCCGGCAGCGGCCCGGCGCCGGGCTTGTCGCTGATGACCGGGCGGGAGTCGATGACCTCCAGCACCCGGATGACGCTGGCCCGCGCCTCCTGGCCGATGGTGATCAGGCCGGTGAGCATCCGGACCGGGCCGGACATCTGCGCCAGGTAGCTGGAGAAGGCCAGGAACGTGCCGAGGGTGATGTTGCCCTCGATCGCCAGCCAGCCGCCCAGCGCCAGCACGCCGACCTGGCCCAGGACCGGGACGGCCTCCAGCGCGGGGTTGAACCGGGCCATCATGCGGGCCAGCCGCACCCGGGCGGCGTACAGGTGCGTGCTGGCGTCCTCCATCCGCTCCAGTTCCTGCTCTTCCTGCCCGAAGCCCTTGACCACGCGGACCCCGCCGACGCTCTCGTCGACGATGGCGGCGACCTCGCCGGACTGCTGCTGGGCGTACCAGCTGGCCGGGAACAGCTTGCGCCGGGACCGCAGCGCGATGAACCACAGCGCCGGGGCGACCGCGAGCGCCACCACGGTCAGCAACGGCGACAGGAAGAGCATGATGACGATCGAGACGACGAACAGCAGCGCGCTGCCCAGGCTGATTGGCAAAAATGACAACAGCGACTGGATCATGTTGATGTCGGAGATCGACCGGCTGACCAGCTGGCCGGTGTGGATCTCGTCCTGCCGCTCGCCGTCCAGCCGGGACAGCGCCCCGAGCATCTCGGTCCGCAGGTCGTGCTGCACGTCGAGGGAGAGCCGGCCGCCGGAGTAGCGGCGCAGGAACGTGGCGCCGAAGTTTGCCGCCGCGATCGCCAGCAGCGCGATCGCCAGCGGCCAGATCGATTGCTTGTGCGTCACGATCACGTTGTCGACGATGTCCCGCTGGATCAGCGGGATGGCGGCGGTGAAGGCGGTGGCGAGCACCGCACCGACGGCCGCGAAGATGAAGTTGCGCCGGTACCGCCAGCAGTAGCCGGTCAGGCGGCGCAGCCACCGGTCTTGCTGTCCCCGTGCGCCGGGCCCCCGTGTGAGCCCCTGTACTGGTGAATACCCCGTTCGCCCGGCCCGGCCGGGGCGCGGAAGATGTCTGCGTAGTCTCATGGTTTCGTTAGCAACAATAAGCATCTGGCCCGCGAAATTCCCCTGGTTTTTTCGCCGTCCCGCCCCGCGCGTTGCGCGGCGTATGTCGCACCCGTTGGCTAGGGTCCGCAAGCATGCGGATGCTGCACACGTCCGATTGGCACCTTGGCCGCTCACTGCACCGGGCCGACCTCCGCCCGGCCCAGGCCGCCTACCTCGATCACCTCGTGGAGGTCGTCCGGTCCGAGAAGATCGACGCCGTGCTCGTCGCCGGTGACGTCTACGATCGTGCGATCCCGCCCCTGGACGCGGTGGCGCTGTGCGAGGACGGGCTGGTCCGGCTGCGCGACGCGGGCGCGCGGGTCATCGTGACCAGCGGCAACCACGACTCGGCGCCCCGGCTCGGCTTCGGCAGCTCGCTGGTCGACGCGGCCGGGGTGTACCTGCGGACCCGGGCCGGGTCGCTGGCCCAGCCGGTGCTGCTGGCGGACCGGCATGGGCCGGTCGCGGTCTACGGGGTGCCCTACCTGGAGCCGGACGCGGTCCGGGCCGATCTGCCGCATCCGCCCGGGCACAGCCCGGGCCACGACGACGCCGGGGACGCTATGCCCCGTGGGCACGCGGGCGTGCTCACCCGCGCGGCGGAGTGCATCCGCGCCGACGTGGCCGCCCGGGGCGGCGTCCGCTCGGTGGCCATGGCGCACGCCTGGGTCGCCGGCGGAGAGGCGAGCGATTCGGAGCGGGACATCTCGGTGGGCGGGGTCGGCCGCGTGCCCGCCGCCGTCTTCGACGGGTTCAGCTACGTGGCCCTCGGCCACCTGCACGGCCAGCAGACCCTCGACGAGCGGATGCGGTACAGCGGCTCGCCGCTGCCCTACTCGTTCTCCGAGGCCGGCCACACCAAGGGCTCGTGGCTGGTTGAGCTGGGCGCGGACGGCGGCGCCAGGGTCGAGCGGGTGCCCGCGCCGGCGTTCCGCGCGCTGAACGTCCTGCGCGGCAAGCTCGCCGACCTGCTCACGTCCGCCGCGTACGACCGCTACGAGGCGGACTTCCTGTCGGTCGTGCTGATCGACAGGAGCCGCCCCGAAGGCGCCATGGAACGGCTGCGGCAGCGCTTCCCGCACGTGCTGGTGCTGGCCTTCGAGCCGGAAGGCGGCGCGGGTGGTTCCCGCGGCTACCGCGCGAAGATCGCCGGCCGGGACGACCTCACCGTCGCGGCCGAGTTCGTCGAGCACGTGCGGGCCAGCCCGGTCACGCCGGGCGAGCGCGAACTGCTGGCCGGGGCGTTCGAGTACGCCCGCCGGGCCGGCGGTACGGAGACACCCCCGGACCGCGCCCTGCCCCAGACGGCGCTGCCCGAGACGGCGCTGCCCCAGATGGCGGGCGCGCAGCCGGGGGAGGAAGGCTGATGCGGCCGCACCTGCTCCGGGTCACGGCGTTCGGTGCGTTCGGCGGCACCGCGGAAGTCTCCTTCGACGATCTCGCCGGCTCCGGGCTCTTCCTGCTGCACGGGGAGACCGGAGCGGGCAAGACCACCCTGCTCGACGCGATCGGGTTCGCGCTGTACGGCCGGGTGCCCGGCGAGCGGAACAAGACCAAGCGGCTGCGCTCGGACCACGCGGGCGCCACGGTCCGCACCGAGGTGATGTTCGAGACCACGATCGGCGACCGGCATTTGCGCATCACTCGCCGCCCGCAGCAGGACCGGCCCAAGGTGCACGGCACCGGCCTGACCAGTGAGCCCGCCAAGATCCTGCTGGCGGAGGAGCGCGGCGGCCGCTGGCACACCGTCTCCACCCGGGCCCGGGAGGCGGACGACGAGATCGCCGACGCCATGGGCATGTCGGCCGAGCAGTTCTTCCAGGTTGTCCTGCTGCCGCAGGGTGAGTTCGCCAAGTTCCTGCACGCCGACGCCGATGAGCGCCGGGCGCTGCTGCAGAAGCTGTTCCGCACCGACCGGTTCCGCACCGTCGAGGCCTGGCTGGCCGAGCGGCGCAAGATGACCCGGGACCAGGTCGAGAAGGCGGATCAGGCACTGGCCACGCTCGCCGCGCGGATCGCGCAGGTGGCCGGCACCCCCCTCCCCGGTGTGTCCCTGGCCAGCTCCGGCCTCTCCGGTGCGGCTCTGCCCGTGCCCGGCGACGGCCCAGGGCCGCCCGCCGGCTGGGCTGATGCGCTCGCGGCCGAGGCGGAATCCGGCCGCGCCGCCGCCGCCCAGGCCGCCGCGGCCGCCCGGCAGGCACTGGACGCGGCCCGCGCCGCCGAGGCCGACACCCGGGCCCTGGCCGGCCGGCAGGGCCGCCGCGCCACGCTGCTGGCCCGCGGTGATGAGCTGCAGGCCCGTGCGCCGGAGCGGGACGCGCTGCGCCAGGAAACCGACGGGGCCCGGCGCGCCGCCGAGATCGCGAAGGTCTTTGACGATGCTGAACATGCCGAAGCGCACCTGGCTACCTCGCGCGACGCCGAAGCCGGTGCCCGTACTGCCGCCGCCCCGGCCGGCCTGCCGGATATGGCCGGCGCCGCGGACTTCCGGGCGGCGGAGCAGCAGCGGCGCGAGCACATTGGGCAGCTGACGGCGCTCCGCGAGGTGGCCGGGCAGGCCGATGCGGAGGACGCGAACGCGGCCGCCGCCGCTGAGCGGGCGGCGGCGCGGGCCCGGGATATCGACACGGCCCGGCAGGCCCTCGCGGATCAGCAGGCGCGGCTCGAGGACCTGACCGGCCGGCGGGACGCCGCCCAGCGGGCCGCCACCCGGCTCCCGGCCGTCCAGGCCGACGCGGAACGCCAGCGCGCCGCCGCCAGCGACGCGGCCCAGCTGGCGGAGGCCTGCGCCGGTCAGCGCGATCTGCACTCCGAACGCGAGACCGCCCGCGAGATCGCCAACGATCTCGCCGAACGGGCGCTGCTGATCCGCCGGGAACGGATCGACGGCATGGTCGCCGAGCTGGCCGCCAGCCTGGTCGACGGGACGCCCTGCCCGGTGTGCGGCTCGCAGGACCACCCGGACAAGCCCGAGATCCAGACGCGCCGGGTGACGCACCAGGAGGAAGAGCAGGCCGTGGCCGAGGCGGACGCCGCCCGGGAGACCGTGGCCAAGCTGAACAGCGAGCTGGCGGGTCTCGCGGCCCTGGCGGGCGACTTCGCCGGGCGGCTCGCCGCAGCAGGGGTCACGGATCCGGCGCTCGGCGAGGCCGGCGTTCTCCCGCACCAGGCGGCCCCGCCCGTTCCCGTCGGCTCCTCCGCCGTTCCCGTAGGCCGGCTCGGTCTTTTCGGTGATTCCCGCGCTGCCCACGGGGCGGCCCCCGTAAGCGCCGGCGCTCCTGGCAGCGGCGCTCCTGGCAACGGCGCTCCTGGCAACGGCGCTCCCGGTGGCAGCGCTCCCGGTGGCAACGGCGCTCCGGGTGGCCGGGCCCCGGGCGCGGCCACGATCGCCGGGCTGCACAACCTGGCCGCCGGCCTCGCCGCCGCGGCGGACGCGCTTGAAGCGGAGGCCGGTGCGCTCGCCGCCGAAGCCGGGCAGCTCAGCCGATACGACGCTGACCTGGGCGGGCTGCGGACGGCGGTCGCGGAGACCGAGAAGCGGCTCAGCGCGCTGGCCGAGCAGCAGCAGGCCGCGCTGGCCGAGGCCGCCGCCGCGTGGGACCGCGCCGCCGGGCACCGGGCGTCGCTGCTGCGCCAGCTCGGCGGGGCTCCCGACCTGGAGGCGGCCCTGGCCACCGCGGCCGGGCTGGCCGACGCGCTCGCCGCGGCCGCCAGCGCCACCGAGGCGGCAGCGGCGGCGGCCGAGGCCGCGGCCCAGGCCGAAGCGGGAGCCGCCCGGGCGGCGGCCGGGGCGGGGTTCGAGGACGTGCCAACGGCGCGCGCGGCCCAGCGGTCCCCGCAGTGGCGCGCCGAACAGGAACAGGCCATCCGGGCCTACGAGGCCGAAACCGTATCCGTCACCGCGCAGCTCGCCGATCCCGAGCTGGACGTGCCGCTGGATCCGGCCGCCGACCTGGCGGGCGCGCAGGAGGCGGTCAGGCTGGCCGCCGAGCGGCACGACGCGGCGGTCACCGCGCTGGGCCTGGCCCGGGACCGGGCGGCCACCCTGGCCGGGCTTGCGCCCCAGTTCGCGGCCGAACGGGCCGCGCTGGATCCGCTGCGCGAGCGGGCCGAGGAAGCCCGCCGGCTGGCTGACCTGGCGGGCGGCCAGGGCGCGAACACGCTGAAGATGACGCTGTCGGCGTTCGTGCTCGCCGCCCGGCTGGAGGAGGTCGCGGAAGCGGCCAGCCAGCGGCTGCTGACGATGACGGCGGGCCGCTATTCGCTGGCGCACACCGACGCGCGGCGCGGGGGCGGCGGCCGTTCCGGGCTCGGCCTGCTGGCCTGCGACAGCTGGACCGGCCTGGAACGCGACACGAGCACGCTGTCCGGCGGTGAGACGTTCCTGGCCAGCCTGGCGCTCGCGCTCGGCCTCGCCGACGTCGTCACCGCGGAAGCCGCGGGGGTCGCGATCGAGGCGCTGTTCGTCGACGAGGGGTTCGGCAGCCTGGACGAAGACACCCTGGAAGAGGTGATGAACGTGCTCGACGGGCTGCGCGAGGGGGGCCGGATGGTCGGCATCGTCAGCCACGTCAGCGAGCTGCGCCAGCGGATCCCGGCCCAGATCCACGTCCGGAAGGGACGTAGCGGCAGCAGCGTGGAACTCATCCAAGCCTAGGGCCGCGGCCGCTTGGCCCGGCCGCCGGGCGGAATCTTGGCCGGGCCGACGTCAGGCCCCGGGAGCGTCGTCGAAGCTCGCGAAGTAGGCCGCGGCCATATCTTTGTCGCCGTGCCCCTGCGCGGCCGCCCGGCCGTATCGTTCCGCCGCTGCCGACGCCACATCCATGTGCAGCCCAGCCGCCTCGCCGGCCTCCTTGATGAGGCGGGCATCCTTCCCGCCCAGCGTGAGGCTGAAGCTCGGCGTGTAGTCGCCGTCGATGATCGCCCGCGCCTTCAGGTGCAGGTACGGGGAGTCCGCCAGGCCGCCCTTGATGGCTTCCAGGAAGGCTTCCGGATCCACCCCGAGGGCGCGGGCGAGCGCGACCGATTCGCCGGCCGCGACAGTAAGCGCCGCGATCCAGCTGTTGGTGACCAGCTTGAGCCGGGTCGCCGCGCCTGCCTCGGCCAGCCAGATCGTCTTGGTCCCGATCGCGTCGAACACCGGCCGGACGCGTTCACGGATGCTGTCGCTGGCGTCATCCGGGCCGCCGGCGAACACGGTGAGCTTGCCCTCCTCGGCGGGTTTGCGGGTGCCCAGTACCGGCGCGTCGAGGAACACCAGCTCCCGGTCCCGCGCGAGCTCGGCCAGCTCGTCCAGCCAGGAGATGCCGACGGTGGCCGTCTGCACCCAGATCTGCCCGGGGGTGAGCCCGGGACCGGCCGCCGTCATCACGTCGAACACGGTCGGCCCGTCGGAGAGCATGGTGACGATGATGTCCGCCCCGCGGACCGCGTCGGCCGGGTCGTCGCACAGAGCCGCGCCGTCGGCCTCCAGCGGCTCAGCCTTGCTGGCGGTCCGGTTCCAGGCGCGCAGCGATATCCCGGCTTTGAGCATGTTCCGGGCCATCCCGGCGCCCATCAGCCCGGTTCCCAGCAGTGCAACCGACGCTTCTGACGCAGCCTGCTCTGTCATTCCGTGCCTTTCTGGAGACCGCCGGCCCGTTCCGCAGTCCGGGCTGAGCGTTCCGCGGCCGCAGGGACCAGGGCCCGGCTGATGCCGGCCCGCTCGCTACCGTAGCGCCGCGCGTTTGGACGCATCACCCGGGACGACGCACCATGAGGTGATGCCCCTGCGACCCGCCGCACGCCTGGCCGGGCTCAGCCCGCGCCGCCGTGGGCTGCTGGCCGTCATCGCGCTGGTCGTCGTCGCCCTCGCTGTCGGCGGTGTCCTGCTGGCTGGCCGGGGCAGCAACACGCCCGGTGATCCGGCCGCCTCCCGGCCCAGCTATGTACTGCTCGTCCCGGGCTACGGGGGCAGCACCACGGCGCTCAGCCAGCTGGCGGCGCGGATCCGGCCGACGGGCCGGACCGCCACCGTCGTGCCGCTGGCCGGGAACGGTACCGGTGACCTCCAGGTCCAGGCGCGAGTGCTGAACGGCTACGTGAACCAGGCGCTGCGCGATGGCTCGGGCCCGGTCACGGTGATCGGCTACTCGGCCGGCGGCGTGGTGGCGTGGCTGTGGGACGCCGATTTCAGGGCGGCCGGCAAGGTGCGGCGGTTCATCACCCTGGGTTCCCCGCTGCACGGCGCGAACCTGGCCGCGCTCGGCGAGGCGTTCGTCCCGGGGGAGTGCCCCACCGCGTGCCAGCAGCTCGTGCCGGGCAGTGCCCTGCTGACCGCGCTGCAGGACTCCCCGGCCGGGCGGCCCCCGTGGCTGTCCCTGTGGACCACTGACGACCAGGTCGTCCAGCCCCCCGACTCGGCCCGGCTGGCGGGGGCGGTCAACGTGCCCCTGCAGTCGGTCTGCCCCGGGGTGAGCATCCAGCACGGCCAGCTCCCGACCGACCCGCTCGTGGTCGGCATCGTGCTGCGCTCCCTCAGCAGCAACACCGTTTCCGCGCCGCTGCCCGGCCAGTGCCATTCCCTGCAGGCCCTCG
>Ga0302308_10001724_pt1 | contig 17714 bp, 19 predicted proteins | sample III_Palsa_E3_3_FD_200531 | JGI IMG/M metagenome (GOLD analysis project Ga0302308, IMG submission 200531) | Peat permafrost microbial communities from Stordalen Mire near Abisko, Sweden - III_Palsa_E3_3 | ecosystem: Environmental > Terrestrial > Soil > Palsa > Peat permafrost | place: Sweden... | reverse complement strand
ACCGGCTCCGGGTGGTGACGGAGACAAAAACCCGGCCGGCGTGTTGCCATTCCTCAAGAAGCGTCAGGTCGGCGGCGGTCGCGAGTTTGAGTAGCGCACTTACGCCCAGCCGGGCCCAGGGGAACACCGGGCCGCGTCTGCCGTCGGCATGTTCGAGCCACGCCGTCATCCGCTCGTCGATGTCGTCGTGCTCCACCTCGATCAGCAGCCGGCCGCCGGGAGCCAGCAGCCGCGCGCAACGGCGCAGGAGTTCGTCGGGGTAGCCGCCGATACCGATGTTGCCGTCGGCGAGCAAGGCAGTAACCCACCGGCCCTGGCCGGGTAGCGGATCGAATACCGAACGGTGGATGGCGCAAGCCCCGGCCTGGTGCACCCGGGCCACGGCAGTACGGGAGATGTCCACGCCGAGCACGGGGATCCCGCGCTCCGCCAGCGCGATGGTCAGGCGTCCGGGGCCGCAACCGATGTCCAGTACTGGCGCCCGGCATCGGCGCAGCAACTCCTCGTCGGTCAGGTCGGGGGGCCCGCACCAGCGGGCCACCTGGAGCGGCAGCGCATGGCCGCACGCCGTCCGCAGCAACAGCGAGGCACCCGACGTATTCAGCGCCTCCTCGTAAAGACCAATTGCCCCCGGCTTCATACCTGCTCTCGCACGGCGCCGCCGGCCTGATGCGTCGCGGTGGCCGGGTCGAGAAGCGGGACGAGTTCCCGCACCCGCGCGGCAAACCGGCTCCGCGGCACCAGACGCGCCACGGCCAGGGCGTCTTCCGCGGTGTCAACGTCGCGAAGCCGCGGCAGATCGGCGACACGGAGCCCGGCCGCATGCAGCCGGGCACGTTGGCTGGCACCGGTGTTCGCCGCTGACATCGGCACACCGCGAACCAGGGCAGGATCCGGTACTCGTAGCCCGAGCGCCCAGAAGCCTCCGTCGGCGGCCGGTCCGAACCAGGCGTCGGCGACCTCCCAATCGACGATGAGCAGGCTTGGGGTGACCTGCGGCGTGTCCATCCCGATAAGCAGCGCAGGTCCGTGTACCGCGGCGAAGGCGGCGGCCAGTCGCTCGTCGAGGCCGCCACCGCACTGCGGCGCGATGTCGAACCCGGGCGGCAGCCACGGCCCCGGCGCACCGTCGAGCACCAGTACCCGCCGTCGCGCCGGTGCCGCGAGTACAGTGTGCAGCGTGTCGGCCAGCGCGGCCTCGGCCAGCGCGGCGGCCTGCTCGGGCGTGCACGGCGGCACGAGGCGGGTCTTGACCCGTCCGGGCAGCGGCTGCTTGGCGATGACGAGCAGAGTGGTGTCCGATTTCGGTGCCACGCCATCCGACCGATACGGCGTAGTCACCTGGCCAGCACCCGGCTCATGTCTCTGACGGTGCGCACGGAGCCGCGCACCGTCCCGGTCACCTTCGACTTCCCGATGCGGGGCAGGTAGGTGACCTCGACCTCAGCCAGGCGCCAGCCGGCGGCGGCCGCGCTCAGCACCATCTCCAGCGGGTAGCCGAACCGCCGATCGGTGAGGTTCAGGCCGAGCAGCGCCTCGCGGCGGGCGGCACGCATCGGTCCCAGGTCGCGGAGTCGCACGCCGGTCCGGCGGCGGACCCGGCGGGCAAGCTCGCGGTTGGCCAGGCGCGCGGGCAGCGGCCACGCGTCCAGCCGGGCCGGTGAGCGGCGGCCGAGTACGAGGTCCGCCTCGCCTGCGAGGAGCGGGCCGGCCAGGCGGGGAAGCTGCTGCGGATCCAGGCTGCCGTCGCAGTCACAGAAGCACACGACGTCGGCGGTCGCGGCCAGCACGCCAGCATGCGCGGCGGCGCCGAAACCCCGTCTTGGTTCCCGCACGACCGTTGCGCCGAGTGATCTGGCGAGGCTTTCTGAACCGTCGGCCGAGCCGTTGTCGACCACGATCGCCCGGAAACCAGCCGGCATCCGCCCCAGGACCCACGGCAGCGCCGGCGCCTCGTCCAGGCACGGCAGGATCACGTCAACTGTCACAGCAGCGACGTTACGAGCACGGCAGGCCGACGGGCAGGGAGCGCGACCTTACGGGATGAGGAAACTCGCCGGCGGCTGATTCCTACACTCAACCTATGAGTGCGCGAGTTCTCGTGGTCGACGACGATCTGACCGTCGCCGAGGTCGTCGTCGACTATCTCCGGCATACGGGCATGGAACCCAGGCACGCGGCCGACGGGCCGGCCGCGCTTGCGCTGGCCGAGGAGTGGCGACCCGACCTGGTGGTGCTCGACCTGATGCTGCCCGGTATCGACGGTCTTGAGGTGTGCCGTCGGCTGCGGAAGGCATGGGACGGCCAGGCCGCGCTGCCGGTGATCATGCTGACCGCACTCGGAGAGGAGAACGACCGGGTCCTGGGGCTGGAGACGGGTGCCGATGACTACGTGACCAAGCCGTTCAGCCCCCGGGAGCTGGCCCTGCGGGTGCAGGCGGTGTTGCGGCGGGCCGGCCCCCCTCTCGCACCAGCGGCGGGAGTGACGGCGACGCCGCGGCCACTGCGCTCAGGAGACCTGGAGGTCGACGTGGCGGCCCGGCGGGCCCACAGAGATGACCACGAGCTGGTCCTGACGGTGCGCGAGTTCGACTTGCTCGCCTTCTTCATGTCGCATCCGGGACAGGCGTTTACCCGGGCCGAGCTGATGAAACGAGTGTGGGGATGGTCGTTCGGGGACCAGTCCACCGTCACCGTGCATGTACGTCGGCTGCGCGACAAGGTCGAGAAGGAAGCGACGTCGCCGTTGCTGCTCCGGACCGTCCGGGGTATCGGTTACTGCTGGGACGCAGAGCCGCCGCCGGGTCGCTGCGGTGCAGATATCTCCAACCCGTAAGGTTAGCCGCCCTCCGGCGGTCCCGCGGCATCAGAACCTGCGGCTTGCGACTCGGCAGGACTCCGCCTGCACCGGCAGAACCCCTGGTCAGCGCGGTTGAGCCGGACCGCAACGGTCTCCCCGACCGCACCCCCGGCACACCCCGGTCCCGCACGCAAAATCAGAACAATAGCCATATTAGGGACAAAGCGGCCGCTTGCCTTGTGCGGTCCGCTTGCATCTAATACGCAGCGTGAGCAGCTCTGTCCCGGTCCGCGCCGTCCGCTCTGGACCCGCGCCCGCGGGTCCGGCTGCGGCCGATCGGCGGATTGCGTCAGGCCCAGGTGATGAGGCCGCATCGGCCTGCGCCCCGTCGTCCAGCCGATCGGATGCCCTGCGTGCCGCGCGACTGGGGGCCGCCCTGCTCGGGCTGGCCGCGATTGTCACCTACCTGGTCATCGCCCTGTTCCGGCTCACTTACCCGTTTCCGCTGGAATACCTTGAGAGCAACTCGCTTGTGGAAGTGCAGCGGATGCTCACCGGCCACGGGCTCTACGCGGCGCCGACGGTCGGTTATGTGCCCGACGGCTACCCGCCGCTCTACTTCGCGGTCTCGGCCGCGGCCGCCAGCGTGCTCGGCCTGTCCTACCTGCCGTTGCGGCTCGTGTCACTGGTGTCGTCGCTGGTCTGCTTCGCGATACTGGCCCGGCTGGTGCAGCGCGAGACCGCGAGCGCCGCCGCCGGGATCGCCGCGTCGGGCCTGCTGGCTGCGACCTATTTCGTCACGGACACCTGGTTCGACGTCGCCCGGGTGGACTCGCTGTTCCTCGCGCTCAGCGTCGCGGCCCTCTACGCAGCGCGGTGGATGCGCCGCCCCGGCGGGGCCGTCGCCCTCGGGATGCTGCTCGCGGCCGCGTTCCTCACCAAGCAGAACGGGCTCGCCGAAGGGGTCGCGGTGCTCACCGTGCTGGCGTTCAGCCGGCGGCAGCGGCTGGCCTGGCTCGCCGCCATGACCTACGCCGCGGTCCTATCGACCAGCACGCTCGCGCTCGGGCTCACCAGCCATGGCTGGTATGTGTACTACGTCTTCGTGCTGATGACCAAGCAGACCCTCCAGTACGCCGCGTTCGCGCAGTTCTGGACCGTGTGCCTGCTGCCCGTGCTGGGCATCGCCTGCTGCGCCCTGGTGCTGGGGGTGCGGCGGACACCCCTGGTGCTGGCGGCCGGCGGTGCCGCTCTCGTGGTCGAGGGCTACGCCGCGCTGGTTCACAGCGGCGGCGCGGTCAACGACGTGCTGCCCGCGTACCTCACGGTGGCGATGCTCGCGGGGCTGGCGATGGGCGGCGATCCCGGCGGCCTGGTGGGTTGGTGCGCCGGCCGGCTGGGCCGCTCCCGGATCGCCGGCGGGCGGCCGGAGCTGACCGGCCGGTGGGCCGCCGCCGCCGCGGCGGCGCTGGTCACTGCGCAGCTGGCCGTGCTGGTGAGCGGCTTCCGTCCAGGCCAGGCGATCCCGACGAGCGCGGACCGCGTCGTCGGCCAGCGGCTGACGTCCGGGATGCGCGCTCTCGGCGGCACGATCGCGGTGCCCTCCGACCCGGGCCTCGGCCTGCTGGCCGGGCTGCCGACCGTAGCCCACCAGGGCGCGACGGATGACGTGCTGCGCGCTTCGGCCCCGGCGCTCAGCGCGGGGTTCAGGCGCAGCGCCGCCCGCGCGGTGGCGGCGCAGCGGTTCAGCGCGATCGTGACTTACAGTGCGGGACCGCCGAACGGCTTCCCCTCCGACCTGATGCGTTACTACCGCCGCTGCCCGCAGAAGCTGCTCGCCGGCGTGCCGCAAACGGTGTTCGAGCCGGTCGCCGGTCTCCCCGAGCGGCCGGATTACGTGTGGCTTCCGGTAGATGGCGGCTCGTGCGTGGCGACGGTCCGCGCGCTTGACGGCTCGATGACGGCCCAGCAGCGGCGTCCCGGCAGTTCAGGAGGTCAGGCGTGACGGACGAGAAGCCACGCGCGAGCCGGCCCTCGCGCATCCGGCGAGTAACCGAAGCGTTGCGCGGGGGCGAGATGCCGGGCCCGTTCCGCCGTACGTTCTGGCGGAGCCCGGTCCGCGGCCCCTGGCTGACCTCGGTCCTCGGCCTGATCCTGCTGGCCGGGGTCTCCGTGGTGTTCGTCACCGGCCTGCTGTCCTACGCCGCCTACAACCCCGACCTGAGCCGGATCAACGACGAGACCCACGGCAAGGGACTGCTCGGCTTTTACCTGTTCTCCTGGCCCACGCATCCGGTGTGGCTGTACCGGCTGAACCAGGGCGTGCACGTCACCCTGGGGCTGGTGCTCATCCCGATCCTGCTGACCAAGCTGTGGTCGGTGCTGCCGAAGCTGTTCGAGTGGCCCCCGGTACGGAGCCCCGCGCACGCGCTGGAACGGCTATCGCTGCTGATGCTCGTGGGCGGGGCGGTGTTCGAGTTCGTCACCGGCGTCCTCAACATCCAGCAGTGGTACGTGTTCCCCGGCTCGTTCTACGCGCTGCACTTCTACGGCGCCTGGGTCTTCGTGGCCGGCTTGGTGGTCCACGTCGGCCTCAAGAGCCGGACCGTGATCAGGTCGCTGCGGAACGGCGCCCTGGTGCGGGAGCTGCGCGTCGATACCGCCCATACCGAGCCGGAACCGGCAGACGCGTCAAGCCTGGTCAGCCTGGCCCCCGCCAAGCCGACGATCTCCCGGCGCGGCGTGCTGGCCTTCGCCGGGGCCGGCTCGCTGCTGATGCTGGTCGTCACCGTGGGCCAGTCGCTGGGCGGCCCGCTGCGCCGCACCGCGCTGCTCGCCCCGCACGGGCAGGACCTCGGCGACGGCCCCAACGACTTCCAGATCAACCAGACCGCGGCCCGGGTGGGCATCAGGGCGGCCGAGATCGGCGCGAGCTGGCGGCTCACCGTCAGCCACGACGGCCCGCCCGGTCATGCGCCCGTCCGCCTGAGCCGCGCCGTACTCCTCGGCCTCGAGCAGCACACCGCGTACCTGCCGATCGCCTGCGTCGAGGGCTGGTCTACCGACAACCAGGCCTGGACCGGCGTGCGGCTGCGTGACCTGGCCCGGCTGGCTGGCGTCAGCCACCCGGCGAGCGTGCTGGTGGAGTCGCTGGAACGGGGCGGCGCCTTCCGGCAGGGGGTCTTGTCCGCCGGGCAGATCATGGACCCGGATTCGCTGCTCGCGCTGCGCGTCAACGGCGTTGACCTCTCCCTCGACCACGGGTTTCCCGCGCGCGTGATCGTGCCCGCCATTCCTGGCGTGCACAACACCAAGTGGGTCGCCAGCATGACCTTCACGAGCTGACATGAGACGCCAGCTGCGCTGGTACGGCGCCAGTCCCCTGCATCTCCTCGCCCTGCTCGCCTGTTTCGGCCTGGCCGGCTATGCGTCCGCCCGGCTCTTCTCCTCCCAGACCGTGGCGGTCATCGCCTGGTTCCTCGGCGCGGTCATCGGCCACGACCTGCTGCTACTGCCGCTGTACTCGCTGGCCGACCGGTCGGTCATGGCCGCGTTCAGGCACCGGGCGCCGGAACTGCCCGCGCTGGCTTGGATCAACTACATTCGGGTGCCCGCCGCGCTGTCTGGCCTGCTGCTGCTCGTGTGGTTCCCGCTGATCCTCCGGCTGCCTGCGCCTTACTCCTCGTCGACCGGGTTGTCGGCGGATCCGTACGTGTGGCACTGGCTGGCGGTGACGGGCACGTTGTTCCTGCTGTCCGCGGTGGCGTTCGCGCTGCGGCTGCGCCGCCAGTCTCGGACCGCCGCGCCACCCGAACGCCCAGCCGCGCCACCCGAACGCCCAGCCGCGCCACCCGAACGCCCAGCCGCGCCACCCGAACGCCCAGCCGCGGTACCCGACGGCGAGCCCGTTCAGCCCGCCAGTGAGCCCGTTCAGCCCGCCAGCGAGGAGCACGAAGCGGGGCCGGGCGAGGAAGCTGATCCCCTCCAACCTGGTGAAACTCCAGCGGCCGAATAGGCAATCCAAGCCCGGGACGGCTACGAATACGCAATGCTCAGCTCATCTCGGTTCATCTAAGCGTCAGCGCTGACGCCGACGACACCGTAGGCCCGGGAGGGGAGCCTCCGGCGCTCGCGCAGCTCCGGATCGTCTGGGGCTTCGGCTACAGCTGGGAGGGCGGACCTTCGTGAACGCGCAGATCCAGGTCGTGCTGATCGCCGCAGGATGTACCAGCGCCGTGGGCCTGATGGGCATGGGCATCATCCGGCTACTGCGCCGTGCCTCCCTCCGCCTGTCGATCCAGGTCAGCGGGGCCGTGGTAGTGCTCGCGGTGGTGGCAGGCACGCACGGCACGGCCGAAGCGATGTTCCTGTCCCGGCACGACCTGAAGGTCGTGGTCATGGTGTGCATGGTCGCCGCCGTGGTGGCGGTCGGGTTCGGCTGCCTGCTCGGGCAGCAACTGGAGGCCAGCAGCCGGGCGCTGCGCCAGGCGGCCCGCTCGCTCGGCGACGAGGACGGCGGATACCGCTCACCATCGGAACCGATGACGGCCGAGCTCGCGGCGCTGTCGCGCGAGCTCGCGGAGAGCAGCGCGCGGCTGACGCAGTCACGCGAGCGTGAGCACGCGCTGGAACAATCCCGCCGCCAGCTCGTGGCCTGGGTATCGCACGACCTGCGCACGCCCCTCGCGGGCCTGCACGCGATGGCCGAGGCGCTCGAGGACGGCATGACCAGCGAGCCGCGACGCTACCACCGGCAGATCCGCGCCGAGGTCGGCCGGCTGGCCAGGATGGTGGACGACCTGTTCGAGCTTTCCTGCATACAGGCGGGAACCCTGCGCCTTTCCCCCAGCCGGATCGCTCTCGAAGACTTGATCAACGGAGCCCTGGCCAGCACGGAGGCACTCGCGCGGGCTCGCGGAGTACGACTGACCGGCGCGGCCGACGCCCCGCTCGTGGTCCATGCCGACCCCCGCGAGATGTCGCGCGTACTAACCAACCTGCTGGTCAACGCCATTCGTCACACCCCGCAGGATGGCACCGTGCACGTCGTGGCCGTGCCGGAACCTGGGGGTGCGCTGCTGGCGGTCGCCGACGGCTGCGGCGGCATCCCCGAGGCAGACCTGGCATGCGTCTTCGACATGGCCTGGCGCGGCACCCACGATCGCGACTCCGCTAAGGACAGCGGCGCGGGCCTGGGACTCGCGATCGTCCGCAGCATTGTCGAGGCGCATCAGGGGCAGGTGAGCGTCGTCAACACCAAGGAGGGTTGCCGTTTCGAGGTGCGTCTGCCGACGCCGGACGGCTCAGTGCGCTCAGCCCCGGCACTCGGGCCACCCGCCCGGCTAATGCGCGGGATCAGTCGTGACGACGCTGGGACCCCCGAGCGCTTGGGAAGCGTCGTGCCGCGCATTAGTTACGCCGATCCGGATTCGGTGACCGACCCGGACCTGGCCCGGTAGGTGGCGCCGAGCGCATGTCAACCAGTTCGGACGCACTGCGGTTGCCCCATTTACGGCCGGATCGCCCCGACGTCGTGCCGCCGCGCCCGGGCGGGCTTGATGGTGTCGTTTGCCTGTGCCTCTGCTGTCATGATGCCCCAAGTCCTTACCGCAGTAACATCAGTCCCGAATGCCCCCCGTGTCCTGAAGGACACGGGATGTAGCGATTCTTCCGCCGGGACCTGCGTGCGGCGGGGGGACAATCCCGTCCGTAAGCGATCGTCATGATTACCCGCAGTGACACCATTCACCAGAGCCCCATCGGGACCAGCAGGCGAGCCGGCCGCGCCTAGCTCCCCCGCGTCCGCGATGGCACGGCGCGGACGGGGCCAGTCGCCGGGCCAGGTCGCGGTGTCACGGTTCCCTGGAGGTGCCACCACTGGCCGTTCGGACGAAGAACTTGATTTTGCCGAACGGCCCGGGTTAGATCCAGTCGCATCACCTCCGCGCCGCGCCGGTGCGGTCAGCCGGCGGGATCAGACAACTCGAAGTGCTGGACCTGTACCACGAGTGCCTTCCACCTGGTCAATCTGAGCCGGGGTGAGCCCGCCCACGACACCGGCCCCGTGGCTGACCCGACGGCAGACCCAGCGCTGACCTGCCCACCGACGGGCCCGTCCTGGCCCGAGTCCGCGGGGTCATCCGCAGGACCCTTCGGGCCCTCGCCGAGGGCCGCGGCAGGATGATATGCTTGCATTAGCAGCAATGCTGTCACTGCTTTCAAAGCCGCGAGGAGGTGAGGACGATCGCGACGCTGACGATCAGGGGACTTGATCCCGAGACGCATGCGCGACTGCGCATCGAGGCCGCGCGACACGGGCGTTCGATGGAGGCGGAAGTCCGGGCCATACTCACCGAGCGCCTGGCCCCGGGCTCTGCCGAGCGCGGTCTCGGCAGCCGGATCCACGCGCGCTTCGCCGGCCTGGAAGGTGAACTGCAGCTTCCTGACCGCAGCGGCGAGCCGCCCCGGGCGGCGGTGTTCGACTCGTGATCGTCCTGGACACCAACGTCATCTCCGAGCTAACCCGCCCGGTCCCCGAGCCCGGCGTCCTTTCGTGGCTCGACTCGCTGCCCGCCGGAGAAGTCGGCACTACTGCGGTGACCGCTGCCGAACTGCTCTGCGGTGTCGCCCGGATGCCCGCCGGCCGCCGGAAGACGGAACTGGCGGCGGCGGTCGGCGGGCTGCTCGGCAACGACTTCCGGGACCGGGTCCTGCCCTTCGACGAGCGCTGCGCCTCGCGGTACGCCGATATCGCCTGCGCCAGGGAAACGCTCGGGCGGCCGATCGGTGTGGCCGACGCCCAGATCGCGGCCATCTGCCGCACTGCCGAAGCGACACTGGCAACCCGCAACACCGATGACTTCTCCGGAACCGGGATCGAACTGATCAACCCATGGAAACTCGATCGCCCAGCGCCCGCATGACGCGGCGACCAGATCCCGGGCCGGGCCGCCGCCGCCAGGCCAGGCAGGGGCGCCGTGCGTGGAAAGGCGCCGCTTTGATCTGCTCTGGCGCGGCGGTGCTGCGGCGGCCGAGCGGTCGCCTACTTCTTCAGCTTTGCCTTCGCGGGCTGCTTCGGCGGCAGCGACCGTGCATGCCCGATGCCGATTTCCACCCATCGGGAAAGGTCGTCGTCGCTGGCCAGGTCTTCGGGGCTGACACGCAGCCAGCCGGGCATCTCCCGGCCCTGCATCACCGCGGTGGTGGCCCCGGTCGCGGCCACCAAGTCGGCTGACCGCTCCGAATCGACGTGGACCAGCACGCCGCCCTGGCCGCTAGCGCTGATCGCCATGTGCCCGCGGATGAGGAAGGCCAGCCCGCCGAACATCTTCTTCTCGGTCAGCTCAGGGTCAGGGCCGATCAGGTCCCTGATACGCTCGGCGAGATCCTCGTCATAGGCCATGCGGCGATCGTACCGAGCCGGGCACGCCAGAGGACCCGGCGAACGCCTGCTTCCCGTCACGGCAGGCGTAGCGGGTGAACCCCTGACCAGCCTGGGTCGCCTACCCGGTGGCCTCGACCTGGCGTGCGGTGGCGAGCAGCAGTCCCTCGCCCCACGGGGGGCCTACGAGCTGCAGGCTGGCCGGTATCGGGGGTGCCCGCGGCCCGGATGGGCGGTGCGGTGCAGGGCGTTCCGGCCGCGTTGAACAGCGCGATGTACTGGGTGATCTCGATGATCACGTCGAGCAGCAAGCGGGGGTCAGGCCCGCCAGCCGGGGCGGGAACACCGGCATGGCCGGCAGGGCGAGCAGGTCTACCTGCCCGAACAGGTCCAGCAGCGACTGCCGCCACGCCGCGAGCTGGCTGCTGGCGTCGTCGAGGCCGGGGCGGAACAGGTCGGTCATGCTCAGCAGCTGGCGGATGCCATCGCCTACGCCGTCCGGGTCCGCTTGGGCCAGCGAGTGGTTGGTGTCCCACGCCTAGGTGAGGTAGATCGTAGTGAAGATGGTTGTTCCGGTAGCGAAGCCGTCCCAGTCCAGGGTCACGCCGCTACGCCAAACCTGGTCGGCTAACCCAGACGCCCGCCCCACTTCGCGACCGCGAGGGCCGGACCGGCGTAAGAGACGACGATGCCGCGCACGCACAGCCCGCCGCTGACTAGATCGCGCCTGGGCTGACGCGCACCATGCGTCATGACCGGATGCTGGCGCCGCGTTAGGCCGTCCGGCGTGCGGCGGTATTAACTGCCTGATGGCCGGAAATGGCCCAGGATCTGGCGTGCGTAGTAGGTCTCCCACGGTTCGCCGGGAGCCTCGACCGTGTATTGCTTGTCCAGGCTGACAAGCAGGTAGACCAGTTCGCTGCGTACCGGCCTGGCGCCCAGCAGGTCCGGCAGCTCGGACAGGTCGATGAGCCACTGCGCATACCAGGAGGCCCAGTCATCGTCGGCTCCGTCGACGATCCGGTAAACACGATGGTGAGTCTCGCCCGCCTCGTGTAGCAAGCCGCTGATCTGCTCCAGCGCGTCCGTCATGTGATCCCTCCACGTCGTGCCGACGTGGCCGCCACGCGGCCACCAGGCCGTGCGATCTAGTCTGGCGGAACGGTTCCGGCAGATCGATCCGAGCAGCAGCCGACACGCTGAGAGCGGCCGAAGCGAGTGTTCTTTTTTGCGCAGGCTGGCCGAGGGGCCGGCCGGCCGTGCGACCGGAGCCGCGGCGGGACTTGACCGCGGCTCCGGCCCGGCTGGCGAGAGTTAGCTGACGACGATGCCTGCGGGCGTGGCGCCGGCGGGCAGCGCGAACGGGGAGGTGCCCAGTTCGGTCAGGTTGCCGCCGTTGACGGCGAACGCGCCGATCTTGCCGATCCGGCTCTCGTCGACGTACAGGAAGCGGCCATCGGGGCTGAGCCGGGCGTCGACGGCGCCGACGCCGCCGGTGGCGGCGACCGGGGTGCTGCCGAGCAGGGTCAGCGTGCCATCGGGGGTGATCTGGTAGCGGGAGATCTCGCCGGATCCGGTGTTCACGGTGAACAGGAACTGGCCGTCATGGGTGATCTCCACCCAGCAGGGGGCGGTCTGCTGGTCGGCGAACGGGGAGGCCCCGATCGAGGTCAGCGTGCCGTTGAAGGAGTCGCTGAACGCGGAGATCGTTCCGGTGCCGGCGCCTACGTTATGGGCGTTGGACACGAACAGCTGGCCGGGGTCGGTCGGCCGGAACTCGCTGCCGAACGGGCCCAGGCCCTGGGCCGGGAACGGCGAGCCGGGTCAGCCTGCCGTCGAGGCCGACAGTGAAGCTGTCGATCACCGAGGTGCCCACCTCGGTGCCGGCCAGCTTGGTGCCGGTGCCGTTGAACAGCACGTCAGCGGGCGCGGCGTTGGCGGCCAGCGTGACAGTAGACCGGGGGATCGGGAACAGGCGGCCGCCCAAGCCGAGCAGGAAGCCGGTGTAGTTGGCGTCGCCGGCACCGGAGTTGGCCACGTACACCAGGGTGCCGTGCACGGCGACGCTGTCGGGCAGGGTGCCGCCGGAGCCGGTGACGCTGACCAGGCTGAGCGAGCCGTCGAAGCGGATCCGCAGCACGGAGATCTGGTTGCTGCCCGCGTCGACGGCGATCAGGAACCGGCCGTCCGGGGTGATCTGGATCGCGCCCTGCGAGGCCAGCCCGGCGCCGGTCCCGGCGCCGCCGGCCGCGAACGCAGACCCGGCCACGGGGGTCAGCGAGCCGTCGGCGTGCCGGTCAAACGCCCCGATCGTATTGGTTCCCTTCGTGTTGTCGTTGAGGTAGACGTGCCCGACCACGGGGGAGGCACCGGTTGAGGCTGAGGCGGACGCGGGCACGGCTATCGCCGCGGCCGCCGCCAGGCCGAGGATCAGCGCCCCGGCCCGGCCCCGTCGCAGGGCGTGCCGTGCTCGTGGGTTGGCATCCCGGCCGCGGGCGGCCGTCCGCCCTCGCCGATGTGACGCGAACTTCATCTGCTGCTCTTTCCTCCGGCCAAGCCGGCTCGGGTCGGCGGCGTCGCCGCCGCTTGTTGCGCACCATTGGTTGGCGTTGGAGGGCGGCCAGGTCTTACGTCGGGCAGGCGAAATCATCTCCACCCCGGCGTCTCGGACCGGGCATCGGCCGCCCGCAGGTAAGAACGCCGTAGCTATCCGCGCTAACCGGGTATGACTGACAAGACACTGCTGCGCCCCGGCGATCCGTTCCCTGCGCTCACCGTCAGCCTTCCTGGCGGCCGCGCGCTCCGTCTGCCTGGTGACCTGGCCGGGCATTTCGGCGTCGTGCTGTTCTACCGAGGGTCCTGGTGCCCGTACTGCAACGCCCAGCTCAGCGCGTTCCAGCGGGCGCTGGACGGCCTCGCCGAGATCGATGTCACGGTCGTGGCGCTGTCGGTGGACGACGAGGCCGCCACGCAGGAGCTCATCGCCAAGCACGGCGTGCGGTTCCCGGTGGGGTACGGCGCCGACGCTGCGGCGATCGCCGATGCGACCGGCGCGTTCGTCAACGATGATCCGCTGTTCCTGCAGTCGACCGGGTTCGTGCTCGACCCCGGCGGCCGGGTCGTGGTCAGCGTGTACTCCAGCGGCGCCATCGGGCGGCTGGTCCCCCAGGACGTCACCGGCCTCATCCGCTACCTGCGCTCGCACGCCGCGGCCGGCCAGTGAGTCGCGCGTCGCCCGTCAGCCCGCGTCGTCGCGCACCGCGGCCAGCAGCGCCTCGAAATCCTCACCGCACGGGCCGCACGCGCGCAGGTGCGCCGCGATGCCCGGGTACCGCTGCTCCGCCGGCCCGCCGGCGGCGACCAGGTCGACGTAGACATGCAGCATCTCCATCGCCTCGGCGCAGCCGACATCGCGCGGATCGGCCCGCAGGAAGCGGTCCAGCGCCGGCCAGCCGTTCATGAGCGCCCCGAATCGTCATCGTCCAGATACCCGTTAGCGGCAAGAACGGCCCGCAGCTTACGCCGGGCGTCGAACATCATCTTGTAGAGCGCGTTGCGGTTGGAGCCAAGCCTGACCGCCAGCGCGTCCAGCGGAACATCGTTTACCACGATCGCGACGAACACCTCGCGCTGCCGCGCAGTCAGCTCGGTGTCCACGGCACGGCGCAGCGCGGCCAGCAGGTCCCGCCACTCCGATTCCCGCGCGGGCTCGAAACCGAACCGGTCCGGCAGCCGGTCCCAATCCTCCGCCTCCAGCCGCACGTCCGGGCGGCGCCAGAAGTGCCGCCCGAGCTTAGCCGACACCTCGAGGATGACGAACCTGTAGGCCCACGTCGTGAACCGGCTCTCCCCGCGGAACTGGCTGAGCTTAGCGGTGATAGCCATCAGCGCGTCCGCCGCCGCCTGGTAGGCCAGGTCCTCCAGCTCAGGGCCGGCGATCAGTATCCGCGGTCCGCGCCGCCGGGCCTCCCGCTGCGCGATACGCAACAGCATCTCGTGCAGCCGGGCCAGCGCCGCCTCCCGCCGCGGGCCGGCGCCACCGAGCACCCGCAGCCACTCAGCTGACTCCGGGTCGAGCCGGCCGGGAATCTCATCAACGACGTGATTGACTGGAATCATGGTGCGCGGCGCCCCGCGCCTGCGGGCTGGGCGCTCAGGTGCTGAGAGGAACTGTCCGGGCATCGGCGTTTACCTGACATGTCATGGGTTATTCGGAGCGACGCCGATCCGGGATTGGCCCGGCCGCGCGTTGGTCGACGCGAGGCCGCGATACCCGGGTCGGCGGCGCGCCTCCCGCGATGTTCCGATCCCGGGAGGCCGATCAGGCCGGGACGGTAAGACTGGCGCCTGCCCGCCTGCCGCACCCGGGGGTCGTGGTGTCCGGTGCCCTCCTCTAGGAGAGCGCATTCCACCCGGACCTGGCCGCGGGCATCTCAGGGACGCGCTGCTCGCACCAGCGGCGGACGCGGGCGATGCCGAGTTCGGGCAGTCCTGCCATCTGGTCAGTGTTCCAGGCGGCTGCCGACATCGGCGGTCTAATCGTCCGGGATTCCGCCGGCATTGCTGAGCCCTTGCGGCTGACGCCGTCCCGGGAAGATGAGTTCTTCGATGCTGCCGGCCGGGGCTTCAGTGCTATCGGTAACCCCGCTTGAGCAGGTACTTGGCTCCTGCCTCGAAGGCCTCGGGGCTGAGCAGTTCGAAGCCGAAGGCGTTGGCGAGCCGGTCGGTCGTGTTGAACGCGGCGCAGACCGCCAGCGCGTCCTGGACCTGCTGGGGTGAGACGCCTGCGGACAGCACTTCCCGCATGTCCCCGGCGCCCACCGTTCCCTCCCGGGTCAGCGTGCCGAGCATCCGCAGCGTTGCCCGGAGCCCGTCCTCGACGGGGGCCGATTCCAGGTCTGCTAGCACCGCCTGAACCTTCGCGGCGTCCTGGTACGCCTGCCCCGCGGTCGCGGTGTGCGCGCCGACGCAGAACGCGGACTCGTTGACCTTCGACACGAAGGCCGCCATCAGCTCCCGGTCAGCTACCGACCAGGCCGAAGGCCCGCGCATCGCCTCGTGGGTGAACTTCTTCGCCCGGGCGCCGTAGAAGCCGGGCCGGTAGAAGACCAGCTTGGCGGCGTCTGGTACCGGGTGCCCGGAGAATACCCGGATGAGCGCGAACAGCACCTTGGTCCCGGGACCGTAACCGCGGTTGAGGACGTCAAGTCGCACTATCCGGCCTCCCCGCTGCCGGTTGCTTCGGCCAGGGCTGCCACAATGCCAAGGGCTTTAGACGTTTGACCGGTTGTGGGTGGTTCCTGTTTCCGGTTACTGCGGGTAGTTGTCCTCTGGCGGGCATGCCGGAGGACGGCGTGCCGGGCCGGGGGCGGCCGGGTCCACGGTCCGGCGGGGTTCCTTCAGCCTGGTTCTGGGGTGTTTCCGCTGTTCAGGCTGGGGTGTTGGCCATGGTGACGACAGCGGGGGCGATGCGGGTGGCGGTGTCCTTCGCGTTCGCGTGCGGGAACGAGGAAGGGGACTTGGATTTCCGGGCGCGGTGCCGGTCGCGGTCGACGGCGTTCCGGTATCCCGCGATTTCGCTGGTCACGGCCTGGTAGCAGTCACGGCCGAGGCGGATGGCGGACAGGACCGCCCGGAGCCCGCGGGCGAAGGACAGGTCGCGGGGCCGGACCGTCAGGCCGGCGCGGCGTCCCTTCCGGGCGGGGACCGCGGCAACCGCGGCGTCGAGGATGACGCCGCGGGTCATCGCGGTTCCAGCGGCCCAGGCGGCGATCTCCTGCCGGACCAGGTCCGGGGACCCGGAGCGGAGCATCGGCCCGGTACCCGGCCCGGCGCCGCGCAGCGGCGCCTTCGCCTCGCGCAGCGCGGTCTCGGACCCGTCCCACCGCCATGCGTAGAGCGCGGCGAGCCCGGGGCCGGGGTATTCCTCCCAGTCCATGATGTCGGTGACCAGGCAGAACATCTCCGGCACCTCCTGGCCTTCCACGGTGACCCAGTACTCGATGACCCGGACTTCCACGATCACGCCGTCGCCGGACAGCTCCGCCCGGTAGGAGCCGTCGGGCAGGATCTGCGAGGTCCGCCTGAGCGGGATGTCGCTCTTGAGCCTGATCAGCACGTGTGCGGACTCGATGAGGCGGGCAATCCGGGGTGCCCCGTGGTAGTTGCGGTCCATCAGCCAGATCCAGCCCGGGCTGAACAGGCCGGGGTACCGGGTCATGGCCTCATCGAGCAGGGCCTGCTCGGATTCGGCCTTGTCCGTCCCGGCGGGCCCGTGCGGCATCGCGAACAGCGCCCGGCACGAGCAGCAGGTCAGCGGGAGCGCCCGCAGGCACGGGTACGGGCCGCTGTCGTCGCTGGTGCCCACGGTGCCGAAGAACGCCCTGTTCGCGGGCGTGTCCGGGACCCGCAGCAGCGTCCCGTCCAGCGACCCGGCCCTCAGCGGCCGTCTTTTCCCGATGGTCACCGCACCAGGGCATCCTCCGTCCTGGTGCTCCCGCCAGGCCGAGCCCAGGACCAGGTCCCGCAGTTCTTCCAGGGGGACCGGGCCGAGCGCGTTCCGCCAGTCCCCGGCCGCCCGCGCCGACGCCGGCCGCCACGGCCGCGCCCACGGCACCAGCGCCAGGTCCCCGGCCAGCGCCGCGATCACGTCCTGGACCCCGGAGTCCGGCATCAGCGTCATCAAGACGATCACCCGGATCATGAATGCCCTGGCCAGCAGCCTCTCCCGTTCCCCCTTCACGAACCGGGCACCCAGCGGCGCCCGCCCCGCGATCCCGCCGGCGACGCCCGGCCCGGCCTTGTCCTCCAGCGGGCCCAGCGTCGCGTGATGCACCGGGCTGCCTTTCGCCCGGACCTGCCCGTCCCTCTTGACCCGCGCCTCCGCGACCGCGACCACTTTCACGAAGACCACGGCCCCGCCCGCGCGGATCTTCTCCGTCCCGCCGATGACCAGCGCGGACCGATCCGCCCCGCCCAGGTCCCTGCCGTTCTTCAGCGGTGACGCGACCAGCTCCAGCGGCACCGCGATCATCATCCCGGCCGAAACGGGCACGGCATGCGACGAGACAGAGTAAGAAGACACGCGAGGCTCCGGTTGATGAAGTGGGATCTAGACAGTCACACTTCTAGCCGGAGCCTCACCCATCCCGCAGGAAACCTGAACAACAAGCCTGCAGCCAGGAACGATCACACAGCGCAACCAGAAACGGAACCAGCCCTCAACCGTTTCGCCTTAAAGCCGCTGGCATTGGGATGCGGACCGTAGCGCCACGACCCGTTCGGGATCAGTGAATTATTTCTGCCGAACGGGCCGTGGTACTCGCTACTGCTGTAGCCAGGCCAGCAGGTCGGCGTTGATGGTCGCGGCGTGCGTGGTGGGCATGCCGTGCGGGTAGCCGTGGTAGGTCTTCAGCGTCCCGTTCTTGACCAGCCCGGCGGTCAGCGGGCCGGAGTCGGCGTAGGGCACGACCTGATCGTCATCGCCGTGCATGACCAGCACGGGCACGGAGATCTGCTTTAGGTCGTCGGTGA
>Ga0302308_10001722_pt1 | contig 17724 bp, 8 predicted proteins | sample III_Palsa_E3_3_FD_200531 | JGI IMG/M metagenome (GOLD analysis project Ga0302308, IMG submission 200531) | Peat permafrost microbial communities from Stordalen Mire near Abisko, Sweden - III_Palsa_E3_3 | ecosystem: Environmental > Terrestrial > Soil > Palsa > Peat permafrost | place: Sweden... | reverse complement strand
CATGCTGTTTGCCCTCTTCGGGCTCGCTGGCCTCGTTGCGGAGGCTCATGCGCAAGCCGACTACAAGATCGTCACCGGGCCGGAGCGCGGCACTTACATCCAGATAGGCCAGGACCTGGCGAAGTGGGTGGCTGACCCGATCGGCATGAACCTCGATGTGCTCGCGTCGAAAGGCTCCGCCGAAAACGTGCAGCGCATGCGTTACGAGCCGGGCGTGAAATTCGCGCTGGTGCAGTCGGACGTGTACCAGGCTTACCTCGATATGGCGAAAGCCGGCAACGAAGAAGCGGGCAAGATCATCCAGCCGCTGCGGCTCATCATGCCCTTGTATAACGAAGAGATTTACTTCGTTGTACGATCAGATTCGCCGTTAAATTATATCCACGAGATCAAGGACAAGAACATCAGCGTCGGGCTGATCGGCAGCGGCACGGCGCAATCGGCAACCACGCTTTACAGGCTGATGTTCAACGAGCCGATCCCCGAGCAGAACACGCAGCACTACAGCAACGAGGACGCACTCGCGAAACTGATCGTGCGCAAACTCGATGTGGCGATCATCGTGGTGGGACAGCCGGCCAAGCTGTTTCAGGACCTGAACTCGGACCTGCTGGGCCAACTCAAGCTGCTCAAGCTCGATCCTTCAGTTCCCGAAACCGCGCGCGCTGAGCAAACCTATTTCCCGGCGACCATCCGCACGTCGAGTTATCCGAACTGGATCAAGGAAGACTCGCCGACGCTTACCGTGAAGGCGTTTCTCGTCACCTACGATTACAACCTGCGCGGCACCGTCGGCGCAATGACGCAATTCGCCGATTCGCTCTGCACGCACTTCGATGAACTGCAGGCCAACGGCCATCCGAAATGGAAGCAAGTGAAGATGGAATTGCCGCCGCTCACTCGCGGCTGGAAATACTATCCGCCAATAGAAAAGCGCTTGCGGGCCTGCATCCGCAAGATGGCGTCAACAGGTGGCGGCGACACGGCAACGCCCGTGACGCAACACGCGCCGAAGCGCTCATGCACTGACGCGGAGAAGGTGTTGATGTTGTGCAATAACGAATGACGCGAATGACGCGGACGGCGGTTTGGGATTGGCGGCAGCAGGCGGGCTGAATCCGCCCGCCGCCTTGCCAGTTGGTTACTTCGTCACTTCGTCGCCAGTTCCACTTCGGGCTGAACCTCGCCGCCTGCCGGCATGTTCTGCGCCACGGTGCTCACGCGCGGCTGCAACAGCAACGCGACCAGCCCGCTCCAGCCCGTCTGATGCGACGCGCCCACGCCGCGCCCCGTATCGCCATGAAAGTACTCATGGAACAGCACGAGGTCCTCCGAGCGCGGGTCCGCCTGCAGTTGCGGATACGCGGCCATGACCGGGCGCACGCCGTCCTTATCCTTCAGGAACAGGCGCGTGAGGCGTCGCGCGAGTTCGTCGGCTATGTCGCTCAGCGACAGTTTCAGGCCCGATCCGGTCGGATATTCCACGCGAAAATCATCGCCATAATAACGATGGAACTCGTATAGCGACTCGATCAGCAGATAGTTGACCGGCATCCAGATCGGCCCGCGCCAGTTGGAGTTGCCGCCGAACACGCGCGAATCCGATTCCGCCGGCAGATATTTCACGCAGAAGCGGTCGCCGTTGTGCTCAAGCACAAATGGATTGTCCCGATGCACCCGCGACAACGCCCGCACGCCGTAATCGGACAGGAACTCGCTTTCGTCGAGCATGCGCCTGAGCAACGCCTTCATGCGGTGTCCGCGCAGCACCGACAGCAGCAGGCTATTGCCCTTGCCCGGCTCGTTCCAGCGCGACACCAGCTTGGCCAGATCAGGCCGGTGCTCGAGGAACCACGTCAACCGGTCCCGCAGCCCCGGCAACTGGCCGTGCAGATGCTCTTCCAGCACATGCACCGCGAACAGCGGAATCAAGCCGACGATAGAGCGAATCCGCATCGGCACGCTCGTGCCGTCGGGGAGTTGCAGCACGTCGTAGAAGAACTCGTCGCGTTCATCCCAGAGGCCGGTGTCACACGTATCGCTGCAACTGACCGCCTCGGCGATGTACAGGAAATGCTCGAAGAACTTCACGCCGATATCGACGAACACGTGATTCGCCACCGCCAGTTCCAGCGCGATGCGCATCAGGTCGAGCGCATACGCGGCCATCCATGCGGTGCCATCCGACTGGTCGATACGGCCGCCCGTGGGCAGCGGCGCCGAGCGGTCGAAGATGCCGACGTTGTCCAGCCCGAGGAAACCGCCCTGAAAAATGTTGCGGCCGTCGGCGTCCTTGCGGTTCACCCACCACGAGAAGTTCAGCAGCAACTTATGGAACACGAGCTCCAGGAAGTCGCGATCCGCCTTGCCCGTAATCGCTCGATCGATTTCATAAACGCGCCATGTCGCCCATGCGTGAACCGGCGGGTTGGCGTCGCCGAACGCCCATTCGTAGGCCGGCAGTTGCCCGTTCGGATGCTGGTAGCGATCCTTCACCAGCAGCAGCAATTGTTTCTTCGCGAATGCCGGATCGATCAGCGCGAACGCGGCGGCATGAAACGCAAGATCCCACGACGCGTACCACGGGTATTCCCACTTGTCCGGCATCGAGACAATGTCCGCATTGCACAGATGCCGCCAGTCGGCGTCGCGGCCACGCTTGCGGCCGGCCGGCGGGGTCGGCTGCAACGGATCGCCGTCCATCCAGCGAGTGACGTCGAAGAGGTAATATTGTTTCGACCACAGCATGCCCGCCAGCGCCTGACGTTGGACGAGCCGCTGGTCGGCGTCATCCATTTCGTGCTGCAGGCCCGCATAAAAGGCATCAGCTTCAGCGATCCGGCGGGCGAACAGCGCGTCGATATCGAGCGGTTGCCGCTCACGGTCTGCCTCCGACGCCGGGCGCCAGCGCAGGGTCACTACCGCGCGGCTATTCGGACCAAACTCCAGATGTACATGCGCGGCGGCGCGCGTGCCGGTATCGCGGCGGATCGCGCTCTCTTCACCGTGCACAATGTAGTCGTTGAAGCCGTCCTTGAACGGTCCCGCGCCTTCCGAGTTGAACAGGCGCCTGACATTGGTGTCGTTCTCGCAGAATAGCCAGTTGACCGTAGCGTCGCCACGGGCTTCGGCCGTCACCACCAATGGCTCATGGCCGTCGCTTTGAGCGATCAGGCGGCTGCCCTTCGCGTCGGATTGCAAGGTCAGCGAAGGTTTCTTCGAAGGCTGCCACGACCACGTATTGCGCGCCCAGATCTGCGGCAGCAGGTCGAGCGACGCGGCGCGATCGCCGCGATTCTCAACCGTCACGCGCATCACGATATCTTCAGGCGTATTTTTCGCATATTCGACATGGACATCGAAATACGCGTTGTCTTCGAACACGCCTGTGTCGAGCACTTCGTACTCCGGCATGTCCGCGCCGCGGCGGCCGTTCTCGGCAACGAGATCTTCGTAGGGGAACGCGGCGTGCGGGTACTTGTACAGCATGCGCATGTAGGAATGCGTCGGCGTGCCGTCGACGTAGAAGTACAGCTCCTTCACGTCCTCGCCGTGGTTGCCCTGCGCATTCGTCAGCCCGAACAACCGTTCCTTGAGAATCGGGTCGAGGCCGTTCCACATCGCGAGCGAGACGCACCAGTTCTGGTGGTCGTCGCTGAATCCGGCAATGCCGTCTTCGCCCCAGCGGTAGGCGCGACTGCGCGCATGATCGTGCGGGAAATAGTCCCAGGCGGTGCCGTTCTCGCTGTAGTCCTCGCGCACCGTGCCCCACTGACGCTCGCTGAGATACGGCCCCCAGCGTTGCCAGCGCGTGCAGTCGGTGGAATGGAGCCGGGCTCCTTCTATGGTGTCGAGTGACTTGGTGGCGCGCAGTGGCGGCATGGGACGTCCTTGACTAAAAGCGTGACGGAAAGACCGATAATCTAGCGCGTTTGCGGCATCTCGGCAGGATCGGCATTGAGCAGACGGTCGAGGCGCATGAGTTCGCCGAGCGACCACGCCTGGAATGGCGTGCCGCCGGGCGTATGCGGTGCATCGCCGTCCGCGACTTCGGAGATGTGGTCCAGTCCCGCATGATGCAGATGGTTGCGCAGCGGCCTGAGAAAGCGCTCGCGGGCCACGGCTTTCGATGCTTGATCATCGCCATGAACCCGTAGCCACGCGTCCACGAACGGCCCCATCAGCCACGGCCAGACTGTGCCCTGGTGGTAAGCACCGTCGCGTTCGAGCGGCGTGCCGGTGTAACGGCCCTTGTAGGCCGGGTCATCCGGTGACAGGGTTCTCAGCCCGAGCGGCGTGAGCAAGCGTTGCTCGCATTGATCGACAACCGCGCGAGCCGTTGCGCCATTGTCGATCACGGCGAATGGTAGTCCGCCGACGGCAAAAAGTTGGTTCGGACGAATGGAGCGGTCGAGCTTGCCCGGCTCGTGATCGGCGTCGACCACGTCGTAGAGCGCACCGCTGGCGGGATCGACGAAACGGTGCTGGAAAGCCTGCGTTGCGTGCGTGGCCGGCTCTGTCCAGCGTGGGTTCCATGCCGCCGCTATGCGCAGCGCATTGATCCACAATGCCTGCACTTCCACCGGCTTGCCGATGCGCGGCGTCACCACCCAATCGCCCACCTTCGCGTCCATCCACGTCAGTTGCACGCCGGGAACGCCTGCCCGCAGCAGACCATCCGCCGGATCGGCTCCGATCCGGAAACGCGTGCCGCTTGAGTAACCGTCGAGAATGCCATCGACGGCTTGCTGCAAACGGTCCTGCGTTTCCCGTTGAGCATGGCCCGTGGCGAGATAATCGTGTACGGCAATCACGAACCACAACGACGCATCCACCGAGTTGTATTCCGGTGCGCCGCTGTCCGGGAAACGATTCGGCAGCATGCCTTCGGAGAGCGTACCGGCCCATTCGAGCAGGATCGATTCGGCGTCGCTGTATCGGCCGGATGTGATCAGCAAACCGCGCATCGCGATGAACGTGTCACGGCCCCAGTCGGTGAACCAAGGGAAGCCGGCGAGGATTGTGCTGCCTTTGTTTCGCGCCACGATGTAGGCATCGGCGGAACGATGCAGCGCCGTCGGAAAGGCCGTGCGACGTGCTCGTTCGATATCGGCAAGCTGCTTCGCGGTATCGACCGCGTTCGTCTTCGCGCCCTCGTTCGCGCTCAACACGAGCACCGCTTCGCCAAGAGACAAATCGAACGAAAAGACGCCGGGCGTGGCGAGGTCTTCGTTGAAATCCATGCCGCGTTCGCGTTCGACGGTGTAGCAGAAGTTGCGATACCAGTCGGGCGCATGAACATACGATCCATTCGATGCCGCGACCACCGCCGGCACGTCGCCGTATGCTTGCCAGCGCACCTGATCGCCCGTCGCCGTGTAGTTGAAGTTGAACGCCGGGTTCTCGTGATGCAGCGCGTGATAGTCACGGCCGGAAAGCAATGGCCGAACCTTGAGCGTGAATGGCTCGCCTTCGAGCCGCCAGCGCAGCACCGTCTGTGCACTCTGCTTCGCGACGAATAGCTCAGCGCTCAGGATATGGTTATCGCCAACCTGAAAGCGCCACGTGGGCCAAGGGCCGGTATCGAAGGAAAGCAGGCTTTCGGAGGGGTCCGGCCAGACCGAACCAGCGCCATAACGCTGCATGGAGAGCGCAATGCGCGTCTGCCCGGACGCATCCTCCAGCCAGGCCTCCACGCCGTTCACCAGCACCATGCGGCCCGCCGGCGGTTGCGTGGCCGTGAGAAGCAGCGCGTGATATCTGCGGGTCCGTTCGGTGCCGGCTGTGCCCGATGCAAAGCCACCCAGCGCATCGGCCTCGAGCCATTCGTCGTTGAGACATCCTTCGCTAGCTGGACATTCGAGGCGAGTCATTTTTTGGGTTGCTGCCGGTATGCCCGAAGCCCCTTGGTCGCTTGCGCCCGGATCTTGTTCTGCATGAAGGACGACCAGCCAAGCAGCCAGCCCTTGGGGCCGAGCGCCTGCCGGCTCCAGGTCCAGAGGTCAAAGCTGTCGTGATGTTCGTAGATCAGGCCATCGCGAATCGCAAAACGCGCGTTGATGCGGTTGACCACCTTGCGCCCGGTCTGCGTGAAACGATAAGTCGCGACCCAGTTTGCTGTCGCGCTCTGGCCGACGGTCTGAATGTCGCTGAAGGTCAGTGAGAATTCGGTGGCGCGAGAGATCAGCATGCGCCACATATCCGAGGCTTCGCGGCCTCGCAACACGCCGAATACCGGATCGCTGAACTGTACGTCCGGCGCGTAGCACGCCGCCATTGCTTCGGCGTCGGAACGCTGAAAGGCTTCGTAGAAGCGCTGGATCAACGCGGCGTTCGGATCCGTCATGTTCGGTCTCTTCAAGAGGAAATTAGCTGACCGCGGCTACAAGGTTTCAATTCCGCAGCTTAAACCATGAACGTGGATACTGCGTGAATGATCAGACCAACCGCACCGCCCACCAGCGTGCCGTTCACCCGGATGAACTGCAAGTCGCGACCCACGCTCAGCTCGACGTCGCGCACGAGCGTGGCGTCGTCCCAGTTGCGCACCGTGGCGGCAATATGCTTGGCAATGCCGTCGCGTAAATCCGGTGCCAGTGACTTGAGCGCGTCGCGCATGTGCTCGTTGATCGATTCGCGCAACGCGGGATCGCTCCCCAGCGCGGCTGCGAACGACGCCGATGCGCCCGTCACCTTTTTGTGCAGCGTCGAATCTGCTTGCGCGAGATCGCGGCGCAGCCAGTCCTTGAATTCGTCCCACAGTCCGTTCACGTAGGTTCGCAATTCCGGGCGTTCGAGCCATTCGCGCTTGTGTTGGTCGATACGCGCGCGGAACGCGGGGTCCGTCTTCAGGCGTTCGATGAACCCTTCCACCGTCCTGTCGAAGGCCTGACGGCGCTCATGTTCCGGGTTTTCGCTGATGTCGTGCAGCCACTTGTTCGCGCCGCGCACCAGGCCGCCCGCGAACTTGTTGCCAAGGTCTTCCGCGCTCAGGCCTACAAATCCGAGCATGCCGATTAATTTCGGATATTCCTCGCCGGCCACGTCCAGGATCTTGGCTGCGAGGATTGCCTGCACCTCCTCGCGATCAAGCCATTGGGCAAGTTCGCGCAAGCCTTCGTCGAGCAGCATTTGATGGCGTCCATCCGCCGTCAGCGTGGACAACAATCCGCCCACCGCGCCGGCCAGGTCGAATTGTTCGGCGCGGCGGCGCAGGGCTTCGTGGAGCATCGTTTTGACGCGTTCGTCGTCGACGAAATCGAGCATCTGGCCCGCTGCCGCGACCGCTTTTGCACCCAGCAGCGCCGCGTTCGCCGGTTCCGCCAGCCAGATCGCGAGGCGGCCGGCGGGGTCGAAGGCGTTCACGCGGGCGACCAGTGCGTCGGTGCCGAGGAATTTGTCACGGACGAATTCGGCGAGGTTATCAGCCACGCGCGCCTTGTTCGCCGGCAGGATGGCGGTGTGCGGGATCGGCAACCCGAGTGGGTGGCGGAACAGCGCGACGACCGCGAACCAGTCGGCCAAGGCGCCGACCATCGCGGCTTCGGCGAAGGCCGAGACCCACGCCCAGGCGCCGGCGTCGTGCTGGCTCTTGGCGAGCAGAAATAGTGCGGCTGCCGCGACCAGCAGACCGGCGGCGAACCATTTCATCTTCTTGAGTGCGAGTGCTTTGTCCTGCGTTGCCATCTTGATCCAGAGGTTTCTTGGTGGAATAAGGCCGCAGCATACCAGTGACACCGAACCCAGGTGAATGCTGGGGAAGGGTTTGGGGGGTTCCGGCGGGGGGCTGCTCAGAGTCCGTCGCGTTGAAGTTGCTGCAGTGCAACCATGGCGGCATCGGCGGATTCGATCGGCACGAAGATGTGATCGTGGTATGCCGCGGCGACCACGTTGCAACTGACGTTGGCTCGGCCGAGCGCGGTGGCGAAGGCTGCCGTCACCGCCTGAAGGTCCGAATGCACGGTCAGCGTGATCCACGCGGCGCGGAACAGCGGCGGGATACCTGCTCTCGACGCGTCACCCTCTTCCAAGATAATCGTCAGGCCTTCGCGTTCGCGGAACGTCGCGAGCGGGACGATATTTCCGAGGTCGTAGGTAAAAGGCACGGTTGCGTAGACGTAGACGCCCGGCTGGAGTTCGGGTGACATGGATGCAAGCAGCGTGTTCAGATCAGCGATGGGGTTGGTCATGGTTTGAGTTTCCCGCAGTATTTTTGTCCGCCAGCCAGCCGCGCGATTGGCCGATACACTCGCTTGAAACCACCCTCAAGGAGCACCCGAATGATTTCAGATCGCAGCGAAGTGACTCGCTTGATTCTCGCCGCCAAGGTGAGCAAAGGGCTGAAATGGGCCGACGTGGCGGAGAAAGTCGGCTTGAGCAAGGAATGGGTAACGGCAGGCTGCCTGGGGCAGATGACGTTCTCCAAGGCACAGGCCGAAGTTGTCGGCACCATCTTCGATCTCTCCGATGAAGCCGTCGCCTGGCTGCAGATTGTGCCCTATAAAGGCTCACTGCCGACCGCCGTCCCGACCGATCCGTTGATCTATCGATGGTATGAAATAGTGAGCGTTTACGGGAGCACGATCAAGGAACTGATCCACGAGGAATTCGGCGACGGGATCATGAGCGCAATCGATTTTTCGATGGATATCCAACGCGAACCCGATCCCAAAGGGGACCGGGTCAACGTGGTTTTATCGGGCAAGTTCCTGCCGTACAAGAGTTACTGACCCGAGTTACTGAACCGCCTCGGCCGGGATGGCCCCGCGCTCTAGCACCGGCCGCAGCGCGGCGCCCGTGTGACTGCGCGGATTCTTCGAGAGCGTGTCCGGATCGGTCGCGGCCACGATCGATCCGCCTTCCGTGCCGCCCTCCGGCCCGAGATCGATCACCCAGTCGGCTTCGGCGATCACATCAAGATCGTGCTCGATCACCACCACCGAATGCCCGCCATCGACCAGCCGATGCAGCACGCGAATCAGCTTCGCGACGTCCGCCATATGCAGGCCGACGGTGGGCTCATCGAGTACGTACAGCGTGTGCGGCGCCTTCTGCCCGCGTTTGCCGATATCGTCCCTTACCTTCGACAGCTCGGTCACCAGCTTGATCCGTTGCGCTTCACCGCCTGACAACGTCGGCGATGGCTGCCCGAGCGTCAGATAACCCAGCCCCACGTCCTTCATCAGTTGCAACGGATGCGAGATGCTTGTCATCGCGGAGAAGAACTCGACAGCCTCGTCAATCTCCATTGTCAGCACTTCGCCGATGTTCTTGCCGCGCCACGTCACCGCCAGCGTTTCCGGATTGAAGCGCTGACCGTGGCAGACGTCGCACGGTACTTTGACGTCGGGCAGGAAGCTCATCGCGATGGTACGCACGCCCTGGCCTTCGCAGGCCGGGCAGCGGCCGTCGCCGGTGTTGAACGAGAAGCGTGATGCCGTGTAACCCCGTGCACGGGATTCGAGTGTGTCAGCGAACAGCTTGCGGATGGTGTCCCACATGCCAATATACGTCGCCGGACACGAGCGCGGCGTCTTGCCGATCGGCGTCTGGTCGACTTCCAGCACACGGTCGATGGTCTCGAACCCGGTCACCTCCGTGCACCCTTGCCAGCGATGCGCAACGTCGAACTTCACACGCGGCGCCTCGCGTGACAACACGCTCGAACGGTTGCGCGCGGGCATGTCGGCTTGCGCGGTCTTGCGTGCACGGCGAGTAGCCGGCGACGACAGAACCGAGCGGCCCACCGCATCCAGCAGATTGGTCATCAGCACGTCACGAGCGAGCGTGGATTTGCCGGAACCGCTCACGCCCGTGATGGCAATCAGGCGACCCAACGGCATGCTCGCGGTGACGTTGCGCAGGTTGTGCAGCGTCGCACCGTGAACCGTGAGCCAGTTCTCCGGCGTTGCGGCGCGCTTCGCGGTCGCGGTCTTTACATCACGACGCGCTTGCAACGGATGCTGGATCGGGTTCGCCAGATACTGGCCCGTGAGCGAATCCGGCTGCGCCGCGAGATCGGCCACGCCGCCTTGCGCCACGACCGTACCGCCGCGCTTCCCCGCCCCCGGACCGATATCGATGATGTGATCCGCACGGCGAATGGTGTCCTCGTCGTGCTCCACCACGACCAGCGTGTTGCCCTTGTCACCGAGTTTCTTCAGTGCATCCAGCAGGATCTTGTTGTCACGCGGGTGCAGACCGATGGTCGGCTCATCCAGCACATAACACACGCCCTGCAAGTTGCTGCCGAGTTGCGCGGCAAGGCGAATGCGCTGCGCTTCGCCGCCCGAGAGCGTGGGCGCCGCACGATCCAGGCTCAGATAACCAAGACCGACTTCTTCGAGGAACAGCAAACGCCCTTCGATTTCACTCACCACGTCGCGGGCGATATCCGCATCGCGGCCCTTGAGCTTCAGCTTCTTGATCCAGCCGCGCGTTGCGCCAACCGTCCAACGGCCGACTTCCGTTATCGGCTGATCGCCGAACGTCACCGCCCGCGCGACTTCGTTCAGGCGCGTGCCGCTGCAATCCGGGCAAGGCTGGTCGCCGACGTCGTCCGGTTCCTGTTGCGCCGATGGAATCGTCTGCTCGCGGCCGCGGCCGTCGTCGGAGATCACGGTGTCGTCGTAGACTTCACGCTGTTCGCGCGTGAGCGTGACGCCCGTGCCCACGCAGGTGTTGCACCAGCCGTGCTTGCTGTTGTACGAGAACATGCGCGGATCAAGTTCGGGATAACTCGTGCCGCAGACCGGACATGCGCGTTTGGTCGAGAACACCCGTATCTCGCCAATGTGCTTCGTCCCCTTCTTTCCACCGTTCAACGCACCATGCAAGTCGTCAAGCGGGGCAAGCAAATGCATCACACCCTTGCCGAGTTCGAGCGTCTCCAGGAGCATTGCTTTCAGCGTGGCTTCATCGTTCGCGCTGACAATCAGATCGCCAACCGGCAACTCGATGGTGTGCTCCTTGAAGCGATCGATCTTCGGCCACGGATCGACGGAAAGGAATTCGCCGTCCACGCGCAAGTGCGTATGTCCGCGTGTCTTCGCCCACTTCGCGAGATCCGTGTAAATGCCCTTGCGGTTCACCACGAGCGGTGCGAGCAAGCCGATATGCTGGCCTTTGAAATCCCGCATGATCTGCGCGACGATCGATTCGGGGCTTTGCGCCGTGACCGGTGCGCCGTCGTGGACGCAATGCTGGATGCCGAGCTTCACGTATAGAAGCCGCAGGAAATGCCAGACTTCGGACGTGGTCGCGACCGTGCTCTTACGGCCACCACGCGATAAACGCTGCTCGATGGCAACGGTCGGCGGAATGCCATAGACGGCGTCCACTTCGGGACGTCCGGCGGGCTGCACGATCGAACGCGCATACGCATTCAACGATTCCAGATAACGGCGCTGACCTTCATGGAAGAGGATATCGAACGCTAATGTCGACTTGCCCGAGCCCGACACGCCCGTGATCACGTTGAACTTGCCGTGCGGGATATCGACGTCGAGCGACTTCAGGTTGTGCTCGCGTGCGTTGACAATACGCACCACGTCTTCGCCCTGCAACGCGCGCCGCGCCGCCGCAATTTCCGCGGCCAGTTGCAGCGGAACGCCCGCTGCGCGCTTCTGCGCCGCGCCGGGCGCCATCGCCTCTTCGTAGTCGAGCAAGGCCTTGCCAGTATGCGATTGTTCGCATGCCGAAACATCGTCTGGCGTGCCGACACAAACCACCAGACCGCCCGCATCGCCGCCTTCGGGACCAAGATCGATGATCCAGTCGGCCGCGCGGATCACGTCGAGGTTGTGCTCGATCACGATCAGCGAATGCCCGCGTTCCAGCAGGCGTCTCAGCGCCTGCATCAGCTTGGCGATATCGTCGAAATGCAGGCCCGTCGTGGGCTCGTCGAACATGAACAAGCGGCCCGGCAGGTTGCCGCTCGCCTGTGCCGTTTCTGCCAGGAAACCCGCCAGCTTCAGGCGCTGCGCTTCGCCGCCCGAGAGCGTGGGAACCGGTTGCCCAAGCTTCACATATTCCAGCCCGACGTCGACAATCGGCTGCAACACACGCAGCACTTCCTTGTCTTTTGCAAAGCACGCAACGGCTTCGCTCACGGTCAGGTCGAGTACATCCGCCACGCTGAGCGACTTGCCGTCGCGCTCGATCTGCACATCCAGGATTTCCGCCCGGTACCGCCGTCCATCGCAATCCGGGCAGCGCAAATAGACGTCGCTCAGGAACTGCATCTCGACGTGCTCGAAGCCCGAACCGCCGCAAGTCGGGCAACGGCCATCGCCGGAATTGAAGCTGAACATGCCTGCGCTATAACCACGTTGAGCGGCCAGCGGCGCCTTGGCAAACAGCTTGCGAATCTCGTCGAACGCACCCACATAACTCGCGGGATTCGAACGCGCCGTGCGCCCGATCGGCGATTGATCGACGAAGATCACTTCGCTCAAGGCATCGGCGCCCTTCAACGCGCGGAATGCACCGGGCGATTCTGTCGCCTTGCCAAAATGACGCTGCAACGCGGGCGCGAGCACGTCCTGGATCAGCGTCGATTTACCCGACCCCGACACGCCCGTCACGCACACCAGCCGTTGCAACGGGATCTCGACGGTGACGTCGCGCAAATTGTGTTCGGTCGCGCCTTCGAGCACGAGCCGCGGCGTCTTCGCATCGACCGCGCGGCGCTGCCAGTTGGACGCATGCGCCACATGCTTGCGGCCGCCAAGGTAGGCGCCGGTCAGCGTATCGCCATGCTCGATTTCATTCGGCGGCCCGTCATAGACAATCTCGCCGCCGCGCTCGCCCGGTCCCGGACCCATATCGATGAGACGATCCGCCGCGAGCATCACCGACGGGTCATGCTCCACCACGACCAGTGTATTGCCCGCGTCGCGCAAGCGGTGCATGGCTTCGACAATGCGATTCAGGTCACGCGGATGCAAGCCGATACTCGGTTCATCGAGCACGAACAACGTGTTCACCAGGGACGTACCGAGCGCGGTCGTCAGGTTGATCCGCTGCACTTCGCCGCCCGACAGCGTACGGCTCTGGCGATCAAGCGTGAGGTAACCGAGGCCGACATCGCAGAGATATTTCAGGCGTGTGCGGACTTCGTTGTGCAGGAGCTTGAGGGCGTCGTCGAGCAGCGTGCTTGGCAACGTCAGCGAGTCGAAGAAACGACGAATGCGGTCGATAGGCATCAGCATCAGGTCGTGCAGCGTGAGGCCCGGCAGCGCTTCCAGTTGCGCACGCGTCCATTCCACGCCTGCCGGCAGGAAACGGTCGGCCGGCTTCAATACGGCGTCTGCTTGCTCCTTCGTGCCGAGACGCCACAACAGCGCTTCGGTCTTGAGGCGTGCGCCCTCGCATGTCGGACATTTCGTGTAGCTGCGATATTTCGACAGCAGCACGCGAATGTGCATCTTGTACGCTTTCGATTCGAGGTAATCGAAGAAACGCTGCACGCCATACCATTGGTTTTGCCACTTGCCGGACCAGTCGGGCGACCCGTTGATCACCCAGTCGCGTTCCTTCCGCGTGAGTTCACTCCAGGGCACACCCAGACGGATACCCGCTTTCGCGCCGTAGCGCAGCAGGTCGTCCTGATTCTCTTTCCATGCGGGCGTTTGCAGCGTCTTGACCGCGCCGCCGCGCAGCGTCTTGCGCTCGTCCGGTATCACGAGGCCGAGATCAACGCCGATCACCCGGCCAAAGCCGCGACACGTTTCGCATGCGCCATACGCCGAGTTGAACGAGAACAATGCGGGTTGCGGATCGGCGTAGCGGATGTCGCTTTCGGGGCTGTGCAGGCCGGTGGAGAAGCGCCAAGCGGGGACGTCCACGGGCTTGTCCGCATCGTCCGCGCCCGGCTCCGGCAGCAGGTAGACATTCACGCGGCCCGTGCCGCGCAGCAAAGCACCTTCAATGGCCTCCAGCGCCCGTGACCGCTCGGTCTTCTGCAAGCGGAACCGGTCTGCGACCACATCGAGCATTTGGCGGCCATCCACGTGCCGCTTTGCCTGCACACGCGTGTAGCCGCTGGCGGAAAGCCACTGTGCGACTTCGTCGTCACTGGCGGACTCGGGCAGTTCCACCGGGAACGTGATCGCGATCCGCGGATCATTCGCCTTCGTGCGCTCGAGCAATTCGACGTAGATGGTCTCCGGCGTATCGTGCCGGACCTGATGCGAGGTCTTTTTATCGAAGAGCTCGGCGGCGCGCGCGTAGAACAACTTCAGGTGATCATTCAGCTCGGTCATCGTGCCGACGGTCGAGCGCGAACTGCGCACCGGATTGGTCTGGTCGATGGCGATTGCCGGCGGCACACCGTCCACGCGATCCACCTGCGGACGGTCCATCCGGTCGAGGAATTGCCGCGCATAAGCGCTGAACGTTTCAACGTAGCGACGCTGGCCCTCGGCGTAGAGCGTATCGAACACGAGGCTCGATTTGCCCGAGCCCGAAGGGCCGGTCACCACGGTCATCTGACCCGTGTAAAGGTCCAGATCGATGTTCTTAAGGTTGTGCTGGCGAGCGCCGCGAATGCGGATTGCGTTGTTGGATGCCAATTTTTCCTAACCGGTTCAATGAGTTAGATCGTCCGCCAGTGCGCCTGGGCGAAGCGCGGCTCGCGCTGGGGAGCCGCCGTTCGACACGCATTAGCGAGATAACGGCCGATGAAGCCGACACTGTACACCCATACAGTATTTTCGACAGGGCCTGGGTCGGAAAATGGTCACGGCCACACAAAACGTGCTACGGCACATATGACCTTCTTTTGATCGTTCTCCACAACCAAATCCAGGCGCGCCGCTCAATCGCCCTCGAGATCTCTTATCGTCTCCAGCAGGTCGCAGAGGCGATAGCCGATTTCAATGCTCAGGTTGCGCATCAGCTTCGCGTCAAGGCCCGGCATCGTCGTGCGCAAATGTGCGAGCGCGTCCTGCGATAACTCCAGCAAGACGGCCGGCGTATCGGCGACAAGCTTTACCAGGCGCTGGCGCTCCTGCATCGACGGTATTTCGCCAAGCGCCATGCCGGCCCGGTAACTGGCAGTGCGCAACGTCTTCTCGTCCTTTTCCCAGAGGGCGCTGAGCCGGCCTCGCGTCAGGAGTAACAAGCCACCACGCGGGCCCTCGCGTCCGATCACGATTTCGCCGGCAGCAAATGACCTGCGGGTCGCCAGGCTCAGCAGCAGCGCCCGCTCGTCATCGTTCATCTCCTGAGTAACGGGAAATGCCGCAAGGTCGATTTCCTGATCGCATTCCTGCACGGCCAACTTGTCGAGCAGTTCATCTTCAGCCTGCGATAGCGCGGCGTCCGTGCTATCGAATACGCGCAACTCGGCTTCCGGCTTCGTCAGCCCCCATTCCGCCAGAGACTTCCGGCGGCGCCCCTCGAAGTGGCGCGGTGCAAAAAGCAGGCGCCTGCCGGACCTGACCAGCAGTTCATCGAGTCGCTTCAACATCAATACGCCGCTACTGTCGAAATGTCTGATGCGTTTCAGGTTGAGCAACACCCAGTCGCTGCCGGATAATTCATCGCTTACCACTCGCTCGACTCTCTCCGCCGAGCCAAAGAAAAGCGGACCGTCAAGTTCGACGATAGCAATCCGGCGACCATGCTGGCCAAGCGCTTCAACCGAAGCACGTGAGCGTCGCGTTCTGGAGCGAAGCTGCGTGGCGTGCTGTATGCGTCGAATCATCTGCGCATTCGAGCGATAGATGAACGCGATCAACGCGGCGGCGAAACCCACACCGAGCGCAACCAGTACGCTCGCGAAGACGACTAGCACGGTCACGACGAACACCATCGCAAGGTTAACAAAAGTCTCCCGGCGGGTCGAAGAATGGCCGCCATAACCCACGGCGCGCAGCAGTTGATGTGTCCACTTGTCCATCGCCTCCGCGCTGGTCACGATCACAACGCCGGCCATGACAGAGAGCGGAATGTGGCCGACAACCTGGCTCAATCCATAGGACAGCGCCAGTAGCGCGCATGCGTACATCAGGTTGGTCACGCCGGTACGTCCTCCGCTTGCATGGACGATGCGGGTAATGTTGGGCGATCCGCCGCTCGGCGCGCCGCCAAACAAGGCCGACGCGATGTTGGAGACGCCTTGCACGACCAGTTCGCGATTACTGTTGTGGCGAGCTCCGAAAAGTTGCTCAGTGCTCGAGATGCTCAGCAGGGACTGGATTGACGACACGAGTGCGATCGTGATGCCGGTCGCCAGTATCACCGCGGCGTGATTGTAAAAGTCCGCGGAGCTGACGAAGTTCAGGATGTCGGTCATGCGCAAGATCAGCGGTATGCCGGGCGGTAGCGCTCCGATCGTGGCGCCCAGGTCCTCATCTGGAACAAGCCGCAAGCACAGCATCTGAATTGCCGTCCCGGCAAAGAGGCCGATCAATGCCGCAGGAACAGGCCCGCTTCTCTTTTTTGCCAGGACAACGAACGCACCGGACACGAGGGCGAATCCCAAAGCCCACCAGTTGATCAGCACCGTGCCGTTCAACGCCCGCAGCAGTTCTTCCGGCCCATCGATATCCAGGGCGCGGGGTAGTTGATTCAGGATGATCTGGATCGCAAACCCGTTGATGAAGCCCGCGAGAACCGGATACGGAACAAACTTGACGAGCAGGCCGAGGCGGGAAGCGCCCAGGATCGTCTGAACGATACCGGAAACCAGCAATGCGGTGCACGCTATCAGGATGGGCGCGACGCCCCCACTAGCATTGGCGGAAGCAAACGATGGATCCGTCGCCACGCTTGCGATCAACCCCGACAAAATCGCGGCATGCGTGGTTTTCGGTGAATTCATGTGCAACGGTGTCTTGCCCAGCAGCGCCGTGACGATGGCCGCCACCACCGCCGCGACAAAGGCAGCCGATATGCCGGCCGTCACCCAGGCCGCACCCATGCTTTCGTACAGCACAGCGCCACAACTGAGAATGATGGGAACGACGGTCAACGCACCGGCAAGGGCGCCGGTAGCGTCGCGGGTTATCGATCTGAGACGCGCTGATTTCATATTCACCAACCTCATGGCTAATGGAAGCCGTTTTCCGCTTTTTCGAACCGCTGGTCTGCGCGTGCAGATCGCAATCCGATACCAATTAGCACAAGACCATGCAATCTTCCGCTGACTCCGATTCCGGATACTGAGTGTGCCGCGACTCACCATCGCCGGCATAACAAGGCAGGTTCGGGCATGACTTTTTATAACGTACGCACGAGCATTAGCGTTGTCGCTATGCCTTTAGGTCGCTACGCTCTTTTAACGTTGGAGAAATCGAATGACTGATTACCACCACTTTCGTCGTCAGTGCATTCGCCACCGCCCTTGTCGCACTGACGGTCACGACTGCGAGTGCACAGGATAAACCAATGGTTATATCCACGAGAGACCTGAAGATCACATCGAGGCCATTGCACCTATCAATGTGCACGATGGGCGCGTTGGTTTCTGCGGTGGATCAAACAATATGGAATGAGGAGTGCGATCTACTCGCACAGCAAGCACGATCATCGTCCAAAAGTAAATTTCCTGGCGTCGAGCCGAGGGGCCGTGCTGCCGCGCGAACGCAGCAGGCGCCGCTTTCGCTGGAATGTGCGGTCTTACTTGTCATCACGGGCGAACTGGTATCTCCCCGCGCACTGCGCGATTTCGCCGAACCGTTCGTGCTGCTGCGCAAGTCCTCCGGGCCGCAGAGCACG
>Ga0302308_10001716_pt1 | contig 17758 bp, 7 predicted proteins | sample III_Palsa_E3_3_FD_200531 | JGI IMG/M metagenome (GOLD analysis project Ga0302308, IMG submission 200531) | Peat permafrost microbial communities from Stordalen Mire near Abisko, Sweden - III_Palsa_E3_3 | ecosystem: Environmental > Terrestrial > Soil > Palsa > Peat permafrost | place: Sweden... | reverse complement strand
GTCAACACCGACGATGCGGATGACGAAGGAGCGCGAGAAGGAGATTCGGGCGGCGGTGCTGGAGTCGGCAGGGAAGATTGCACGGCTTCTTTAGGAGATCATGTCCTGCCCGACGGGCCTGCTGCGCGCGGGGCGACCACTTCGTGGTGGGTGTGCCGGTCTTGCGGGGATGATCTTTTGGGGGCCTCCCGTTGGTCGGCGGATGCATGATTCCGACCAGCGGGAGGAGCCTTGCTGCTTTAGATGAAGCTGATTGTGTAGGTAGCGCCTGCAACTACGGGCAGGCGGACCTGATTGTCTTTGTCGAGGGCGGGCTGGATGGATTTCAGGCCCTGCCGGATGCTGGCGATCTGATGGCCGGGTGGAACAGCGATGGTGTGGGTGTGGGTGAGGGTGGAACGGAGGGTGGCCTGCGTGGCTCGGTTATTCTGCCACGTGAGGTCGAGCTCCAGACCGTTGCGGGCGCGGAGGCCGCGGAAGTTTCCGTTGGGCCAGGCCTTTGGGAGAGCGGGCAGGAGGCGAATGATGTTCGCGTGGGACTGGAGGAGCATCTCGATGATGCCAGTGGGGGCGCCGAGGTTTCCGTCGATCTGGTAGGGGGAGTTTTCCTTGACGCCGCAGACGTCGAAGAGGTTGTGGCGGGTGCACTGGCGGATGAGCTCCTGGAGGTTTTGCCAGGCGGACTCGCCGTCCTGCAGACGGGCCATGCAGTTGATGATCCAGGAGCGGGACCAGCCGGTGCTGCCGCCGCCTGCGGCGAGGCGCTTGTCGAGGGTGACGCGGGCGGCGTGGGCGAGGTCGGGTGTGGAGGCGAGGGTGATCTGGTCTTCGGGGAAGAGGCCGAAGAGGTGAGAGATGTGACGATGGCCGGGCTCGAAGTCGGTGTAGTCTTCGGGCCACTCCTGGAGGCGGCCGTCGTGGGTGATGCGGTAGGGCGGGAGCTGGGCGAGAGCGGCGCGGGCGCGGGTGAGGAGGTCGGCGTCGGCTGGAGGGGTGGGGATGAGAGCAGATGCCTGGAGGAGTCGGGTGAGGACGGCGCGGGTGATGGCGAGGTCCATCGTTGGGCCCATGCAGAGGTTGAAGGATTTTCCGTCGGGCAGCTTGTATTTGTTTTCGGGTGAGCAGGAGGGGCCGGTGACGAGGTGTCCGGCGTAGGGCGTTCCGGCGGGGGCGGGGGTGAGGTAGTCGAGGAGGAAGAGAGCGTTGTCGCGCAGGGTTGGGTAGGCGCGGGTGCGGAGGAAGGCGGTGTCGCCGCTGTAATCGTAGTGGTCCCAGAGGTGGAGAGTGAGCCACGCGGAGCCCATGGCCCAGATGCCGCCGCCGAGGGTATCGATGGGGGCTGAGTCGCCCCAGATGTCGGTGTTGTGGTGCACGACGGAGCCGCGAGCGTTGTAGTACTTCTTCGCGGTGAGGGTGCCGGAAGGGCGGGTCTGGTCGATGAGGTCGAAGAGCGGGGCGTGGCAGTCGGCGAGGTTGGCACGCTCGGCGAGCCAGTAGTTCATCTCGGTGTTGATGTTGACGGTGTACTTGCTGCCCCAGGGAGGATCGACGGACTCGTTCCAGATGCCCTGCAGGTTGGAGGCGAGGGTGCCGGGACGGCTGCTGGAGAGGAGCATGTAGCGGCCAAACTGAAAGTAGATGGGGAACAGGGCGATGTCTTCGCCGCCGTCTTTGATCTGCTGGATGCGTTTGTCGGTGGGGATTTGTGCGTGAGGGTCGAGGCCGAATGTGATGTCGGCGCGGCGGAAGAGGCGCTGGTGGTCGGCGATGTGACGGGCGCGCAGGTCGGCGTAGGTGCGTTTGCCGGCGGCGGTGAGGTTTTTGTTGACGGCGGATTGCATGGCTTCGGGGTTGCCCTCGACGAGTGCCATGGGAGTGCCGGAGCCGGATGGGTAGCGGTAGCTGGTGGCGCAGTCGATGAGGAGGGTGACGGCGGTTTCGTTCACTACCGATAGCGCACCGTTTGGTGCGGGGCTCTTGTCGCTGTGGGGAGCGGGGACGAGCAGAAGTTCGGCGTGAAAGCGAACGCCGGTCTGAGGCTCCTTATTAGGAAGGCCGGGGTTGTCGTTGACCGGGAGAGCCTGCCCCTCGAGGATAAGGCGCTGGGGGTTGAGTGTGGTTGCGGTTCCGTTGTGGGGACGGTCGAGTTTGATTGTGAAGTTGAGTTGATTGGGTCTGGAGGCAGTGAGCCGGACGACGATGACCTGGTCGGGCGCGGAGGAGAAGACCTCGCGTGTGTAGTGGATGCCGGCGTGGGTGAAGGTGGTGGTGACGATGGCGGTGTCGAGGTTCAGTTCGAGGCGGTAGTCTTCGAGGGGAGTGCCGGGCGTGAGGCCCATGGGGGAGAAATCGAGGTGGAGGTCGCCGAGGGTCTGGTAGCAGGGCATGCGGCGAGGGATGGCGAACATGTCGCTGGTGGCGAGGGCTTCGGCTTCGGCGATGTGACCGGAGAAGAGGAGCTCGCGGATTTTGGGTACGGCTGCGGAGGCGCGAGGGTTGTTGCGGTCAAGGGCGGGCTGGCCGTCCCAGATGGACTCTTCGTTGAGCTGGATGCGGTCCAGTGCGGGGTTGCCGAAGACCATGGCGCCGAGACGGCCGTTGCCGACGGGGAGGGCGTCGGGCCAGGTGGCGGCGGGCTGAGCGAAGTGGAGCTTGTACGGAGTCTCGTCTTCGATCGACGGATTGATTGGAAGCGACCATGCGCGCCGTTGTGCCAGTGTCGCGGCGAGGGCGGCGGTTCCAGTGACGAAGTGGCGGCGGGTAGGACGGAAGGATGAGGTCATCGAGGGTCTTCGGTTTTAATTTTATTGCTGATTGGCGAATTTTATTACTGATGGGGCTGAGTTGTCGTCAGTATGGAGTGTATGCCTTTATTGCATCACGCAAGGTCGTAGACGACGGCGGTGTGGGCAGGGACTGTGACGGTTCGTTCGCGAGGGACTTTGATGGGGGAGAGGGAGATGCCCTCTTTGCTTTCGAGGGATGGGCCAGTGAGCGTTTGGGCGTGTGACTGAGGGCGCGTTGGGAGTGTGATGGAGATGGGGTTCACGTCTTTGTTGAAGACGACGACCTGACGGTGATGGTTGCGCTTGAGGGTGTAGGCGGTGACGCGTGGGGTGGAGCCGATGAGTTTTGTGGGGAGGAAGGTGGCGCCGGTGAAGAGCTGGGCGAACTGGATGCCGAAGTATTCCGGGCGTTTGGTGAGGCCGGTAGATGGGGCTCCGGCGATGGGGGTGTAGAAACCGTTGCCGCCGCCGTGGAGGTTGACGCCGACCCAGCCCATTTGCGCGAAGCGGAGCATCGTGTCGGCGCACCAGAGGGCGGAGGCGAGGGTGTCGGAGACGCCGGGCTTGCCGCCGTCCCAGCAGGAGTTGCCTTCGCTCATGCGGAAGGGCAGGTGAGCGGCGCGGATGGCGTCTTCGATGACAGGGAGATTGTGCAGGTGGAGGGTGGCGAGCTTCGGGTCGGGATCGAAGAGCTGGTCGAGGGTGGCGTCGGGTGAGTGGGCGGGGCCCATGGCGTAGTAGTGGGCGGTGAGGAGGATGATGTCGGGGTGGAGGGGGGCTTCGGCGGCAAAGGCGGTGAGGTAAGGAAGCTTGTTGGAGATGTCTGGGCCGGCGAACTTTGCGGTGGGAGTGGTGTCGACGATGGCGTCGTGGAAGGTGTTCCACTCTTTGAGGAAGTCGGCGGGGCCGTAGGTGGCAGGACGATAGCGGTTGCGGAAGGAGTCGGGCTCGTTGCCGATCTGGAAGGCGAGAAGACGTGGCCCGAGGATGCGGTGGACGGCGACGGCTTCGGCAGCAGCGTTTTCTTTGGTGCCCTGGCCGAGGTTGAGGCCGTAGAGGCAGCTCCAGTTGGTGGCGTCGAGAAAGGCGCGGAGATTGCGGAGAGCGAGGGCTGTGGTGGTGGTGCCGTGCTTGACGGTCTTGCTGGTGTCGGGGCCGAAGACCTCGAAGGGCGGTGGGGTGGTGGGGTCGGCGTCGGAGTAGGTGGTGAACTCGCTGGAGCCGCCGCCGATGCGGAGATTGCCATTGGGGGAGAGGCCGCGGAAGAGCTCGATGAGCTGATGGTTTTGTGCAGAGAAGAAGGCGGGATTGGCGAGCTGGGCGGCTTCGTAGGAGAGGCCGGTGAAGTCCGCAGGGATGGTTGGGCCTGGGGTGGTGTCGATGGTGAGGGTGACGGTGGGCGTTTGCGCGAGAGCCAGGCGGGGTGCGGTGGCAGTGGCGGCGAGAGTGGCGAGAAAGCGGCGACGGTTCATAGGGTGAGCTCGGTGTTTAACGGTGATGGGTTGGGAGATATCGTACAGAACGGTTAGGCCAGAGAAGGAGTTGAGTTGTTGATCGGGGTCATGGAGGCGGGCTCTGGGGGATTTGAGAGTTCCGCTTTGCGGACCATTCGCAGGAATTCAGGGCGACTGCGATGGAACGGCACGGTACCGAAGTGAAAAAGGCGGCTGGATGCAGAGGTCAAAGCGGAGCTTTCTTTGCCGATAGCTTATATTTCAATGGAAGTGTATACGCAGTTTTCAAAACAATACAGTATCTTTCATTTTTGGTGTTTTACCGATAATGAGGGTGCAGAGGACGGCAAGTGGCCGGGATTTTTATGGCATTGCGACAGGATGGGGCACGGTTACCGGGGTGAATATGACGGATTTCTGTGTTTACGGGTGACGTCTGGCATAAATATGGAACTTCAAGATGCGTTTCAGCAAATAACCGGATATAACTCTCAAAAATATGCTTGACAGTGGTGTGTTGCTTCGCTAGGGTGATTTTCGCTTAGACGTTTTGTCTTTCGATATAAGGAGCAGGAATGAAATTTGTCTGGTCAATTGTCGTTGTTCTCTTTTTGGTCTGTGGTGTTGCAATGGGGCAGGAGACTCGTTCCACGTTAACGGGAAGAGTCACGGATTCGACGGGAGCGATTATTCCGAGCGCTCATATTACGGTGACTGCGACGCTTACGGGTACGGCCACCAATGTTGTTGCGAATAAGGTTGGCGAATATACCGTGCCGTTTCTTGCACCGGGTCTGTACAAGATCTCGGTGAGTGCTCCTGGCTTCGAAAGTTATGTTCACGAAGGAATCACGCTGCAGACCGAGCAGACGGTGACGGAGAACGTGAAGCTGGTTATCGGTGAGACGACTCAGACGGTGACGGTGACGGCGGACTCGGCGCTGGTGGATGTTGCGACGGCGTCGACGGGACAGACCCTGACGTCGGAAGAGGTGGAAGATCTGCCGAGTAACGGGCGGTCGCCGCTGGGCTTTGCGCACCTGGAGTATGGCGCGGTGGCGAAGGGTAAGCACTCAGAGTCGCAGACAACGCCGTTTGGAAACTCGACGGCGGACGATTTCTCGTTGGGCGGCGGTGCTTCCGCTTCGAATGAATTGCTGTTGAATGGCGTTCCGAATATGGAAGACGGAAGCCGTCAGGCAGGGTTCAGCCCGCAGCTTGATTCGGTGGATGCGGTTCGCGTGGATGAGTTTGCTGCGAACGCGGCGATGGGCGATACGTCTGGCGGCACGGTGAACATTACGACGAAGGCGGGAACGAATCAGTATCATGGCAGCCTGTCGGAGTACTATGCGGGATCGAGGCCGCTGACGGCAGAGCCTTACTTTACCCCTGCCGGGTCGACGGTGCCTTCGACGCACTTCAATCAGTTTGGCGGCACGATCGGCGGCCCGGTGCGGATTCCGCATCTGTACAACGGACACGACAAGCTGTTCTTCTTTTATGCCTTCGAAGGTTATAACGGTTCCGCAACGACGATTACGAGCGTACCGACGGCGGCGGAGCGCAATGGCGACTTTTCGGCGTTGCTCAGCGTTACGAACCAAAATCAACTCTATAACCCAAACAGTGGCGTACTCGCGGGCAAGAATGTGGCTCGCTCGGCGATTCCGGGCAATGTTCTTAGTAATGCCGGGCTATCTGTTAATCCGGTTGCGGCGGCGTATCTGAATCTGATTCCGATGCCGAACTATAACGGTGCCTCGACCAAGCCGGACGGCGAGAATAACTTCTTCTCCAGCGATCCTACGGTTAACAACTATAAGTCGAATATGGGACGTATCGACTACAACATCAACGATTCGAACAAGATTTACTTTGAAGCGCACCGCAGCAACTACACCAACTCGCAATCGAACATCTTTCATAACTCTCTGACCGGAACGACTTCGCAGGTGATTCTGTGGGGCGGGCAGGTGGATGACGTTGAGAACTTCAATCCGACTCTGAACCTTGAGACGAGGCTTGGATTCAGCAGGTACGATACGAACTCAAACCCGTCGAGCATCGGGATCAATCCTTCGACGGTGGGAATGCCCTCGTATATCGGCGCGAACTCGACGGCGCTGGCGCTGCCGTATATGACATTCACGGAGAGCAGCTCAAACACTACGGCGATTCCCAGCCTGAGTGGAACTCCTGGCAATGTTGAATTGTTTGACAGCATACAATTTTTCGCCAGTCTCAATAAGACGTGGGGACATCACACGATTAAGATCGGGCCGGATATTCGCTCCAATAAAGATTCCGCACTCTCTCCTGGAGCGGCGAATGGATCGTACAGTTACAAATCTGCAACAGGTGATTTTGTAACTGCAGGATCGTCCGGCAGTCCGCAGGCTTTTGGCGGTGCACTGGCTCTCTTTGAGCTTGGGTTGCCGTCCAGCGGTTCGTATGCGATCAATACAAAATTCCAGTATGACAACTGGTATATCGGGGCGTTCGCGCAGGATGACTGGAAGGTTATGCCGAACCTGACGATCAGCATGGGTATCAGACTGGAACACGAGACTCCGCTGGTGGAGAGCAATAACAGGATGGCTGTTGGATTTAATCCGACCGCTACGAATATTGCGACTGCTCCCTCGATTGCGGCGTATCAGGCGGCTCCTAATTCAAATCTGCCTGTGAGCTCTTTCCAGCCGACGGGCGGTGTTGTTTATGCGTCGCCTTCGGATCGAGCACCATACTCCACGGCTCCGGTGTATGTGAGCCCTCGCATCGGTTTTGCTTACTCGCCTGATTTCTTTCATCAGACTCTGGCGATTCGCGGTGGATTCGGTATCTTTGTGAATCCGCTCGGAGACTACAACGCTGGTCCTTCGTATGGATATTCCCAGACGACAAACTTCGTGACGTCGACGAATAATATGTTGTCGCCTGCGACTGCTCTGAATGATCCGTTTCCGGCTGCGGGCAATCCTATCCAGCAGCCCTTTGGGTCTTCGTTCGGGATCAACACGAATCTGGGAAGCAGCGTCGGGTTCTTTGCTCCTGTGAAGGTTTCGTATCAGCAGAAATGGAGCCTCGATATAGAGAAGGAGTTTGCAAAGAACTGGCTGGTCGAGGTGGGGTATATCGGCACCCATGGCGTACATAACTCTTATACGAATGCAGTAAGCTCTATTCCGCTGCTGCCATTCCTGAGTCACTCTCAGAAGGCCGACCCGGTGGTAACGGCTCAGCTTTCGGCAACGACTGCGAACCCGTTTTATAACACCATTCCTGCTCCGCTACCGAGCACGGGACTCAACACGTCGAAGACAACCGGCGTGGCTGCGCTGCTGCAGGCTTATCCGGAGTACACAAGCGTTTCGGAGAGCCTGGTTCCGGGTTCGAGTCTGAACTTCAACGCTTTTCTGTTGAAGGTGAGCAAGCGCATGTCGAACGGGCTGCAGTTCAACTTCAACTATGAGTACTCGCGCCAGCTTGGAACGACGGCACAACTCAATCCTGGAGGAGCGTTGTGGTACGGAGAGACGACCTCGGACTTCCCGAATCACGCATCTCTGACGGCGATCTATCTGCTGCCGATCGGCAAGGGGCGGCGGTTCATCAATCATTCGACGCTTCTGGATGAGCTGATCGGAGGCTACAGCGTGAGTGCGATTTATCAGTATCTCTCCGGAACTCCACTCAGCTGGGGGAATGCGATCTATACGGGCAACTATTCCGACTTCAACAACAATCCTCATAATACGCACGGAGCTTCTTTCAATACTGCTGGCTTCGATACCGTGGCCAGCGATCAGCCGAACTCATATAACTATCGGACGTTCCCTGCGTATCTGCTTCGGTCCGATCCGACGAACGATATCGATCTGTCGGTGCTGAAGAACTTCGCTCTGGGCGACAGATTCGTTCTGCAGCCGCGTGTGGATGCTTTCAATGCACTCAACCATCCACAGTTCTCTTCGGCGAATGTGAGCCCAACATCTTCTTCCTTTGGAGATGTAACCGGTCAGCTCAATACGAGCCGTCAGCTGCAGGGAGGAGTTCACCTCATCTTCTAAAACGGAAGGCAAGAGACGGCGAGGGAGCTACTCAACCCTCGCCGTCTCAGATTTTGCCGAAGTATGTTTGGCTTTGCCGGCTTTTTTGTTCTTCTCGATCCTTAGCTTCCATGCCGTCCGCAGTGCACCTTCGAGCACGTCTTCATTTGCAACAGCCAGCCTGATATGGGTGCTCCCCATCCTTCCCCAGCCTCCTGCAATCGGTAAAAACAGCTCCGGTCGCTCCTCAATGAACATCCCCTGCTGCTCGGGTGTAAGCATCAGGTTGCCATAGCCCTGACTCTGTGATGCGAGTGTGGCGAAGATTCTGCCGCCTACACGAAAATCAGGCGACCCCATATGAGAGCCTTCTTCGGCGCCTTCCAGGCTCAGGGCAATCCGTCGGAAATCTGCCGTATTCATCTCCTTTGTCTCCTCTCGGCATCGCGCTTGCACGCCGTTCTGAAATCCCCCCTGTAGATGTTTCGTCCCGGCGATTGCTTAAGAAAGAAATGGAACTCTTTGCCGGTCGAAGCTCATCGTGTACACTGCAATCTACATGAAGAGCATCTTCCAATTCGCTTCATTTTGCCTCATGTCGAATCGTTGTTGTTGTAGCTAGTCTCTCTTCGCACATCCCCCCAACAATCCAGAGCTGCACAAGCACATGCGCATTATTCGCGATGCGCTTTTCCCTTCTACGTAGTTTTACAGAAGGCATTGAGGTTTAGGACTCTATGGGCCCTGTGAGTTCATAAAGGACAGAATAATGGCACGTAAAAATATCCTGAAAAAAGGTGTGGATGTTTTTCTGATATGTGATATCTTGACCGCAATCACCTGATCTACAACTCAAAAAACTGGTAGTCCAGCTTCTCGTTCGCTACTTCGTTTCTGGCTTCTTTTGTGAACCGGCACTGTCGTCTCGGCATCGGCAGACTGCATGCAATCACTTTTGAACCAGCATCCTACGTTTCTCCGTAGTCCGCAGAGCTGCATCGCAGTTACTTCAAACAGGATTTGAGGAATTCATGAGAAAGTTCGTCGCGCTACTTATCGTACTGATTTCAGCTGGCTTCGCTTCGGCGCAACAGCACATTACGTCGCCCGAGGAGGCCTTTGGCTTCAGACTGGGAGCCGATAAGAAACTGGCAGACTGGACGCAACTTACGGCCTATTACAAGAAGCTGGCAGGTGAGTCCGGACGGGTGCGATATGAGGAGATTGGGAGGACGACCGAGGGCCGGCCCTTTGTGACGGTTACGATCTCCGCGGTTGAAAACATGGCGCATCTTGACGAGTATCGGAAGATACAGGCTCAGCTCGCGGACCCACGCGTCACCTCACCGGAACAGGCGAAACAACTTATTGCGCGAGGCAAGACCATCCTGGTAGTGACATGCAACATCCATTCGAGCGAGATTGCGAGTTCGCAGAGTTGCGCTGATTTTGCCTATCTTCTTGCTACAGGAACGGGACCCGAGGCGCAATCCATTCTGCATAACGTCATCATCGTAATGGTGCCCTCGCTGAATCCGGATGGGCAGCAGCTGGTTGTCGACTGGTATAAGAAGTACCTTGGCACGCCGTACGAAGGCAACAGTCCCGTTGTGCTCTGGCACCACTACACAGGGCATGATGACAACCGTGACTGGTATGCCTTTACTCAGGTGGAGACGCAGCTGACGGTGAATAAAGTGCTGAACGTCTGGCGTCCGCAGATTCTCTATGACATTCATCAGATGGGAGCCTATGGGCCTCGCATTTATCTTCCTCCCTGGGTGGATCCGATTGACCCAAACATCGACCCGCTGCTTGTTTCTTCGATGAATGCATTGGGAACACAGACTGCTCTGGAGATCTCGGAGACCGGCAAGCAGGGAGTTTTGATTCATGGGGTGTACGACATGTGGTCGCCGGCGAGACACTATGTGGCTTATCACGGTGGGCTACGGGTTCTTACGGAGTCGGCGAGCGTGAATATCGCTTCGCCCAAAGAGATTCCTTTTGAGAAGCTGGATCGCGGCATCGGCTATGACGCCAAGGTCGCAGCGTGGAATTTTCCTGATCCGTGGAAGGGAGGGACCTGGCGGCTGGGCGATATCGTTGCGTATCAGACGGATGCTTTCTTTTCTATTGCGCGGAATGCAGCCAATAATCGCGAGCATTATCTGAACGACTTCTACCAGATAAGTAAGCATGCGGTGGAGCAGAAGTATGGCGGCCCCTATGCCTACGTCATTCCTGCGGAGCAGACAGATCCTGCCGCAGCGGCGCGTCTGGTAAACATTCTGCGCACCGGTGCGGTTGAAGTTCAGCAGGCTACTGCGGACTTCGATGCTGGCGGACACCATTACAGCAGCGGAAGCTACATTGTTCCATTAGGCCAGCCTTATGGTTCGTTCGCGAAGACACTTCTCGAAGTGCAGCATTATCCGAATATTCCGGAGTATCCGGGAGGGCCACTGCAACGGCCCTATGATGTGACTGCGCAGACTCTGCCGCTTCTGTTTGGTGTCGAGGCAACTGCGGTGCAGGACAAATTTTCCACGCCGGGCATTCCTGTTACAGAGGCGAAGGTTGTGGGACATCTGCAGAGTTCGGCCTCTGGCTATCTACTCGCAGACGATGCAAACAACGACTACTATGTGCTCTTTGCGCTGCTGAAAGAGAATGTGCGCGTCTATCGTTTGACATCCGGAAGCTTTGCGAAGGGAACGATTTATGTCCCGAGTGCGCCGGGCGTGGACGCAAAACTCGCGACGATCGTGAAGAAGTTTCCAGTCGATATCAAGCCTGCTCCAGAGCATGTGACTGGAACCGCGCTGGAGGTGAAGCTGCCGAGGATCGCGCTTTATCAGAGCTGGGTTCCGTCTATGGATGAAGGCTGGACGAGGTGGATCTTCGATACGAACGGGATTCCTTATACGAGGCTGGTCGATGCAGATGTCCGTAAGGGGGAGTTGAAGAGCCGCTTCGATGTAATCATCTTTCCGGATGAGCCGGCGAATGCAATTCTGCATGGCGCAGGCGGAGGCCGTCGTCAGGATGCAGATGAGCCGCAGACGCCGCCGGAGTATCGCGGAGGTCTGGGCGATGAGGGGGCGGCAAAGCTAAAAGAGTTTGTCGAGTCTGGCGGGACGGTCGTCGCGCTGAACAAGGCTTCGTCGTTGTATGCGAATAAGAATGCAGGCAGCATACCCGATGTACTGAGCGGTGTTGCGAATAAAGACTTCTATGTTCCTGGTTCGATCCTGCAGGTCAGCGTCGATACCGATAGTCCGATTGGATTTGGTTCGAAGCCCACAGTGCCGATCTTCTTTGAACTTAGCCCTGCATTCAAAGCTGAGGGCGAGACAAAGTCCATCGCCCACTATGAGAGCGATAACGCTTTGCTGAGTGGTTGGCTGCTCGGTGGCAAATATCTGAATGGGGCTTCGGCGCTGGTGGAGAAGAAACAGGGCGAAGGGAGAATTATTCTGTTCGGCTTCCGTCCTCAGTATCGCGGTCAGTCTGAGGTGACGTACAAGCTGTTTTATAACGCTCTGCTCTACTCCAGCTCCAGAGGCGTGTCTCTTGGCGGAGCGTCTGCGCGGCTTAATGTTTCAGAGGCCAATCATTCAGGTCACAAAGGGGACGAATGAGATGGGAGCTTTTGGTTGCTCTGAGTCATTCGAGTAAGCAATCAGGCAATGAAGTGTCTTAATGGAAGACCACCAGACCGCAATTTCCACGTCGTTCCTTTGTTGATATTGATTTCCTCGCACCACAAATCTCTTCAGGAGTCAGCTATGCCAAATCTGCGGATAACTCGATTGAACGCAATTTATTTTCTTCTGAGTTTCATCCTTCTTCTGGGCGGTGTACGGCAGGTCTGGTCTCAGGCAGCCATTGGTGGCGGACTGAGAGGTGCGGTGACCGACCTTTCCGGTGCGGTCATTCCCGGGGCGGAGCTTACCCTCAAATCCCCCGGGACCGACGCCGTGCGTACACAGAAGGCAACGTCCGGGGGCTTGTATTCCTTCCGCGACATCGATCCCGGTATCTATACGCTGACGGTAATGGCGCCTGGGTTTCAGGAGAAGCGCTTTGCACAGGTCACGTTTGTGCTGAATGAGATTCGTGAACTGAACGTGATGCTTGCCGCCGGCGAGGTAAATCAGATCGTCGAAGTGCAGGCCGACCAGACCAGCATCGTCTCGCAACAGACGAGCGTGGGAACGCTGATCGATGGAGCAAAGATCCGCGAGCTGCCACTCAACGGACGTGATTTTCAAAACCTTACATTTCTGGCTCCTGGTGCTAACCGCACTGCGAGCGGCACAGGTCAGGGTTCTACCGTTAACTCTGGCGGTGCACGGCCGACCGACAACAACTATCTGATCGATGGAGGGGATGCGAACGATCCTCGTGTGCCGTCGGGCGCGGCGGGGAACAATGGAAGCGCGACAAGCTCCGTTCCGCTGGATGCAATCGCTGAGTTCAGCGTTATTACGAGCAACGCGTCGGCTGAGTTCGGTCGCAGCTCCGGCAGTGTGATTAACGTGGTCACGAAATCCGGAGATAACAGCTTTCATGCATCAGCATGGGAATACATAAGAAATTCAGTTCTCAACACGCGCAACTTCTTTAATCCGGTTGGCTTCAAGTCACCTTTCAAACAGAACCAGTTCGGATTCTGGGCAGGTGGACGCATCTTCCGGGACCGGACGTTTTACTCCGTTGCCTACGAAGGTTTTCGGCAGCGCTCCACAACTGCCGCTCAGGTGCCAATTCCTACGGCACAGTTCATTGCTGCTCTAACCAACCCGCTTTCACAGGCATTGTTCTCGGCTGCGTATCCTTCCGTCAACGGCCCTGTCCCGTTTCTCGCGACAGACACGACAACGTGGTCGACTACGATCAACCGAAATATTGCGAATAACCTGGACTCCGACACAGGCTTCGTGCGTCTCGATCAAAAGGTCTCTGAAAAGAACAGCATGTTCGCTACCTATAGCCTGGTCGACGCAGTGCCGGCGGCCGCTAAAAACGGGGGCAATCTTCCTGACTTCGGCGTCGGCAATACGTCTCGCCCCAGCCACATCGTGGTGCAGGACAATCACGTCTTCACAGCCAACCTTTTGAATACGGCGCGCTTCAGCTTCCAGCGTACGCCCAACGAATATCCCAACGAAGATCCTACCGCAGCAGATCTCGCGGCGGGCGCGAATCGGACTGCAGGCCCGAATGCAGGAACGAATTACTCGGCTAACGTCGGCGATCCGAATGGTTTTCCGACGCTGGCACTGGCGTCAGCCCGCTTCAACACGATCGGCATCGCGAATAACTACCCGCAGAACAGAATTCCCGTTGTGTGGACTTATCAGGATGCGGCCTCCTGGCAGCGTGGCAAGCACGAGATCAAGTTTGGCGCGCAGTTGAGTCGCGTCTGGGACAATACAACTTTCAGCAGCACCATTCGTCCGAGCATCAGCGTTCTCGACACAACGACTGCAGCTGCGACCAGTACGTTGACAGCTACCCAGGCTTCCGCGCAGCAAAACTTCACTAACATCAATAACCTTGCCCTCAGCTCGCAGTCCCAGTCCTTCTATATCGCTCCGTCATTTCGTCAGTACCGCCTCTGGGAGCAGGGTTACTTCGTGCAGGATAGCTATCGTGCGACCAAAAGGCTGACGCTCGATGCCGGCCTGCGCTACGAAATCTTCAACCCGTTTACAGAGAGAAATAATCTTCTCTCTAATGCCTACATCGTAGATGCCAACGGTAATCCCGAGGCCTGCAAATCGCTGCCTTTCGACAGCACGTTGTCCAATGTTGCTGCGATCAATCCGGCAAGTTACGGTATCGGCAACTACTGCTCGCAGTTTCACGATTTTAGCCCGCGCATCGGGTTTGCACTGGACGTCCTGGGTACAGGGCGAACTGTGGTTCGCGGCGGATACGGCTATTTCTACGACCGCATCTTTGGCAATATCTATGGCAATGCCAGATTCAATCCGCCTCAGACGCTGAGCACGACGATCTCAACGGGAGACTACACCGGCGCGATTGCTCAGGCAGTTGTGAGCACGACGCAGTCGTACACGCTAACGAATATCGACCCAAATCTAAAGAATCCGGTTACGCAGCACTACAACCTGGCCATTTCGCAGCAGCTCGATTCCAGCACGGCGCTGACGATCTCTTATGTGGGTGCGGTCGCACAGCATCTGCTTACGACGACCCGTCCGAACTTCGGCACATCGTTCGCTGACGCCTTCCGTCCATCGAATCAGGGCACTGTGGTCCGAACGGCTGCGGATATCAGCAACAATATTATTCGGCCTATGTTCAGCGCTATGACCTACCATCAGTCGAACGGGGTATCGAACTATAACGCGCTGCTGGTAAACATCCGCCGTCAGATGCATAGCGGTGTTGGGCTCGAAGCTTCTTACGGATGGAGCCATAGCCACGACGTACTCTCGGACGACGTGTCAGGAAGCACGGATTCTGCGACGCCCGCGGCAACACTGGAGAATCTGGTCGCTCCGTACATGGCAACCGGAAGTAGCTGCACCGCGGCACAAGCTGCTAATGCAGCTACGGCTGCGAAGTTGACGGCAGCCGTACAGTGCGCGGAAGGGAATACGTCGCTCACGCAGGCTCAGGCCCAGACGATCTTTCTGACGAAATATGTTAAGTACGCAAACATCAAGACCAACTATGGAGACTCTTCATTCGATGTACGGCAGCGCTTTGCGTCGAGTGTGACGTACCATTTGCCCTTCGGACATAACAGCATGTTCCTTAGTGACGTGGGATCGGCGACCGATCATGCAATCGGCGGATGGGGACTTGCCTCTATCTTTGACACGCAGACCGGGGTGCCGTTCATTCCGACGACGGGTACAGACGCAAACCGCGATGGAGACACTACAGACCGCGTCGTTGTGACGGGTCCTGTGGCAAACCGCAATGGAATACTAACCAAGAACTTCTCCGGTACGGCTCCGGTTGTGAATTACTTCGCAGCCTGTGGAGCGGGATGCCCGTTCGGAGCCGGCGACGGTATCGTCGATCCGTTGGCACGTATGCACCGCGGCTATCTTCGTAATCCCGGCATCTTCAACTGGGATCTGCAGCTCAATAAACAAACGAACCTGACAGAGAAGGTGAATATGCGGTTCACCGCAGACTTCTTCAATGTCCTGAACCACACAAACTTCAGCAATCTTACTTCCAGCATTGCCAGTTCGCAGTTCGGTCAGTCGCTTTCAACCCGTGCCCTGGGACAAACACAATCGCGTCAGATACAGTTCGGCCTGAAGCTGCATTTCTAACTCAAGCGGGGGAGGGTTGGCCTGAGTGCTCCCTCCCGTTCTTTTTGATTTACCCAAGACAACGAAGGAGTAAACACATGCATTCTCTCTGCCGCTATCTGCTCCGTGTTTCTGCTGCCGCTGTATTCTTCTCCTGCATCGCCGGGGCTGCCGGCTATGCGCAGAGTGCCGGGCATCTGACCCTGCAGGATCTGCTTTCGGTCGAACCGATTGGTGAGAGCGCACTTTCCCCTGACGGTAAAACTATCGCTTTCACGCGCAATGGACAGATCGTGTTAATGTCTGCTGATGGTGGCTGGCCTGTTCCGGTGACCAGTACGATGGGAGGGAAGAGCGGTGTTGCATGGTCTCCTGACGGGAAGGAGCTGGCTTTCGTCAGCCAGGGAAGTATCTGGGTAGTTGCTGCGGCAGGGGGAAATCCGCGTCGTCTGACTAACGCGCCGGCAGGTGCAGGTGATCCTCGTCAGGCGACGGATCGTGCTCCGGTGTGGTCGCCGAAGGGGCGCTGGATACTCTTTGAGAGTGGGCGGAGAGGGACGAACGGTCTGATGGTGGTCAGCGAAGATGGCAATGTGACCAGCTTCCTGACTTCGGCGAAGGAAGAAGCTTCCGATGGAAGATGGTCGCCTGATGGTGAGCAGATTGTTTATGTAGAACGAGCGCGTGAATATTTTAGCGGGAAGCTGAAGATTCTTCATTTCGACGCTCATGCGGGACAGGTGTCGGGGGAAGCGGTGGATTTGTATACGGCTCCGGTCGACCGTGGCGGTGGCTGGTCGATTCGTAATGCGGAGTGGTCGCCGGATGGAAAGGAGCTGGCTACTGTTCTGCAGAACTCCGGATGGAACCACATCTATCTGATTCCAGCAAAGGGAGGAGCTCCGAAGCAGATCACCGATGGCGCTTTCGAGGATGAAGATCCGATCTTTTCTCCTGATGGTAAGAGCCTTGCGTTTGTCTCCAGTCGCGGACTGCTTGAGAGTACCAACGTCTGGGTGATGCCGGTGCATGGCGGGGAACCGCATATTCTGGCGAAGTTCGAGGTGCCGGGGATGAGTGCGGGTCCGGAGTGGGCTCCGGACAGCAGCAGGATTTACTTCCACCATCAGTCGCCGGTTGAGACGGCTGATCTTCTGGTGGCCGATGTGGTGGGGCAATCGGCGCCGAAGTATCTTACACAGACGACGCCGAAGAACTTTGCCGGCTCGCAGGTTCCCGAGCGGGTGACCTGGAAGAGTAAGGATGGCAAAGAGATTGCAGGCATTCTCTACACGCCGCGTGGCGCAAAGCCCGATGCGCATCTGCCTGCGATCGTCTGGGTTCATGGTGGTCCTGAAGGACAGGATGTCTTCCGTGCGGATGGATGGGCGCAGTATCTGGCGCAGGCCGGTTACGTTGTCCTTGAGCCTAACTATCGCGGCAGTAATGGTTATGGCGAGGTCTTTCGAAATCTCAATGTGGAAGATTCGAACGGCGGTGAGGTCGATGACGTTGCCACGGGGGCGCAGTACCTGGTTTCTCGCGGGCTGGCAGATCCGGCGCGACTGGCCATTGGAGGAGGCAGCCATGGTGGGACGATGGTGGCGTATATGGTGGTGCATTATCCCGACCTGTTTGCCGCGGCTATCGAGCTGTATGGCGTTGTCGACAGGAAGCTGTTTGTCGAGAGAACCAATCCTCCGTCCGCCGTTCGCTGGATGATGAAGATGGGCGGTACACCGACGGAGAAGCCTGAGGTCTATCGGCGGGCAAACGTCCTGCTACAGGTCGATAAGGTGAAGACTCCGTTGCTGGTGATGCATGGAGAGAATGATCCTCAGGTGCCTCCGGCGGACTCCGCGTTCTTCGTGAAGGCGCTGAAGGAACATCATAAGACGGTCTTCTACTTTACCTATCCAGGCGAACTGCATGGCTTTGCGCAACCGGCTCATCGTCTGGATGCGTGGGAGAAGCAGCTGGCTTTTATCGAGCACTACATCAACCCGAAGTTTGGGACCACAAATACTTCTACGGAAGAGGTTGTTTTTCCTGGGGTGCAACAGACCGGCTCGCGTACTGAGGCAAAATAGCTGATTCCGGGAGGGGTACCCCCCCCTGGGGGTACCCCTGGATAAGTTGCTTATTTTCTTTGATTTACA